>JAABUZ0100003796.1_pt1 | contig 21768 bp, 13 predicted proteins | sample 5562091 | NCBI WGS metagenome assembly JAABUZ01 (sample SAMN12813069, study PRJNA571459) | rock metagenome | isolation source: Antarctica rocks | place: Antarctica: Victoria Land, Linnaeus Terrace sud | collected 2015-12-21
GTGCGGCTGTTTGTGTGGCATGACAACCGCAGGCGGCGGGCCATCAACGCCGACCGACGCTATCGAGATTCCCTCCCCCTACTCTTTTAGCCACTCCCGATTCTCCGCACTATTCCCGCTGATTGTGCTGTTGGTGATCGTTGTTTTCTCGACCCTGGTATACAATCCGCCGCCATTGTTCTGCGCATGATTGCCGCTGACGGTACTGCCTGTTATGTCAATAGCTGAATTGGTGTAGATGCCGCCGCCGTCCCCGTCCTTAGAGTTACGACTGGTGGCCGTGTTATCGGCGATGAGGCTATTGGTGAACTTGATGGGCGATGACCGCTTAGTATTAAGTTTTTGGATGCTTATTCCTCCCCCCCGTCCAGCGGTATTATTGCTGACGATGGTGTTTTGCAGCGTCAGGCTGCCGCCCGTACTGCTACTGTCTACATCGACAATACTGATACCGCCTCCCTCAACCTGCGCTTTATTGAAGACCACTTTGCAGTTGATCAAGGTGAGATCGGAGGCGATCAACGTGATGCCACCGCCACTGTAGCCATTGCCATTTGTAATCGTTGCTCCGGTGATCTTGACCTTCGCGCGAACAGCGAGTACTGCGTCTTGTCCATTGCCATCAAGCGTTGCCCCCGTCGCATTTATCGTCGTATCTGCTTCGATTGATAGCTTGTGATGTATATTAAAACCATCATCAAAACCAGTAATGAGCCTGTATGTGCCGGCTGGCACGATAATAGTGCTGCCCGCCTTGAGATTGGCGAAGATGACCGCATCGCGGAGCGAACACACCGCCGACGGCACCGAGCAGCCGCCGCGGTTGGTCGTGTCGTTCGTCGTGTTGACGTTGATCGTGGAGCCGGCGTTCGAAAGGTCTACGGAACCGCTCGGTGCGCCACCCGACGGTGATGGTGGCGGGGGTACTGGCGTCGCTGCCGGGATCGCTGTCGCTGCGATCTTCGGCGTCGGCGTGTCGGTTGCCGCTGCGAGCGGCGTGGGCGTTGGCGGAATCGTCGGAGGCGGGGGTATCGCTGTCGCAACCATCGTGGCAGCCGGCAAAGTTGTCGCCGTGCTGGACAGGGGCGTCGCCGTCGAAACCATCGTCGACGTGGCGGGCGGCGATGGGGTATCGGGGGGGGGCGCAGTGGCGACCGACGGGGCTATGGTCGTCGAGGCGGAGACCGGCATCGTGGCCGGCGCCTGCGCGACTGGCGTCGCCTGACGGGCTGGCGCGAATGTCGCCGTCGCGGATGCACCCGTCCCACTGCTGCGGGAGAGCACGAACCCGCCACCACCGAGCGCCGTCGCGAGGAGCACAGCGACGAGGCCGATCACGAGAACATGTTGCCTGCCCTGGGGTCTGGGCATTGGCGGCGGTATCCGTGTAGCACTCCCCGGCTGCTGATACGGTGGTTGGCCATATTGTGGCTGCTGATACGGCTGCTGATAGGGTGGTTGACCTGGTCTGACGCTCGTTTTCGTGTTCAATGGTGCCGTTGGGGCCACAATAGGCTTTATATGGCTCGGCACCGGGAACGGTGAAATCGATACCCCGAGCGCGTCCGCCCACGCAGCGACCGCATATTGGGCCGCCAGTGTTGTGAATGCCCGATTGTCCTCAAGACGTTGGACTAAACGGGCGGCGAGAAGGTCAGCATCTTTCGGCGCTACCACACGCAGGTCATTCGGGACTCCTTCCCGTTGTGCATCGACTAAGACGTTGATCTCAAGGCGATTCTCGGCGAATAATCGATCATTCAGGAGCGCACGGACGCGCGCGGGTTCATTACAGATCGTTCTGCCGTTATCACGTACGATTTCCCGGAGCATTTCTCGCGGTTGTGTGCTCATAGGCATTGTCGAGTTCCGAGGGGTCAGATCCATAATTCTCATGCTCCCAGAATTTCGCCTCGCATTTCTCCGAACTGAATCATCGTATTCGGCACCAGAGCGATGCGCTTGCCGGGAAGGATGGTATTCGTTCCGTTTGACGTTATTGCCGTCCATGGGCCGCTGCTTAGATTTTCGAGTCCGAAGACGTTTGGGATGGTTGGGTGAGGAACAACTTTCGCTAACTCTGGCGCCAGCAACTCGCCGCTTCGTGGACTGAGATGTCGCGGAACAAGCGCCGTGTGGGGATTCAAAACGACCGTCGATTCATCCTCAAGTTTGAGCCTGATCGGAGTGGGAATGGGTGCCTTACATCGCCAACATGCACCGGGCGTATCGCCAACGACCACGTTCGTGTCGCTATCATAGAAGTTCGCTGCCGAACAATTTGGGCAGACCACAATGCTATCAAGGAGTCGCAACAGTGCCCGACTCCACTCACTCTCTCGCACCCGCCCATGCTGGGCATCTCGTAGCCCTCCCGTAAATGACTTGACGAAGAGATTCTTAAAGAACGACGGATAGAGGCTCCAGTGGTTGATCGCCGGACGGTGGTACTCCGGTGTGGGCTCGTTGGAATCGTCGTTGGGATCAAAAATGAAAAGTGGCTCGGTGCCGTACAATTTGTTCATGGCAGGCATGTCGAGTGCACGGATTTGAGTTTCGCGCCGCCCCTCAAGTGGATGATTGAGAAAAAACATAAAGAAGAGCAGCACGGCGAGTGAATAGCGGTCTGTGTTGTCGTCGGGAACGGCTGTCCCGCAGACGATTTCGGGCGCCATGAAGCGCTGCGTGCCCAAGACACGGCTTGAATTCGTTCCACTGGGAGTCACATTATCATTGTCGCAGATACGGATATCACCGCAATCAAAATCGATGAACACATTACCGAACGAGATGTCGCAATATGCAAGACCATTGGCGTGCAGTTCCTTGAAGCTATTCGCGAGATGGTAGCCCGCAGTCGCAACAGCGCGAGATGATGTTTTCACGCGACCCCTCATTAGGTCGGCCATACCACAGAATCTTTCGTCACGCAAAGGCATGACATACCCGAACCCCGAATCAGAGATTACGACCCCGGTCGGCCACAAGAATTTATCCGTTGGAGCTCCACGCTGTACTAGATCACGCAGGGTATCGAGTTGAGCACGGGTGGTTTGATCGGGGAAGTACCACTTTAGTGCGTGTTGCGCGTCGTGAATAGTAGCGCGATAAACCTCTCCTTGCGCGCCACCGCCAAGGAAAGCCTCCACGCGACAGTCAAAATCTCCAGGATTGACCTTCAACACTTGACCCTGTGTCAGCAGTTGGTTCATGCCTCGCCCTCCCTCGCAGCGTCAAACATCACCGCGCGTGCGTAATCGATCCATAGTGCCGCTAGGTCTTCCCCTTGCTCCGCACCATGCGCAGATGTTTTCGGGTTGTCCGCCCCAGCACGTAACGCGCCCCTCGGGACAGCCGCATACAACCACACTGCCGGCGCCGCAGCCAGGACAGCCGGGATATTCGCTTGCAAGGGTGATTGATCCTTGAATTTCTGTGTCTGCGTATCTCTCGCGATGTGCGGATGATTCTTGTATTAAGAACGACCATGTGACCGCCCATACCCTCGAACTGCGCTCTTCTACACGCACTCCGAACAGCAGATGGCTTTGTTCACATCGCGCCAACGCTATTTCAACGAGTAGCGTTTCGTTTTCCCGTTCGTTTTTCGAACGTTTCATTGGAATACTCCCGCAAAGATACGACGATCAGAGATGCTTCACCGAGACCTCTCCATACGTGCTTGCGCGGTGCCGAGTCAGCATGGCAAAGGAACGCGATACGCCAGCGCGAGCGAGATGTCATCGCCGCTTCCTTGTTCAGAGATGGTTTCGAGCCAGGCCTTCAATTTACCGCGTACGTCGTCGATACCACTCTTATTACGTAGACGTTCGAGGAAGTCCCTACCGACGCGCTCGAACGATGCATCGTCACGATAGGAGTTGGAATATCCGTCCGTCATGGCAAGGATAAGGGCAGGCGGCTTATCGGCGAGGGTTTGAATGACGACCCGGATCTGCCGCTCCGCCTCCTTCGTGCATAACGACGTGGTTTCATTGGCGAAGAGTGCGGGGTCGCGGGCGATAGGACGTTCTAGTTTATTATCATCCGAAACAGTGAGGATGTCCCCATCACCGATCTGAGCGTACACGATAAACGTATCTGCGATGCCCACAAAAAGTAGTGTCGTTCCGTAGATGAGGTGGGGCGTCTCCTGCAAGCGCTTCATTTCGCCTTCGCCATATTCTCCCCTGATCGCATCACGTTCAGCGTCCGTGACGCCGTTTTTGTCGAGATCCTGATCGACGGCCTCGCGCCATAGGCGTACGATGTCGCGCGGAAAGCGATGCTTGGCATAATCCCCAAGGGCGTTTAGGCGCGTAAATGGCTCTTGTGGGTAGAAATTAACTCCGTCGTCCTCACTGCCTTCCATTCGCGCCGCGTTATTATCGGCTTCAGCCGAGGCGCTCGTTCTTTCTCGCGTGGGGGATCTTTCCGATGCGAGCTCACGCGCGTATCGCTCCAGTTCGACTGCCACTTTGCTGGCGGCATCCACCGCCAGCTTCGCACCCCGGTCGCTGCGAAAATGTCGACCGCTACCGTGCCCATCTGCTACGCATAAGACCTTCCAAGTGCCAGGCGTCGGTGTTCCGACGCAATCTTGGTTTGGCTTTTTCGCGTCACGATGCGCCGCTCCAATTGACGTTTCCGCGATAATTTCCCAATCTACTAAGCGCTCCTCAAAAGTTGCCTTACCACACATCACCAGCCGTGACATTCGTCGGTGTGGGAGCAGGAGGAAGAACAACATTCGCTGCTGCGCGGGTCTTCCCAGTCTGCGACATGCCCAGACTGGCAGGCGACGATGCTGCCGATATTACTGATGTTGAAGCCCAGCGGATATACTTTGCGAGGTCTTCAGCATTAGTTTGCAAATAGAGGAGTGAGTTCGGGATGTCCCATGAACTTCTGAAGGACGTCTGTATCTGCATCCCGACCGATTGCCACGGCGATTCTTACGGCCTTTACTCCCCACGGCTGGTTCATAAGGGCATTTAATCCGCTCTTATAATCGTCCGTTGGTTGGCCGTCAGAGAGTAGCACAATTACTGGAGGGAAGGCACGGTCAGTCATCGGCGGTATACGTAACTCATCCGCTACCATTGTCAGGGTACGACCGAGATCCGTAACTCCTCGAACCGCCGCTACGTCTGTCCATGTAAATTCCTCGACGAGTGTCGGTGTCTGAATGTGCCACATCGCGCCCGTGGAAAACGTGATTGCGCGCACAAAAACATCCGCGAATGGATTTGCGCGCGCCACATTTTTCATTTCCGGCACGGCTTCGTTGATTGCATGGTTTAGCGACGCGATTTTTTCTCCTGCCATAGATCCCGAGCAATCTACCATCCAGATAAAATGTAACGGGCGATGGGCAACCTCGCCACCAGGCATGTCTTCCACGGTCAACCTCCCCACGACGCCCTCACAATAAAACTTCGATGTGATTGAGTTCTACTCTATCACCCATCCGTTTGTCAACCGCGCTGTGCGCCGGTACTCCATGCCCCCGACGCATCCATGCTGACGGTGGGCATGGATGCGTCGGGGGGCCCCATCGCTTGTGCACCCGATCCGAGCGACCGCGCACCCAAAAGGAAGCGGTGCGTCACCGTCGCCGCTCACTCCATCGGCATGCTCCCGCTCGTCACTCTCCGCCGCTGCCCCTCCCGCACCGGGGTGGCCAGGGAACCGCTCACGGGCGCTCCCGCCAACGACGGGGCGACGCTTCCCGCGCTGCCTGCGCCCGCGCCTCGAGGTCGGCGAAGGCCGGGATCGTTGCCTCGCCCGGGAAGCGCCGGGGCTGGGGGATGTCCAACTGGTAGAGCACGAACCGCACGGCGTCGCGACCGGAGAGCCACATGCCATTGCTGAAGCCTTGCTCCGGGTGCATCACGCCGGTGATTTTGACAAACTCCCCGTCCAGCAATGACGCCCGCCATGACTCGCCGCCGTAGCCGATCATGCTCGCCTCCACCGCGTGGCGCAGCCCCGCCCCGTGCGCCGCGACGATCGCCGTCACCGCCACCTGCCAACCCCAGACGACGTAATAGCCCAAGTCGCGGTTGCGCGAGCGCTGGAAGATGTCCATCCACCGGACGCCCCCCGCGTTACCATCCGGCAAGGGCACCGATCGGTTACCGCTCATCCTGCGCTCCCGTCTTCGTCCCGGGGGCCGGGGGCAGGCAACCGATGGCCTCGCGCCCCTGCCGGTGGGCCAAACGGTGGGCGGCGTCGAACGCGTCCCGTCGCGCGCGTCTGGTCGTGCGTTCCGTGGTCATCGTCTTCCTCCGTTCTGGGTGCTGCCTTCAAGGCCGTGCCGGTCGGGCGCTCCCGAAATGCGGGGAGCGTCGGATCGTAGCGCCAGTAGCCGTCGTCGTCCTGTCGGAAACTGCGGTAGGGCGCCTCGAACAGCCCCGGAAACCGCGTGAGCCGCCAATGGGTGGGGATGCGCAGGGGGCGATACGGGTATTCGCGTGCGATGATCGCCGGCAGCGGCAGCACTGCCCCCTCACTGAAGGCAAGCTGCTCCATCACCGCGTTGACGAGCCAGCGCTTCTGCGTCAGCTGAAGCTTGAAGGATGGGCGGCCCCCCTCCTCCCGGTGGAGCACCTCCTCCCGCTGGATCAGTTGCCAGGTGAGGCCTTCGATCTCCGTGACGGTCGTCTCGTGGATCGGCAGGTGACGGGGCGGGGCGCCGCCTGGCGCGGGCGCCGTCGGCGGGGGTGCGCCGCGTGTGCCGGACGGCACGGTCGCCGCCCCTACCGTGCCGAGGGCGACGGCGAGCAGACGCCGTCGACTGATGTGGATGCCATTCATCGTCTTCTCCTCTCATTGGGTCAGGGTCGCAGGGATGACCGGTCGCGGAGGACGCCCGCCGCGACGATGGGGGCGGGCACGGTGGGGCGCGGCATGCCGGGCGGGACGACGCACGCGTCAGCCACCGGGGCGGGAAGGCAGAACGGGTACCGGGCATGGAAAAACCCCTCGCGTTCTGGAGGGGCAGCCTGCCCCATCCTTGGTTGCTCGCCGTGTGCGAGCCGCATCCGCACTGTCGTGTGCGTGGGCACCTTGCCGATGAGAAGCAGGTTGCCGGGCGCTGCGTGCGCCACTCGTGATACCGGGGCAATGATCGGCGAAGCGGCGCTCCGTGTCAAGCAAATGTGCGAAAAGAACAGGGCTGATGCATGCTCGGCCATCGCGATGCCGAGGAAGGCGTCGATGCCATCGTGCGCTGCTTTCGTTGGCCGTGTCGTGTCGGCGACGCAATCCTCCCGAGGAGGCGCACGTGCATACTCACTGCCGCGCATCGTCGCGCATGCAGACGCCCTGCCGACATCCGACATCCCTGAGCAACAAGCAGATATGCGGTTGCCCGATGGAACCGCCGACCGCTATACTCGTGGTGGTTCACCGGTGTCGAAAACTGGCCGCCGCACGGCAATCCGGGAAGGTACAGCATGGCCGATGCCGCCCCAAGGCCCGATCCCGCCGCACCGTACGTCTTCGTCTCGTACGCGAGCGTCGACCGCGAGCGCGTGCTGCCGATCGTGGCTGCGCTCACGCGCGCGGGTGTGCCGGTCTGGCTGGATCAGCAGGGCATCGCGGGCGGCGAGAACTATGGCACGGTCATTGCCGACGCGGTCAAAGGGTCAGCCGCTTTTGTGCTGATGGCCTCAGCTGCCTCGTTATCGTCGCGCAACGTCAGGCAGGAGATTGCCCTTGGGTGGCGATTCGAGCGTCCCTACTTGCCGCTTTTGCTCGAGGAAGTGACGATTCCTGACGATCTGGCGTATTGGCTGGAAGCGGCCCAGTGGATCGAGGTGGTGGACAAGGGCGAAGGTGACTGGCTGCCGCAGGTGCTTGCCGCCCTCGCACCGCTCGGCATTGCGCCCGCCACTGCGCAGTACGAAGCAATCACGCTGGCCGGGCGGGAGCGGGAGCAGGCGCTGCTGCGGGAGAAGCTGGATGCGGCCAGAGAGGGCAAAGGCGGGTTGGTGCTGATCGGTGGTGAGGCAGGGGTGGGCAAGACCACGCTCGCCGAGGCATCCCTGCACGCGGCGGCGGCACGGGGCTTCACCGTGCTGGAAGGGCACTGCTTCGATCTCGCGGAGACGCCGCCGTATGGGCCGTGGGTTGATCTTTTCCTCCACCTCCGCGATGCCGCCGCGATACCGCCGTTGCCCGACGCCTTTGCCCAGCGCGGTACCGTCGGTGCGGTCAGTGGCCAGATGGCACTGTTCGCGCAGGTCGAGGACTTCCTCACGGCGCTGGCGAAAGCGCAGCCGGTCGCGGTGCTGCTCGACGACCTGCACTGGGCCGACCCGGCGAGCCTCGATCTCCTCCGTTTCTTCGCCCGTTCCGTCGCCTCTTTGCCCGTCCTCCTGCTCGTCACCTACCGCTCGGACGAACTGACGCGCAAGCACCCGCTCTCTCCGCTCCTGCCGCAGTTAGCGCGCGAGGCGGGCGCCGCGCGCATTGATCTCGGTCGCCTCGACAATGATGCCGTCCGTACCCTTGTTGTGGAGCGGTACGGACTACCGGAAGGCGATGCCGGACGGTTGGTCGCCTACCTGCAAGGGCGGGCGGAAGGAAACGCCCTCTTCGTCGGCGAACTGCTCCGCTCCCTCGAAGAGGGCGGGGTACTGACAGCGGACGGCGATGGCTGGCGAATGGGCGACCTGACCGGCACCGCCGTTCCGGCCTTGCTGCGGCAGGTGATCGAGGGGCGGCTCAACCGGCTTGACGAGGACGTCCAACGGCTGCTTGCTATCGCGGCAGTCATCGGGCACGAGGTGCCGCTCGATGTGTGGGCCACGGTGGGCGAGGTGGACGACGAGGCGGTGTTGATGGTCGTCGAGCAGGGTTTGGACGCGCGACTGCTCGTTGAGACGGCAGGCGACGGGGTACGCTTCGCCCACGCGCTGATCCGCGAGGCGCTGTATGAGCAGATGCCGGGAATACGACAGCGGCGTGTCCACCGCCGCATCGGCGAGGCACTGGCCGCGCTCCCGAATAGCGATCCCGATGCAGTCGCGCACCACTTTCAGCAGGCGGGCGACGTGCGGGCCGTCGAATGGCTCGTGCGAGCGGGGGAGCGGGCGCAACTCGCCTATGCGTGGTTGACCGCTGCCGAGCGGTACGAAACAGCGCTCGCGCTGCTCGAGGGGGGCGATGGCGACCTCGGCGAGCGAGGCTGGCTGCGATACCGAAGCGCTCGCCTGCGCCGCTATCGCACGCCGGAGCAGAGTATCGAATATCTGGATGAGGCGCTACGCATCGCTGTCACCGTTGGGGACATGGCGCTTACGGCTGCCGCCCGTTACACGCGTGGCCTCTGCCTTGTGCACACCGACTACGAGGCGGGCATCCAGGAGATGGCTGCTGGCTGCGACGCATTGGAGGAGTTGCCGCCCGAGGAGCAGGAGCGCCTCGACCTCGGGCCCGACGAGAACGGGATGCCTACCGTCACCAACCCGCGCGGCATGCTCGTCTGGTCACTGGCCGGTGGCGGTCACATCACCGAAGCGCTGGCGATGGGGGAGGCGATGCGCGAGGGGATACCACGACACACACCTCTGGGGGAGCTGGGCTGGGCGCACTATGGCGACCGATACGCAGGCCTTGGCATCGCCTATGCGCTGGCCGGGCGACCCGACGCATCGCGTGAGGCGTTCGAGTACGGACGTGAGATGTTCCGGACGCTCGGCAACTACGGTACTCTCGGCGGCATGACATCGCTCGAGCAGCTTTTTGTGGCTCTCCCCTACCGCACCGACCGAGCAGACGAGCACCAGCGGCTCGCGAAGGAATCGGCGGCGGCAAAGAGGCTTTCGAGTCAGACGAGCGGCGGGAACGCGGGCTTGGGGAATGTCCCGATGCTGACATTGACCGGTCAGTGGTTGTCGGCGCGGACGCAGGCGGAGTCCGCAATGCAGGCAGTGATGATGGGTGCATGGCGCGTCGTTGTTCCCCCCATGTTGAGCGAACTGGCGCGCGGGCAGGGGGAGCCGGAAGTGGCGTGGGCGCAGATCCGGGGCCAGCTGCCATCCGGCCCGCAGACGGCGATAGGCGGCTCGTCGCACTCGAGCAATCTCGCGCTGATCCGGATTGCCGCCGCCCTCTCACTCGATGCCAATGATCTCGCCACGGCGAAGGAATGGCTCGACGCGCACGACCGCTGGCTGGTGTGGTCGGGGGCGGTACTGGGCCAGTCCGAGGGGCAGGCGCTCTGGGCGCAGTACCATCGGCAAGCCGGCGATATGGATGCTGCCCATGAGCACGCCGAGCGCGCTCTCGCCCGCGCGACCGCGCCGCACCAACCCCTCGCCCTGCTCGCCGCGCACCGCCTCATCGGCGAACTCGACACCGACGCGGGCCGGCATGAGGATGCGGCCCGCCATCTCGCTGAATCGCTCGCCCTCGCCGAGGCCTGCGAAGCGCCCTTCGAGCGGGCACTGACCCTGCTCGCGATGGCGGAACTGCGTGCCGCGACGGGCGAGAACGAAACGGCCCGCACATTGCTAGACGAGGTGAAGGCGATCTGCGAGCCGCTCGGCGCGAAACCGACGCTGACGCGGGCCGACGCGCTGACGGCAAAAATGGGGTCAGAATAATGGACACCCGGCCCGCTACCCCGTACATCTTCGTCTCCTACGCGAGTGCCGACCGCGAGCGGGTGCTGCCCGTGGTAGACGCACTGATGCGCGCGGGCGTCCCGGTGTGGATCGACCGGGAAGAGATCCACGGCGGTGCCAACTACGGGCGCGAGATCGCCGAGGCGATCAAGGATGCCGCCGCCTTCGTCCTGATGGCCTCGTCCATGTCGCTAGCGTCGCGGAATGTGAAGCAGGAGATCGCGGTGGCGTGGGAGTACGAGCGGGCATATCTGCCGCTGCTGCTCGAGCCGGTGACGATCCCCGGCGACGTGAAGTACTGGCTGACGGCGGCGCAGTGGATCGAGGTGCTGGAGACGCCCGAAGCCGTCTGGCTGCCACAGGTGCTGACCGCCCTGGGGCCGCTCGGCATCACGCCCAAGCAACCGGCGGAGCAAGAGCCAATCAGGCTGGCGGGCAGGGAGAAGGAACTCGCCCTGCTGCGCGAGAAGCTGGCCGCTGCGAAGGAAGGCAAAGGTGGGCTGGTGCTGATCGGCGGCGAGGCGGGCATCGGCAAGACGACCCTCGCGGAAGCGGTATTGCGTGAGGCGGGCCGATCAGGGTGTGTCGTGCTGGAGGGCCACTGCTTCGACCTGGCGGACACGCCGCCCTACGGCCCCTTCATCGACCTCTTCCTGCATTTGCCCGCCCTGCCTGGCATGCCACCCCTCCCCGAAGCGTTCGCTGTCCGGGGCACGGTCGGCGCGGTCGGCAGCCAGCTGGCCCTCTTCGCGCAGGTCGAGGATTTCCTTCGCGCGCTTGCCACGTCTCGCCCGGTCGTCCTCCTCCTTGACGATCTGCACTGGGCCGATCCCGCGTCGCTCGATCTTTTGCGCTTCCTGACGCGTTCCGTCGCAACGCTGCCGCTGCTCGTCCTCGTCACCTACCGCTCGGATGAACTGACCCGCAGACACCCGCTGTACGCCCTGTTGCCGCAACTGGCGCGCGAATCCGGTGCCGCGCGCATCGACCTCGGTCGGCTCGACGACGAAGCGGTGACGCATCTCGTCGGCGAGCGGTACGACCTGCCAGATGCCGACGCCGTCCGGCTCGTGACCTATCTGCAAGCACGCGCCGAGGGGAACGCCCTCTTCGTCGGCGAACTGCTGCGGGCGCTCGAAGAGGGCAGGGTGCTGACCTACGATGCGGACGGGTGGCAAATGGGCGACCTTGGGCGGGCTGGCGTGCCGACGCTGCTGCGGCAGGTGATCGAGGGGCGGGTGGGCCGCCTCGACGACGATGCGCAAGAGGCGCTGGGCGCGGCGGCGGTGATCGGGCAGGAGGTGCCATTCGCCATCTGGGCAGCGGTGAGCGGGACAAATGAGAAGGCAATCACAGAGGTTGTGGAGCAGGCGGCGGCCTCCCCGCTGATGGAGGAGACGCCGGACGGGATGGGGGCGCGCTTCGTCCATGCCCTGATTCGCGAGACGCTCTACGAGGCACTCCTCCCCTCGCGCAGGAGACGGCTGCACCGGGCGTCGGGGGAGACGCTCGCCTTGTTTCCCGAGCCGGACGCCGACGCGGTAGCCCATCACTTCCGGGTGGTCGGCGATGCGCGCACCGCCCTCTGGTTGGCGAGGGCGGGGGAGCGGGCGCGGGTTGCCTTCGCCTACACGACCGCCGTGGAGCGGATGCGGGAGGCGGTGGCGCTGCTGGACACGCCGGAGGGCGCCGCGACGGCGGCCAGCCTCTGCGTGCAGATCGGCCACATGCTCCGGCTCTCGGACAACGCGCAAGCTATCCGGTACAGCGAGGAGGCGATCAGACGGGCGGAGGAGGCGGACGACCCGGTGCTGCTGGGTGTGGCGCGCTGCTGCCTCGGTAGCAACCGCCTACTCAACGACGAGTACGCGCGCGGCATCGCCGAGTTGCGGTCGGCGGTGGCGGAACTGGAGGCGCTACCGCCTGCGGCGTGGGAGCGCACCGCGACGCCGAAGTGGTACCTTGCCGCGCTGGAGGGCGACCGCTCGTCGACCACCGATGTCCGTTCCCAACTCGCTTTCGTACTCGCCGTCGTCGGCGCGCTCGCCGAGGCGCTCGCGTTGGTCGGCGGCACGCTGACTATCGATGACGCCGCGCTCGCGACGGCGAACGTGGATAAACTGCTCACCCTCCGCATTGTCGCCGAGTATCTTGGCCACCCCGTTGTGGCGAAGCGGGCCTTCGAGGAGTTCGGACGCCTCGCCCGGGCGGAGGAGGACTGGTATCGGCTCGGTGTCCAAACCGTGGCATTCCTTGTCCGCACGGTGTTGCCCTATTCTGCGGACGATTGCGCCTTTCGCGAGGAAGTCGCGAGCGCGGCGGTAGAAGTGTGGGGGCGGGTGCATGCGCTGCATCTCGCCCCGCCTTTCCCGGTGCGCGCCGTCCGACACTTCCTGGATTTCATCACGGGAGAATGGGATGCGGCACTGACGAATGCTCCCGCGGTACAACGATTGACCGGGCCACTCGGGCAGACAGCCGCGCTGACGATGGGAACGATCGCGCGGTTGCAGGGGAGGCCGGAGGATGCGCGGCGGTATGTGCGGGAATGGCTGCCGGAGGAGGAGGCGACGGAGCCTGGAGCGCATCCGCTGGTGATCGGTCTCCAGTTCCTGCATCTCGGCGGACTGCTGGCGCTGGACGCGGGCGACCTCGACGGGGCACGGGAATGGGCGGAGGCGCACGACCGCTGGCTGGTGTGGAGCGGCGCGGTGCGCGGCCAATCGGAAGGGCAGGCGCTCTGGGCGCATTACCATCGGCAAGCCGGCGACATGGATGCTGCCCGTGAGCACGCCGAACGCGCCCTCGCCCACGCCACCGCGCCGCGCCAGCCGCTCGCCCTGCTTGCCGCCCATCGCCTGCTCGGCGAACTCGACACCGATGCCGGTCGACATGATGACGCCGTGACCCATCTCGAAACATCGCTCGCCCTCGCCGATGCGTGCGCAGCGCCGTACGAGCGGGCGTTGACGCTGCTGGCGATGGCCGAGTTGCGCACCGCAACCGGCGAGCATGCCGACGCCAAGCGCCTGATCGACGACGTGACGGCCATCTGCGCGCCCATCGGCGCGAAACCGACATTGGCGCGAGCAGACACCCTCTCTGCCCGTCTACGTTGACACATCGCTCCCAGCGCTATCGCGACGCGCCCACGCCCGGATGTACCCGCCAAGTGCGGACAGTCCATCCTCGCGGTGCGTCGCACTGCTCGCCGTTAGCAACCGGATGTCGTGTGGTCGGGCCGGCACGAGCCAGACGACCGGCACCGCACGGGCTAACGCATCCCTGACTACCTGCGCCGTTCCCCCGTCGCCCCGCGCCGCCTCGCCGTCCCAGAGCGCCAGCAGCACGTCCGACTCGTCGACGACGACCCGGCCCACCGCTGCATACGCCTTCCCCTCCTCGACCGTCGTCCCCCGCGCACCTGGCAACTCCCGCACGACCGCCGCTCGTGCCAGCAGGGCGCGGAACTCCCGGCGCGACGCCTGGCCGGTGAAGTCGCGCTCGTATTCGTCGCGGGGGAAGGGCAACGGGCAATGAAGCGGAAAGCCGGCGGCAATCGCCTCGCGGGCGATGAGCCGGTCTGCGCCCTCGGCGAGCGGCGAGACGACGACGAGTTCCGGCATGCTCCCGACCGGTGCGTTGTCCGCGACCGTCTGCCACAGGTATGCGAAGACCATTCGCACCCCGTCCCGTATGGCGGCGGCATTCGGGCCATCTCCGCTGATCGTGCGATGCCCCGTCACACCCATGCGCAACGTCGGGCGCGCGCCCACGGCCTTCGTCATCACGCCCGCTCTCCTCCCCTCCCCCGGCGACCGCCGCTGGCCCCTTGCCACGTCTCCGATTATACTCGCCGTATCCCCTGGCGCGGCGCGGCGTGCACCGAGTGGCAACCAGCAGCGCGCTAGGTTATGGCGATGGGAGGAAGGTGGCATGCGCGACGACGGAAACGCGGCACCGGACAGCACGGTCGCTGCCGATGACGGGGGCGGCCCACCGGAGACCATCGTCCTTGTAGCCGGTGACGCGACGGTGGACTGGATGCTCATCGCGCCAGCGGGAATGGAGTCCGGACTGGAGCGAGCCTATCAATGGGAGGTGCAGACGCGTGTCCACCTCGCCGCGCAGGCGGGTGGGGCCGCCTTCCTCGCCGCCCTGCTCGCCGCCGCATGCGGAGAAGCGAAGACCCCCGTCGTTTCGACCGTGCCCGTCCCGCTTGCCTCCCTCACCGACCCGGACGATGCACGCTTCGTCCGCACCTATACCATTTGGCAACCGTACCCCGCGCGCCTCGGCGGCGACGGCGTCGCGTGGCGGATGCACGAGTTTCTCGGCCAGCGTCCTGCCGAGAGTGCGCCGCCCGATGACGCACCGACTGTCGCGCCTACCTGCCTCGCCGTCGACGATGCCAACTTCGGCTTCCGCGCCTCCCCGGAGGCGTGGCCCGCCTGCGTCACGGGCGGGGCATCGCCCCCCGCCCACATTGTACTGAAGATGGCGAATCCGCTTGCGCGCGGCCCGCTTTGGGAGTGTCTCGTGGGCGAACACGCCGATTGCCTCACCCTCTACTGCTCCCTCAGCGACCTGCGCAAGGAGTTCGCCCCCATCGGCCAGCCCCTCTCGTGGGAGCGCACCAGCCGGGACATCGTCAAGGCGGTGGCGGCACGGGCGGACATGCGGCGGGCGGCACGGGTGATCGTCTCGATCGGTATGGCAGGCGCGGTGATCATCGAGCGGGCCGGCCCCGCGACGCTCGTCTTCGACCCGCTGCACCAGGAGGGCGACTGGGAGCGCGCCCACCCCGGCATTCCCTCCGGCCTCGGCACTTGCCTGCTCGCGGCCCTCGCCCTCGTCGCCGCCCGCAGTCCCGTCGATTGGGCGGACGCGGTGCGGCGCGGACTCGTCGCCGGGCGGGCAATGCACGAGCACGGCCTGGTCGTTGACGGGAGGGCGGGCGCCGCATTGCGCTTCCCCCTCGCCACAGGCGGCGAGGCCCTGCGCGCCACCGCGGTCGACACGGTATTCCGGACGGTCGCGGTGCCCGACGCGGATGCGTGGACGGTCTTCGATGCGGCCTTCGCCCGCGATTACCGGTCGGTCGCGACCCGCATCGCCTTGGAGGGGGATGCCGAAGCGGTCAACAGTCTGCCGGTCGAGCGGATGGGGGCATGGGCCTCGGTTGACCGCACAGAAATCGAGAGCATGCGCAGTGTCCGGAACATCATCCGCGAGTATCTCGCGCAGTCGCGGCGCCCGCGCCCGCTCAGCCTCGCGGTCTTCGGGCCGCCGGGGGCGGGAAAGTCGTTCGCGATCAAGCAGATGGCTCGAGAGTGGACGACCGGCGGGACGAAGGTGGCGGTGCTGGAGTTCAATCTTTCCCAGTTCACGGACGCGGACGCCCTGCCCGCCGCTCTGCAACGGGTGCGCGACTGCGCGGTCGAGGGAGCGCTCCCACTGGTCTTCTGGGACGAGTTCGACAGCATGATGAACGGCAGACCGTTGGCGTGGCTGGCCCCGTTCCTTGCCCCGATGCAGGACGGTGCGTTTCTCGAGGGCGGGGTAGTGCGACCGATCGGCGCGGCGATCTTCATCTTCGCGGGCGGGACGCACGCGACAATGGAGAGTTTCAAGATGCGGGCGGTGGAGGTGCCGGGGGCGAAAGCGACCGACTTCCTCAGTCGGCTGCGCGGGTACGTCGATGTGTTGGGGCCGAATCCGACCGGGGAGGACGACGAGACGTACATGCTGCGGCGGGCGCTGCTGCTGCGGGCGCTGGTGCGCGGGCGCGCGCCGCGGATGCTGACGCGGGGGCGGCTGGACATCGATCCGGGCGTGTTGCGGGCGTTCCTGGGCGCGCGCACCTACCTCCATGGGGCGCGGTCGATGGAATCAGTCATCGACATGAGCGCACTGGCGGGAAAAGCGCGGTATGAGCGGTCGGTGCTGCCGGCCCGGCACCAGCTGAGTTTGCACGTGGACGCGGACGAGTTCATGCGGTTGGTGGAGGACGAGGCGGGCGACGCGCGCACCGAGCCCCTCGGTGCCGCCCCGCGTTAGGCGCGATAACGGGTGTCGTCCAGCGACTGATACGGGTGTCGTCGAGGAGCGCAGGGATGGGCGAACCGCAGAACGCGCCGTACATCTTCATCAGCTACGCGAGTGCTGACCGCGACCGGGTGATGCCCGTCGTGGAGGCGCTCAGACGCGTGGGCGTCTCGGTTTGGCTCGACCAACAGTCGATCGCGGGCGGGGAGAACTACGCCCGCGAGATCGTCGAGGGGATCAGGGGGTGCGCCGCCCTCGTGCTGCTCTGCTCGTCAGCCTCGCTCGCCTCGCGCAACGTCAAGCAGGAAGTGGGCGTGGCGTGGAAATACGAGCGCCCCTACCTACCCCTGCTGCTGGAGCCGGTGGCGATCCCCGATGACCTGTCGTACTTCCTCGAGATGGCCCAGTGGATCGAGGTGCTCGATAAACACGAGAGCGAGTGGCTGCCGCAGGTGCTGACGGCACTGGCACCGCTCGGCATCGCGCCCAAGCCGGAGATACACGAGGAGATTCATCTCGCGGGCCGCGACAAAGAACTCGCCCTCCTACGCGAGAAACTGGCCGCCGCGAAGGAAGGCACGGGCGGGTTGGCGCTGATCGGGGGCGAGGCGGGCATCGGCAAGACCACCCTCGCTGAGGTGGCGCTACGCGATGCGGCGGATGCCGGGGCCATCGTGCTGGAGGGCCACTGCTTCGACCTCGCCGACACTCCACCGTATGGCCCCTGGATCGATCTCTTTGCCCACTACCTCCCATCGCCCTCCGCGCCGCCGCTTCCCGAGCCCTTCGCCCGGCGCGGCACCGTCGGCGTAGTGGTCAGCCAGATCGCTCTCTTCGTCGCTGTCGAAGATTTCCTCACGGCATTGACGAGACGCCAGCCCGTCGCCTTGCTCCTCGACGACCTGCATTGGAGCGACCCCGCCTCGCTCGACCTGTTGCGGTTCCTCTCCCGCTCGGTCGCCGCCATGCCCCTCATGCTGCTCGTCACCTACCGCTCGGACGAACTGACGCGCAAGCACCCGCTGTACGCTCTCATTCCGCAACTGGCCCGCGAGGCGGGTGCCGCGCGCATCGACCTCGGTCGGCTGGACGACGATGCGGTGCGAGCACTCGTAATGGAGCGATACATCCTGCCCGATGCCGACGCCGCGCGACTCGTCACCTACCTGCAAGGTCGCGCCGAGGGCAATGCCCTGTTCGTCGGCGAACTGCTCCGGGCGCTGGAAGAGGGCAGGGCGCTCGAACGGGGAGAGGATGGCTGGCAGGTCGGCGACCTCGCGCGGGCGGGCGTGCCGACGCTGCTGCGGCAGGTGATCGAGGGGCGGGTGGCGCGACTCGACGACGACGCGCAGGCGGCGCTGGGGGCGGCGGCGGTGATCGGGCAGGAGGTGCCGTTCGCCGTCTGGGCGGCGGTAGCCGGGATTGGCGAGGAGAGCCTTACCGGCATGGTCGAGGATGCGATGATAGCCCGACTAATGGAGGAGACGGCGGACGGGACGGGGGCGCGCTTCGTCCACGCGCTGATCCGGGAAGCCTTGTACGAGGGCGTCCTCCCTTCGCAAAGGAGACGGTTGCACCGCTTGGCGGGGGAGGTGCTGGCGGCGCTGCCCGACCCGGATGCCGACGCGGTGGCGCACCACTTCCGCGTGGTTGGCGATGCGCGCACCGCCATCTGGTTGGTGAAGGCAGGGGAGCGGGCGCGCGCCGCTTTCGCCTACGTTACCGCTGCGGAGCGGATAAAGGAGGCGGTGGCGCTGCTGGACAAGCCGGGGGATGCCGCGACGGCGGCCAGCCTGTGCGTGCAGGTCGCCTGGATACTCCGGTATGTGGACAGGCAACAGGGCTTCCGGTACGCCGAGGAAGCGGTCAAACGGGCGGAGGCGGCGGACGACCCAGTGCTGCTCGGCGTGGCGCGCTGCCGCCTCGGCGGCAATCGCTGGATCGCCGGCGACTTGGCGCGCGGCATCGCGGAGTTGCGGGCGGCGGTGGCGGAACTGGAGGCGCTGCCGCCCGCGGCGTGGGAGCACACCGCGACGCCGCGCTGGTACGTCGCCGCGCTGGTGGGCGACCGCTCATCCGCCATCGATGTCCGCACCTCGCTCGCCTTACCGCTCGCCATCGTCGGCGCGTGCGGGGAGGCCCTCACCCTGCTCGGCGGCACGCTCGACCTCGACGACGCCGCGCTCGCGACGGCGAACGTGTATGGATTGAGTGCCCTCTACATTGTCGCCTACAATCTTGGCCGACCCGATGCGGCGAAGCGGATCGGCGAAGAGGCTCGACATGTTTACCGAGCGGAAGAGGACTGGCACTCGCTCGCTTTCAATGCGCTCCGCTTCCTCGTCTCTTCACTGCTGCCCTACCACGCCGACGACCTCGCCTTTCGCGAGGAGATGGCGAGCACGGCGGAGGAGGGGTGGGGGCGGGCGCAGGCGCTGCACCTCGTCGCGCCCTTCCCGGCGCGCGCCGTCCGGTTCCCACTGGACTTCATCGCGGGGGAGTGGGATGCGGCCCAGACATACGCCCCCATGCTGGTAGAACCTTTGAGCGGTGGTCTCGCGCACATGGTAAGGGTGACACTCGCCACCATCGCGCGGTTGCAGGGAAGGCCGGAGGAAGCGTGGCGGCATGTGCGCGCGCGGTTACCGGAAGGCGCGCAGACGGAACCGGGCACGACGACGTTTTTGGATAGCATGATGTTCCTGCACCTCGGCGGGCTGCTGGCGCTGGACGACGGCGACCTCGACGAAGCGTGGGAGTGGGCGGCGGCGAGCGACCGCTGGCTGGCGTGGTCGGGGGCGGTACGCGGCCAGTCCGAGGGGCAGGCGCTCTGGGCGCAGTATCAACGGCAGTCTGGCGATGCCGACCAGGCATACGAGCACGCCGAACGCGCCCGCGCCCACGCCACCGCGCCGCGCCAGCCCCTCGCCCTCATCGCCGCTCATCGTCTGCTCGGGGAACTCGATGCCGATGCCGGTCGACATGATGACGCCGCGACCCATCTCGCCGAATCGCTCACTATTGCCGATGCCTGCCAAGCGCCCTTCGAGCGGGCGCTCACGCTCCTCGCGATGGCGGAACTGCGGGCCGCGACCGGCGATATCGATGCGGCCCGGACATTGCTCGACGAGGTGAAGGCAATCTGCGCGCCGCTGGGCGCCAAACCCACGCTGATGCGGGCCGACGCGCTGTCGGCGAGAATGGGGTCAGGATAATGGACACCCGGCCCGCTATTCCGTACATCTTCATCTCCTACGCCTCCGCCGACCATGACCGGGTGATGCCCGTCGTGGACGCACTGATGCGCGCGGGCGTCCCGGTGTGGATCGACCGGGAAGAGATCCACGGGGGCGCCAACTACGGGCGCGAGATCGCCGAGGCGATCAAGGGGGCGGCGGCCTTCGTGCTGATGGCGTCCTCGCTGTCACTGGCGTCGCGGAATGTGAAGCAGGAGATCGCGGTGGCGTGGGAGTACGAGCGCCCCTACCTGCCGCTGCTGCTCGAACCGGTGGCGATACCGGGGGACGTGAAGTACTGGCTGACGGCGGCGCAGTGGATCGAGGTGCTCGACAGGCATGAGGGCGAGTGGCTGCCACAGGTGCTGATGGCACTGGCACCGCTCGGCATCGCGCCGAGTGTCGCGGCGCGCGAGGAGATGCATCTCGCTGGCCGGGAGCGAGAACTGGCCTTGCTGCGCGACAAACTGGTCGCCGCGAAGGGTGGCGAGGGCGGGCTGGTGCTGATCGGCGGCGAGGCAGGGGTGGGCAAGACCACGCTCGCTGCGGCGGCGCTACGCGATGCGGCGGATGCCGGGTTCATCGTGCTGGAGGGCCACTGTTTCGACCTGACCGAGACGCCACCGTATGGCCTGTGGATTGACCTCTTCACGCGCTATCACCCAACCGACGATACCCCGCTAATCCCCGAGGCGTTCGGGCAGCGCGGCACGGTCGGTGCGGTGGCGAGTCAGGCCGCACTCTTCCATCAGGTGCAGGATTTCCTCGTCGTGCTCGTGGCGCGGCAGCCCGTTGTCGTGCTGCTCGATGATCTCCACTGGGCAGACCCGGCGAGTCTCGATCTCCTCCGCTTCCTCGCCCGCTCACTTTCCGCCATGCCGCTCCTGATGATAGTCACATACCGGGCCGACGAATTGACGCGCCGCCATCCGCTCTACGCCCTGCTGCCCTTGTTGGTGCGAGAAGCGGGCGCGGCACGCCTTGATCTGCGCCGCCTCGATGATGACGCGGTGCGCGCGCTCGTCACCGAACGGTACGGCCTCGCGGAAGCGGATGCCGCCCGGCTCGCGGCGTATCTCCAATCGCGGGCGGAAGGAAACGCGCTCTTCCTCGGCGAACTGCTGCGCTCGTTGGAAGAAGCGAGGGTGTTGCGGCACGAGAGCGACGCATGGATGGTTGGCGAACTGACACAATCCTCCGTCCCATCGCTCCTGCGGCAAGTGATTGACGGGCGGCTGGCGCGGCTGGATGACGAGAGCCAGCGGTTACTCGCGGTCGCGGCAATCATCGGCCACGAGGTGCCGCTCGCCGTCTGGGCGACCGTCGGCGAGGTGGATGAGGACGCGCTGCTCGATGTCGTGGAACAGGGGATCGAAGCGCGGCTGCTGATCGAGTTACCGGACGGCGAGCGGGTGCAGTTCGCGCACGCATTGATCCGCGAGACGCTCTACGAGGGGATGCTGGCAACGCGACGGCGACGGATGCACCGACAGATCGGTGAGACGATTGCCGCGCAACCGGATGCCGACCCGGACGCGGTTGCCTATCACTTCCAGCGCGCGGGGGACGAGCGTGGCGTCGAGTGGCTCGTGAAGGCAGGAGAGCGGGCACGGGAAGCCCACGCGTACATTACCGCCGTCGAGCGGATGCAGGAGGCGTTGGCGCTCCTCGTTGGGTCGGAACACCCGGCGCTTGCGGGCAGTCTCGCCCTCCAGATTGGGGCTCTTCCGACATTTGTGTGATGGGAAGAAACGGGTATGCCACGGAGTGCCGAGAGAAAATGTCTTTCGATCTCGATTACTCTTCGCGTCTCGCTTTCGACACCGTTTCTTGCAGCCCCACAGAGC
>JAABUZ0100003797.1_pt1 | contig 21763 bp, 13 predicted proteins | sample 5562091 | NCBI WGS metagenome assembly JAABUZ01 (sample SAMN12813069, study PRJNA571459) | rock metagenome | isolation source: Antarctica rocks | place: Antarctica: Victoria Land, Linnaeus Terrace sud | collected 2015-12-21
GTTGAGGTCCGCGTGCCAGTCGAGCTTCTGCGCGCCGGGGACGTGGCCGAGGTCGTAGAGGAGCACGTCCTCGTCGCATTCGAGGAGGCGGAGCGCGGGGTCGTCGAGGTGCGCGGCGACCCACGCGGTCGAGACGAGCGCCTCGGGGTGCGCGTAGCCCTTGGCCGCGATGGCCGGGTCGATGACGGCGGTCGAAGACATGCCGGCAAGCTAGCGATCCGGGACGCCCGGGCGGGGTACCCGCTGTACCTTCCCGCGCGCGGCCGCGCCGCGTCTCACCACCCGTGACCACTCCCGCCCGTTCGATGATGCGCCGTTCTCCTCTCCGCACCGTTGCTCTCGTCACGTCCGCCGCGGGCCTGGCACTCGCCGGCGCCGCGGCCGCCCAGCCCGCGACCGCGCCCGCCGCGAGCACGCCCGCCGCGGGTCAGCCGGCCACGGGTCAGCCGAGCGTGACGCGCGCCCCCTTCGGCACCCTCGCCGACGGGCGTGCGGTCGAGGCGTTCACGCTCACCAACGCGCACGGCGTGACGGTCCGCGCGATCACGTACGGGGGCATCATCACCAACCTCCGCACGCCCGACCGCGCCGGCCACTTCGACGACATCGTCCTCGGGCACGACAGCCTCGGCGGCTACGTCAACCCGGCCACGTCGCCCTACTTCGGCGCGATCGTCGGCCGCTACGCCAACCGCCTCGCGAAAGGCCGCTTCACGCTCGACGGCAAAACGTACCAGCTCGCGGTCAACAACGGCCCCAACTCGCTCCACGGCGGGCTCAAGGGCTTCGACAAGCAGGTCTGGACCGGTCAGCCGTTCCGCCACGGCGACAGCGTCGGCGTCGCGTTCAGCCGCGTGAGCCCGGACGGGGAGGAGAACTACCCGGGCGCGCTCACGACCCGCGTCACGTACACGCTCACGCCGAACAACGCGCTCGTCGTCGACTACGAGGCGCGCACGACCAAGGACACGCCGATCAACCTGTCGCAGCACACGTATTGGAACCTGGCCGGCGCGGGCAGTCCGACGATCAACGACCACCTGCTCACGCTCGACGCGTCGCGCTTCACGCCGGTCGACACGACGCTGATCCCGACGGGCCAGCTCGCCCCGGTCGCGGGCACGCCGTTCGACTTCCGCCGCGCCACCGCGATCGGCGCCCGGCTCGGGCAGCAGCAGACGAGCCAGCAGCTCCGCTTCGGCGGCGGCTACGACCACAACTGGGTGCTGGACCGCCACGGGCGCACGGGGCTCGTGCACGCGGCGCGCGTGGTCGACCCGTCGACGGGGCGGACGTTGGACGTCGCGACCACGGAGCCCGGGATCCAGTTCTACGGCGGCAACTTCCTCGACGGCACGATCCGGGGCAAGGGAGGGAAGGTGTACGCGCACCGGTCGGCGCTGGCGCTCGAAACGCAGCACTTCCCCGATTCGCCGAACCAGCCGAACTTCCCGAGCACGATCCTGCATCCGGACTCGACGATGCGGTCGCGGACGGTGTTCACGTTCGGGGTGGCGCGTTAGGCAGCGGCCGTAGAACGGGCAAGCGGTCATCCTGAACGCAGCGAAGGATGACATGCTGCTCGGACACGTCCGCGCGCCGCGCCCTACGCCCCCACCACCGGAAACTCCGACATCCGCAACACCGTGCACCCGTACGGCACGAGCGTGATCGCCTCCTCCGGCGCGCTCGTCGCCGCCGGACTCACCGGCAACGTCCCGTCGATCGCGTCGTAGCGCGTCCACCCCGGAATCCGCCGCCCGCGCGCGGTGACCCGGAGCGGCGCCGCGCCCGCGGTCCACGGCCGAGCGGCGACGGCGCCCGCGCGCTCCAGCCGCATCGGCGCGTCGGCGGCGAGCGCGTAATTCCACGGCGTCGTCGGGTGCACCTCGGACGTCGGCACGCCGCCGACCTCGTCGACCCGCCGCCAGTCCTCGCCCACGGGCAGCGCGAACACGAGCGATCCCCGCTCGACGCCGGCGAAGTGCTTGTGCCACGTGCTCGTGCGCAGGCGCGCGGGCAGCCGGAGCTCGACCACGTCGCCCGCGCGCCACGTGCGCGCGAGGCGCACGACCGTGCCCGGCGCCGCGTTCGGCCTGGGCGCGCCGTTCACACGCACCGACGCCCCCTCGGCCCACGACGGCACGCGCAGGTGCAGCGGGAACGCGACCGGCCGCTCGGGGCGCACGACCACCCGCACGTCATCCTCGAACGGGTAGGCGGTCGCCTGCTCGACCTCGACCGGCACCCCGCCTAACGTCACCCGCGCGACGCTCGGGCCGTAGGCCATCGCGGCGAGCCCGCCGTCGGCACTCGCGAGCCAGAGCGCGTGCACGAACTTCGGCCACCCCTGGTGCATGTTCACCGTGCAGCACGGGTACCCGGTGAGCAGCCCCATGAGCTGCGACGTGCCCCCGTTCTGCTGCACGTAGCGGCTGACGTTGCGGTCGATGACGACCTGGTTGGGCTGCTGGAAGTACTGCCGCGCCAGGTAGTCGCGCGTCACGTGGGCGGGGAGCGCGTTGTACGCGACGCGCTCGAGGTGGTCCGCGTGCGCGACCGCGCCCGTGACGCGCACGAGCGTCTCGAGCGAGAACATCAGCTCGACGACGGTGCAGAGCTCCGTGCCCTGCACGGGGTCGGTGCCGTGTAGCGGCTCGTCGCCGCTGAACATGCCCGTGATCTGCCCGTGGTCGCGCCGCAGGAAGGCGAGGCCGTGCTCCACCGCACGCAGGCGGCGCGCGTCGCCGTCGAGCAGGTAGGCCATTGCCGGCTGCTTGACCCCCATCGCCACGTTCACGCCGTGGTTGGACGGCGGCCCTTCGTGCGCGAACCCCGCCGTCCAGTCCGACGTCTGCGCCTGCAGCAGCCGCGCCAGGTCGAGGAGCGACGCGTCGCCGGTGCGGTCGTAGAGCCAGAGCACGCTCGCCTGGTTCTCGCCGCCGCGGTGCTGCGCCCACTGCGTCCAGTGGTTGAGTGGGGTCGACGGCAGGTGGGCGCGTTGGTAGGCGAAGTAGCGCGCCATGAACGGCGGCACGCGCGGGTCGCCCGTCGCCTCGTGATGCTGCTGCAGCGCCTTGAGCATCACCATGCGCGGCCACCAGTCGGCGGAATTGGCGCGCTGCACGCCGTGCTCGTCGCGGCCGCGGCCCTGGTCGTCCGGCGGGCCGAAGTAGCCGTCGGCGCGCTGCGACGCGAGCGCGTGCTCGATCCACGGTCGCGCCTTCTCGACCAGGCGCGCGTCGCCCAGCGTGTAGGCGAGGGGGACGAGGCCGTCGATCCAGTACGGGCCGCGCTCCCATGTGTCGCCGGGGCCGCCGAGCCATGCGTTCTCCGGGCCGACGAGCGGGTAGTGCTCGTCGAGGTGGCCGGCCAGTCCGTCGGCCATGACCCGCAGCTGCTCGGCGAGCCAGCCCCGCGCGCGGACGGCGCCTAACGGCAGCGGGGCGTAGGGGACGGGGGCCAGGGGGGCGCGGGGGGGGGCCGCGGCCCCCCCCCCCGCGGGGGGGCGCGGGGGGGGCGGGCGCCGGGCGGGGGCCGGCCGCCCCCGCCGGGCCCCCCCCGCCTGCCCGGGGGAGGGAACTGCGCCGAGTGCGGCGCCGGCGAGGCCGGCGGCGGTGCCGTGAAGGAAGGTGCGGCGGTGCATGGGAGTGGGAGTCGGAGTGTAGGACCGCACGCGCGGCGTGCGGTCCTCACCGCGACGCCCGCGCCCCCTCCCGCAGCACGAACAGCACCGTCGGATCTACCGGGTACCGCCCGAACTGCCGCCCATAGATCGCGAGCCCGCCCGGCAGCGCGTCGTCGACTTCCAATCGCACGACCACCGCGCCCTCCCGCGCCGCCCGCTCGACCGCCTCGGGCGGCAGCGCGACGCGCACGAGCTGCCCGTACGACCCCGCCTCGCGCAACCGCTTGTCGTGCAGCTGCGCGTGCCAGCTCAGCACGCCGCGGCTGTCCGCCGGGTCGTCGGCCAGGTCGACGCGCCCGGCGAGCGCGCCGTTCACGCGTACGGTCACCGCGCTCGGGTACTTCACCGCACCCGTCATCGGGTACGCGTTCGGGTTCTTGCCCGGGTCCTGCAGCCCGCCGCCGCGCATGTAGTCGCCGTTCGCGTTCGCCGTGCTGTCGCGGTCCTTGCCGAACAGCCGCTTGCTCGACGCCTCGACGAGGAAGGTCGCGTCGGCGACGTCCGACGCAGAGAGTCCCGCGGGCCACGGGATGCGGTACTCGAAGTAGCCGCTTCCGGCGCCGTTCACTTTGAGGCCGTCGAGCACGCGCCATTGCTTCCCCGACCAGCGCCCGCCCGCGAGCTGCGCGGCCGGCACGCTCGCCACGCGCACGCGGCGCCCGTCGGAGAGCGTCGCGCTCGCTGGCGCCGCGCCCTCGACCACGTAGGCAACGAAGTTGTGGTGCAGCACCGTGCCGCTCGCGTCCTCGAGCCGCGTCGAGAGGATCGCGACCGCGGCCTCGTCGGGCATCACCACGTCGAGGGGAGCGAGCGCCTGCGACATCCACGGCCGGTACGGGACGCGACGAACGGACGTGTTCCAGACCTTGTGTTCGCCGAGCGCGGTCCAGCCCGCGAGCTCGGTGCGGAGGAGGAGCGAGTCGCCGTAGGCCGTGCTGCCGGTGAGGAACGAGGCGTAGAGTGGGACCGAGACGCGCTCCCCCGGGCGGGCCGTCCGGGCGAGCTCCGAGTCGCCGACCGCGACGTAGAGCGGCGCGTGGAAGTCGCGCAGCGTCATCCCCGGCGCGAGGTCCCCGACGCCCGTCTCCTTGTCCGAGCGGTCGAAGCGCCAGTAGCCGTTCCACTCGTTGATGACGTCGTGGTGTTCCGTGTAGAGCCAGCCGGCGAGCTTCGGGTGGCGGCGGAAGGCGTCGATCGCACGGTGGTAGTCCCAGCTGTAGTCGACGTCGCCCGTGCTCCCCTCGTAGCCCCAGACGTTGCCGAACTCCGAGTTCATCATCGGCTGCCCCGACTGCCGCCGCCCCGCGACGAAATGCCACGGCGAGCCGGGGAACGTGCTATCGCTCACCCGGTCCATTTCCGACGCCCACTGCCACCCCGGGAGGTACGCGTGCCATGAGTTGATGTCCGTCGTCGTGTGGCCGACGCCGCAGCAGATCGAGTTGTCCTCGACGAGGCGCGTGGGGTCGAGCCGCTTCGCGAGCTGCTGCACCGACGACACCTTGGCCTGCGTCGCGGGCAGGTACGCCTCCTCGCCGTCGGCGCCGCGGGTGCGCAGCCCCCACGTCTCGTTGAACGTGATCCACGAGAACACGCTCGGGTGGTTGTAGTCCCGCGCGATCATGCCGCGCATCGCGACCTCGTGCTCGCGGAAGGCCGCGGAGTCGGGCTGGCCCCACCAGTTGGGCACGTCGGCCATGATGAGCACGCCCAACCGGTCGGCCCAGTAGAGCTTGCGCGGCGCTTCGATCTTGATGTGCTCGCGCAGGCCCGTGAGCCCGATCCGCCGCGCGCGCAGGATCTCGTCGCGCAGCACGCTGTCGGTCGGGAAGGTGTAGAACCCGGTCGGGTGGTACGCCTGGTCGAGCGCGAGCTGCAGGTAGACCGGCTTCCCGTTGAGCGCGACGTAGGGGATCGTCGTCCCGGGCAGGTGCACCACCGACACGGATCGCATCCCGAAGTACGTCTGCACGCGGTCCGCGGCCGTCCCGGGCGCGCCTAACGTGGCGACCGCCTCGTAGAGGTACGGGTCGTCGGGCGACCAGAGCCGCGCGCGCGGGACGGGCACGTCGAAGCGCACGGTCGTCGCGCCGCGGGCGACGGGGCGCGAGACGGCGCGCACGCTCGTGTCGCGGAAGGCGAGCGAGAACGTGAGCGCGCGCGGCGCGGGCTCGAGCAGCTTGGCCTCGACCGTCACGCGCCCGCCGGGCACGTCCGGGGTGAAGTGCACCCACTCGAGCGGCGCGTCGCCGCGCGCCTCCAGGTAGACCGTCTGCCACGGGCCGCGGACGTTGCCGTAGCCCTGCTTGCCGTCGAGCCGGAAGGGGTGCGGCGTGTCGTCGACGCGGAACACGAGGCGCTGCGCGGCGCCCGGCCGGGCGACCTTCGTCAGCTCCATCGCGAACGGCGTGTACCCCCCCTGGTGCGTGCCGAGCGAGTCGCCGTCGAGCCACGCCGACGTGCGCCAGTCCGACGCGCCGACGACGAGGAAGACGCGCCGGCCCCGCCACGCGGCCGGCACCGTGACGCTCCGCGCGTACCAGCCGATGTTCGCGCTGTCGCCGACGACGCCGGACGCGGGCGCGGCCCACGAGAACGGGACGAGGATCCGGTGCGCGGCGGGCATCGGGCCGCCCGGGCGGAACCAGCCGTCGCGCGCCCCGGCGTCGGCCTTGTCGAAGGCGAACTGCCAGCGGCCGTTCAGGTTGAGCCACTCCGCGCGCTCGAAGTCGGGGCGCGGGTGCTCGGGGAGGGGGATCGTATCGGCGGCGCGGGCGGCGGGCGCGCCGGACGGCTGCGCGGCGAGCGGCGGGCGCGCGGGGGACGAGGCGAGCGCCAGGGCCACGGCGAGCGCGGCGGCGTACGGACGACGGGTCATCGGGGGATCATCGGGTCGAAGCCGGGCGGCCGGCGGCGCGGGCGGGACGACCCCGCGCACGTCGCCGGCCCGCGCCGAACGCGGTCAACGTTATCGCCGCGGACCGCCGAACGCGTACGCCGTGCAGGTTAGGCGCCGCGCGGGCGCGCCGTCGATTCCCGCACGACGAGCGGCGTGTCGACGACCAGCTCCGCCCCGGTCGGCCCGGGCGCGCCCGGCGAGGCGAGCAGCGCGTCGCAGAGCAGCCGCCCGACCGCCTCGCGCGGCACGTCCGCCGTCGTGAGCGGCGGCCCCGCGAACTCGGCGAGCGCGATGTTGTCGAACCCGGTCACCGACACGTCCTCCGGCACGGCGAGGCCGCGCGCGCGCAGCTCCGCGAGCGCGCCGACCGCCATCACGTCGTTGACGCAGGCGACCGCGGTCGGCCGGAAGCCGCCGTCGAGCACGCGCCGCATGCCGTCGCGCCCGCCCGCGAGCCCGTCGGTGCTCTCGACCGCCTTGACCTGCACGCGCGGCGCGTACTCGCGCGCCGCGGCGAGGAACGCTTCGCGCCGGTCGTGCAGCGGCCCGAGGCGGGCGTGGTGCCCGACGAACGCCATGCGCCGGTGCCCGAGGCCGTGCAGGTACTCGACGATGCGGGCCATCCCGCCGCGGTAGTTCGCGCGGATGTTGGGCACGCCCGTGAGCCCGTGCGACCCGCCGTCGTAGAGCACCACCGGGCTGCCGTGGTCGGCCAGCGCGCCGAGCACGGCCGCGGGCACCGTCTCCGAGACGACGAGGGCGAGCCCCGCCACGCGGCGGCCGAGCATCGCGGCGACGTGCGCCGCGAGTCGGTCCGCCATGTAGTCGGTGTTGGCGACGATCACGTCGTACCCGCGCGCGCGGGCGCCCGCCTCGACGGAGCGGAAGATGTCGAGGAAGAACGGGTTCGCGATGTTCGACACGACCATGCCGAACGTGCGCGGCCCCGACCCGGCGAGGGCGCGGGCGTTGAGGTTCGGCGTGTAGTGGAGCTCCTCGACGGCGCGCATCACGCGCGCGCGCGTCGCGGGCCGCACGCCGTCCGTGCCGTTGAGCACGCGCGAGACCGTCGCGGTCGAGACGCGCGCCCGCCGGGCGACCACGTCGAGCGTCACGGCGCCGCCGGCCGACGAGGCATCGCCTAACGCGTGCCCGCCGCGCGCGCCGGCGCGGCGGGCGGCGTGAGCGGCTCGCCGGCGACGGGCCAGCCGCCCCACGCCCAGTACATCGGCCGGATCTCGAGGCTGCGCGGGATCGCGAGCGGCGCGTCCGGCGACGCCGGGCCCTCGTTGGCGTTGATGTAGTGGTGCACGATGTAGTACCGGTCGCCGTCGGTGAGCACCGAGTTGTGGCCCGGGCCGCGCACGACGCCGTAGCTCGCGAGCACGAGCGTGCCGCCGCCCTGCGTCATCGGCACGCTGTCACGGTCGAGGTACGGCCCCGTGATCGTGCGCGAGCGGCCGACGCGCACGTTGTAGTTGCTCTTCGCCCCCTCGCAGCACTTGTCGAACGAGACGAAGAGGTAGTAGTACCCCGCGTGCTTCACGAGGTACGGCCCCTCGATCGCCTGCGCGTCGAGCGGCCCCCTGGTCGCGTCGGTGCCGGCGCGCGCCGCGATCGAGTACGTCGTCGTGTCCGCCGTCGCGACCTTGCCCGTGGCCGGGTCGAGGCGGCGGAGTTTGATGCCTCCCCAGAACGAGCCCCACGTGAGCCACGGCGTGCCCTGCGCGTCGACGATCGCCGCGGGGTCGATCGCGTTGAACGTGCTCCCCGGGTGCGACTCGAGGATCACGCCGCGGTCCTCCCACTTGTAGCGCGGGTCGGCGGGGTCGAGCGTGACGTTGGTCGCGAGCGCGATCGCCGAGTGCTGCCCGCCGAACGTGGAGAGCGCGTAGTAGAGGTGGTAGCGGCCGTTGATGAACGAGACGTCCGGGGCCCACGGATACTGCGTCCCCGGGATCACGCGCTGCGCCCACGACGGCGTCGCGCCGGGGAAGACGCGCCCGATCTGCTTCCAATGCACGAGGTCGGTCGAGCGGCGGATCGGGATGCCCTCGCCGGTCGCGTAGATGTAGTACGCGTTGCCGTCCTTGATGACGGCCGGGTCGGGGACGTCGCGCACGTCGCCGACCTGCGCGCCCGCGGCGCGTCCGGCGGCGAAGAGGGCGAGGACGAGCGCGCCCGCACCGGCGAGCGGGCGGAGGGAGACGTGGGACATCGGTCGGGACTCGTTAGGGAACGTTAGGCGGCGGCGCGACCGGGTCGCCGACGACGGGCCAGTCGTCCGCGCCCCACGCGATCGACCGCACCTGCAGCGTGGGCGTGCCGTCGTCCTGCGTGTCGTAGAAGTGGTGCACGAGGTAGTACTGGCCGCCGTCGACGAGCACGGAGCCGCCGCCCGGACCGGCCACCCGCCCCACGCCCACGAGGACGACCGTGCCCCCGCCCGCGGTCAGCGCCGTCCCGCCGCGGTCGACGTACGGCCCGGTGATCGACGCCGCGCGCCCGACGCGCGTGTTGTACGTGCTCGCCGCGCCCCGGCAGCAGAGGTCATACGACGCGAACAGGTAGAAGTACCCGTTGTGTCGGACGATGTACGGCGCCTCGATCGCTTCGGGGTCGAACGGGCCGTCGGTCACCGTCGTCCCGATACGCGAGGCGATCGAGTACGTGGTCGTGTCGGCCGTCGAGAACCTGCCCGTGGACGCGTCGAGCCGGTGCAGCTTGATGCCGCTCCAGAACGACCCCCAGGCGAGCCAGGGCGTGCCCTGCGCGTCGAAGGCGACGCTCGGGTCGATCGCGTTGTACGTGCTGCCCTTGTCCGACGTGACGACCACGCCCTGGTCCGCCCACGCGTACCCCGCGCCCGCCGGATCCAGCGTCGCGTTCGTCACGAGCGCGATCGCCGAGTGCTGCCCGCCGAACGTGGAGAGCGCGTAGTAGAGGTGGTACTGCCCGTTGAAGAACGAGACGTCGGGCGCCCACGGAAACTGCACGCCGGGCACGAGCGACGCGGCCCCCGACGGCACCGCGCCCGCGAACACGCGTCCCGCGATGTCCCAGTGCACGAGGTCCGTCGAGCGACGGATCGGAATCCCGCGCCCGGTCGCGAAGAGCCAGTACACGCCGTCGGCCTTGGCGATCGCGGGGTCGTGCACGCCGCGCACCGCGCCCGTCTGCGCACGGGCGGCCGCGCCGCACAGCAGCGCGGCCGCGGCGCCCGCCAGCGTCAGCGCGCGAGTCGTCACGCGACCACCACGACTCACCGCAGCTCGAGCACGACGATCGACCGCGGCGGCAGCACCACCGTGAGCCGCCCGTCCGCCACGCGCGCCCCGTCGAACGCGACCGGCCGCACGACGTTCGGCTGCTCGAAGGTGTTGTAGCTGTTGATCGCCGGCGCCGTGAGCACGCGCCCCGTCGCCCCGGTCACGTTCACCCCGCGCAGCTCGACGACCCCGGTGCGCGCCCGAGTCGGGTCGAGGTTGCTCATCGTCACGTGCACCACGCCGCGGCGGTCGCGCGACGCGGACGCGCTCACGGCCGGCACCGACTGCCCGTTGAACTCGTACCGCCCCGCGTCCTGCACCGTGAGCGGCAGCGCGACCGCGTCGTGGTGCACGGTGTACATCTCGAACACGTGGTACGTCGGCGTGAGGATCATCTGCGGCCCGCGCGTCAGCACCATCGCCTGCAGCACGTTCACCATCTGCGCGATGTTCGCCCCGCGCACGCGGTCCGCGTGCCGGTTGAAGACGTCGAGCGTGGCGGAGGCGACGAGCGCGTCGCGCAGCGTGTTCTGCTGGTAGAGGAAGCCCGGGTTGGTGCCCGGCTCGACGTCGTGCCACATCCCCCACTCGCCGACGATGAGCGCGACGCGCTTGGCCGGGTCGTACTTGTCCATGACCGCCGCGTGGCGCGTCACGAGCTCCTCGATGTGCAGAGCGCGCTGCATCGCGGTGAACCACTCGCGCTCGCCGAACTGCGTGGCCGAGCCCTTGTGCTCCCACGAGCCGACGAGCGTGTAGTAGTGCATGTCGAGCCCGTCGATCATCCGGCCCGCGTCGCGCATGAGCACGTCCGTCCACGTGTAATTGTCGACGTTGGGTCCCGTCGCGATTCGGAACGCGTGGGTCGAATCGTTGAACGGCCGCAGAAACTCGGCGAAGCGCTTGTACTGGTCCGCGTAGTACTCGGGGCGCATCGCGCCGCCGCACCCCCAGCTCTCGTTGCCCACGCCCCAGCGGCGCACGTTGTACGGCCCGGGGTGCCCGTTGGCGGCGCGCTGGTCGGTGATCGAGCTGCCGCCCGGGTGGTTGACGTACTCCCACCACTCGGCCATCTCGCGCGGCGCGCCCGTGCCGACGTTGCCGACGATCCACGGCTCGGTCCCGAGCCGGCGGACGAGCTCCATGTACTCGTGCGTCCCGAAGCTGTTGTCCTCGACGACGTTGCCCCAGATCGTGTTGACCATCTTGGGGCGCCGCGCGGCCGGGCCGACGCCGTCGCGCCAGTGGTAGTAGTCGGCGAAGCAGCCGCCCGGCCAGCGGACGTTCGGCACTTTGAGCTTGCGCAGCGCCTGGATCACGTCGTCGCGCAGGTGCCACGGCGTGCCCTTCGCCTTCGTCCACACGCCGTCGTAGATGTCGCGGCCGAGGTGCTCGGCGAACTGGCCGTAGACGTGGCGGCTGATCGTGTCGCGGCCGAGGTCGGCGTTGAGGACGAGGCGCGTGTCCGCGGGCGCGGCCGCGGGCTGCGCGGACGCGGGGCGGGTGGTCGCGACGCCGGCGCAGAGCAGCGCGGCGGCGAGGAGTCGTCGGATCACGGGAGGGAGCAGGGGAAGGGAGAAAACGGATGCGTCGTCCCGACCCCGGGCTCGACCCGGGATCGAGACGATACCCATGCGCTCTGCGCGGCGGTGCGCTCCGCGGCGCACGTTAGGCCTGACCGTAGTACGCGGTGCTGCCGTGCTTGCGGACGTAGTGCTTGTCGAGCAGCACCTGGTCGATCCCCGGCGCGTCCGGGTTGAGCCGCAGCGTGTTCATCGCCATGTGCGCCGTCGCCTCGAGCGCGATCGCGTTCTCGACCGCCTTGCGCGGCGACGCGCCCCACGAGAACGGCCCGTGCCCCGCGACGAGCACCCCCGGCACCGCCGCCGGGTCGATCCCGCGCGCGCGGAAGCACTCCACGATCGCGACCCCGGTCTCGTGCTCGTACGCGCCCCGCACCTCGTCGTCGGTGAGGCGGCGCGTCACGGGCACCGGGCCGTAGAAGTGGTCCGCGTGCGTCGTCCCCAGGCACGGCACGTCGCGCTCGGCCTGCGCCCAGCTCACCGCATGCAGACTGTGCGTGTGCGTCACGCCCGCCGCCGCGGGGAACGCGCGGTAGAGGTGCAGGTGCGTCGGCGTGTCCGACGACGGCCGCAGTGCGCCCTCGACGACCTCGCCGGTCGCGAGCGAGACGACGACCATGTCCTCGGGCCGCATCGCGTCGTACGCCACGCCGCTCGGCTTGATCGCCATCACGCCGGCCCCGCCGTCGGCCGCGCGGTCCGCGCCGCTCACGTTCCCCCACGTCAGCACGACGAGCCCCGACGCGACGAGGTCGAGGTTCGCGCGGCAGACCGCGTCTTTCAACGCGTCGTACGCCACGTCAGGTCGCCCCGCCCCGCAGGGCGTCGTCGCGCACGTCGAGCAGCGCCTTCATCACCCCGTACAGGTCGCCGCCGGTGTTGTTAGGCACCCCGAATGCGTCGTGCAACCGGCGGTAGAGCCCGTACAGTCGGTCGTACACGGCCTGGTGCGCCGGGATCGGCGTGAACGCCTCGTCGCGCACGCCGGTCATCGCCGCCGTCGCCTCGCCGAAGTCGGCGTGGCCGCCCGCGCCCGCCCCCGCGACCACCGCCCCCGCGACCGCCGCGCCCAACGCGCACGTCTGCGCCGAGCGCGAGATCTGCACGGGCCGCCCCATCACGTCGGCGTAGATCTGCATCACGAACGGGTTCTTCTCCGAGATCCCGCCGCAGTTCACGATGCGCTCGACCGGGACGCCGTACGCCTCGTAGCGCTCCATGATCACGCGCGCCCCGAACGCCGTCGCCTCGACGAGCGCGCGGTACATCTCCGCCGGCGTCGTGGAGAGCGTGAGGCCGAGCATGAGCCCCGTGAGGCGCTGGTCGACGAGCACCGTCCGGTTGCCGTTCCACCAGTCGAGCGCCAGCACGCCGCTCTCCCCCGGCCGCAGCCGCTCGGCCTCCGCCGTCAGCTCGGCGTGCCCCTTGTTCGCGGGCCTCACGGCGTCGACGAGCCAACTGAAGATGTCGCCCACCGCGCTCTGTCCGGCTTCGAGTCCGAACGCGCCGGGGAGCACCGACTCGGGCACGACGCCGCAGAGCCCGGGGATGTCGGCCACGCCGCGCCCCATCGGCGCGACCATGAGGTCGCACGTGCTCGTCCCGATGATCTTGACGAGCGTGCCCTCCCGGACGCCCGAGCCGACCGCGCCCAGGTGCGCGTCGAACGCGCCGACCGCGACGGGGATGCCCGCCGGCAGGCCGAGCCGCGCGGCCCAGTCGTCTGTTAGGCGCCCCGCCGGCTCGGCCACGCTGTAGGTGCGGTCGGGGAGCGTGCGCCCGACGCGCACGAGCCGCTCGTCGAGCGCCGCGAGGAACTCCTCGTCCGGGTAGCCCCAGTCGGGGTGGTAGAGCGCCTTGTGCCCCGCGGCGCACACGCCGCGGCGCAGGCGCTCCGGATGCTCGGTCCCGGTGAGCACGGCGGGGATCCAGTCCGCGTGCTCGACCCACGTGTGCGCGGCGTCGAACACCTCGGGGTCCGCCTGCGCGCAGCGCAGGACCTTCGCCCAGTACCACTCCGAGCTGTACCGCCCGCCGCACTTCGCGAGGTACTGCGGGCGGAGCGCCGACGCGATCTCGGTCACGCGCAGCGCGTCGGCGTGCGACGTGTGGTCCTTCCAGAGCCACACCTGCGCGGCCGGCCGGTCGCGGAAGCGCGCCTGCAAGCCTAACGGACGCCCGCCGGCGTCGACCGGGATCGGCGTCGAGCCGGTCGTGTCGACGCCCACGCCGATCACGCGCGACGGGTCGAAGCCGTCGCCGCCTGCGGCCTCGTGCCGCGCCGCCCGGCCGAGCGCCTCGCGCACGCTCCGCTCCAGCCCGTCGAGGTAGTCCTGCGGGTTCTGCCGCGCCAGCTCCGGGTCCTCGGGGTCGAGCAGGATCCCCCGCGCGCCCGACGGGTAGTCGAACACCCCCGCGCCTAACTCCTCGCCCGTCCGCACGTCGACGACGAGGGCGCGCACCGAGTTCGTGCCGTAGTCGATGCCGACGGTGTAGTGCGCCCCGCGTCCGGCCGCCGCCCTACCCTGCATTACGCCCTGCATGTCCGCCGTCACTCCCCCGTTCCGGTCGCGTGCAACATCACCGTGCGCTCGTCCGCCCCCGCGCGGTCGAGCGTCGCCGCCACCCGACCGCCGCGCATGACCACGATGCGGTCGCTCAGGTCGAGCACCTCGGGCAGCTCCGACGAGATGAGCAGGATGGCGAGCCCCTCGCCCGCGAGCGAGCGCACGAGCTCGTAGATCTCCGCCTTCGCCCCGACGTCGACGCCGTGCGTCGGCTCGTCGAGGATGAGCAGTGTGGGCTTCGTCGCGAGCCAGCGCGCGAGCACCGTCTTCTGCTGGTTGCCACCCGAGAGCGCGCCCACGGGTGTCTCGATTCCGGGCGTCTTCACGCGCAGCCGCTCCACGTAATCCGCGGCCAGCGTGCGCTCGCGCCCGCCCCGGATCACCCCGCCCCCGCTCATCCGCGGCAGTGCGGCCATCGACACGTTCCAGCGCACCGGCTTGGCGAGAAAGAGCGCGAGCCCCTTGCGGTCCTCCGGCACCATCCCGACGCCGCCGGCGATCGCGGCCGACGGCGAGCCGAAGCGCACCGGCTTGCCGCCGATGCGGATCTCCCCCGCGTCGAACGGGTCGGCGCCGAAGATGGCGCGCGCGACCTCCGACCGCCCCGCGCCGACGAGCCCCGCCATGCCGACGATCTCGCCCCACCTAACACTGAAGCTCACGTCGTCGAGTGGCACGCTGCCGCCGTCGCCGCCGCCCGCTTTCCGCGTCAGCCCGCGCACGTCGAGCACCGTGTCGCCGATCGGCCTTGCTTCGTAGTGTGACGCGGCGGCCAGCTCGCGCCCGACCATGAGCCCGACGACGGTCGCCGGCGTCGCGTCCGCCGTGGCGACCGTGCGCACGTACCCGCCGTCGCGGAACACCGTGATCCGGTCCGACACCGCGAACACCTCGTGCATCCGGTGCGACACGTAGAGGATCGCCACTCCTTGCGCGCGCAGCTGCCGCACGAGATCGAGCAGGTTCTGCGTCTCGTGCTCGGTGAGCGACGCCGAGGGCTCGTCCATGATGAGCAGCTTGGCGCCGGCCGAGAGCGCCTTCGCGATCTCGACGAGCTGCTGGTGCGACAGGCTCAGGTCGCGCACGAGGACGCGCGGGTCGACATCGAGCCCGACCTCGGCCAGCAGCTCGCGCGCGCGCCCGAGCATCGCCCCGCGGTCGAGCCACCCGCCACGCGTGGGCATGCGCCCCATGAACAGGTTCTCCGCGACGCTCAGCGCGGGGAGCGTGGCGAGCTCCTGGTGGATCACCGCGATCCCCGCCGCCTGCGACTCGGCCGGCGAGCGGAAGTCGACCTCGCGCCCCTCGAACGTCACGCGCCCCTCGTCGCGGCGGACCGCGCCGGCGAGCACGTTGATGATCGTGCTCTTGCCCGCGCCGTTCTCGCCGACGAGTGCGTGCACCTCGCCCGCGCGGACGTCGAGGTGCACGCCGCGCAGCGCGTGCACGCCGCCGTAGCGCTTGTGCACGCCGGCGGCCGCCAGGAGCGGCGCGTCGACGAGCGTCGCGCCCGCCTGCCCGTTCGGCATCGTCGGTCCCCGGTCGCGGGTCAGGAGTGCGGAATGCGGAACTTCGCCGCGTTCGCCTTCGTGATCACGTCGGCGCGCGTCGCGAGGCGCCCCGCCGGCGGCAGCTGGCCGGCGACGATGTAGTTGTAAAGGCGGACCGCCGGGTCGTGTCCCTGCGCGTCGGGGTCCTGGCCGATCGTCGCGTCGACCACGCCCTTCTCGACGTAGTCCATCGTCTCGTCGACCGCGTCGAAGGTGATCAGGTGCACCTTGCCCGCCTTGCCCACTTCGTCGATCGCGCGCGCCGCGCCGAACGGCGAGCCGGCGATCGCGATGATCCCGCCGAGGTCCGAGTGCGCGGTCATGAAGTCCTTCGCCTGCTGGTAGGCGCGGTCCGCCTTGTCCTGGTTCTCGACGCGGCCCACCACGGTCGCGTTCGGGCACCCGACCTTGAGCGCGTCCTCGAAGCCCTTCACGCGCGCCGCGTGCGCCTCGACGGAGAAGAAGCCGGTGATGACGCCGACCTTGCCGTTGGGCCCGACGAGCTTGCACATCAGCGCGCCCGCCGTCTTGCCCTGCGCGTAGCTGTCGGCGCCGACGAAGAAGAGGCGCCGGTTGGGCGTGTCGGTCTCGGAGTTGAACGTCGCGACCGGGATGCCGGCCCGCACGGCGCGGTCGATGTACGCGGCGACGCCCGCGTCGCCGGCGATCGTCACGATCGCGTCGTACTGTTTGGCGACCGCGGCGTCGATCGCGCGCCCGAACACGTCGGCGGTGTGGTTGTCGCCGGGGACGATCCACTCGGCCGTCGCGCGCCCCTGCAGCTCGCGGTTCGCGCGCGCGAGGCCCGTCTTGACCGGGATCCAGAACTGCGAGCTTTCGAGGCCGAGCACCGCGATGCGGAGCGGTGCCTTGGGGGCCTGCGCGACCGGCTTCACGGTGCCCTCGTCGGGGACGACGGCGGAGGACGCGAACGCGGGCGCGTTGGCCGGGTGGCCGAACGACGCGCCCCTGTCCGCGCCCCTGTCCGCGCCGCCAGGCGGGCCGTTGCGGCACGCGGCGGTGGCGACGGCGAGGCCCGCGACGAAGGCGCTGACGAGCGGACGTGCGAAGGGGCGTTCGAAGGCTGGCATCGGCGAACGGAGCGGGCGCGAGAGGGGGAGGGGAGCGCTCAGCGGCGGCGGCGGTCGAGACCGACCGCGAGCAGGATCACCGCACCGATGATCATCGTCTGGTAGTGCAGCGGAAGGCCTAACAACACGAACGCGTTGCGGACGACGGCCATGATCGCGGCGCCGAACAGGGTGCCGACCACGCTCCCCTCGCCGCCCTGCAGGCTCGTGCCGCCGATGACGGCGGCGGCGATCACGTCGAGCTCGATGCCTTCGCCCGCGTTGGTCGAGGCGGTGGCGAGCAGCCCCGCGCTCACGACGCCGGCGAGCGCGCTGAGGACGCCGGTGAGCACGTACGTGAACAGCTGCACGCGGTCCACCGCGACGCCGGACAGCCGCGCCGCGCGCGGGTTGCTGCCGACGGCGTAGATCTGCCGGCCGAGCACGGTGTTGCGAAGGAAGACCGCGGCGAGGGCGACGAGGGCGAGCATGAGGACCACCGGCATCGGCACGGGGCCCAAGTACCCGGCGCCGAGGAAGCCCACGCCGGCGTCGCGCATCGGGACGTTGCTCGCCACCGTGCCCGCGCCGCCGCTCGCGAGGAGGAACGTGAGCCCGCGCCCGACGCTGAGGGTGCCGAGCGTGGCGATGAACGGGACGATCCCCGCGCGCGTGACGAGCAGGCCGTTCACGAGCCCGAAGACGAGCCCCGCGCCGAGGCCGCAGAGCACGGCGAGCCACGGGTTCACGCCGCCGTAGGTCATCAGGCGCGCGGTGAGCACCGCGCCGACGGCGAGGATCGAGCCGACGGAGAGGTCGAGGCCGCCCGCGACGAGCACGATCGTCATGCCGATCGCCATGATGCCGATCGTGCTCATGCCCTGCAACACGTTGAAGATGTTGCGGAGCGTGAAGAAGTACGGGCTGGCGAACGAGAGCGCGACGCAGAGTACGACGAGCGCGGCGAGCACGCCGGCCTCGCGCACGGCGAAGACGCGGCGCATGGCGCCTGCGCCCGCCGCGGCGGCACGCTCGGGCGTCGGAGCGCTGGCGAGGGCTGACCGACTCGCGGCCGCTGGCGCAGCAGCCCGGGGCTCGACAGGCGACGTGTTCACGCGAGGTCCACGCGAGGAGTGGCGGGGGAGAGGCGCCGACGCGCGCGCTGTGCTGTAAGCGCTTACATCGATCCGCCGGTGCCACGGTAGCGCGTGGACCGGCCGGCGTAAAGAGTCCGGGTCGAGTTCGGGGCGACGCGGGTCGTCGAACGTCAGAACCCCTTCGCCAGCCGATAGTACACGTCGTTCCAGCGCAGCTCCTTCTTGAACGCGGGCACCGTCGTCCCCTGGGCGATGAGCAGGAACTCCATCCCCGCCATCTCCGCGAAGTCGGCCAGGTGCTCCGCGGTCACGTCGAAGCTGAACGCCGTGTGGTGCGCTCCGCCCGCGTAGATCCACGCCGCCGCGGCGGTCTTCAAGTCGGGCTCCGCACGCCACAGCGCCCGCGCCACGGGCAGCTTCGGCAGCGGCTGCTCGACCGGCACCGCCTCGACCGCGTTGACGATCATCCGGTACCGGTCGCCCATCTCGACCACCGACGCGTTTACCGCCGGCCCCGCCTTCGCGTCGAACACCAGCCGCACCGGGTCCGCCTTGCCGCCGATCCCGAGCGGGTGGACCTGCAGCGACGGCCGCGTCGCCGCGATCGCGGGCGAGACCTCGAGCATGTGCGAGCCGAGCACCCGCATCCCGTCCGGGCTCAGATGATAGGTGTAGTCCTCCATGAACGACGTCCCGCCCGGGAGCCCCGCGCCCATGACCTGCATGGCGCGGACTAACGCCGCCGTCTTCCAATCCCCCTCGCCCGCGAACCCGTACCCCTCGGCCATCAGCCGCTGCGGCCCGAGCCCCGGCAGCTGCGCGAGCCCGTGCAGGTCCTCGAACGTGGTCGTGAAGCCCTTGAAGTTGCCATCTTCGAGGAAGCGCCGGATGCCGATCTCGATGCGCGCGCCGTCCCGCACCGACCCGTGCCGCTCGCCGCCCGCGCGCAGCGCCGGGGCGAGGTCGTACTGCGCCTCGTAGTCGCGGATCGTCGCGTCGATCTCCGCGTCGCCGACGCGGTCGACGTAGCGCACGAGGTCGCCGACGCCGTGGCCGCTGATGCTGTAGCCGAGCCGCATCTGCGCGTTGACCTTGTCGCCCTCGGTGACGGCCACCTCGCGCATGTTGTCGCCGAAGCGCACGAAGCGCGCGCCCTGCGCGTCGTGCCACGCGCACGCCGCGCGCGCCCACACGCCGAGCGCGGCCTCGACGTCCGCGTCCTGCCAGTGCCCGACGACGACCTTGCGCTCGAGCCGCATGCGGCTCCCGATGAACCCGAACTCGCGGTCGCCGTGCGCCGACTGGTTCAGGTTCATGAAATCCATGTCGATGTCGCCCCACGGGATGTCACGGTTGAACTGCGTGTGCAGGTGCACGAACGGCTTCGCGAGCGCGCGCAGCCCCGCGATCCACATCTTGGCCGGCGAGAACGTGTGCATCCACGCGACCAGGCCCACGCACGCCGCCGCCGCGTTGGCGTCGAGGGCGAGCCGGTGGATCTCGTCGGGCGTGGTGAGCACCGGCTTGAACACCACACGGACGGGCACCGCCGCCGCCTCGCCCAGCGCCCGGGCGACCCTGCGCGAGTGCTCGGCCACCTGCTCCAGCGTCTCGGGGCCGTAGAGGTGCTGGCCCCCGGTGACGAACCACACCTCGAACTGCTTCAGGTCGATCATTTCGTCTCGTTTCGATTAGAATCGTGCGCGCGATGGTCTCCGGCGCGCCCGCCGGCCGCGGGAGCCGCGGGAGATATACAAGCACAAGCGCCGGGCGGGCGCGGACGAGAGGCCGCGCTCACGGTCCCGGCCGTTCGATCCCCGACCCGGACGGCGCGCGTAGCCGCACCCCGCTCGGCACGGGGTGCCCGAACACCGGGGCCCCGTCCGCGCCCCAGGTGAAGCGCTGCGCGCGCACGGTGCGCGGGCTGTCGTCGTTGCCACCCGAAGCGTCCGCCGCGCCGTCCTTCGCGTGGTAGACCAGCCAGTCCTCGGTGCCGTCCGGGGAGGTCGTGAAGCCGTTGTGGCCGGGCGTGTAGACCGCGCCATCGGACCCCACGTACGGCGCGAACACCGGCTCGCGGCGCTTCGTCCACGCGTTCGGGTCGAGCGGGTCGCCCCCGGGTGCGAGCGAGAGGAGCCCGAGGTAGTAGTGCGGCGTGGCCGTGTGGCCGGCGGAGTAGGTGAGGAAGACGCGACCGTCGTGGAGCAGCGGTTCGGGCGCCTCGACCCAGTAACCCGCGTCCTGCTCCCAGTGCCCGTTCACGAGGCGCCACCCGTGCTCCCACGGCTCGATGCCGCGGACGATCTGCACGGCGGGGCCGCCCACGCGCGTCGGGTCCGCCATCGGCGCGATGTAGACTCCGTTGGCGCAGTACAGGAAGTACAGCCGCCCGTCCGGCATCGCGAGCACCGAGCCGTCGATCGCGTAGCGCTCGGTCGGGTCGACGCGCGCGGGCGGGTCGTACGCGCCTAACGGGTCGCCGGTGCGCGCGGCCACCACGTACAGGCGGTGGTGCGCGTCGACGCCGTCGCTCGCCGTGAAGTAGAGGTACCAGCGGCCGCGGAGCCGGTGCAGCTCCGGGGCCCAGATCTGGCGGCTCGTCGGGCCGGAGTCGGGCGCGGTCCACACGCGCACCTTCGTGCCGGAGTCCAGCCCGGTGAGGGTGCGTGCGCGCCAGACCCAGACGCCGCGCCCCGGGCCCATCGTCGCGGTGAAGTAGTACCAGCCGCCGTCGCGCACGACCCACGGGTCGCCCGCCGCCACGGAGCGCACGATCGGGTTGGCGAACGAGTCGGCAGCGGCGCCGTGCGCGCCGCCCGCGGGCGGCGCGGCCTGCGGCGTCGGTGGGCGCACCGGCGCAGTCGCGTAGCGGATCTCGTTCCGCGTCCCGTCGCCGAACGCGGACGAGACGAGCTGGAGCAGGCCGCGACCGTCGGCGCTGGGAAGCAGGGCGTTGCTCCACCCCGCGTGGTCGTTGCCGCCCTGCCACTGCACAGGCGCGGGGATCGGGCGCCACGCACCCCGCGCCGGGTCGGTGCTCACGAGCAGCACGCGCCGCCCCGCAACGCCCGCGACGTCGTGGGCCGATACGACGAGCGCGCCGTCCGGTCCGCCGGCCGGCACCCACACGTTGTACGGCGTGCCGAGCAGCGCCACGCCGTCCGCCGTGCGCACGGGGCGGCCGAGGTCCGCCGGGTCGCCCCAGTGCAGGCCGTCGGGCGACGTCTTGATCGCGGCCGGGCAGCCCGCCGGCGCGCACACCTCGTAGCTCATCACGTAGCGGCCGTTCGGCATCCGACTCACCACCGCCATCCCCGGCCGGTGGACGCTGTCGGGCACGGCCACGTCGAACACCTCCGCGTCCCAGGTGCGGCCGCCGTCCGCCGACGTGCGGTGCGCGAGCAGCTGGTTGTAGCCGCGGTCCTTGTGCCGCTCGCTCGAGTAGTACGCCGCGAGGCGGCCGCCGATCAGCCGCAGCTCCGGCTCCCACACGCCGCCCCCGCGCGGCGGCGAGCTCTCGATCGTCCCCCGATACTGCCACGTCCGCCCGAGGTCCGTGCTCGCGTAGAGCTCGAGCGCGTTGTTCTGCACCTCGGCGAAGTTGACGTCGTTGCCGGCGAGGAGGATCGTCCCCGCGGGAAGGTCGCCCGCGGCGGCCGGCAACTCGTACAGCGCGGGCTGCCACTCCAACCGCCAGCCGCTCGCGGGCCCGTGCACGGCGCCGCGCACCGTCGCGACCGGCGCGGCGGACCACGTGCGGCCGTCGTCGCGACTCTCGTACAGCGGAAACCCCCCGCCGCCGTGCCGCTCGAACGTCGCGAGCAGGCGGCCGTTTGCGGCGGCGTTGTGCGCGAGCCGGATGACCCGCGTGTACGACGCGCCCGGCGCGGAGTCTCCGGCCGCGGGGTGAAAGAGCACCGCCCCCGTCACGTGCGCGATCGTGCTGCGCCACGTCGTCGCGAGTGCCGGCGGCGCCGCGGGCGCGGCAGCCGGCGCCGTCTGACCGCCCGCCGCGCCCGCGATGGTGAGCGAAGCCGCCG
>JAABUZ0100003799.1_pt1 | contig 21756 bp, 20 predicted proteins | sample 5562091 | NCBI WGS metagenome assembly JAABUZ01 (sample SAMN12813069, study PRJNA571459) | rock metagenome | isolation source: Antarctica rocks | place: Antarctica: Victoria Land, Linnaeus Terrace sud | collected 2015-12-21
AATTGGAGTTAACGGAGTCCTTCTGAGCATTGTGGATGCAGTTGAAGAAGGTGGATTGTTTTGAAGGTACGCGATTTTACGTGTTTTCGCGATCCAGCCGAAGACTTAGTGCGGGGTACTGTAGTAATCTAAGATCTTGACGATAAAAAACAATGTAGTCGTAAGAAAATTGATTGTAAGAAAAAACGCGGCAATCAATAGACCATGTCAAGTAAGCTAACGTAGAAAGTCGATGCAGCTTTGAGGTACACAAGAAGCTTAGAACAAACGAAGAATGAAGGCTTAAGTGAGAAAGTAAATTCACGTTATCAGAGATCAGCTCTTGAATGCCGTTATGAATATCGAAGCTGATAACGATCCATCTACGGATATAGCCGTCGCTCCCAAGAAATTCTTTCAAATGTTCTAAGTCCTGCCGTTCGAATTCTGCCACCTCTTGGAATTCTGTTGTTGAGGCTATGCCGTGCAAAATGTCTTGTTGATTGGATGATTTTCACATACCGGAGAGATCTTTTCCACTGAGCTACAACATACAAAATAGCCTACTTATTCTTCGCCTCTGAAAGAAGTGTCTGAGAAATTCATTAAGAAAATATTGATGGAAATGAGTACTAAAGAAACAGTAGATCATCATGCAAACGATAAGAACGTCAATACGAAAGATATTCCTGAGCTCAAGCGCAACGTCCTAATCTTTCAGATGAAGAATGTGCCTGCTTACTTCCATTCTGACACACTCATTGACAGCGACTTGCAAAGGCTTTTGAGCCTATGAACTAAATTCGCCCCCCTGGACTTCTGCCGCAAGCTATTTGAGGACGTGGATGAGTAATGACAGCTGACTTTCTAACAGGCCCGTCAATTGTTGTCCCAGCTTGGCGTATTTTCACAACCCTTGAGACCGAGCAACTGACGCTGCCTCAGCAAGGAACTTGGACTCGGACTCGCAATGCATTGTAGCCTCAACGGATCGCCGAAGGGAGATGAAGGTGCGCTGTATTCAATGAAGTGAGCTGAGTAAGTGTTGAAGCAATAGGAGCTGCAGTAGGAGCAATAGTAGAAGCAGGGGGAGTAGTCGTCCAATTAGGAACATAGTTCCTAATTAGAAACATAGTTGTTAGGTACAGTCATTACACTGCCCGCTAGCCTGGTTGGGGCTAGCGCCAATTGCGGCACGAAACCACGATAGCTTCCTGCTGTAGAATACACACCTTTAGTCAATTATCAGGTTTACACTTCATCACCGAGTACTTCGGCTGCATGACAAAGATCACACAGCACTTGTTGATCTTCAATACTACCGAAAATCGTTGAACATTCCCTGCTTTGGCTACTGCTTGATTAATAGATAAGCTTGAACCTTTTAACTGGGACTATTTATACACGTGTTTCTGCTTTTATCTCGCATACAGAGTTTCTTTCTATTTATTTTCCGATTGCTACCTTCTATCGTGTTATCATCAATCAGTGCGTTTAACTTGTCATTAAAACCATACTGCAAGAAAGTAGTATTCACGATGTCCTCTACCACTTCTACAGATCCACTGTCAACTACTTCCACAACCTATGGCAGGCTACGATATGTGTCTGCCGGCCACACCCCTGCGCCAATTTCACATTATTTCGGATTGCCTGCTATATCCGATTTTAGTGATGAGCGCATTATGCCATTACACGATATGCGCCCTCTTCCAACCGTTGATCAGCTTTCCACCGCCAAAGAGGGTACCGCACAACTCTTGACCCATGGGTTCACAGCCGTTAAACACCCCTCCATTATGCATTCGGCCCCATACACTTACGCAAGTTGGCATAATCCAGAACTTCTTCGAAAGATCTATGTCGCTGAAATCGAAGAAATGTTAAAACAGATAACAGGCGCAAAAACAATATTAACTACAACTCTCCTTTTGCGCAGCTCCGCCAAGAGCGGACAGGACGCTCTCTCCGCCAACACTGACCATGGCCAAAATAATTCAACCAAGGAAGCACAAACCGAAGCCATCAAGAAAACCCAAACCCCAATCTCGCCCCCGCAACAAGGCACCGCATTACCTAAGCTCGACTTCCCTCAAATCGTTGGTTTCTCACCCATCTTTGGCGGCATACCCCCCGCCCCCAAAGTCCACCTTGATTTCGCCCCTGTTGGTGCCCGCACCCACATCCGGCTTTTCCACCCTATTGTTACTGCCGCTTGCGCCCCTATTATTGCCGCTGAAGATCGTCTTCTTGCTGCCAACCTCCCCCTCGACACCCACTACTCCACCTCCCCTGATGCCCCCCGCTGGGCGATCTACTCTGTTTGGCGCCCTATAAAACCTATAAAACGCGATCCACTCGCTGTTGGTGATGTGCGCTCCTTTGCTGAAGAAGACTATGTTACAATTGATGTGCCAGCGCCAACGGTGTGTTTAGAGGGAGGGAGAAAAGAGACACACATAATGAAGGCTTATGTGAGTAGGGGGAGGGAGGGGCATCGTTGGTGTTATGTGAGCGAGCAGAAGCCAGATGAGGTGTTGCTTATCGGGCTCTGTGATAGTGACAGGGAGGGGCATAGCGTCGGGGCAGGGGGAGCAATGCATAGTAGTGTGGAGATAGAGGGGCGGGAGGTGGAGGAGCCAAGAGAGAGCTTGGAGTTGAGATGTTTGGCAATGTGGTAAAGGGTTGATAATTGAAGTTTTTGAGGTAACACGTTATGTATGTTGCAATAGATCAAAGTACAATCTTCAACAGATTGGGATCTCAAATGTCAACAATGACTCGTACTCCTATTCTTGAACTAACAAGGAAGATGTTGAATAAATCGCTCATGCCGAAATCGCTTAGGTTGCCCTATTGGCGCTAGTCCTGATTTAGTTCCCCCCTAGGACCTACAACTTCTACTTCTAGCGAGATCGCTGCTTCTTACATCTACATACACATCCAGAAAGCTAGATCGCTACATCAATATAAATAGATTACTTCCAACTTACGACAGAAGAATATAGCCATACTTTGGGAAATGAAGTAGAGTCCGTAAAGAGAACTAGGCATACTGGTGGTCCCCTCTAGCTGCGTTCATCCGCAGCTCTTTGGCAAATACTTCCCTCTCTAACAGGGATGCAGCTGGCTCGACGTGAGGTGTCAGTCAGTTCAGGATTCTCTCGTTGGCACAGGAATTGCATCGTAAATGCTGCCCGGGCGGCTCAGAGAAATCTGCTCGTCAGCCAATCAAGATCAACGAGGACGTTGGTTGTTGTCTCCAGAATCACAGTACGTAGACAAAGGATTTTCGCTCTTCATTAGGCCAACAGCCCTGGAACGACAACGTACTAAGGATTACAGCTAGCAGATCTGGAAGAATCGAGGCCGCGGTAGAGAAACCGTTGCCGGATTTATCGCACAAAATGGCTGGAGGGGTCTGCGACGACTTTTTGTCTACATGTCTTGAATGGAAGACATTTAAAATACATTTACTCATTGACATTTAAGTGGGAGGAAATTAATTCATTTTTAAGCCAATTGAAGTAAGCAAAAAGAGGCAGGAGCGTGTGTCGTATTTAGAATGAGTAATTGTCAATCCTTGCGCCAATTGTCTTTCACATGGTACCTATTCACAGTCTATTCCTGCGCTTCTGCAACCCCACTACCATGCTTCTTGCCCTTAACACTCCTCCATTCCACTGTCAATGCTCCAACAGCAGACAAACATGCCATGGCTAATGCAACGTTATACGCGTTTGTTAACGCAGAATTGTAAGCCAATAGCACAGCACTGAGATCATTTGTGGCGACAATTTTCCTAACATCAGTCGCTCCGATGTTCACCACATTAATAGGATCGAGTTCGGACACGTTGTTCAGTCCAAGGACTAAAGTGTTTGTAAAAACACTCTGAGCGATAGAGATAAAGACAGCACCACCAAGCGCCTGCGCAAAGAACATTAGAGATGCGCCGATTGGGACATCTTGTCTCGAGAGGACCGTCTGAGCTGCCATATTAGGCTGCTGCATACCTAGTCCAAGGCCTATACCAAACAAGATCTGATAGCCAATCCACTTTGAACCACCTGTATCTGGTTGGAACGTTGTCAAAAGGCCGGCGCCAGTAGACATAAGGACGGTGCTAATAATCATGAAAGGAGCGTAGTATCCTATAGCAGCAATGGCACCACCTGAAACGATACTGGCAATTACCAAGGAAAGTATCAAAGGGAGGTTCCTGATTCCAGACTCGACAGCGCTGACGCCCTTTATCGCTTGGAACCAAAGCGGTAGATAGTAGATCATTACTACCATTGAAGCGCCAAGACAGAGAGAAAAGCAAAAACCAGATGCTATACTCCGCTGCTTCATAATGCGCGGAGGGACCGTTGCAGTTTCTTGCTTCCTGGACTGGACAGCGATAAAGGCAATTAGTAGAACTCCAGAAATCACTAGCAACGTAACAATTCGTCCATCTTTCCAAGGGTATGTTGATCCTCCCCATTGGAGAGCTAGGAGGAGACACACGATACAAGGAAGGAAGCATAAACTTCCGAGAGGATCAAGCTGTAGGAACTTCTGTTTTATTGAGGTGCCAGTAGTTTCCGGACTGGGTAGTTTGAGGATGAGGACGATAATCAGGATTGTCAGGGCACCGATGGGAAGGTTTATATAAAAGCACCATCGCCTATCATAGATTAGAAGCTGTATCAAAGGCTAGGAAAGTTGTGGAAAGCCTACCATGTAACATGGTCAGTGAAGACCCCACCAAGCAATGGTCCCATAACAGATGCAACACCGTAAATTGCTCCGATGAGACCTTGGTAGATTGGTCGTTTGTGGAGTGGAACAATATACACCATAATGACGATTGCTCCCGAAAATATGCCAGAAGTCCCTAAGCCCGCTATGGCGCGCCCTATTATGAAGGCGATAGAGCTCGGTGCGGTACCGCAGATAGCAGACCCAACCTCGAAGAGACCGATCGACACGAGGAAGACCCATTTTGGGTTATAGAATGTGTAGATCCGTCCAAAGAGTAATTGAGAGGCACATTGGGCGAGCAGATATGCACTTCCGTACCAGCCAGTGTCCCCCAGGGAATTAAAGTCATCGGTGATGCGGGGAACAGCTGTAGCAATAATGGTCCGATCCTGCATGTTCGGTCAGTTTCGGTCCAATTCGGTTCCTTGATTATGAACCTCAAGTGCGGAAAACCTTACGAGAGCGACTAGAAACACGCCGAGATAAAGGGCAAGCATAACTAAAGCAAGGGTGTTCCCATTCGGATAAACTGTCTGGTCTTCATGATGCTGCTCTGAGATCGAAGGTTCTTTCTTCTCATTCTCTGTTGAAAGCTTTTCTTGCTCAGCGGTAGGCAGCTCTTTGGCCATTTCGGATCACGTTCACAAATTGTTTGAATCTTACGTGCCTGTGTGTTGTTTTCGGAGCTTGAAGGACGGAGATCTTGGTTTTTGGAATTGCGCCCACCATCTTGTATATGTATATATACTGTGCCTCGGACAATTGTGAGCAAATGAAATGATAGATGCCGATGAATGATGAAATCTACCTAATTGTGACGGGCCGAAGAATGCTCTTGTTTCGGACCTCAAGATGCTGCGTCACTGTGCGCGGTAGAATTCTAATCCCAACGCCGCCCGTTCTCAGCCTACCTCCGATTGGAGCTGATACATACAGCGGCAAGATGGGAATTTGATTCTAGTATCGCGCTAACCCCCTTATTGCAGTTATTAAGACGTACGGGATGACTAGAAAACGTTGTTTATGGCAGCAATGACAAGAGGCGGGTGTGAAATAATAACATTTGGTAAAGATGTTGAATCGTAGCTATCTAGAATGCAGCCTTCAATCATGAAGGAGGGTCTGTCACGGATGCTTTTCAATCATTGATATCTCTTGGTTGTTGAGAACTCTTGCCTATAATCCATTAGTGATTGAAACAGCTCAACAGATAGGTGGTCCTCTTTACCGACTAGTTCCTCGAGTGTACTATGTCAGCCAAGTTTGGACGGAGACAACCTGTCCTCCAGCTTTTCCACCCCCCGTTGTGATATATAATGTTTTCTCCTCCTGCTTAGATCCTCGTCCAAAAATTGCCCCCGTTGGCTGTAACATTTCGAAATTAGGCTTTGCTGTGATATTTCTCTGTTTTCCTTGCAGAGTCACCTCACTCAACGCGTCCGAATGAGTCGCAATCCAGGCGTTACCTTCCCAATCCATGTCAAAATCATCGTATGCGCCAAATTCTACTCTCGCAAGTATCTCCACCTCTCCAGCTGAGCTGCCGTCAGCGTTAATAGGGACGCGGCCGTAAGACCTTTGAGCTGAGTTGAGGAAATACAGCATTTCTCCAAACACACAAAGGCCGTTGATCGCTATAGGGCTAGGAAACGCAGTTGTAGCATTTGTGAAGGAAGGGTATTGCATAGCCATACTATAGATGCCCGTGGCTACATTCAACCTCCATACGGCCCCAAGAGCTGAATCCGCGATGAGGACGATATTTGGTTCACCCTGCAAAATCGTCGCCCCATTCAGGGCAGCAGCTTCGGGAATCGCTGTGATCATTTCCACCGTTGGTTTAGCCGTCTTCATATCGACGGACCAAATGGAAAATGATCCCGGTACCGCCTGGAACGTGACACTCGACCAATTCCCAGCGACCACAGCGAACATGTCTGGGGCATATTCGGCTATACCTGTCAGACTGCTGACACCAGGGAAGCTGTACAAAAGGATTGGTGATAGTTTCCCTTTCGCATTAGGATCAAGTTCATAAAGGTTTGGTTGATTTGAAACCGTGAGAACGAGGTGGCCATTTGAGCGAGCGGCGAGATTCTCTAACGCAGCTATGCCTTTGAATTGATAGACCATCTGGACAGCAGAGGGTTGTGGAGGAGCAGCTGGAGCAAGCACATCTTGTATGCCAGGGCTGACGGGGTACTGAGGGACCAACTGACCCGTAGAGTACAAATTTGGAAGCGTCAGAACGCTGAGAGGAGCAAGAAGCAGTAAGAGGGATAATCTAAGCATTTTCAGAAAAGCTCTTAGCGGGCGGTGTGGCAAGGACAATGGTGATGGATACGACGATCTTAAGCCCAATGTAAGGATGTCTGTTAGGGTTGGTGGACGCGCGGTTCTAACATTTGGCCGGACACTCCCTCAGGACTTATACGCCGAAGTGTCCCGTCATTTTCTGGAACTGTAATACACACCTGCACCTACACCTGCACCGACACCTGCACCGACACCTGCACCTACACCAGCACTTGTTCTCGTGGGGCTAGCAAACATCGATCGATCGTCCGGCTGGCATTCCCGCTGGGTCTATTGACACCAGCGAACATCCAGCAAACCCTCTTTGGAAGCCACACCCGCTCCTCACCAGTGGTTCTAACTGCTCCGCTGAGTGTACGCTGAGCGTACACCGGCATTGCTCTGCTGCACCATGCTGCGTCTTCTCAATCTGCGCTGCTGCTGCGCTTTCTTGAGGGTCTAGGAAGACTGTGCTGCACTACTGGACAACAGCGCAGCGCATATAGTACAGCACATTGTATATTCACATAGGGGAACATCCAGGGGAATTTTACACCCAACCCATTATGAATTTCCAATTTTGAATCTCCACCACTAATCTGGTTGCTTTGCTGCGCCAAGGCCCCTATTTTAGCGCTTGAACTATGACGTTGCGCTGTGCTCCATGATGCCGCTGCTGCGAGGGTCTGCGAACACTTTGCTGCGCTGATAGGTGACAGCACAGCGCAGCGAAGCAATTAGAAAAACCGCTGGTGATCGGGCAACTAGGCGCAGGGATATCAGACCCTGGCTCGCTTATGTTAGGATCTCTAGAAATCGCCGCGCCGATGCTGAGATCTTACCCCTTACCAGTCGTTGGAGAGTTATATTATATTAGGGTCGATTCCTAACAGCGCTGGTACAATGGTGTTGTGGTTGTTTTTCTCTTCTTTACCCGGCTTGCAGTTCGTAGAGGGTTGGAATAGCCGAGCCAGGGCCGGAACCAATTCTCGGCATCGGGCCGGACTTTGTGATTAGCATGGGCCCCGAATCATTCCAGCCCGATGCAAAGCATATGCCGATGCCGAATCTACAAGTAGGTAGGGTTAAGCGAGGCCACACAAATTTAACGTGCAATTATGTTCATCACTCAAGAAAGCATCAGCTGTGCATATGTTAATCTTATGTCAGATCGGGCCGAATTCTCTTCTTCGCTTCAGGTCCTCATCGTCATCTCCGTCTGCTCATATGTACTTTACATCATCGGCGATTCGGGAAGGCCAGCCCCGGGCGCTAGTGACGGACAATTAAGCCCGGGGCTAGACTGCGCATGTACCAGCCCCTCGGGCTACAAGAGCACCGGCCGAGCAACTCTAATTGCTGGGGGCTGAAATAGCAACTTTTTCAGCTTTCTGCATCATGTTAGATAAATCATTGAATGAACCAATGAATTAAATATCGAATAAATCATTAAAATAAATCAATGACTTGATTATCTAACTAGTCAACCATCTATTTAAACGAATTGTTGACTATGTAGGGTGCTTAGTAGGGAACCATGGAGGGAGCCATGGAGGGAACCATGGAGGGTGTTCGGTAGGGAGTTCGGTAGGGAGTTTGGTAGGGAGTTTGGTAGGGAGTTTGGTAGGCGAGTAGGTAGCTGAGTTGGTAGCTGAACATGTAGGTAGGCGAGTAGGTATGTAGGGTGGTAGGTAGGCTGATGAAAATTCCGTCGAAGCTTAGGCAAGATTTCAAGATTCCAGGCAAATTTTCAAGCAGAATTCACTCTCAGGTTCTAATGTGACTTCTTACCAGCCCGAAGCCAGTCCGGGGCCACATTAGCAGACCTAGCAAGTCAACATTGACGGGCCGGGTCCCCGAATTGCCAATGTACATTTGATTTTAAACAACAGTATTGAGACTGCTATACAGATAGTTACGAAATGTACTCTATTATAAGGTTTTATCATGCTTCGCTATGGTATTTCGAAAGCCGCGTCTAACTTGGTACACTAGTCGCAAAGTACTGATCTACAGTTAATAAGCGCGAAGGAAGGCGGAGACTGCCATTCAGTGGCCTCAAGAGTTAATGATGACTACACAGTAATACCCAGAGTTCAAGAAAGTAAGTCGCCGTCCCGATAATCCTCTCCCAGGACTCGACCATATTGAAGAAACCGAAATAAGATAATCCGAAAAAGCCCTAACTGAAATACATGCTTTTCGCCCCCTTTGCTCCGCCGCACCCTCTGCCATTAACACGCCGTTAAATCATAAAGAAAGAATGTAAGACCGAAAATCCGAAAGAGGGAGAATCTGCAACTCGTGCAATTACCACCACGCAAACGCCCCTTTGGAATGTCAGAACTTTCCATCGTCCGCGCCTGCCCCCTGTTTTACGGGATACCGCAAGTATTACCGCCGCCGAAAATGGAAAGCCGGAAAGGAAAGAGTAGAACAGATAGGAATGAAAAGCAGACTTAACCGCCTTTACCTCGGACTACGGGGACTGTGCCTCCTCGTTCTTTTTGGTCGAGGGTCTTCTTCCTCGTCTTCGCTTGTGTCGTCGTCATCGCTTGGTTGGTCATGGGTTGGGACAACACGCCTTTCTGATGTCTCTCTCGCAGGCTCGAAAGTAGTAGGAATATACTGAAGGCTGCCATGCCTGGACTGGTTCATATCGTCCGGGTTCTAAACCTACCAGCAGCGATGGTCTAGCGTCAATTCTCTGCCGCACAGCGTGCATGGGAAAGATTTTATCAGCGGTGACGTCTCTCTTGTAAATGGCGGCGGCTGCGTGCGCTGACTTGGAAGTTGAGACCTATAGCTTGGATCCACGTAGCCGAGTTCCCCACTCTGCGGTGGTTGTATACCCGGTGTTTGTGCTCCGTAAGCTGGTGAGGTGTAATCTCTGGCTTCGTAAGCTTGCCGATCAAGAGGAAACGGTAATGGTGGCGTATTTGACCGGCTTGGGGATTGGTGGGTTTGGAATACATTTTCTCCTGGATATAATTCACGTCGACGTCGTTTTTGCCGAGGCTGTGGAGACCCTGGAGGACTCAATCGTGCGTACTGGTCAACATCGCGTGGTGCATAACTTAGCGTTGAATCTTGGATTTCTGACGCGGTGGTCAGCTCCCGGAACGAAGCTACCAGATTCTCTGCTCCACAACCAGAAGCCGGTCTTGAAGCAGGTCTATCTGACTCAGTAACCCGCAAATTTGGACTTGGACCGGGCTGGCTTCTTGTGACTGATTCCGCAGGTGCTTGGTTTAGATAAGCAGAACAGAAAACGCACTTGTTATGGCCACAACTGCAGGCATTAGTGCCGATAGCAATACCCTTCTGTTTGCATTTATGACATTTCCATGTTTCTGGTTCCTGTTTTGTTAGATGCCGACAGCCGCCTTTCATGCATCTCTTGTGGCGGCAATCTTTGCATTCTGTCTTCTTAGGATTCATTAGGCTCTTGCATATGTGACACTCCCATCGCGGTGTCATTTTTTACAGCTGGCCAAGTGTGGATTGGCCAGTTAGGGCTTCGGAAAGAGTATAGGGATAAAGACCTACAGAAATCTCGATCCCGATAGCCACTGGGTGGAGTTTCTATCGGCGGATTGTTCCGGGGGGTGGTCGAGACCTCCGCGTTGTCAATTCCGCTAGGTAGGGATTAAGGGGGGGCCGGCGGAAGTAGGGGGCGGAGGATCTTCAGGAACCTCGATCTCGATAGCTAGGGTGTGAAGTTTCTGTATGTGGACTATTCCTAGATGGCGTTTAAACCCTCCCGTTACCGATTCCGCTAGGTAGCGGCTAGGAGGAGAAAAAGGCTGGTGGTGGGCGTAAGGCCTCAGTAAGATCGATCCCGATAGCTAGGGGGTGGAGCTTCCACCTCCCGAATTGTTCAAAAGATCCGTAGAAACCTTCCCGTCGCCGATACCGCCAGGTAGAGGTTAAGTGGGTGTTGCACGGGGGGATAGGTTGGTTTTGTAGCGCGAAAGGGGATGTTGGGTGGGGTTGTATTGGCGGAGAGATGCGGTTTGCGATGTTCTGCTGTGAGAGAAGCCAGGGGATAGATATATATACACCCATTTGAGGACAGTGAAAAAAGCGCTCGAGAGACGCGGGATAGAGTGAAGGAGCAATGAAGAGCTGATGTTCAAGGAAGATTGAGCGTGATGCGAAGGTCGACAAGCGCAATGAATGAAAACTCACCCCACGCGAAAGTTGGGATAGCGCGAAATGGTGGTAAGTAGTAACCTTTGGGTTACGGGAGCATGAATGAAGGTTGATTGATGCTGCGAATGAATATGTTGTTTTAAGAGCTCAAAACTCTCAGAAGGTAACCTGGAACCGCGGACTTGTCCGTATCCTCTCGCCGTACTTGAAGAAAATCCATGGAATCGGACACATTGCCAGAGCTATAAACGCCAGTAACGAGTTCCCCCAGCCAAGCCCTAACGTCGTGTACATCTTCTGGCCGGCTAGCGGAAGTAGGGCGCCAGCGAGCGATCTGAGCAGGGCGTTGGCTGCGAGGGCCGAGGCGGCGTGTATGGTAAAGGCGTCGACGAGGTAGGTTGAGATTGGCATGAACGTGGCCAATATACCAACACCGACTGGAATCATTAGCAAAAGCAGAATGTCCTTGGATTTGGGAGGATTTACCGAATCCAGTACCAATGATGGGCACGATCCAAAAGGTATGCTTGTCAGCTGTCCAGCCGTATATGAACAACCCAATTGGGACACAGAAAGCTCCAGGTATCATTGGCGGCAAGCGATACTCGGGCTTCATCACACCGTCTTTGGACATGCGTTTGAGGATACGGTCACTAGCACCACCAAAAAGAAGCAAGCCGACAAACATTCCTAAGCCAATACCCAAGTATGTTAAGCCAACTGCCCCTTGAGAAAAATGGTACTCCTTTTCAAAGACCTCGGTGATAGTGGTGAAAAGGAGGTACAGGTAACCATATACGACAGCCATGAATGTGGACAGAGCCAGCACGATGGGAGAAAACACCAACATCTTCATGGGTCGGAAGATGGCGATCTTGAACAGAGCTCCAGGTGTGAGGTCGGGGGCTAATTTGGACCTAAGGTTCTGATTGCCTGTTTGTTTCCTCAACCGTTTAGTCTTGCGCTCCAGAAGCGTCGGAGGATAGGTCTCGCGCAGTAAGACGAAGGCTACTAGGGTGATGGCGCCAGCCTGGCCTGTCAGCATATGTATATCTCATCTCATGTGGAAAGCCCTGTGCTCACCACGATGGCAATCAACCAAAACACCCATCGCCATCCTTTTGCCTGTGACAGGAAGCCGCCTGCGACTGGACCAACCACTGGGCCTAGGAGAGGACCCATAGCCCATAGAGCCATCATCGCACCTCTTTTCTCTTGTATGATCATATCTGCTATCGAGCCGCCGCCTAAAGTCAAAGGGGCAGATCCAAAGACCCCTTCGAGAAACCGAAACCCGATAAGCATGTTCAGATTGCTGCTGACGGCGCAGGCAATAGTAAAGATGACGAAGCTGACGTTGCATACGTGATAAACAGGAAGACGACCGTATAGCTCTGATAGTGGGGCGACGAGAAAAGGACCGAAGGCGTAGCCGAGAATGTAGACTGACACAACGAATGAGGCAAGCTGAATGTTTGTGGACTTGAACTCCGTCATCACTTCCGGGACGCCTGGAGCGAACATCGAGGATGCTAGAGGTCTGTCGCAAGCAGTCAGCTATCTGGGGCAAGCAGGTAGAGTTGGGATACTTGCGTGATGAAGGTAACCATGGAGATGATGGCGACATTACCCAGCTTCAGAGCTTCCGACCAATTAAGAGGGTTCTCGGGATCGTCTGGCCCATCCCACCAGACTATATTAGGATCCTGTGGCTCATTCACTTGTACCTCTGCTTCGGTCTGGCTCGTGGAGGAGCTCTTGTGTCCAGCCTCCAAGTCATGCACTCTACCTAGACGCTTCTCTGAATCTTGATCCTTATGTGCATTCAGTTCAGACTCATTCTGGTTCGAGGGCGTCCTCTCATTAGACCCGTTTGCTTCGGCGATCTTATCGTTGTTGTATTCATGCGTAGATGATTCCGGTACTAGCTCATCCTTGTCTATGAGGCTCTTCCCTTTATGTTCACTCGCAGGGTGCGCGATTGTTGATTGATGCGCAGGTGCCCTCGAGCTTGATATGCCAGGATTCCCAGGCGTCTGGTCATCGGTTGGTATGTCGGCATCGTGACCCTCGAGGAAGGCTAGCTCTTGACGTCGCTTCTCGGGGTCAATTGGTGATGGTAGCGGAGGGATGGCCAACTCTGCCATGATGGGGATCTAAGCAGTCCCGCCATTGTCAGCTCTAGATCAAGGGCCATGGTGAACAGCGCTTTAGTAGATGAGACAAAGTCATGTAACGGTAAAGATAAGTAGGCACCTTCTGACTCCTTGGTGTCGGTCGTGGGTACCTAGTACCTTATTCCGCTACCGTTGAACGCGGCCCCCGGATCCCGCGCGCTAGAAGCAGCCAGGACTGCGTGGGCTTCACAGAAATAAGAACGGTGGTTCGATTGATAACAACAGCGACATCTTGGTCGAGGTTGACAGTGGGAGGAATCCGCAGTCTTTGGATGGTTGTAGTCTGAGAACCCGACACCAAGGACTTCTTTTCCGATTGTCGCAGCGATTCCTACCGTACCATTGCCCTGCACAACATCTTGCCCTGCACGTTCCCGGGATCTTCGCCTTCCTAGTTCCGATTTTATGCAGATTAACTAACGCAGGGCACATCTTTTGCATAACTATAGGCCGAGCACCCGAAACAGTTTATTCACTCTACCAAATCTTGCACTTTCAACTCGGTACTCCCTAAAATACACATCACCTTGACAATCCACAGGATGCTACTCTTCTCTTACCACTACCCTGTTACTACCGCAGGAAAGGACGTCGTTCTAGGTGCTCAAACGTCTCGATAAAGCTTACTCTCTTACTGCAATTAGCGACATCTTCATTTCTTCTCTCCAACTATTCTTGCTAAGGCATCATCGCAAATCTATCATATTCAACACAGGTGCAACCGAATTGTAGGACCATGGCTGCATTTCTCGTCAAGAAGTTTCTCGTCAGTACCGTGCCTCGATAGTAACGTTCTACCCAAGTACTCGACACCGTCAGATCTATAGTAATCCCGGAAGGATAGAAGTGACGGACGCCGACTACGAAGGCTGTCTCTATCGGAACCGGTTGGCGCTTGGTGGCATGGCTTCTTTTAAGAAGCGATGGTCACTTCGAAGCCTGAGATAGTCACAAAATGAGAATGCAAAAGAGAAGGCACCAATAGGTAACTTTGAACGAGTCCACGTCATTGAAAGTCTCATTATCTATCTCAATTCCCTTGGACCTTAGATGATTGAACTCTTCTACTTCGGCACCGGAGCGTCATTCCCTGTCGTTGAAAGCTGCAACATGCGCGGACTTATTCCTTCTTCTGATGAGTACATTTACGATGAGTTGGCCAAAGCCTCCCGCTGGAGCCAAGACCAGGATCGAACTAAGAGTTGTGAAGGTATTGTCGGGGTCCTTGTAAGAACGAACTTCCACTCGAAGTTTCAGTAAAGTAAGGGAAGCGTCATTCCAATGGGTGGTCTCTCCTAAGAGAACGAGACGGTAGGTTAACTTGATTTAGCTATTGTTACCCATCAATTCTGAAGATGTATAAAACCATAACAGTTTCACGCAAACAGAGTAGTCAACAAATTCGGGAACCAGAGCACGTACGAGGGTAGCAAGACGCCTCGGTTTCGACAAAATTGACTGAGCGGCTGTTATCTTTGCGGACTCCCACCGATTCATAATCAAGTCCTAGACCTCCTCTCAAGGTAACGGCTGCATGTTCTGACCGAGTCGTCCCTATTGGGTTTTAGCATATTCGAAAATTAGATACGTACTTTCTGATCCGAACAGCCGGCTTCATCGCCTTACCTTCCCCGGGTTCAGCGATCCTCCTCTTAAGCCTGATCTTCCCCGAACTCTTCGGTCTGGCGGCGCGACCCAGATATCAGAGGCTTTCCTTCGCTGCACTTATTTAGTTTCCGGCCTCCATCTCAGGTTTGGTATCAGAGACCTTTCTATTTCGGATTATTTAACATAGGGTTCTCCTCTTCACTAGTCAGTCGCCATCAATGACTGATAAACTTCTCTCTACCGAAGCGCCGATGGATGTGTGGTGGTCTGCCCGTCAACCACGAGGGGTTTGAGAATGTCTAGGATCGTACATCTGCTCTTTGTCTCAACCCTTTGTTACTCGACACCTCCTTCGGATATTCCTTTACCCTTACCAGAGGCTGTATCCCTATCTCATCTTGACAATATTTGGTTTATTCCGCCCTCGCCTATGCTTCATGAATTATTCCTTTCGGTAATTTGACGCGCTTGACGCGAGGTCTACTCCATACCTTAACCTCCTTGAAACACAATCACTCTTCGACTTATCGCAGTTTCATGGACTTCGACTTCTAAAATGTCTTTACTATCAACCTACTGTCTTGTAACTCAGGCAAAGTAGTTGAGATATCATGAGAGATCTATGTGATTTAATGCTGTTGGTGTACCATCATAACACAAGGGTTGCTAAGTCATCAACACCAATATTCAAACACCAAAGGCGTCCTCTTAACAAATTAGATCTATCTACGACTATTGCATGATCCTTTAACACCAGCCTTTCGCCCTTTCCTCAATTCATACATGGCCATATGTTATAAATCGTGTCCAATAGTCGGAGTCTTTGAGCATAATACCTCTGCTCTATTCTCAACATCAAACCTGATCAATCGCTACCATGGCCAAACCCAGTCTCCGCCTTATTCACGCGGCCAACAGCCCCGAAGAACTTCTCTTCCGAGCCAACGCCTATCTCAGCAAAGGCGCGCCAAAAAAAGCGCTCCAACTTTACACCAAGGTTCTCTACGAGACCTCTCCTGGTCACATCTGCGCTTTCCTGAACCGTGCGTTAGCCTACATGAGGCTTGGATATCCAGCGTTAGCAGTAGTCGACGCGTATCGAGCTGGAATAGCAGCTAATGAGATGCGATCTATCAATGTCGATATTCGAGACCCTGAATTGAAGAGGGTCGCCGCAACCAGACTTGCAAGGATCGGCAAATACTTTCGCACAGAAATACTGCACGTCAATGGCAGTGCCTCTTGGACATTGCCCGAGGTTTCTAAGATTGGAAAAGGCTGGGAGACCTTACCACTCGCCAGTATTGTCATCAACAACGGTGAAGCAAAGATCAACACGAATGATCGTGCAGAACTGTGTCACGCCTTGGAAATGCGAGCAATCTTCCGGATGAGCGCTGCCCTTATGTATTGTGGTGGTGGTGCTATATCCGATGGTCTGGGCTTGATTTCGGATGCTCTGATGAGATGTAATCCTACATCAGTTGAGATATCCTGTTTCAATACCCTTGGCGGAGAAGCCATGAAATGTATTGAGCACATCATGGAAGAAGAGGAAGTGAGGAGAAAGAAATCACTGGGAAAGATGACTGGTGGGGATGATATAGCCTCGACATCGCAGCCTCCGCTAAAGGAATTGATGAAAACAAAAGTGACAATGGCACGACGAGAGGTCTATCCATGGAAGAAATTGGGAGCTTCTCCCAGTGTCACCGATGAGCTTGGCGAAATGGTTCGGCAACATACATCGAATCTTGTCGTGCCGTGTACCACTAGGCCTACCCAGGAGGGTTTGACGCCAGCTGTCGAACTACGCGCGCGTCGAGACATTTATCCTGGTGAGGAGATGCTATCGGAGACGAATTGCTGGCATGTCACTACCAGTATCTCAAAGGTTGTCTGTCAATGCCAAGTATCCTATGAAGTAACAGAAAAGAGCATTTACTACTGTAGTACATGTGCTGCAGCCTTGAAGCCAGCATCAACTGACCACAACGCCAGTTGTAGCCTCTTCCTCGCAGTCTCAGCGTTGTCCGCAAGCGATTCGACAAAATCTTCTCCTGAAAACGACACAACCGCAGCGACCAGCGCGACCAGCGCGACCAGCGCGACCAGCTCCCCACAGCCCTCCTTACCTTCAACTGCTTCACTACACTATGGAATGGCCTCACCCCTAAGCCCAGCAGAAGAAACGCCACGCTTCAACCCAGAGTTCTTCGAAAAGCGTGGCGCTCCTATACTACACTGTTCTCCTGTATGCCGCGAGTTGGCAGAACCCTTCGCCGAGATGTGTCTCAGAACTAACATCCAGCGCAAGATATGCGAATCCTTTCCCAAACACACAGACGACCCCCTCGCAAACGTCCACCCCCTCCATTCACGCAGCCTGTATAACCATCCCAAAGCCCAATGCATCTACGACCTTCTCCTTGTGCGTACGCTCATTACCGCTCTGAATACCAACACCAATCCTCTTTGTCTACCCAGCACCAAGACATGGAACGGCGCCTTCAATATCCCTCAGCAAAAAGACCATGCACATAATTTTGGAAATGCCAGGAGATCTCTCCCGTGGTCTTTCACCGCTAACGTGGTGCGCCCGATCCAGTACATAAACCAGCTTTTCCAGTTCTCTTCCAAAGGCCCTAGGGATCCTTTCGAGTATCTGGAGATGTGTGATGGATGGGTTCTTAATACACTTTTGGCAAAGATTATGCAGGAGACGAGAATTGCGACGGGACCGGTGCTTGAGAAGGTGTTGGATGAGGGTGAAATGGGGGCGTGGTTGAGGAGTGTGAGAGCAAATTACCAAAGCTCCGCAGGGTCTACCATAAGCACCAATAACGAAAGCGATGGCAGTGACAGCAAGGACGCATGCGAGAATGTCTGGGTTGGCAGTATCCATCCTCTTTTCAATATGATACGAGTAGCGGACGCTTCCATAGGCGAGAAAGCAAATGTCATTGTAAAGGAGGCAGAAGGAATCACGTGTGTGGCAACTGGCTTTCCGAGGGAAGGCGAATCGTGCATCAAGGCTGGCGAGGTCATTCTGAGGCCTGCGGATGATTTGGCGGGGTGGAAAGAGCATTTGTTGGAGGGGCAGTCGACAACGCGCGGCAGTGAATTGAATAACAATTCACCTGAAGAATCCTCTGGCCCAAGACCTGGCAATTCAGACTTCTCAACCTCCCAACAGCAACAAAGCCAGCAGAAACTAAAGACGGGCAGCACCATCAAACCCACTCACATATCCCACATCACTCACAGCAGACTCGATCTTCTCAACGACACCTCAAGCAAAGGCAACCCCGTAAGCGGCGACGCCAATAATCGCCGCCAACACCAAGACGTCGGAGCAAACATCATGAAAGACGGAGATCAAGCAGTTGAACTGCATGGGGATGAGATGGAGGTTGATGGGCATGAGGCGGGGTCGGAAATGGAAGTGGGTGTTAATGAGGTTGCGTATGAATCTGAGATGGGGATGGAGATGGAGAGTATGTAGGCAGGAGGGACGGAGGATAGGAGATGAGGGATGATAAGGGAGAAGGGAGGAACGAAGGTAAAGGGGCAGGCGGGCTGGCGCTCAGGCACAAACTTAACTCAAACTATGCCCTCCTACCTGTTCCAAAGCTAAAACCCACATGACTTGCTAGAAGTCTCTCTCCAGTTGCCAAACTCCCCCCGAAACTTGCCTATCAATCCCGAACCCATCTAATCTTCATCAAGCCACACAACCCAAGCTTGAAGTCACCACATACACACCCCCCTCCTACCCTTTCTTTCCTCAAACAGTACCCACGTCCCTCCCTACTCAGATAAAAAACCCCTTATTCCCCAAAAAACAAAAAACATTTCCAAAACCCGCCATCCCGTCAAATAAACCAATCCAACAGCTACTGTAGCCCTCGCTCCGGAGTACCCCTTCCGGAGGAATGCCGTGATAGTTGGGGATTAGGCGTGTGGCATGGATGGATGGTTAGGGAGGTAGCGTGGAGGGATACAGGGGAAGCTAGGTATAGTGTATGGTCGAGCGAGGAGTTGGCTTGGCGTGGCTGAGTTGCTGTTTACTAGGTTGGTGCTGAGAGGGTTTCTGGTGATGGTTTTTCGGTTTGATGTGGACGCCATGGCAGATGGGGGTGGTTTGTTCAATAGGTCGTTGGGATGGTGTTGGTGTCAAGCTATTTATCCAAAAGCAGCAATATCTAGTAGTTAATGCTTCATCCCTGCACTTCTCAACCCCGTTCCTCGGCCACCACCCACCCACCGACCCCTTCCGTTTCCCCCCACGATCTCGTCCGCTCAGATTCAGGGCGAAGGTGTCGGCGAGAGCCAAGCCCAAGTCACACGGACTCTACCAGCAGCTGGATCAGCCAGCTTGTCGAAAGCGCTGGGGCTGAGGTCGATGTCTGTGGCTTTGCATCCGACGCCTGCACCAATCGTCAGCGTCTATACGAGGAGTTGTACGAATCATGGAGGATATTACATCGATCCACGACCTTGAGATCCACGCTCCGATTCCCATTCACCTGCGGATTGAACCGCGTAGCTCGGATCTGAAGACCGCAAAGCGGATTGGCGTTCGGATTCGAGCCCTTGGACGCTGCGTCGAAGAGGATATGGCTGACGGCGCAGATGTCGTCGCTGTCGGAGGAGGTGATGCCGCAGGCGCCGAGGGCAGGGGAGTAGTATGTGAGGTCGCCGGTGAAGGTTTTGGCGTTGGTTGGGAGGGGGAGATCTTCGCTACTGGGGGTTGGGTGAGCGAAAGTGGTTGGTTAGAGGAATGAGGGACGTACCCAGAGTGGCTATCTAGGCCTACGCCGAGTCCTATGGCTAGGATGACGAGGATGATAGCAGCTGCGAGGGCGCTCAGGAAGTATCGCCTGCGAAGACCGAGGTAGGTTCGGTGGGGAGGTATGGTCTTGTCTAGGAGCTCGACGGCGGTTGTTTTGAAACCCCTCGAATGCTGCTTGTCCGTGTAGATTTCCTCCATTGGTGGTATAGAGGCTTGAGTGTGATAGTTGCGTGGAACCTCCCAGTCTGGCTGCTGGCTTCGTGGTGGCATGACCGGATGCTCATCTCTAGAAGCAGCCATGACCGGGTTGCGTTATCCTCTTGCGGAGGAGTTGCTCGTACTGTGACTTGTCATTTCGAGGAAACGAGGGACAGTAGCACCGTGTTTGGAACCCGGTCAGCTCTACCTAGATATTGTCGCAGGCTTACCGCCAGGGCTCTTCTGTGAGCACTGGAGGGGCTTCAACGTTTATTGAGCCAATCAAAACCGTTGCAATCTTGAATTACGGCATCAGTCACGTGCCTTGAGCCTCGGCGCCACTAACGCCTCGATCGATAGTTTAGTGCATTTGCCTCCAACAACATCCCGCAACTCTTTGTCCACATCCAAGAACCATTCAGCTTCTTCGAACAATCCTTACTGATTAAAATTGAAATTGGGATATCATATCCAGTGTTCCTGGCTGTGTCTATTCTAACCAACACCCTCTGATCGCTCTCCACAATGGCCGCCCTGCGAACCTCCACATCCCGCCTTCTGGCGTCATCACGTCCCCTCTTCCGCTCCTCCATCGTTCAACGATCCTATGCCACTGTTGAGCCAATCTCCAAGTTCGCTGAAGCCACATCCGCCTCTCAAACTCCAGTCTCACCCAAGCACACCTCTACCATTGAAGAGCCTCTGAAAGACCCAGAGGCTAGAATCAAGACGTTCCACATCTATCGATGGTCACCAGATACGCCCAAAGAAAAGCCAAAGATGCAGTCTTACACCTTGGACTTGAACAAGACGGGCCCGATGATGCTGGATGCGTTGATTCGGATCAAGAACGAGGTCGACCCTACATTGACATTCCGCCGAAGTTGTAGAGAGGGAATATGTGGCAGCTGTGCAATGAACATTGATGGGGTTAATACGCTGGCCTGTCTATGTAGGTCACCATCAACATTTTCTTATTATCTAGTCTAATGAACTAAAAACAGGCCGCATCCCCACTGAAACTTCCCACGAAGCCCGCATCTACCCCCTTCCCCACACCTACGTCGTCAAAGACCTCGTCCCCGATCTTACCCATTTCTACAAACAATACAAATCCATCAAGCCCTACCTCCAACGAGATACCAAATCCGCCGACGGCCTCGAAAACCGTCAAACTCCCGAAGAGCGCAAAAAACTCGACGGCCTCTACGAATGCATCCTTTGCGCCTGCTGCTCCACGTCCTGCCCCTCGTACTGGTGGAATTCCGAGGAATACTTGGGGCCGGCAGTACTGCTGCAATCGTACCGGTGGCTGGTTGATTCGAGAGATGAGCGCACGGAGGCGAGGAAGGCGGCGTTGGATAACTCGATGAGCTTGTACCGGTGCCATACGATCTTGAACTGCTCCAGGACGTGTCCGAAGGGGCTGAATCCTGGTAGGGCGATTCAGGAGATTAAGAAGGCGATGGCGTTTTCTTAGTCGTGGATAAACGGTTGGTGGAAGTCAATGTGCGTAGTAGGGTGTGCGCTGTGAAGGGAGTCTGACCTTTTCTTCACGCATTTTGTTTCAGAGTGTACATAGCAATTTCAACAATTCAATCCGTCAAAACCCCTTCCTCTCTCACCCTATCCACAAATACTCTATTCGATCCACTCCACCCCAACAACCACTACATCACTCATCTCAAAACATCCCCCATACCCTCCTACTTCCTTAAACCCCCCTGCCCAAAACCCTTCTCCTCACACCCCACCCCCCTAAAATCTCTTTCCCCCTTCCACCCTTTGCTCCTCTATCCC
>JAABUZ0100003801.1_pt1 | contig 21726 bp, 22 predicted proteins | sample 5562091 | NCBI WGS metagenome assembly JAABUZ01 (sample SAMN12813069, study PRJNA571459) | rock metagenome | isolation source: Antarctica rocks | place: Antarctica: Victoria Land, Linnaeus Terrace sud | collected 2015-12-21
CTGCATAACGTGCAGCGCGGCGGTAGGTTGCGCGTCGTCCGGGCCCAGGGCCGCGACCGCAAGGCTGCAGGGTAGCCCCAAAGCGTTACATCGTCTGGCCCGGTGGCGGGCTCGCGGATTGTGCTTGCTGGGCCGCGATGCCCTGGCGTCGCTCGTTCGACGCCTCCGTTCCGCCGCCCAGCGTGCGCCCGAGCCCCTCGTCCAGGCTCACCTCGGGCACCCAGCCGAGCATCGCGGTCGCCCGCTCCGGGTTGAGCGCCGAGCGGCGCACCTCGCCGGTACGTGCGGGTGCGTACTCGGGATCGAACGGCACGCCGCAGAGCTCCGCGACGCGCCGGCCGAGCTCGAGCACCGAGGTCTCCGTCCCCGTGCCCACGTTGAGGATGCCCGGCTCGCCGGGCGTGGCGGCGAGGAGCATCGCGCGCACCGCATCCTCGACGAAGAGGAAGTCACGTGTCTGGCCTCCGTCGCCGAACACGAGTGGGCGCTCTCCCTCGCCCAGCCGCCCGGTGAAGGCGGCGACCACCGCGCCCTCGCCGCGTACCTCCTGCCCGGGGCCGTACACGTTGGCGAAGCGCAGGGAGATCGGCGAGACCGCGTGCAGCCTGGCGTACAGCGTGCAGTAGCCCTCGGCCGCCAGCTTGCTCTGACCGTAAGGCGAGAGCGGAGCCGTCTCCGCCTCCTCGCCAAAGGGCAGGGTCTGCCCGTCACCGTAGATCGCACCGCCGGTCGAGGCGAGCACGAAGCGCCGCGCGCCCGCGACGCGCGCGGCCTCGAGCGCGTTGATCGTGCCCTCGACGTTGACGCGGAGATCGAGCGCCGGCTCGCGCACCGAGACTCCCACGTCGACCTGAGCGGCGAGGTGAAAGACCACTTCGGGCCGGACGCGGTGGGCCAGCGCCGTCAGCGCCACGCCGTCGCGCACGTCGATGCGCTCGAGTCGCGCTCCGGCGTCGACGCGCTCGGCGTGGCCGCTCGAGAGGTCGTCGACCACGTGGACCTCATGGCCCTCGTCGAGCAGCGCCCTCACCAGATGCGAGCCGATGAAGCCCGCACCGCCGGTGACGAGCGCCTTCATGGGAGCGTGGCGAGGCGAGCGAGGCATGGGAGGAGCGCGGCGATCATGGCAGAGAAGAATGGATCGTCTTGAGCGCCGCTCGTCTCCCCGCCACCGTGCGCGCGACGCCCTCGCTCGTCCCGATCCGCGCCGTCCAGCCCAGGAGCTCGCGCGCCTGCTCGACGCTCGGGCGCTGCGTCGCGGCGGCCGCTCGCGCACGGCCCGCGGGCTTCCGTCCGCACGTTTTCCAGACCGCCCGCGCGAGCTCCGCGACCGTCAGCTCCTCCTCCCCCGCCAGGTCGAAGTCCTCGTTCAGTCCGGCCGGAGAGGCCATCGCGGTGACGATGCCCTCCGCGGCGTCGTCTACATAGGTGGGCGTGACCGTCTGCTCGTGGGTGCCCTCCGGCAGCTCGAGCTTCGCCCCCCCGTCGAGCGCCTGCTCGATCCATTCGAGGACCAGCCGTCCTACACCGCCCGGCTCGGAGCGGTCGGGGGACTCGGCCGGGCCGTAGGCGTCCCACGCGCGGCAGATCGTGAACGCGAGGCCGTGCTCGGCACCGGCGGCGCGCACGAGCCGCTCGCCGGTGAGATGCGCGAAGCCGTCGGGGGAGCCGGTGAGGGGATCCTCGAACGCCGCTCCCGACGAGACGTAGACGAAGCGCTCGACCGTCTCCTCCAGCGCCGCCCGAATGACCGCGACCGACCGGGCGGCCGTCCCCTCGATCACGGTGAAGGCGCCGGCGTCGCCCGGCCCCGTCGCCGCCAGGTGGATCAGGTGCTGGCAGCCCGCAACCGCCTTGCGCGCCTCCTCCGGCTCGCGCAGGTCGCCTGCGTGCACCTCGGCGCCCTCCCGCATCCAGTGCGGGATCGGCCGCAGGTCGGACACCCGCACCTCGAAGCGAGGATCGCCCAGCAGGTGGCGGACGACCGCCGCCCCGAGCGCGCCGGCCCCTCCGGTGACGAGCACGCGGCTCACCGGGCGGCAAGCTAGCAGCGGCCTCTCGTCTGCCCTACGACGCCCGCCCGCCCGCGCGGTAGGGCATCATTCCCACCGTGCTCGACCGCCTGACCTGCTCACCGCGGACCTATCGGCGCGTCGCGGCCGTCGCGCTCGGGGCGCTCACCTTGATCGTCCTCACGGGGGCGATCGTCCGCCTGACCGGATCGGGGCTCGGCTGCCCCGACTGGCCCAAGTGCTTCGGCAAGACGCTTCCGCCGCTCAAGGTGCCCGCGCTGATCGAGTACGGCAACCGGGTCATCACCGGGTTCGTGGCGCTGGCGGCCTTCGCGGCGGGCGCGCTCGCGTTCCGCTTGCGTCCGTTCCGCCGGGACCTCGCGCGGCTCGGAGTGCTGCTCGCGCTCGGCGTGGTCGTCCAGATCGCGCTCGGTGGCTTGGCGGTGCGCGAGCACCTGCGGCCGGGCTTCATCATGGCGCACTTCGGCCTCTCCATGCTCATCCTCGTCGCCGCGGTGGCGCTGTTCTGGCGCGCCCGGCACGAGCCGGGTGAGCGGCGGCCGAGCTCCGACCGCACGGCGGTGTGGGCCGTGCGGTCCCTTCTCCCGCTCGGCGCGCTGACGATCTTCGTGGGGACCGCCGCGAGCGGCGCCGGCCCGCACCCCGGCGCCGGTCGGACCCACGAGCAGATCCACCGCCTCTACTTCAAGGGCGGCGACACCCTCACCTTCGTGATCCACCGCCACGCCGTGCTGGCAACCCTGCTCGGGCTCGTCGCGGTCGGCGTCTTCCTCCTGCTGCGCCAGCGGGACGCGGAGCCGGGGCTGCGGCGCGCGGTATCCGCGGTGATCCTCCTCATGGGCGCGCAGGGGGTCGTGGGCGGCGTCCAGTACGCGCTCAAGCTTCCCTCCGACCTCGTGTGGCTCCACGTGATGCTGGCGGTGGTGACGTGGCTCTCGATCCTGTGGGCCACCGCCGAGGCCGGCTCCCTCGAGCCCCGGCGGGCGGCCGCGCGGGACCGAGACGGCGCGCCCGCACGCCGCGCCGAGCACGCGGTCAGCAGTCCGGCTCGATGAGCGTCCCTTCCTCCGACTCGCCGGCGCGGCGCCCCGGCTACGCCGAGAACCCGCTCGACATCCTGATCGTCGACGACGAGGCCGAGCTGCGCGACATGCTCACGCGCTCCTTCGCGCGCGAGGGGCACCGCGTGCAGGCGGTGGGCGACGGGCGCGCGGCGCTCGAGCGCGCGGGCGCGCAGCCCTTCGACATCGTGCTCCTCGACGTCGCGCTCGGGGCGCGTCCCGACGGCTACGAGGTCTGCCGCACGCTGCGCGGACGGCGCAGCGTGGTGCCGATCATCATGCTCACCGCGCTCGACTCCGAGACCGACGCGGTGGCCGGGCTCGAGGCCGGTGCGGACGACTACGTCACCAAGCCGTTCGGGCTCGCCGAGCTGCGCTCCCGGATCCGCGCCGTGCTGCGCCGCTCCGCGCCGCGCCTGCCCGCCGAGGACGGGCTGTCCGTCGGGCCGATCACGCTCGACCGCTCCTCCCGCGAGGTGGCCGTGGACGGCGAGGCGGTGCACCTCACCTTCTCGGAGTTCGAGCTGCTCGCCGCGCTCATGGTGGAGCCCGGGCGCCTGCTCAATCGCCAGGAGCTCCTGCGGGCGATCTGGGGCGACTCCGCCTACCGCGACCCGCGGGCGATCGACGTGCACGTGCGCCACCTGCGCGAGAAGCTCGAGCCCGAGCCCGAGCAGCCCCGCTACCTGCTCACCGTGCGCGGCGCCGGCTACCGGCTGCAGGTGCCGTAGGGCCATGCGCGCACGGCGGCGATGGGCGCTCGGCCTTCGGGGGCGCATCGTCGGCGCCCTGGTGCTCACGAGCGTCGCCACGCTCGGGGTGGCCGCGCTCGGCCTGCTCTCCCCACTCGAGCGGCGCCTGCGCGCGCGGGAGGTCTCCGCGCTGTCGGGGACCGTGCTGACCGCGCGGCCCTCCTTCGCCGCGCTCCCGGCCGCCGAGGTGGCTCCCGGGTCGCCCGCGCTCGGCCGCAACGTGCGCGCGCTGGCGCGGCGCACCGGCGGCCGCGTGGTGTTCCTCGACCGTGACCTGCGCCCGCTCTTCGCCACCGATCCCGACGCCACCGACCTCTACGAGGACGTCGAGCGCGGCTACCTGGAGGACCGCACGATCGCCGGGACCGACCCGGGCGGAGGAACGGAGACCGCCCGCGTCGCGGTGCCCGTGAAGATCGGCGGCCGGCTCTACGCGATCGCCGCCCGCAAGCCGATCGCCGAGGTCAAGGCCGCCACGCACGTGGTGGCCCGGGCCTTCGGCGCCGCCGCGCTGGTCGGCCTCGCGTTCGCGCTCGTGGCCGGCTTCGGCCTGGCCACCACGCTCGTGCGCCGCCTGCGCCGCCTGCGCACGCTCTCGCTGCGCATGGCCGAGGAGGGACCGGCGGCCGCTGAGCTGCCGGCCGCCGGTCGCGAGGGCCAGGACGAGGTGGGCGACCTGGCCCGCGCCTTCGCCACCATGCAGTCGCGGCTGCGCCTGCAGGAGGAGGCGCGGCGCGCCTTCGTGGCCACCGCCTCGCACGAGCTCCGCACGCCGCTCGCCTCGCTGCAGGGGATGCTCGAGCTGCTCCAGGACGACCTCGACGCCGCCCACCCCGACATGGGCGACGCCCGCGACCAGGTCGAGCGCGCGCGGGGCCAGGCGCGCCGCCTCTCCCGCCTGGCCGCCGACCTGCTCGACCTCAGCCGCCTGGACGCCGAGGTGCCCCTGCGCTCCGAGGAGGTCGAGCTCGGCGAGCTCTCCCGCGCCGTGCTCGCCGAGTTCGAGGTGCGCGCGGAGGAGAAGGGGGTCGTGCTCGCGCTCGAGGCCGTCCCCGGCCCGTGCTGGGCGCGGGCCGATCCGGGCAGCGTCGCGCAGATCGTGCGCATCCTCCTCGACAACGCGCTGCGCGTCACGCCGGTGGGTGAGCGCGTGACGATCGCCCTCATCGAGCGCGAGGGCCGCGCGGGCCTGTGCGTGGGCGACGGCGGACCCGGCGTGCCCGACGGGGAGCGGGAGATCATCTTCGCGCGCTTCCAGCGCGGGACGACGACGGGCGGAGAGCCGGGCTTCGGCCTCGGCCTCGCGCTCGGGCGCGAGCTCGCCGAGCGCATGGAGGGCACCCTCCTGCTCGAGGAGGTGAGCGGCGGCGGCGGCGAGCGGCGCGAGAGCGAGAGCGAGAGCGCAGGGGCGCAGTTCACCCTGTCGCTGCCCGTCGCGCCCACGGCGGAGGAGCCTTCGCCGCGCACTACCCTCAAGGCATGAGCGGGCTGTTCCTCGGTCTGGGCTTCGCCCTGCTGGCCTCCGTCGGGCTCAACCTGAGCTACCTGCTTCAGCACGGCGGGGTCGCCGACGCGCCCGCCATCACCCTGAGGCGCCCGATCGTCTCCATGCGCGGCGTGCTCAGCTCGCGCCTGTGGCTCGTCGGCGCCGCGGTGGGGACGGCCGGCTGGGCCATGCACATCCTCGCCCTCACCCGGGCGCCGCTCTCGCTGGTGCAGGCCTTCCTGGCCGGTGGCCTCGCGCTCGTGGTGCCGCTCGCGGCCAAGAAGCTCGGGCACCGTGTGGCCCGCAGCGAGGTCGGCGCGATCGCGCTCATGACCGTCGCGCTCGTCGGGCTCACGCTGGGGCTCGACGGCTCGGGCGACCACCACCGCTTCGCCACCGGGCCGATGCTCGGCTACCTCGTGGTCTCCGCGGTGCTCGCCGCCGGCCTGGCCGCGGCGGCCAGGGGGGACCGGCGCGCGCACGCCCTCGGGCTCGCCGGCGGGATCCTCTACGGCGCCGCCGACGCCTCGATCAAGGGCCTGACCGGGATCCTGCGCGACCACGGCGTGCTCGGCGTGCTCACCTCCGGGTGGCTGCTGGCCGCCACGGTCCTCTCGCTCACCGCCTTCTTCTGCTTCGCGCGCGGGCTCCAGACGGGCCGGGCGCTACCGGTCATCGCGCTCATGACGGCGGGCACGAACGTGGTCTCGATCATCGGGGGCTTCGCGGTCTTCAGGGACTCGCTGGGGAGGACCCTCGCGCTCTCGGTCCTGCACCTCGTCTGCTTCGTCCTCGTCGGCGTCGCCGCGTGGCTGCTCGCCCCGGCGCAGGCGGCGATCACGGTCGGGGGCGAGGAGGCTGGGGCGGAGGCGGAGTCCCCCGCGAGCGCGCGCACCGCGCGACGCGGACGCGACGCCGCGCCGGCCACGAGCGCATAGTGCTGGCGACGGCGCTCGTCGCCGGGGCGCTCTTCGGGATCGACGTCCCGCCGAACCTGGGCTACGCGGCCGTCGGCGTGCTCGTGGGCATCGAGTCGATGGGCGTGCCCTCGCCGGGCGAGACGGCGCTCGTCGCCGCGGCGGTGCTGGCCAGCCGCGGCAAGCTCGACATCGTCACGGTGATCGTCGTGGCCTCGGCGGCGGCGATCGTCGGCGACAACCTCGGCTACCTGATCGGGCGCCGTGGCGGACGGGCGCTCCTCACGCGCCCCGGCCCGCTGCACGCCCGCCGGCTGCGGCTGATCGAGCACGGCGACCGCTTCTTCGCGCGCCACGGCGCCAAGGCGGTCTTCTTCGGGCGCTGGATGGCGCTGGTGCGCGTGACCGCGGCGTGGATGGCGGGCGCCAACCGCATGCCGCTGCGCCGCTTCTTCGTCTACAACGCGCTCGGCGGCGTGAGCTGGGCCACGAGCGTCGGCCTCGTGGCCTACTGGCTCGGCGAGGCCGGCGGGCACATCCTGACGACGATCGGCAAGGCCGGCGCGGCTGCCTTCGTGCTGGCGATCATCCTCGCGTTCCTGTGGCTGCGCCGGCGCGGGCACCGGGCCGTCCACGCCGATGCGGACGGCGCGGAGACCGCGGGGCGGAGCTGAGTGTCGAGTTGACCACCGTATGCGGCGTCGAATCGCCACTCGAGCGATCAGACGCATTTCGCGTGAACGCCCACCAGGTGGCCATCCCCGCTGCGAGCGCCGCCACTCCGCCCGCGGCGAACCCCCATCGCGGCCCGGCGGCTCCGGCGAGCCATCCCGCCAGCGGGCCGCCGATCGGGGTCGAGCCGAGGAAGACCACCGAGTAGAGGGCCATCACCCGGCCGCGCATGGCCGGCTCGACCGCGAGCTGGAGCGAGGAGTTCACCCCGGCGGCGAAGCTCACGCTCGCCCCGCCGAGGAGGACGAGGACCGCGACCTCGAGCGCCATGCTCGGCGCCGCGGCGGCCGCGAGGAGCGCCAGGCCGAAGGCCAGGGCCGAGCCGGCCACCAGCGCGCCACCGGTGCGGCCGCGGGCCCCCGTCACGAGCGCCGCGACCACGGAGCCGACTCCCATCGCCGCCGTGAACGTGGCGTAGGTGGCCGCCGTGCCGTGGAAGGTGAAGCGCGCGAGAAGCGGCAGGAGCACCTGGAAGTTGAAGGCCAGGGTGCCGACCACCGCCATGGCGGCCAGGGGAATGGCGAGCTCGGGAGTCGCACGCACGTAGCGCAGCGCCGAGCGGATCTGGCCCGGGGTGCGCTTCGCGGCGCCTGTCGCGGCGGTGTGGAGGGCGGCCGGATCCATCCGCAGGAGGGCCACGATCGTGGCGCCGAAGGAGAGCGCGTTGAGCCCGAAGCATGGCCCGACCCCGACGGTGGCGATGAGCACTCCGGCCAGCGCGGGGCCGACGATCCTCGCGGTGTGGACGACCACGCTGTTCAGGCTCACCGCGTTCACGACCCGTTCCGGACCGACGAGCTCGACGACGAAGCTCTGGCGCGCGGGATTGTCGACCGCGTTGACCGCTCCGCGGACGAGCACGAGCGCGTAGACCATCCAGAGCTGCACGGAGCCCGTGACGGTGAGCGCCCAGAGCGTGAGTGCGGGCACGGCCATGGCCGCCTGGGTGAAGAGGAGCAGCCGGCGCTTGGGCAGCCGATCGGCGAGGAGGCCTCCGTAGGCCCCCGCGAGCAGGATGGGCGCGAACTGGAGCGCCGCGGTCAGACCCAGCGCGACGCCGCTGCCGGTGAGGCGCAGCACGAGCCATATCTCGGCCACGGTCTGCATCCAGTTGCCGCTGAGCGAGACGACGAGCCCCGCGAAGTAGCGGCGGTAGTTGGGCACCGCGAGCGAGGTGAAGGGACGGCGCACCGCGGCGGTCACGCCTCCTCCCCGAGGAGCCGCTCGAGAATGACTGCGGCGCGCTCGAGCGTGGCGATCTCCTCCGGCTCGAGGCGGCGCATACGGCGCGCGAGGTAGGCGGTCTTGCGGCCGCGCAGGCGTCGCAGGAGCGCCCGACCAGCCGGCGTGACCCGCACGCGGACCACGCGACCGTCGCGCGCGTCGGGCTCGCGGACGACCAGCCCCGCAGAGTCGAGCCCGGCGAGGATCCGCGTGGCGGTCGGCCGCTGCACGCGCTCGCGGGCGGCGAGCTCGCTCGGGGTGAGCGGACCGTGGCGCTCCAGTGAGGAGAGGGCGGCGGTAAGGGAGGGGGAGAGGTCCGAGCCGGACTCCTGGCGCAGCCGGCGCGCGAGTCGGGTGACCACGAGGCGCAGGCGGGCGGGGAGCCCGGGGTCGGGCGGCGCACCGACGGCCGACATCTCCTCCGGGAAGTCGTGAGCATCACTAGTTAGCACTGCTAATAGCCTGGCGCCACGGGTGTTGCCTCTCCGGTTGGATAGCGAGGGCTAGCGGCTGTGCTATCCCCGGCTATCCACTCCAGAGTTTGCGCGCCGCGACCGACGCCGCCGCGGCGCGGTGCCTCAGCGCGCCGAGCGGACGCGATGCCGGCCGCGGGCGGGCTTGAGGAAGAGCACCTGGCTCGAGCGCTCGCGGGCGCCCCGGTAGCCCTGGATGACGGCGTTCAGCTTCACACGGAGCGATCCGCGCCGGTCGAGCAGCCGGCCGGCGAACCCGCCGATGTGGAAGCGGACGATCCGCCGGCCTCCCCGGGGGACGAAGATGCGACAGCCGCCGCGACTGCACCGCGCGGCGACCACGCGGATGGCGGCCGCGCGGGCGAAGAAGAAGCGGGGCATCCGCCGGCATCGGCTGCAGCGAGCGGAGGCGACGGGGACGCCGGCCCCGACGGGACGACCGCCGGGCAGGCTGAGCTGGAGCACTCCCCGGCAGCCGTGGATCGCGGTGGCCGGGCAGGAGATCGTGACGCCGACGTCGCCCGTAGGGCTCACGACGAGGGGGCGGGTCACGGGGGGCAGTACGACCGCCGACTCCAGCGGCGCGGATCGCGGCGGGGCGACCGGCGGAGGGGGAGGCGGCGCGGGCGCGGCGCCCGTCTCGCAGTCGGGCGCCACGGTGTCGGTCGCGTCGCTGCGCACCGCGTCGGTTCCGTCGCCACAGGAGAGCTGGTCGCCCGTTCCGTAGCCACCGTAGAGCGTGTCGTCGCCCGCGTCGCCGTAGAGCACGTCCTGGCCCCCGCGCCCGTCGAGCATGTCGTTGCCCGGACCGCCGTAGAGGACGTCGTTGCCCGGGCCGCCGTAGAGGCGGTCGTTGCCCGGGCCGCCCGCGACCCGCGCGGGCGTCGAGACGTCGATCGCCACGATGTCGTTGCCGTCGCCGGCGTCGACGTAGATGCCCTGGACAGCTTGCGCCCCGCACGCCACCTGGTGCACGGTGAGCAGGTGACAGCCGGCGCCCGGGGTGATGCTGGCGCCCGAGTCGCTGAGGATGTAGTCGCCACCCGAGAGCGCGACGGTGAGCACGTTCGCCTCGCCGTTCGCGGCGAAGTAGGACAGCGTGCCGTTGCCGATAACGGCGGTCGAGGCCGACGCGGACGCCGGGGCGAGCGCGGCGAGCGCGGTGAGGGCGAGCGCGGCGAGGAGGCCGCGGACGCGCCGGGAGCCAGAGCGTCGCATTGACTAGGCCGCCCTCATCGGAGCGAGCGCCTCGGAGGTCTCCTCCGCGACGGGGAGCAGCGTGGTCTGCAGGCCCGGCCGCTCGTCGAGCGCCTGGCACAGCGCCTCGATCACCTCGGGGTCGAACTGGCCCCCGGAGCAGCGCAGGAGCTCCGTGCGCGCTGCCTGCTCGTCGATCGCGGGCTTGTAGGGCCGCTCGGTGGTCATCGCGTGGAACGCGTCGCACGCGGCGATGATGCGCGCCCCGAGGGGAATCTCGTCGCCGGAGAGTCCATCGGGATAGCCCGAGCCGTCGTAGTGCTCGTGGCTGTAGCGCACGAGCTTGGCCACGGGCTGCAGGGCGGGAGCCGCGGCGAGTACCCGCTCGCCCACCAGCGTGTGCTCGCGCATCAGGTCGATCTCGACCGCGTCGAGGCCGCTCGCCTTGTGGAGGATCGCGTCGGGGACCGCCATCTTGCCGATGTCGTGCAGCTCCGCGGCGCGCGCCATCTCGTCAAGCTCCGGGCCGGAGAGGCCGAGCCGGCGCCCGACGTCGCGCGTGAGCTCCACGACCTCGGCGAGCTGGTGCTCGAGGTCGGGCTGACGCTCGCGCAGCACCTGCACGAGCACGTCACGGGTCTGCTGCAGCGCGTCGGGGCGCGTGCGCCCTCCGTTCTTGTGGGCGTAGAGCCGCTCGTCGGCGATCTGGAGGGCGATGGACGCGTCCTCCGCCTCCTGGGGGAAGGTCACGCTGCCGCACGCGGCGGAGACGGCGAACGCCCGCCCGCGGTCGGTGAGCGCGTCGGCGACGGCGCTCTGGGCGCACTCGTCGGTCGTCGGCAGCAGCGCGCAGAACTCATCGCCGCCGAGCCGGTAGGCGCTCCCCACCCCCGCAACCGCCTCCTCGAGGTTCGTGCCCAGTCGGGCGAGCAGCGCGTCGCCCGCCGGGTGCCCGAAGGCGTCGTTGTACCGCTTGAAGCCGTTCAGGTCGACGATCACGAGTACCCCCGGATCGACGAAGGTGGCCTGGGCGATCGCGTCCTCGAGGTCCTGCTGCAGGGCCCTCCGGTTGCCGAGGCCGGTGAGGCTGTCGGTCATGGCCTCCCGCCGCGAGTGCTCGGCGGAGCGCAGGTTCTCCCCGAAGGTCAGCGCCAGGCGGCCGAGGACCGCGAGCAGGGTGAGGATCGCCAGGGCGTAGGCGGCCGTGCCGATGTCGTGGGCCTCGTTGAAGACGAGGAGCGCCAGGGCGCTCAGGGCGAAGAGCACGGGCAGCGCGAGCAGGCGCCAGCCGCCGAGCCGGATGGCGGTCGACTGGCGCGGCGGCTGCCACGAGGCGTGGGCGAGCAGCAGGGCGGAGGCCGGCCATAGGGCGTCGAAGACGGTGCGCTCGGAGGAGTGACCGGTGGCCGACCACCAGAGGGACAGCGTGTCGGCGACGGCGCCGACGGCGAGGCCGGCGGCGAGGAACCCGAGCATCCGGCCCGGGCGCCAGCTCGTGAGGGCGAGCACGCCGATCACGAAGACCGTGAGCAGGAGGTCCCCCATCGGATAAGAGAGGTTCGCGACGACGCTCGCGGGGGTCCCTCCCGTGCCGGCGAGGATGGGCGGGAGCACGAACGCGGCGGCGACGGCGGAGACCGACAGCGCGCCGACGAGGCCGTCGAGCCACAGGCTCGCTTGGAAGTCCCGGACCCGGGCGCGCACCAGCAGCACGATCGTCACGTAGCTCGCGGGGTAGAAGGCGAGCCAGAAGACGTCGCTGAGGGAGGGGAACGGCGCGGCGTCACCGGCGGGAGCCACCGTGGAGGCGATCTGTCCGATTGCCCAGCAGGTCAGGCCGATGCCCAGCGTGAGCCAGGCGGCCCGCTGGCGGCGCTCGAGCACGGCGCGGGCGAGGCAGAGGCCGGCGGCGAGCACGAACAGGGCGTTCGAGACCCAGTCCTCGAAGAAGCCGTCGAGCGGCTTGCCTCCGGCGTGGAAGAGGGAGTGGCTCGCGTAGGCGGCGAGGGCGATCCACCCGAGCCACCGCACGCAGCGGATCGTCGCCCGGGCGACCGGCGAGGGCCGGGCGCCGAGGGCCGGGAGCGGTGCGGGGCAGGCGCGCACGCGTCGTACGTGCCCGAAGAAGGAGGGTAGGCGAGGCCGGATGGTGGTGGAGCTCATGACAGGGCGATCGGCACCGGTCGCTAGTCCTCATATCGGCGCGGGCGTTCGAGGCTTGACTCCTCCTGGACGCTAGGGTGAGGCGCCCGCGCGAACCGGTGAGCGACGTGAACCCCTATCGCGTGCTGAGTCCTCCTCAGAGCCGCCGAGCTCTCCGCACTGACCGCCTCGGGTGGGCGCTCGCGGCCTGCGTCGTGCTCGCGGTGGCCTCGCTGGCCGCTCCGTCGGTGCCGAACTCCGACCCGTGGGGGTGGGTCATCTGGGGACGCGAGCTCGACCACCTCGACCTGGTCACGGCGGGGTACCCGTCCTGGAAGCCGCTGCCCGCCGGGGTCACCGCCCTGCTCGGCCTTCTCGGCGCCGGACCGGGCGGCTGGCTCGTCGTCGTGCGCGCGGGCGGACTGGCCGTGCTCGTGCTCGCGTACCGGATGGCCGCGCGCCACGGAGGGCGGGTTGCCGGCGTGGTGGCCGCCGCGGGTATCGCCCTCTTTCCCGACTGGTGGCGGTATCTCGCGCACGGCACCTCGGAGCCGCTGCTGATCGCCTTTTTGCTCGGCGGCATCGAGGCGCACCTCGCCGGGCGGCGCCGCCTCGCCTTCGCGTGCGGGCTGCTCGCCGGCCTGCTCCGTCCCGAGGTGTGGCCGTTCGTGCTCGTCTACGCGGTCGCCTTCCGGCCCGCGACGGTGCGCCAGCGCGTCGGCGTGGGGCTCGCGCTGCTCATGCTGCCCGTGTTGTGGTTCGGGCCCGACTGGATCTCCTCGGGAGACCCGTTCAACGGCGCGGGCCTGGCCCGCCACAGCGCGGAGGCGCTTGCCACGCAGGCGGCGGGTTCACCGGTGCTCGAGGCCCTGCGCGCGGGGAGCGCGCTGGCCGTCATACCGCTCGAGGTGCTCGGGCTGCTGGGCGTGCTGCTGGCCTGGCGCCGGCGCGAGCGGCCCGTGCTCGCGCTGGCCGCTCTCGCCCTGAGCTGGATCGCGCTCGTCCTCGTGCTCACCGCCTTCGGCTACGCCGGGATCGCGCGCTTCCTCGAGCCCGCAGCGGCGCTCGTGTGCGTCCTGGGGGGCATCGGCGCGGCGTGGATCATCGCCTCGGCGCGGCGGTTCGGGGCCGGGGCGCTCATCGCGGGGGCGCTCCTGCTCGCCGCGCTCGCTCCCTCGGCGATCCCTCGGGGACGCGCCGCGGTCACTGACGTACGTGACGCGGCGGCGCAGGCGGCCGCCCAGCGCGACCTGCGCGAAACCATCGCCCGGCTCGGCGGCCCGCGCGGGGTCCTCGCGCGCGGGTACCCGTTCGCCACCCCGTCGTGGCAGACCGCGCTGGCCTGGGAGCTCGGCGTCTCGACCGATCAGGTCGGCACCCTGCGGCTGCCCGCGGTGGTCTTCCGCGCCTCGCTGCCTCCCTTTCCCGAGCTCGACGCGTGGACGCAGCCCGGCCCCGGGAAGTTCCCGCTGCACGTCACGCCGGTGCTCCGCCACCGCGGCTGGGACGTGGTCGTGCTGAGCGCGCCGCCGGTGCTGCCGTGAGCTTGGCGGGCCGCGGGCCCGTCGTGGCGCTCGTGGCGCTCGCCCTCGCGCTGCGGTTGGGGGAGATCGCCTTGACGCCCCGCTACGAGCCCCGCAACGACGACCGCGACTACGTCGCCCACGCGGCGGCGATCGCGCGCTCCGGGGTCTACCCCCGCCCCGAGGTGTGGATCCGGCGCACGGGCTGCCCGCCGGTGCCCGGCTTTCCGGCTGCGCCGTGCGTCGCATCCGCGCACGGCCCGGGAGCCGAGCTCGTCGCCCGGCCGACCGCCTACCGGCCGCCGGCCTACCCGTACCTGCTCGCCGGCGTCCGGACCGTGGGCGGCTGGCTGGGCCTCGGGACGGTGAGCGCCGGGCGGATCTTCCAGGCGCTGCTCGGGACGCTCGCCGCGGGGCTGATCGGCCTGCTCGCCGGTCGAGTGTGGAACCGGCGCGTGGGACTGATCGCGCTGGGGCTCGCCGCGATCGATCTCCCCCTCATCCTCGTCGGCGGAACGCTCATCTCCGAGACGCTGTTCGTCACGCTCGTGCTCGGGGCGCTGTGCGCGGCCCTCGCGCACCGCCGGCGCGGGAGCGGCTGGCGCTGGCTGGTGCTCGCCGGCGTGCTCACCGGCCTCGCCGCGCTGACGCGCACCAACGGCCTCGTCCTCCTGCTGCCGGTCGCGCTGCTCGCGCGCTCTCCCGGACAGTCGCTTCGCTCCAGGCCGTGGCTCGGGAGCGTCGCGCTGCTCGTCGGCTGCACCCTGCTCACCGTCGCGCCGTGGACGGTGCGCAACGCCGTGCTGCTCGGGCACTTCGTGCCGGTGAGCACCGAGACCGGCGGGACGCTCGTGGGCACCTACAACCCGACCTCCCTTGCCGTGCGCCACCCTCCTGCCAACTGGCTCGTGCTGAGCGCCATACCGCGCTACCGCGTGCTGAACGCCGAGCAGCGGGCGCTCCCCGAGGTCGCGGTCGACGACCACCTGCGCGCCGACGGGCTGCGCTTCGCCGCCGACCACCCCACCTACGTGCCCAAGGTGCTCGGGTGGAACACGCTCCGGCTGCTCGACCTGACCGGCGCGAGGCGGGTGCGCTTCGGCGCGGCCACGATCGGGGTGCCGGGGGGAGCGGCCGTCGTGGGCTCGTATCTCTTCCACGTCCTGCTCGTGCTGGCGCTGGTGGGCGCGCTGCTACCCGCCGCCCGGCGAGCGCCCCGCGCTCTGTGGCTCGCCCCGCTGCTGATCTACCTGAGCGCGGCGATCGTCACCTCGGAGACCCCCCGGTTCCGCGCGGGGTTCGAGCCGTTCTTCGTGCTGCTGGCGGCGGTGGCGCTCGAGGCGATCGCGCTTCGGTACCGGCGGTCTCGAACCGGAATGTTGACCGCCCCGCCATAACGGGTAGTGTGCGGCGCCGCGGCGGGATCCCTTGAGAGGGAAACCGCGCGAAAGCCTTCTTCATCGTGCTGCGAAAGGACACAAGCGCCGTGCATTCAGTTCTGGTATCGCCGGTCGGCCGGGCCGGCAGCGCACGACGCGGACTGCTGGCGCTGGCGGGCGTCCTCCTGCTCATGCTCGCGTTGGCATCCGCGGCGCACGCCGACTCGTTCACGGTGACCAACACGGACGACACCGGCGCCGGGTCCCTGCGGCAAGCCACCAGGTCGGGCAGGGCGGTGGCGAGCGTCAGCGTGCCTGTGGCGGAGATGGTGATCGTGTCTGCGCCGGCCGTGCCGGCCGCGTCGGTGGCCGCGAACTCCTCACTGCCGCTCGTGACGCCGATTGCGCCGGCGAAGCCCCCCGTCGCCATCACCGGGCAGGATCAGACGTTCACCACCGCGGCGCCGTCGGACACGACCAAGCCGACGATCGCCATCAACACCCCCGCCGATGGTGCCAGCTACCGGCAGGGCGATACCGTCCGCGCCAACTACAACTGCATGGACGAGCCGGGTGGGTCGGGCCTCAAGTCCTGCGTGGGGACGGTGCCGAACGGCAGCCCGATCGACACCTCGCCCTCGCGGACTGCGGCGAGCGTCACGTTCCCCGTCACCAGCCGCTCGTTCACGGTCACCGCTACCGACAACGCCGGGAACACCGCATCGAAGACGGTGCACTACCGGGTCGTGGGCGCAGCCGTCCAGGATCCGGTCGCCGAAGCTGGGGTTGAGCCTGCGCGCCCGGCCCGGCCGGGTCCACGTCGGCGACCGCCCGGCGTACACGCTGACCGTGACCAACCACGGGCCCGACCGCGCGACCGGCGTGGTGGTGCGCGAGCGGCTACCCGGCCAGGTCGCGTTCGTCTCCGTGCGCACCTCGCGCGGGGGCTCGTGCACCGGGCGGCGCGTCGTCGTCTGCCGCTTCTCGAGCTTGTCCGCCAAGAGCAGCGTGCGAGTGGTGATCACGGTCCGCGCAGTGCACCTCGGACGGGCGCGGAGCACCGCGCGCGTCGCCGGCGCTCAGACCGACCCGGTCTCGGGCAACAACACGTCGAGCGCGACGATCTCGGTCGTCCCCCAGCCGCGCCCGCGGTTCGCGGGGTAGGCGGGGGCGAGCCTTGGTTTGCTGAAGCCTTGTACCCCCTATGGGGGACACGGGGCTTCGGCAAACGCCCGCGGAGGTCTGGGACCTCGTCGCCCGGCAACACGGCGTGATCGCGCGGCGCCAGCTCCTCGCGCTCGGCTTCAGCTCCAAGGCGATCGCGCACCGGATCGCCGCCGGGCGACTGCATTCCGTGTGGCGCGGCGTCTACGCGGTCGGACGCCCGGAGCTCACCCAGCACGGGCGCTGGATGGCCGCCGTGCTGGCCTGTGGGCCCGATGCGGTGCTCAGCCACGTCACCGCCGGGGCGCTGTGGGGCATCCGCGCAGCGCGTCGAGATGACCAGCTGCACGTCTCCGTGCCCGCGCACGTCGCCAGGCGCGTGCGCGGGATCGGGGTGTATCGCCGTTCCTCGCCGCCCGCGACCCGGCACCTGGGCATCCCCGTCACTGATCCGGTCTGCACCCTTCTCGACCTCGGAAGCCTTCTCTCCGCAGATCAGCTCGAGACCGCGATCAACGAGGGGGACAAGCTCGGGCTGATCGACCCGGACGAGCTCCGCTCGGCGGTTGGGGCCGCCCGCCACCGCCGCGGCGCGCCTGCCCTCCGCTCCGTCCTCGACCGGCACACGTTCACCCTCACCGACTCAGAGCTCGAGCGGCGCTTCCTGCCGCTTGCGCGCGCGGCGGGCCTGCCGCTGCCCGACACCGGCCGCTATCGCAACGGCTTCAAGGTCGACTTCCTCTGGCCCTCCCTCGGCCTCGTCGTCGAGACCGACGGACTGCGCTACCACCGAACGCCCGCCGAGCAAGCGCGCGATCGCCTGCGCGACCAGGCCCACGCCGCGGCCGGCCTCACGCCGCTGCGCTTTACCCACGCCCAGGTGGCCTTCGAGCCCCGTCACGTCGAGGCGACGCTCGCAGCGGTCGCCAGGCGGCTCTCTCAAGGCGCGTGACCCCCGATAGCGACTCGCGTGCCTACTCCGGAGCCACCGCGAACACGTGCAGGTCCTTGGGCGCTCCCGGTGCGCGCAGGCGCTTGCGCCGCCCGCGCGTGCCGCGCTCGAGCTTCTCGCCGGCCGGCTCGGAGACCAGCACCTGCTCCCCCTCGGCCGCATCGGCGACGCGAGCGGCGACGTTGACGTCGACACCCAGGTAGTCGCCGCCGAGCCTCCGCGGCCGACCGTAGTGCACCCCGGCCCGCATGCAGGGGCGGTAGCCCTCCTGTTCCACCTCGCGCAGGCGCGCCTGGGCGTCGTGCGCCGCGTCGACCGCGTCCTGCGGACGCGTGAAGACCGCCATCACCCCGTCGCCCAGGCGCTTGACCACCTTGCCGTCGTGGTCCTTGACCGCGCTCTCGACCGCCACGCCGGTCTGGCGCAGCAGGCCGACGACCACCTCGTCGCCGGCATGGAGCGCCCAGGAGGAGAAGCCGACGAGGTCGGTGAACAGGATCGCCGCCGGTCGGTCGCCCCGGCCGCGCCCGCGCGACTCCGACAGCGCCTGCCAGAGCTGGAGCGCCCCGAGCCCGACCTCCCGCGAGGTGCTGCCGCCGGGCGGCTCGAACGCCGAGAGCGCGCGCCCGACGAGCTGATCGGGCGTCCGGCCCGCGGTGGAGAGCGGGTCGCCGTAACGGCTGTCTCCGGGGAGGATGTCGCGCAGCCGGCGCGCCCGCTCGAGCGCACGCGGATCGGCGTCGGCCCGGCGGATGGAGACCCGGGCGCGCGTGAGCCGTTCGAAGGAGGGCGTCACCGCTCGGAGAGGTCCGCTTCCTCGTGCAGCGCGCCCGGCGTGCCGCCGCTGCGCAGGAGCTCGCGCCACTCGTCCATCTCGAGCGCGGCGGGCTCCGTGGACTCGATGAAGTCCACGAGCACGGCGAGGAAGCGCTGGGGGTCGTCGAGATGGGGAAAGTGCCCCGCGTCCTGGAAGACCTCGAGGCGGCTGCCGCGGACGAGCGCGTGCGCCGCGCGTCCGTGGGCCACGGGGATGATCGGGTCACGCTCACCCCACACGATGAGGAACGGGACGTGCTCGGCGAGGTAGAGCCGGTCCGAGGCGTTCACGCGCTGGCCGCCGGGATCGATGATCGTGCGCAGGGTGTGCACGAACGCCGCGCGCGCCTCGCGGTCGGCGAGCGAGGCGTGGCCGCGGGCCATCTCCTCCACGTCGGTGCCGACCCGCAGGCCGAGTCGGTTCAGGAAGCGCCCAACGGCGCGGCCCGCGTCGAGCAGGCCGGCGCTGGCCAGGAGCGGCAGCACCACCTCCGAGCCCGGCAGAGTGGCCGAGCGCAGCAGCAGGTTGACCTCGCGGCCGAGGCCCCCGCTGTCCACGAGCACGAGCCGCTCGCAGCGCTCCGGGAACTGGTAGGAGAGCTGCATCGCCACGCCCCCGCCCAGCGAGTGCCCGACGAACGTGGCGCGCTCGTGGCCGAGCGCGACGAGCAGGTCGCGCACGCCGCTGGCGTAGGCGCCGAGGGAGTAGTCGCCGCGCGGCTTCGCGGACTCGCCGTGTCCGAGCAGGTCGGGCGCGATCACCGTGTAGCGCTCGGCGAGGTAGGGCATCACGCGCTCCCACGTCGCCGAGGTCGAGGTGATCCCGTGCACGAGCACGACGGGAGGCCCCGAGCCGGCGCAGCGGTAGGCCACGCGGTGGCCGTGAAGCAAGATCTCGCGTTGCTCGACTTCGTGTTGCACGGTCGGAATGGTGCCAAGTGTCGTCGACATGGATTCGGAGCCTAGATGGTCTACGGCGCTCGCCGGTCGCGCTACGCATCCCGAGGTGCTTCAATCGTGAGCATGCTCTCGTCCGTTCGCGCTCGCCGGATGACCGCGGCGCTCCTCGCCCACCTCGCCCTCGGGCTCCTCGTGGTCGGCTCGGCCTCGGCCCGGGCGGGCGGCGGAAGCGGCGGGTTCGGCCACGGGTTCGGCGGGGGCGGCGGCGGAGGCGGCTTCGGCGGGCGCGGAGGTGGGGGCCACGGCGGCGGGCTCTTCGTCCTCTTCTTCATCTTCACCCACCCGCTCCTGCTCGCCCTGATCGTCATCGCGATCGCCGTGGTGCTCGTCGTCTCGTGGGTGCGCAGCGCGGCGTACCGCGCCCGCCTCCGGGCCCGGCGGCGGGCGCGCGGGCGCCGGGTGGAGCTCGCCGCGGCGGAGGCCGCCGAGGACGACGAGGCGTTCGCGGTCAACACCGTGCGCGAGCAGGCCGCCGCGCTCTTCCGCGAGACCCAGGTGGCCTGGGACGCCCGCGACCGCACCACGCTCTCCGGCATCGTCGGTCCTGACCTCATGGTGGAGTGGAAGCGGCGGCTCGACGACTTCGACCGCCGGCACTGGCACAACCGCGTCCGGATCCTCGAGGGCCCGCAGGTCGAGTACGTCGGACTGACCAACCGCGCCGAGGACCGCGACGACCGGATCGTCATCCGCATCGAGGCGGTGCTCGAGGACTACGTGGAGGACCGCATCGGCAGGAGGATCCAGCGCGACGACGCCGGCACCACCCGCCGTTTCGTGGCCGAGTACTGGACCTTGGGCAAGCGCGAGGGCGACGGCCGCTGGATCGTGCTCTCCATCGAGCAGGGCGCCGAGGGTGACCACCAGCTCGAGGAGACGATCGTCCCCACGCCGTGGGGGGATACCGGACGCCTGAGGGACGCCTCGCTCGTAGAGCTCGCCGCCGCGGACAAGCTCCCCGACGACGTCAAGGCCTCCGAGCTCGCGAGCGTCGAGTACGAGGGCAACGCCCGCGCCGCCGCCCTCGACCTCTCGCTCGCCGACGGCCGCTTCGCCCCCGACGTGCTCGAGGTGGCCGTCCGCCGGGCGGTCGCCGCCTGGGCCGAGGCGGTCGACGGCAGCGACCGCGACCTCGCCGCGGTCGCCACCCCCGAGGCGCTGCACGAGCTGCTGCACCCCGGCGACGCCGGCGCCCGCACGCGGCTCGTGGTGCGCGGGCCTCGCGTCCACAAGGTGAGCATCCTCGGGCTCGACGCCGCCAGCGATCCGCCGCGCATGACCGTCACGGTCGAGGCGGAGGGCCGCCGCTACATCGAGGACCGCGACACCACGACGATCGTCTCAGGAAGCCAGTCTCGCCCGACGCGCTTCAGCGAGCGCTGGACGCTCGCCCTCGCCGGCGACGACGAGAACCCGTGGCGGATCGTCGACGCGCGGGGCGGAGGAGTGCCGGCGACCCGAGCCTGAGGGCTCGCGCGCGACCGGCGCTAGCTCGCCGCTCTCGGCGTCCGACGCCCCCGCCCGGCAGCTCCCACTGCTCCCGCGGACCGTAGGTGGGGCGGACGCTAGGACGTGTGGTTCGGAAGCCGTGCTTGATGGCTGACCGGAGAACGAGTCGAAACGGATGAGAGATCTCGTCTCAGCGCCTCACGGTGCCGCCTGTGCAGCTCATGGCTGCGATCGCCGGATGGCTCAGCGCAGCTCCTGGATGCGGATCAGGTTGCCGGCGGGATCGCGGAGGGCGCAGTCGCTAACGCCGTACGGCTGCTCGGTCGGCTCCTGGACGATGTCGGCGTCGCTGGCCTGCAGCCGCTCGAAGGTGCCGTCGAGGTCCTTGGTGGCCAGCAGGATCCAGCCGTAGGTGCCCTTGGCCATCATCTCGGCGATGGTGCGGCGCTCGTCGTCGGTGATGCCGGGGTCGACGGCCGGCGGCGCCAGGAGGATGGAGGTGTCCGGCTGGCCGGCGGGGCCGACCGTGATCCAGCGCATCGTGCCCTTTCCGACGTCGTTGCGGACCTCGAAGCCGAGGATGTCCCGATAGAAGGCCACGGACGCTTCCGGGTCGTCGTGCGGGAGGGCGGTGACGTGAATGGTGATGTCCATGGCGGTCACGCTACTGCGGCCCGGGAGTCCGCGCTTCTCGATTCCTGATCGGTCTGGTCACCTGTTTCGCCACGCACGACGGCATCCCGGTCGTCGCGCGCGCCTCGTGGCGCCGGTAGGTGCTGGGCGGCATGCCGACCAGTTCGGCGAAGCGACTGCTGAAGGTGCCCAGCGACGAGCAGCCGACCGCGAAACAGACCTCGGTGACGCTGAGCTCGCCACGGCGCAGCAGCGCCATCGCGCGCTCGATGCGCCGCGTCATGAGGTAGCCGTACGGCGACTCGCCGTAGGCGAGCCGGAACGTGGGCCAGTCATGTCTTGCCTGTGGGGCGCCGGCGAGGTTGTCCTGGACGACCTGCTCGCGAAGCTCGTCGCTGAGACTTGCGTGTCGCAGAACTGTGTCGAGGGTGGCGTTGACGGCGTCGCGGCTGGTGTATGCGGCGGCCATCTGAGCCCGGACCGCCTCGGGGATGAGCACCGGCTTGGCGGGCGCGGGCGACGAGCACCACGCCGCGAAGTCCGTCAGGGCGCTGGCTGGCGAGCAGCTGCGCGACCTTGCCGCCCATGCTGTGCCCGACCAGGACGTCGTCGAGGCCGAGGGCGGTGATCACGGCCGTCGCGTCGGCGGCGAGATCGCCGTCCTGATGCTGCTGGGGCGGGGCCCTTTGTTCGTGATCACGAGTGGTGCTCGATTGGCGACGATGGAGCGGTGAGCGCTTCGGGCGGCCGCTGTGCTAGGCGGGCTCGTCATTGTTTGGGGGGCGAAGGCCGTCGAGCGCGGTCTGCAGGATCGGCTGAAGGTAGCCGGGGTC
>JAABUZ0100003802.1_pt1 | contig 21712 bp, 19 predicted proteins | sample 5562091 | NCBI WGS metagenome assembly JAABUZ01 (sample SAMN12813069, study PRJNA571459) | rock metagenome | isolation source: Antarctica rocks | place: Antarctica: Victoria Land, Linnaeus Terrace sud | collected 2015-12-21
TTATCCGGGGGGGGGGGGGGCGGGGGGGGGGGGGGGGGGGGGGGGGGGGGCGGGGGCCGGCGCCGGGGGGGGGGGGGGGGGCCGCCCCCCCCCCCCGCGCTCCCAGGACAATCTTTTGCAGGCCCTGGGACAATCCACGGGACGCGACGCACAACGCGGGAGGGACACATGGCCAAACAGACCTATGACTATGACCTGGTGATCGTGGGTGGCGGCTCGGCTGGACTAGTGGCCGCGCCCGCTGCTGCCGCCGTCGGCGCCCGCGTGGCGTTGGTGGATAAGGAACGCCTGGGCGGCGAGTGCCTGTGGAGCGGTTGCGTCCCCAGCAAGAGCCTGCTGGCCAGCGCCAGGGCCGCCCATCAGACACGCCAGTTGCCCGCGTTCGGCCTCGCGGGCCAGTTGGAGCCCGTCGACCTGGGCGCGGTGATGGACCGCGTGCGGGGCGTGATCGCCACCATCGAGCGGACGGAGGACGCGACGGCCATGCGCCGGCGCGGCATCGACGTGCATCTCGGCCACGCCGCCTTCCGTTCGCCGCATGAACTGGTGGTCGACGGGCAGGCGTTGCGTGGGCGCGCGTTCCTGCTCTGCACTGGCTCGCATCCCGCCGTGCCGCCCATCGAGGGTCTGGAGGCGGTGGACTACCTTACCAATGAGACGGTCTTCGGCCTGCGCGTGTTGCCCCAACACCTGATCGTGGCGGGCGGCGCCCCGGAGGGCGCGGAGCTGGCGCAGGCGTTCCGCCGCTTGGGCGCGGCGGTCACCGTGCTGGCCGGCGACGATGGCTTGTTGCCGCGCGAGGAGGCCGCAGCCTCCGACGCGCTGGGCGTCGTCTTCGCTCGCGAGGGCATCACCGTCATACCAAGCAAGTTGGTCGCGGTCAGCCCCGAGGGCCGCGACATCCGCGCGCGCTACGCGGGCGACGGCGGGGAGGGCGAGGTGCGCGGCGACCGGCTGCTGCTCGCGCTGGGCCGGCAGCCCAACGTCGCGGGGCTGGAACTGGAGCGGGCCGGCGTGGCCTACGACCCCGACAAGGGCATCCACATCGACGCCTACCTACGCACCAGCGCGCCGCACATCCTGGCCTGCGGCGACGTCACCGGCCCCTACCTCTTCACCCACGCGGCGGGCTTCCAGGCCGCCGCCGTGCGCAACGCGCTCTTCCCACTGGCCAAGAGCAAGGTGCGCCTCGATCCGATGCCCTGGACCACGTTTACCGACCCCGAGGTCGCGCGCGTCGGCCTGACCGAGGAGGAGGCGCGCCAGGCTCATGGTACAGTGCTGACGCTGCGCGCCGGCTTCGCGCACGTCGACCGGGCGCAGGCGGACGGGCAGCCCGAGGGCTTCGTCAGGCTGATCGTGACGCCCTGGCGGGGCCGGATTCTGGGCGGCCACATCGTGGGGCCGCACGCGGGCGAGTTGATCCAGGAGGTGACGCTGGCCATGCGCCGGGGCCTGAGCGTGACGGCGCTGGCCGGCGCGATCCACGTCTACCCCACGCTGGCCATGGCGGTGCAGCAGGCGGCCCTGGGCTTCTACGCGCAATGGCCGCTATACCAACGCGCGCGCCGGCCGTTGCGCGCCCTCGCGCGCCATGGAGTCCCACGAAGCGGGGGCTGATGCGACACCGAACATTCCCCTGTCTTTGTCCGCGGCACGGACGGACGGGGGCTACCTCCCCCTCTCCCGTGCCCGGGAGAGGCGCACTGGACCGGCGGACCTGCGGCTAGGGTCCGGCTGGACCGGGACCGGTCGCAACCGGCTGGACCGGGGGCCAGTCCGCGGAGCGAAGCTGGTCGGGGGCCAGTCCGCAAAGCGAAGCTGGGGGGCCAGTCAGCCATGGGTCGGGGGGTGAGGGCGTCCCCATAGAGGCTACAACGGTTGGCGCCGTGCGTTGCGGCGGCACGGAGAGAGGAGAGAGCGGTGGCACAGTTGATTGCCCCAGCCGTCGATGCGTCTCGTGATCCACGGCACGCGTTGCGCGCCGATAGCGTCCGCTTCATCGGAACCGTCGGGACCGCCGTCGGCATCCAGGCCCCGACGGGAGGGGTCACGTTCCTGCCCGCGCTGATGGCCGGTATCGTCGGCGGGGCGGGCCTGCTGGCCTTTGGCCTGGCGGTCGTGGCTATGTTGTTCGTCGCCTACGCCTTCATCACGTTCACGCGCCACTACTCGTCCGCTGGGTCCGTCTACGCCTTCAATGGCCTGGCCCTGGGCTCGACCTACGGCTTCCTGTCCGTCTGGGCGCTCTTCGGCGTCTACGTGGCCTACGCCGCCTCGGTCTATTGTAGCAACGCCAACATCCTGGACAATCTCCTCCACTAGGGAGCCATCGACATTCCCTGGCCCCTCGTGGCTCTCGCGTTCTGGGCCGCCACCATCGCCCTCGCGTACCTGTCGATCACCGTCTCGTCGGCCCTCATCTTCGTCTTGGAAGGGGTCTCCCTGGTGCTCGTCGCGGTGGTCGCCGTGGCCGTGATCGGGCACGGCGGCTATCAGGGACACGGCATCGCCACGCCCCCCCTCGTCCCGGCCGGTCTGGGGCTGGCCGCGCTCGGCCCGGGCATCGTCTTCGCGTTCACGGGCTTCTCCGGGTTCGAGGTGGCGGCCACCCTGGGCGAGGAGGCCGGCCACCCGCGCCGCGTGATCTCTCTCTCGATCGTCACGGCGTTGCTCGTGTCGGGGGCTGTGTACACGCTGATGTCGTGGGTTGAAACGATCGGATTCGCCAGCCCGACAGCGCTTAGCCAGGCGACGGTCCCACTGGTCGATGTCGCGCGTATCTACGTTTCGCCGACGATGGCGACCCTCGTCAACATCGCCGCCGTCATCAGCGGCTTCGGCGCGCAACTGGCCTGCGTCAACGGGGCCAATCGCCTCCTGTTCGCGGTGGGGCGCGCCGGGTTTGGCGGACGCTGGCTCACGCGCACCGACCCGACGCGGCGCTCGCCCATCGGTGCGCTGGCCGTCGTCGCGGCCCTGAGCCTCATCGCTTTTCTCCCGTTCACTGTGGTCACGCCGCTCGACGCCTATTTTGACCTGGCGACCTACGGGGCGGATCTGATCATCGTCGTGTACCTGCTGACCGTGATCGCGGCGTTCGTCCTGTCGCTGCGCCAGCGCCGCAACCCGATCCAGCTCGTGACACTGCTCGTCGGCGTCGTCGTGGTCGGCTACGTCCTGAAAGGCACGGTCTACCCGATCCCCCGCACCCCTTCGACTATTGCATCGACGCGGCGGCAATCACGCTCGTCGCCGGCGCGGGCCTGCTGGCCCTGTCGCCGGCGTTGCGCCTCGCTCTCCGCGCCTCGCCGCTTTTCGCTGTCGATGCCCACTGACGTCGCGCGAGGTGCCGTATGACTGATACATCCCACGCCATGGCGGAGCCGTCTATCGGCGTCAAGCTGGCGGAGCAGGCGCGCCGGCTGGGCCGCCGCCCGTTCATCACGACGCCCGACGGCACGCTGACATACGCGGAGGCGCACGCCCTGAGCGACCGGTTCGCCGCGGCCCTGGCCGGTCTCGGATACACGGAGGGCGACGTCATCGCCGTGCTGTGCGGCGCCGGCATCCCCATCGTGACCGCGTGGTTCGCCTACGCCAAACTTGGCGCGATCTTTATGCCCGTCAACACGCTGCTCACGGGCACGCACCTGCGCGCGGTGCTGGCCCACTCAGGAGCGCGGATTGTCCTATGCGACGGGGCGCGCCTGACCGCTGTCGAGGCGGTGCGAGCGCAACTGCCGTCGCTCCGACACGTCGTCGTCGCCGGCCATCCCGCGCCCGCGCGCGCACTCCCGTTCGAGGCGCTGCTCGCCGAGGCGGGGGCCGCGCCATTCCGACAGATGGCCATCGATCCCGCGCGCCCGGGCAAGCTCCTGTACACCTCGGGGACGACCGGCAACCCCAAGGGCGTGCTGTGGAGCCGGGCCTGCGAGACCACGTGGGCGGCGGCCTACGCTGGCGAGTTGCTGCCCATCGCGGAGGGCGAGGGACTCTACACTTGCCTGCCGCTCGCCCACGTCACGGGGCAGGGTACCGTACTCGCGGCACTGTGGCGCGGCGGCCATGTGACGGTGGACGGGAGGTTCGAGCCGTTCCGCTTTTGGGCGCGGACGCGCGCGGCCAACGCCCGCGCGTTCACGTTCGTCGGGACGATCCTGTCGGTGCTGGCGCGTCGGCCCGAGCGCCCGGACGACGCGGACAACCCCGTGGAGTGGGTCCTCGGCGCGGCGGCGCCCCCGCACGCCTGGCGCGACATCGAGCGCCGCTTTGGGGTTACCATAGTCGAGACGTGGGGCCAGACGGAGACGGCGTCGTGCTGGACCGCCCCGAGCAGCTTGCCGCAACGGCCCGGGACCGTCGGCCGCGCATCGCCCCGGTTCGAGGCCCGGCTCGTCGACGAGGAGGGCCACGAGGTCCCGGCGGGCGCCATCGGGGAGATGTGGATGCGGCCGCATAACCCGCACGTTATGTTCGAGGGCTATCTGCATGAGCGCGAACGGACAGCCTGGACGGCGGACGGGTGGTATCGCACGGGCGACCTCATGACGCGGGACGAGCACGGCGACCTATCTTTCTATGCGCGGGTGCGCGAAGCCATTCGGCGGCGCGGGGAACTCATCAGCGCGCGCGCCATCGAGGAAGCGGCCCTGTCGCATGCGGCTGTGTACGAAGCGGCGGCCGTCGGGGTACCGGCGCCCGACAGTGTCGAGGAGGAGGTGAAGCTGTGCATCGTCCCGCGCGCGGGCGCGGCGCTGCGCCCGGAGGACCTGTCCGCCCATCTGGACCCCCTGCTGCCCGCCTTCATGCGCCCTCGCTACATCGAGATGCGCGCGGAGATCCCCAAGACGGGGTCGTCGCGCGTGCGCAAATTCCTGCTCTCCGTCGACGGGACGGCCGCGAGCTGGGAGAGGTCTCCGCGGAGGACGACGCCACCCGACGCTGACCGACGATGAGCGGCGCCACAGTGTCCGTCGTGGCCGTTCGTCATCGGCGGTTGTAACGCTCACCTGTATGTAGTAGGTAGACGAGGGTGACGCACGACGGTCACACCGGCGGGAGGGGTACGACGAATGCGGCGCGTGAGCGAGGAGGGCACACATCCCGTGTCCATAGATACTGCACTCGGCAGTGCCTTCAGAGAAAATGCGACCAAGATCTTCGGCTTTATCTACGCCAAGGTCGGCAACCGCGAGGTCGCCGAGGATCTGACCAGCCAGGTCTTCGTGAAAGCCGCGCGCTGGCTGGCCGAGGACCGTAGCGCCGACAGCATCCGCTCCTGGCTCTACACCACCGCCCGCAGCACGATCATCGACTACTGGCGCGAGCAGAGCCACTACCCGAGTGTGCCCCTGGACGACGCGCTGGACCTCCTGTTCTGCGGGACGGATGGGCCGGAGGAGGTGCGGCGCACGCGCACGCGCGCGCTGCGCATCCTGGATGCCCTCCCGGAGCGCGAGCGCGAGGTGCTGCGCCTGCGCTTCTTGCGCGGCTACACCGCCGCGGAGATCGGTCAGGCGCTTGGACTGGCCGCCGGCAATGTGCGTGTTCTGCAGTTGCGCGCCCTGCGTCGGGCCGCGGCGTCGTTGGCCCCACCCGACGACCAACCGGCCTCGCACGCCGACGCACGAGGCGGGGATTCCAGGGCGCTCCCTGGAGGCCCCCCCGCATCGGCTAGAAAAGCGGCGGAAGAGACGATTGGTGAACACGGCGCACAAGAAGGAGGTTCGAGCGATGAGTGATGAGCGTGACCGGGCAGCGGGCCGGCGCGACGACGAGTTCCCGTCGGTGGAACAGGTTGCCGGCCTCGACGCTTTCCTGGATGGGCTCGTCGACGACCAGCGACCTGCCCCGCGCGACCTGACCGCACAGGAGACGAGCGAGTGGATGCTGGCCGCCCAGTTGCGCCTGGCGCGGGAGGGCGTGGAGACCCCGACGCCCGACTACCTCGACGCGCTGGAGCGCACGGTCGCGCGTGCCGTGGCGGAGCACTCCGCCCAGGCGGCGCGCCCGCGCCGCCAACCGCGCTTCAGCCGGGGCGGGTTCCTGCGCGCGGCCGCGACGCTGGTCGGTGGCGCCGGGCTAGGTGTCGCCGGAGTCGAGGGGGTGGCCGTCGTGCAGGAGGGCCAGCGACCGCACGATCTGGTCGTGGCCGGGAACGAGCGATGGTACGACATCGCGGCCGAGGGCGAGGTGGCATCCGGTGGGATCAAATCCTTCAGCGCGGGCGGCGTGCTAGGCTTCCTGCTCAACAACGACGGCCAGTTGCATGCGGTGTCGGCCATCTGCACGCACATGGGCTGCCGTCTCAAGCCGGATGCCCCGGCTCAGGGCGCGGCGGCAGGGCTGCACTGCCTCTGCCACGGCTCACGCTTCGATCGTCGCGGCGCGGTCCTGCAGGGGCTGGCCCCGTCGCCCCTCCCACCAATCGCGCTACGGGTGGAGAACGGGCGCGTCTACGCCCGCGGGACCGCGGAGGATATCTAGACCAGGGCCGCCCCGTGACGACGCCATCGATGACAGCAGGACATTGTCCACGACTCCGTTATTCCAGTGTAACGCTCCACTGTACGTATAGGTGTGGGGCCTGTGCGGCGGCAGGAACAACATCCCACGATGGGATAGATAGAAAGAAGGGAGCAGATGGGTATAGTCCATGCGCGGCGTGGCGCATTCGGTGGCGTCGCCCTTGCCGTCGTCGCGGGGTCGGGCCTGGCTCTGGCGCGGACACCGGCCAGCGCCGGTGGCATGATCGGCATGCCGATGGGACGGCCCGCGGCGACACAAGGGATGTCCGGCACGGTCACACAGCTGCGCCAACGCGTGGTGCGCGTGACGATCCACAACTTCGCCTTCGGGCCCGCGCGCCTCGTCGTTTCTCCGGGTACGCGCATCATCTGGACAAACACGGACAGCGATCCGCATACCGTGGACGGCGCGAAGGGTCTGTGGTCGTCCGAGGCCCTGGATACCGGCAACCAGTTTGCGCGCGTCTTCGCCAAAGCCGGCACGTTCTCGTACTATTGCAGCATTCACCCTTACATGCACGGCACGATCGTCGTGAAGAAATAGCAGCGCCCGCCACGCGCGGACGGAAAGGGACGTTCTCATGAGCGACTATATCGAGCACGACCACCAGGATGATGGTATCGATCGGCAGGGCTTCCTCAAATGTATGGCCTGGGCCGGGACGGGCGTCGTCTGGGCGCTGACCGGCGGCAGGGTCACCTCCATGGCCCTGGCCGACGCGGCCCGCGTCCCCGCGACCGCCACCGCGACCGCCACGGCGGACTTCAGCTTCGTGCAAATCAGCGACAGCCACATCGGCTTCAGTAAAGCCGCCAACAAGAACGTGGTCGGCACGTTCGAGGAGGCGGTCGCGCGCATCAACGCCCTGCCCCAGCGCCCGGCTTTCGTCATGCACACGGGCGACCACGTCCACCTGAGTAAGATGACGGAGTTCGACACGACCAAGCAGATCATGGGCACGATCAAGACCGATCGCACCTTCAATGTGCCTGGTGAGCACGACGTGTTCATTGACCAAGGCAAGCGCTACCTGGAGATCTTTGGACGCGGGACACAGGGCAGCGGCTACTACAGCTTCGACCTCAAGGGGGTCCACTTCCTGGCCCTTGCCAACGTGCAGCAGGCCGAAGGGCAGGGCGGCCTCACGGGGTTGGGGTTGCTCGGGCCGGAGCAGCTCGCCTTCATCAAGAAGGACCTCGCCGCGCTGTCAGCGGACACACCGCTGGTGATCTTCAGTCACGTTCCCCTGTTAGCGGTGTATCCCAAGTGGGGCTGGGCGACGGAGGACAGCACGCAGGTGCTCGCCCTGGTCAAGCGTTTCAGTTCGGTCACCGCGCTCAATGGCCACATTCACCAGATCATCAGCAAGACGGAGGGCAACATCGTGATGCACACGGCCGCCTCGACGGCCTATCCGCTGCACGCGCCGGGGCAGGTGGCCCCTACGCCGCTGGTGCTGCCGGCCGGCATGCTCTCCGCGCGCATCGGCATCCGCACGGTCGGCTTCGTGCGCGGCGCATCCTCTCTCGCCCTCAAGGATCAGCCGTTCGCCTGATGCGCATGGATGTGTTTCACTTGAGTTGGAGGGCTACCTCCCCCTCTCCCGCGCGGGAGAGGGGCGCTGGACCGGCCCACCGTTGTGCGAGAGTGCGTCATTGACGGTGGGAACGGGCGTCTACAAGCGTCGCTCGCCATCGTGAGCAGAATCATATCCTGGAGCCGATGCACCCAGACATAGAGGCCTTGCGCGCCCGCGTGCGGCAGCAGCACTATCACCCGTTTGCACTGGCCACGTTCCTCGTGGCCTCCGGCGCGGTCGCTCGGCACACGGCGACGCAACATCCAGCCTTGCTCCGGTCGTGGCGTAGGAGAGCGCTGTACCGCGCTTTCCTACTCCCATTGGCCGCACGGGTCCTCGGCTGTTCCCCGCGGAGCCGGGCGCTCTGGCTCACGTACCTCTGGCAACAGGGCGACCTGTACCTCCATCTCGGCCTCAATCGGCATCCCGACACACGCACCGTGCAGCCGACCTTCGGGCTGCCCACGGAATGCACGTTGCTGCGCGCCTACGCCGCGGCGGCATTGGCGAGCGGTTGCGAGAACCCGCGGCGCGCGCTGATGTGTGGCATCGTCACGGATATCCTGGACGGCTACCTGGCCCGGCGTGTGCGGCAAGAGACCATGCTCGGCGCCCTACTGGACAGCGAGTATGACGCCTATCTCGCCCTGACGGCTATCCGGGTGATCCGCCTCTCCGGCCGGCGCGAGAAGACCCTGGAGCAGGCCATCGCCATCCGCTTCGGCGGCCAGTTCCTCACGGGGCTCGTCGGCTTTTTCGCCAGCCCGCGCCCCGCTCAGGTCGGTTCGACGTATGCCGGCAAGCTAAGCGGCGCCGTGCAGGCGCTGGCGCTGTATCGAGCCCTGGGGTGGTCGGGGCAAAGCATAGGGCTTCGCCTGAGCGCGTCTCTGCGGGCGACGGCTATCAGTGCTGTGGTCGCCCAGGGTATGCGCTACGTACACACACTCCGGGCTGCCCGAACGCCGCGCCTCTGATCCGGCTCTTTCCCTCGTTCGCGGACGCGGCTGTGCGCTAAGGCTACGCCTGACCACAGTCTCGTGCCGCACCCCCAGGGTCTGTGAATTGTCCGCCATCAATGACGGTAGGGGCTGCTGACGCAAATCTCCTACTCGCTCGGGGCAATACGGCCATCATCCAACGGTCGATAGCACGACAGAGATGACGTGGGAGGTAATCGACATGGGGCAGCGCGGCCTCTATGATGGTGGCGTAGGGCTCACCGATCCGCTTTCGCGGCGTACAGCTCTATCGAGTATCGAGGAGGGACACAACATGACCGAGCGCGGCGCCACAATTGCGATCAATACGACGTATCTTTTCTGGTGGCGTTGGCTTGTCCTGGTCACCTGTGGCGTCCTCGTATGTGGCCTGAGCTTCCTGGTTCTGCCCGACCTCACTCAGCGGTTTTTCAACCTGCTGCTGTTCTCGTCCACGCAAAGAAATCCGGCCTTTAGCGACGCTGCTGTCGCTTACATCACGCTGGCCTATGCTGTTCTGGGCGCCGTCATGTTTGGCTGGGCGGTCGCGCTGCTTTACGCTCTTTTTGGACCGTTTCGCCATGGGCTGCGCGACGGTTGGAACACGGTTGCCGTATCCTTGGTCGCATGGTTTATACCGGACACCACCTTTTCGTTGCGGTCAGGGTTTTGGCAAAATGCCGCGCTCAATCTCGTGTTTGCGGTCCTCTTTGCGGTCCCACTCGTCGCCACCTACAGAGCCTTCCGTGGAGGTCGCACGTAACGTTGCGGACGCCGCGACCGCTAGCATGCCTGTGAGCGGCACTCAGAGCTGCTCCGTCCGTGATTCGTGCGGCAGAATACCAACGAAACGAGGAACAAACTATGATGGTTGATCACATCCGTGTTTCAGCGCGAGACCAGACCTTCTTGCGATAGAATCAAACCAAGAGATGCGGAACTGTCCTGCCGTCCGGGGTCCTCGCCCGAGTGCTGACTCGCGCGCCGGAGGCGCGTGAACCGGACGTGTCGCGGCCGCATGAGAAGGATGGCATGACGACTGCAGTGACCGTAAGCAATCCCTGGCGCCCAGTCGGCGAGTTGTTGCGCCAGTGGCGCGAGCGCCGCCGGCTGAGCCAGCTCGACCTCGCCATGCAAGCGGAGATCTCCACGCGGCATCTGAGCTTCATGGAGACCAGCCGGTCGCTGCCGAGCCGCGCGATGGTCCTCCGCCTCGCCGAGCAGCTCGACCTGCCGTTCCGCGAGCGCAACCACCTGCTGCTGGCCGCGGGCTACGCCCCTGTCTACTCCGAGACCGCGCTGGACGCGCCGGGGATGGCGGCGGTGCGCGCGGCGGTGCGGCAGGTGCTGACCGGGCACGAGCCCTATCCGGCCTTAGTGGTGGACCGGGCCTGGACCCTCGTCGACGCCAATGCCGCCGTCGCGCTGCTCACCGACGGGGTGGCGCCGGAGCTGCTGGCGCCTCCGGCCAACGCGATGCGGGTGAGCCTGCACCCCGACGGGATGGCGCCGCGCATCGTGAACCTCGGTGAGTGGCGCGCCCAGCTGCTCGGCCAGTTGCGCCGCCAGGTCGCCCTGACCGCTGACCCCGCGCTTACCCAACTCTATGATGAACTCCGCGCCTATCCCTGCGATCAGCCCGAACCGGAGATCGAGACGCCCACACCTGGCGACATCATCGTCCCGCTCCGTCTCCGCCACGATGGCCGGGAGCTTGCCTTTTTCAGCACCGTGGCCACGTTCGGCGCGCCGCTCGACATCACCGTCGCCGAACTTGCCATCGAGTCGTTCTTCCCTGCCGACCCTGCCACGGCAGCCGTCCTCCATAACGAACGAGCGCGCGCCGCGACGGCAGCCATCCTCCACGATAGCGAAGATAGCCAGCCGCGTGACGCTGGTGGAGGACGGTAAGCCCCCGCTGCATGAGGTAAGGCGCGGCCACCGTCTCGTGCCGCACCACGTCACAAACGCGAGATGGCACGGGCGTCGATGCGCGGGACGGGTAGCTGGGAGCGACCGCGGCGGAGTTGCACGCGCATGGCCTGATACTCGACTGTCAACCATCCTGCTCCGCTATGACGAACAGTTCTCGTATCGCGCTCATCGGCAGCACTAGGCGATAGTCCTGTTCAGGCAAGCGCGCGAACCCATATTGCTCGTAGAAGGCGCGGGCCGTATCGTCGATTGCGTCCACGATCACACCGATCGACGCAATCTCCCGTGCGATACGATAGCTGTGCCGCACGGCGTTGCTTAACAGCAACTCTCCAACGCCTCGGCCTCGGTAACGCGCATCGCGCGCCAGTCGTCCGAGCAGTGTCGCCGGGACCGTTGGATAGCGAGGCAGGCGTTTAGCCAGGGGCGCCGGGAGATCAACGAGACTGATCGAGGTGGCCGAAAGGGTATAGTACCCCACGAGCGTGCCCGTTGCGATCTCGACCAGCACATAGGGAGCCGCCACCCCACGTTTCTGATCCTGGCCGGCCTGTGCGTGGATATAGCGATCAAGCTCAGCATTCCCGCACGAGAAGGACGACCGGTCGTGATGTTTCTGGAGCAGTTTGCAGCGATAATTGGCAGCCACCTGCCGCACTACCCGTCCGCCTCGTCCTCAACCTCATTCGCGTGTCGCCGCATCGCCGCTCGTAAGCGATCGTTGGGCGCGGGAGGATTGAGGACGATGGCGGCGAACGCTTGACTGTCACGGACACTTAACAAGATGACATCCCGGTCGCGAATGACGCGCTCCGCCTCGGCTTGCGCGCTGCTGACCACAAACTCTGTCAGCGTGCGCCCCTGCAAATGAGCAGCGCGTTGCAATAGCTCTTTCTGCTCCGCCGTCACACGCGCTTCGAGACGATCGGCTTTCGCCCGCTCCAGACGTGGCTGGGACTTTTTCTGTGTCTCTATCGTCGCCATCGCGGCTGATACCTCCGTAGCTACGTTTGACCTCAGATCAGTGTACGCTCCATGGCCGTACGCGTCAAATTACTATCTGATGGTGAGTAGCGCGCCCATCTGCCTGGCCAGTTGCGCCGCCAGAACGCGCGATGGCACGGGCGTGGAAGGCCAGCGCATCCCGCACGTGTTGGTCCCAGTAGTCCCACGTATGCGCGCCGGGGAACTCCTCGTACTCGTGGTCGATGCCCAGCGAGGTGAGGCGCCCGTTGAAGCGGCGGTTGGCGTTGAGCAGGAAGTCGTCGGCGCCGCAGTCGATGCGCAGAGCGGGCAGCCGGGAGCGGTCGATGGCCTCGGCGAGGGCGAAGAGATCGTCGGGGCCGCCAGCGGGGTCGGGGCCGAAGATGCGGCTGAACTCGCGCTCGTCGGCGCGGGTGAGGTCGAGGCGGCGATGGGCCACGGCCAGCGCGCCGGAGTGGCTAGTGGCGCTGCAAAACAGGTCGGGGTGGCGCAGCGCCAGCTTGAGGGCGCCGTATCCGCCCATAGAAAGGCCGCCGATGACGCGCGCCTCGCGGCGGGCATCGGTGCGAAAAGTGCGGTCGACGAAGCCCACGAGGTCGCGTACGATGGCCGTCTCGTAGGCGTAGCCCTCGCGAGCGTCGGTGTAGAAGCCGCGCCCGCCGTCGGGCATGACCACGATGAACGGGTAGTCTTCGGCGTAGCGCTCGATGTTGGACCGGCGCGTCCAGGCGGTATAGTCGTCGGACAGGCCGTGCAACAGGTAGAAGACCGGGAAGGGCGGGGCAGGGGTGGGCGCCTCGCCGCGCGTCGGGGGCAGCACGACCATCGCGCCCGTCTCCTTCTCCAATGCGGGGCTGTAGTAGCGCAGGTCACAGAGCGTCATCGACATGTCTCCTCGCGGCTTGATAGACCTTGAAGCGGGGCTGAGGACATCGTACCACGCGGTTTCAGCGACGGGAGCGGCCAACCCCTTATCATCATAGGGAGAGCCCTCGGCGCGAGGGGACGGGATAGCGGTACGGGGAGGGGTTCCTTGCCTGGCACAATAGAGCGTGTGAGGGTCGGCGTCATCGGCTGCGGCATGATCAGCGGCATCTATTTTCAGAACGCCCAGAAACTGCGCATGCTGGACGTGGTGGCCTGCGCCGACCTCGACGAGGACCGCGCGCGGGCGCGGGCGGTGGAGTTCGACGTGCCCAGCGCCGGTGGGGTGGCGGAACTGCTCGAAAACCCGGAGGTCGAGGTGGTGCTCGACCTGACCATCCCCGCGGCCCACGGCACGGTTGGTCTGGCCGCACTACGGGCAGGCAAGAGCGTCTATAACGAGAAGCCGCTGGCGATCGGGCGCGAGGACGCGCGCCGCATGCTCGACGAGGCGTCTGAGAGACGACTGTTGGTCGGCTGCGCGCCCGACACCTTCCTGGGCGGGGGCTTGCAGACGTGCCGCAAGCTGATCGACGACGGCTGGATCGGGGAACCGGTCGCGGCCACGGCGTTTATGACCAGCCATGGTCCCGAGAGCTTCCATGCCGATCCCGATTTCTTCTACCAGCCGGGCGGCGGCCCCATGTTCGATATGGGGCCGTACTATCTCACCGCGTTGGTGACGCTGCTGGGACCGGTGCGGCGCGTAACGGGCTCGACGCGCATCAGTTTCCCCGAGCGCACCATCACCAGCGCCCCGCGCTACGGCCAGACGGTCCCCGTGACCACGCCGACCCACATCACCGGGGTGCTGGACTTTGCCGCGGGCGCCGTGGGCACGATCGTGACCAGCTTCGACGTGTGGGCGGCCAACCTGCCGCGCATCGAAATCTACGGGACCGAAGGCTCGTTGAGCGTGCCCGACCCCAACACGTTCGGCGGTCCCGTGTGCGTGCGCCGCGCCGGGGCGACGGAGTGGAGCGAGGTTCCGCTGCCCTTCGGCTACACCGCCAACAGCCGCGGCGTCGGGCTGGCCGACCTGGGCTATGCTTTGCGCTCGGGCCGCCCGCACCGTGCCAGCGGCGAACTGGCCTACCACGTCCTGGACATCATGCACGCGTTCGATGAGGCGTCACAGAGCGGCCGGCACGTCGAGCTGTCCAGCGCGTGCCAACGGCCCGCGCTGCTGCCCCTGGGCCTGGCCGAGTTTACGCTGGACGAGTGAGGCGGCCTGCGACTGAAGTCGCATGGCACATAACGGACACTAAAGTGCCTTGTTGCGCGTCGCCATCGCGACTTCAGTCGCCGTTTTTTGCCATGCGACTTCAGTCGCAGGCTGGTCCTAATTAGGAGATATGATGAGCGAGACACTGTCCTGGGGCATTCTGGGCGCTGGCAGCATTGCACGGACGTTTGCGCGCGGCGTGGCGGCCTCGCGCACGGGTAGGCTGGTCGCCGTGGGCAGCCGGACGCAGGCGACGGCCGAGCGGTTCGGAGATGAGTTGGGGGTCCCGCATCGGCATGGCAGCTATGAGGCGCTGCTGGCCGACCCCGAGGTGCAGGCCGTCTACATCAGCACGCCGCACCCGATGCACGCGGAATGGGCCATCCGGGCGGCAGAGGCTGGCAAGCACGTCCTGTGCGAGAAGCCGCTCACGCTAAACCACGCCGAGGCCATGGCGGTGGTCGAGGCTGCTCACAGGCATGACGTCTTCCTGATGGAAGCCTTCATGTATCGCTGCCATCCGCAGACGGCCCGCTTGGTCGAGCTGATCCGCGAGGGCGCCATCGGAGAGGTGCGCGCGATCGCGGTCACGTTCAGCTTCGACGCGGGCGATAACCCCGACAGCCGCCTGCTGCGCCACGACCTCGGCGGCGGAGGCATCCTGGACGTGGGCTGCTACACCGCCTCGATGGCGCGCCTGATCGCCGGCGCGGCGACCGGGCAGACGGTGGCCGAGCCCCTCGACGTGAGCGCCGTGGGGCATCTCGGGCCGCGCAGCCGCGTCGACGAGTGGACCGTCGCCGTGCTGCGCTTCCCCGGCGACATCGTGGCCCAGTTGGCCGTGGGCGTGCGCGTCAGCCAGGACAACGTGGTGCGCGTCTACGGGTCGGAGGGCAACATCCTGGTCCCCGAGCCGTGGACGCCCGCGCGCGAGGGCGGCAGCACGCGCATCCTGCTCCATCGACACGGTGTGTCCGAGCCGCGCGAGGTGATCGTCGAGTCCGGGGCGTCTCTCTACGCCATCGAGGCCGACACCGTCGCGGCGCATCTGGAGGCGCGGCAGGCGCCGGCGATGACCCCGGACGATTCGCTCGGCAACATGCGCACGCTGGACCGCTGGCGAGAGGCCATCGGGCTGACCTACGACAGGGAGCGGCCCGAGGCGCGCACGCCGCCGGTAGACGGTCGGCCCCTGACCGTGCGTCCCGACCATACCATGACCTATGGGCGGATCGCGGGGGTCGACAAGCCGGTCTCGCGGTTGGTGATGGGCGTGGATAACCAGACCGCCATGCCGCACGCCGCGGTGATGTTCGACGACTTCTTCGCGCGCGGCGGGACCGTCTTCGACACCGCCTATATCTACGGCGGCGGCGCCTGTGAGCGCATGCTGGGGCACTGGATCGAGAACCGCGGCCTGCGCGAGCGGGTGGTGATCCTGGATAAGGGCGCGCACGCGCCGTTCTGCACGCCGCACGACCTCACGCGCCAGCTGGAGGAGAGTCTGGACCGGCTGCGCACCGACTACGTGGACCTCTACGTGATGCACCGCGACAATCCCGACGTGCCGGTCGGCGAGTTCGTCGAGACTCTCAACATGCATCGGCAGGCCGGGCACATGCGTGCCTTCGGGGTCTCCAACTGGACCATAGAGCGCATCGAGGCGGCGCAAGAGTACGCCCGGACGCATGGCTTGACCCCGATCGCGGCCGTCAGCAACAACTTCAGCCTGGCGCGCATGGTCGAGCCCCCGTGGGACGGCTGCCTCTCGGCCTCGGACGACAGGTGGCGGGACTGGCTGACCCGCACCCAACTGCCGCTGCTGCCGTGGTCCAGCCAGGCGCGCGGCTTCTTCACCGGCCGCGCCCGGCCGGACGACCGCTCCGACCCCGAGCTGGCGCGCTGCTGGTATAGCGAGGGCAACTTCGCGCGGCTGGCGCGGGCCGAGACTATGGCGCGGGAGCGCGGGGTACCGACCATCACCATCGCCCTGGCCTACGTGTTGTGCCAGCCCTTCCCCACCTTCCCCCTGATTGGACCGCGCGCCCTGTCCGAGACGCGCACCTCGTTCGGCGCGCTCGACGTCGCCTTGACGGCGGCGGAGGTGCGCTGGCTGCGGGAGGGAGGCGAACGGGGATAATATGGGCACGCATTCGTCCCCTGCCGACGAGCACTCCTTGCCCCTGCCTATGACGGCCCGCGTCGAGGAGGCGCTGGTCGTCGCTATCCTGGACGGGACCTATCCTCCGCATGCGCCCCTGCCCGGCGAGCGCGACCTGGCGGCGCTGCTGCGGGTGACCCGGCCGACCGTGCGCGAGGCGCTGGGACGCCTGGAGCGCGACGGCTGGCTGACGATCCAGCACGGCAAATCGACGCTGGTGGCCGACTATTGGCGCGACGGGGGGCTCAATATCCTGAGCGCGTTGGCGCGGTACGGCCGCCACGCGCTCCCCGCGTTGGCGCCGCGGCTGCTGGAGCTGCGCCTGGCCCTGGCTCCGGCCTACGCCCGCGCCGCCGTGGCGTGCGATGCGGCGGGCGTGGTCGTCGCGCTCGACGGCCACGCCGCCCTGCCCGACGACGCCGCGCATTATACGGCCTTCGATTGGGACCTGCACCGTACCCTGGCCCTTGCCGCGCGCAACCCGCTCTATCCGCTGATCCTCAATGGCGTCGCGGGCCTCTATCAGGAGCTGGGCCGCCTCTCCTTTGCCAACCCCGAGGCGCGGACGTCCGCGCGGGCCTTCTATGGGGCGCTGCTGACCGCGGCCAGGCGCGGCAACGCCGACGCCGCCGAGGCGGTCACGCGCGCGGCCATGCGCCAGAGCGTGGCTATCTGGATACATCCTCCCCGTTGACAGGATGGCGTCGCCGGACGGCCCAGGACCTACGCGGCGGGGCGGGAGCGGGCGTGGCGGGCGTGGCGGGCGTGGCCTCGGCCTCAACGATAATGACAACGCTGCGGTCCTGGCCGGCGACGTGCGTTAATTAGTGTCCCCGTCCTCGTATCCTCGATCTCGCCCTCAAACTTGGCCTGGTTGTCCATCCTTAGTAGCCTCCGTGCCAGAGGCGGCGCATCTCGGGGCTGCCCACCAGCAACTCATCCAGCTTCCCGGTCGCTTCGATTGCGCCATCCCGGAGTACGATGATGCGGTCGGCGCGACGCAGGGCGGCGCGCCGGTGCGAGACGGCCAGCACCGTCGCGCCGGCGCGCCGCTCCTCCAATCGTTGCCACAGCGTGGCCTCCGTCTCCACGTCCAGTGCGCTGGAGAGGTCGTCGAAGACCAGCAGGTCCGCCGGACGCACGAACATGCGCGCCGCGGCGACGCGCTGCGCCTGTCCGCCGGAGAGCCGCACGCCCCTGGCGCCGACCAGGCTGTCCAGCCCTTGCGCCATCGCGGCGACATCGTCCTCCAGCACTGCCAGGTGCAGCGCCGTGGGCAGGTCCAGCGCGCCCTCCGGTAGACCCAGCAAGATGTTGTCGCGCAGGGGATCGCTGAACAGGCGCGGTACCTGCGGCGTGTAGGCGCTGTGCGGCGGCACGAAGAACGCGGCGGGATCGCCGACCGGGACGCCGTTCCAGCGCACCTCGCCCGCGTCGGCCGGGATCAGGCCCAGCAGCACGTGCAGCAACGTCGTCTTGCCCGCGCCGATGCGCCCCGTGACCACGGTGAACTGGCCGCGCTCCAGACCGAAGCTCAGCGGGCCGATGCCGCGCTCGGAGCCCGCGTAGCGATAGGCCAACCCGGACACGTCGAGCGTGCGCAACGGACCGACAGGACTGGACGGCAGGCCGGGCAGCGCGGGCAGGTCGCCGTGCAGGTAGACGGGGCCATGCTCCACCAGGTCGCGCGGCGGCGCGCCGGCCAGCAGCTCGACCATGCGCGTGAACGAGACGCCGCCCTGCTTGTAGCGCGACAGCACGATGCCGAACAGGGCCGTGAACTCGCTGATCCAGCCCAGATAAAACGTGAAGAGGGCGAAGTCGCCCACCGTGAACGTCCCCGCGCGCATGGCCCGCGCCCCGAGCAGCAGGATCAGCCCCGTACCCACGCTGACCGTGTTCCAGAAGACGGACTGCAGCACCTGGTCGAACACGCGGTCGCGCACCTGCGAGCGCAGGCGCACCGCGCTCAGGCGGCGGAACTGCGCGGCCACGCCCTTGTCGGCGTCGGCCACCTGCACCGCCTGCACCGCGCCGAAAATCTCGGCCAGGAAGCCGGTCACGTCGCCGGTGGCCTCGCGGCTGGCCTTGCGGTAGGTCTCGATGCGGTTGGCCACCATGTTGACCACGCCCACGATGACCGCTAGCGGCAGGAACACCGCCAGCGTGATGGTGAGGCTGATGCGGACCATCACCACCAGCGCGATGGCCGCGAAGACGGTCGAGGCCACGAAGTCATTGAACACCATCATGGTGATGGTCACGCCGTCGACGTCGTCGCGGAAGCGGCTGATGGCCTCGCCCGGCGAGGCGGGCAGCGCGCTGGCCGCGGGCAGGCTCAGGATGCGCCGCAGCATGTTCTTCTGCAACAGGGCCGCGTTGGTGAGCATGAAAGGCGCGTTGGTGAGGGCCAGCCCGAACAAGCAGGCGATGCGGCCCAGCGCGGACATCAGGAGCAACGCGACCAGCCACCACAGCCCCTGCCCCAGGTCGCCGTGTCCGCGCGGACCCAACGAGGGCAGCCGATCGAAGAAAGCCTGCGAGACAAAGCCCGGAACCATCTCGATCAAGAACAGCAGCGTGATACAGGCGCAGTTGAGCCAGAACAGGTGCGGTCGGAACCGCATCATGCCCCAGAAGAAACGCCAGGGTTTCATACTAATACCTCCTGAGTTGCGGGGCCTGCGACGGCCCGGCTAGACCGGCAGACCCGCAGCCAGGGTCTGGGGGGCTAGTCCGCATGTGTCGCATGGCAAACCACCGGCCGATTGCGGTCAGTTGTACAAAGATTGCGTCCGTTGGCTTGAAGCAGTGCTGTCAAGCGAGAACCTCCTCGGCGCCTGTGCGCAACAGGTTGGAGAAACGAGAGTCGGGATCGCCGGTCAGGCCGGCGCGGGCGCCATACTCGCCGATGCGGCCGTCGTCCAGGATCAGGATGGCGTCGGCGCGTTGCACCGTGGCCAGACGGTGGGCGATGATCAGCCCGCTGCGGCCGCGCAGCAGGCGGTCGACCGCCTGCTCGATCAGGCGCTCGGTGGCGGGGTCCAGGCGCGACGAGGCCTCGTCCAGGATGACCAGGCCGGGGTCGCGCAGGAAGACACGGGCGAAGGCCAGCAATTGCGCCTCGCCAGCGGAGAGGCCGCCGCCGCTCGCGCCGAGCATGGTGTCCAGTCCCCTGGGCAGGCCGCGCAGCCAGTCCAGCAGGCCCAGCTCGTCCAGCGCAGCGGTGATGCGCGCATCGTCGATGGCCTGGTCGAAGAAAGTCAGATTGTCGCGCACAGTGGCGCGGAACAACTGCACGTCCTGCGTGACCATGCCGATGCGGCGGCGCACGTCGGAGCGCCTGACCTGCCGCACCTCGACCCCGCCCAGGCGAATCGTCCCCGCGGTGGGATCGTACAGGCGCAGCAGCAGCCGTGCGACCGTCGTCTTGCCGCTGCCGGTGCGCCCCAGCAGGCCCAGCACGTGGCCCGGCTCGATATGAAACGACAGGTCGTGCAGCACGGGGTCGGCGGGGTCGTAGCCGAAATCGACGCCGTCGAACTCAACCGCGAGCGCTCCGGATGGGAATGACACGTCCGGCGCACCGGGCGCCCCCGGCCTTCCCGGCTCGTCGGGCGCGTCTACCAGTGCGCTGCGCGTGTCGAACAATTCCTGCACGCGCACCATGCCGGCGCTGGCCTTCTGGAAGTCGTCCAGCTGATTGGAAATCAGGTTGAGCGGGTGGAACAGCAGTTGGGTGTAGTAGTAGACCAGGAAGGCCGCGCCCAGCGTCAGCGACCCGGCATTGAACAGCACGGCGGCGAGGCCGAAGGCCAGCGCGTTGCCCAGCGCGAAGCCGACGATGGGGACGCACCAGGTAAACGTGCCCACGACGCGGGCGCGGCTGCCGGCGCGCAGGCGGTCGCGCAGGTACGCGTAGAGGCGGCGCATCACGTAGGGCTGCGCGCCGCTGGAGCGGATGTCGACCGTCCCGGCCAGGCGCTCCTCGACGAAGCCGAACAGCGCGGCGCTGGCCTGGCGGTCGGCGGTCCAGTAGGGGATGGCGATGGTGCGCACGGCGTTCATGCCCAGCAGCACCAGCGCGGCGAGGACGGCCAGCGCCAGGCTGATGCGCCAATCCACCGTCCAGAGCATGGCCAGCACGCCCATCAACAAGAGCAGGCTGCCCACCACCTGGATCACGAACTGGGAGAAGAAGTTGGCCAGCGCGGTGACGTCGCCGTCGATGCGCTCGATCAGTTCGCCGGGGGTACGCCCCTTATGGAACGAGAGGTCGAGGCGCAGGCAGTGCAGGGTCAGGTCGGCGCGCAGCGCGTTGGTGGCCGTCCAGCCCAGGCGCTCGCTGACGTAGGTCGCCACGACCGCGAGCCCCTGCTGGGTCAGGGCAACGGCGATAAACAGCGCGGCCACCAACGTCAGGTTCGTGGCCCCTCCCGACGCGACGCTCGTCGTGGTTGCGGTGGCGGTGTCGATAAAGGAGCGCACAAGTTGTGGATTGACCAACTGCAGCGCGATGCTGGCGCACAGCAGCACGGCTAGGATGGCGACCTGCCGCGCCTGCGGCTTGAGGTACGTGGCGAGCAAGGCGCGGTAGCGATAGGCGGGTGTGGCGCGTGGCCGGCTCAAGATCATGATTCCGCTCCTCTCTTCGCACTACGGTTCGTCCCTGGTCCGTCCCTACGGGGAGCGCAGGCCGCCCGCCTCGTTCACGGGGAGCGCAGGCCGCCCGCCTTGTTCGCTGGGAGCGCGGGCGGCTCGCCCGCCTCGTTCGGGCGCCGACATGATCGCTATCGTTTGGTACCCCGGTCGTGGCCGACGCGGACAGTCCGGCCGCGCCGACGCGGGCAATAGGGAATAGGGTGGAAAGTGAAAAAACGCACAAAAAAGACTGCGGGTGCGAACCTGTCCTGGTCCTCTACCCGCGGTCTTGGCGGCGTTCGCCTGCTCTGTGGGGCGCTACACGCTCGTCGCGTTCCGCGCCTGGCGCGGCCTGGTCAAGAGTAGAGTACGACAGGGAATCCCTCCCCCGAGGGTAAGCAGAGGATCGGTGAACCGGAACCACATCTTTGGGCTCATGGCGACCTCCCTGTATCCCTATATCCCTGTACTCTCGCGCTATCTGACCGGCGCGTTATTGAGCAAGTGTTAGCGGACGCGGCATGGCCCGAGGGACCATGCGCCATCACACCGGTATCGTACCCGGAGTGAGGGTGCGCTGTCAAGAGGGAGCGAAATACCGAAATGTCATACACTACCATGAGTTGGCCTACAGGGTTATTTAGTTCTCGGGGGCGAGACCCAGGAGGGCGAGGGCGGCCCAGGGTTGAGCGGCGTAGTAGCGGCAGGCGGCGGCGATGTTGGGCGTGCGGGTGCGACGCAGGAGGCCGATGGCA
>JAABUZ0100003803.1_pt1 | contig 21708 bp, 19 predicted proteins | sample 5562091 | NCBI WGS metagenome assembly JAABUZ01 (sample SAMN12813069, study PRJNA571459) | rock metagenome | isolation source: Antarctica rocks | place: Antarctica: Victoria Land, Linnaeus Terrace sud | collected 2015-12-21
CACGACCGTCTCTCCGGTGCCAACCGGATGCCCGCCCTGGCTGACCTCATCATCCAACGCGTGGCTGAGGCCCACGCCCCCGTGGCCCTCGCGGCGGCCTAGTCCCCGACTTTTCGATAAGATACCTTTTTGTGCCAGAAATTCCCTATCCATTTAACTATTTTCGCTGTGATTGACACTTCTCGTTGATCCGCACGGCGCTATCCACAGGCTCTAAAACGCATCGTGAGGGCCGTATCTCGGCCTCATGTCACAGAAATGTCACGGACGATCTCGATCGCGACCTTTGGCACCCATAATGGGTGACGACAGTGTGAATGAGGCCGCAGGTATCGTTGCCGTCATGATTGTGCCGATGATCCCTTGTCGTGGCCAATTAGGCCATTCATGCGCCTCGATGCTCCCTTACGCCGCTCGTCGATCGGTGTGATGCAAGCCTATCCTTGCGACCCATCGCCTCCCTGATACTGAGCTTTCAAACGAGACACGCCGGGGTTGTCCGTTGAGGTGTGTGCGACCGGAGAGAACACGGCGCGCCGCGCCATCCTCTCCCACGTCGTCAGACTCTCTGGAGGTGGACGCGCTGGAAGTGGCGCGGGATTTGCGCGGGCAGGTCTTTACGATCTTTATGTTCTCGCGTTACACTGTTAGTGGGAGGGTAGGACATCATGGCGGCGGTACGGAAAGATGAGATCACGCGCGAGATGACCAGGCTGCGACGCGCGGTCGACGCGGTTGTGGCGACTGCTCAACCCGCAGACCTACCGACCATCCGCGGTGTGCTGACAGAGGCCGCGACCGTGGTCGAGGCGATCGGCGCGCAGCGGGCGTCGGGAGGGTACGTGGTTGACCTCTCGGTGGAACGTCGACACCTCTACTTCCCGCGTCACGTCGATGACCAGAGGCAGCCGACGGGCGACGAGATGGCGCGCGCCGACGCCGGATGGCGAGAGCGCCGGGCAGAGGGACGCCGCTTCCGGGACGAGGCGCTCGCCCAACTCGGCCCGGCGCTCACACCGGCCGAGACGGCCGCGCGCTTGGGCGTGAGCGCGATGACCGTGACCAACTGGCGGCGGCAGGGGCGTCTTCTCGGGCTGCGCTTCGACGGGCATCAATACCTGTATCCCGCCTTCCAGTTCGCCGAGACGCCGGCAGAAGGCGAGCGCGGGGTCGTGCGCGACCTGGACCGCGTCCTGGCCGCGCTGGGAGAGCGGACGGCCTGGGAGAAGGCGTGGTACCTGATGACCCCGTGGCCCTACCTGTGGGGGCGCACGCCCCTCGATATCCTGCGCAACGACGCGGGAAACGCAGCCAACCGCGCGCGCGTCATCCACTACGCGCGCCATGCGGGCGAGATGGGCGTGTAGCAGGTGGGTCGTCGTCCGACGCAGCGTCCGATGCCGCCCCCACCGGGGACGACGTGGCCGCTCCCGATCCTGCCCGTCGATACCGGGACACTGCTCTACCGCCTGACGCGGACGCAGCACCCCGACCCGGCTTTTTTCGGACGCCTGCGCACCTATCGCTTCGACGCGCCCGACCGCTCATACGGCGTCTGCTACCTGGGCACCACGCTGGGCTGCTGCCTGCTCGAGGTGCTCGACCCACAGCGCGATGCGGCGACCGGCCGCCGGATCGTGGTCGACGCCCAACTGCGGGCGTACTATGCCGCGGTCGTGACGGTGACTCGCCCTTTGCGCTTGGCGTACTTGGCCGACGACGGGCTGGCGCAACTGGGCATCGACCAGCGCCACACTGGTGGCGACGACTACGATCTCTCGGGCGCGTGGTCGGCGGCGATCCACGCGCACGCAGCGCAGGTCGACGGCATCGTCTACGCCACGCGCCACCACAACGATTTGTACGCCGTGGCCCTCTTCGAGCAGGCCGCGTCGGCGGTCGTGTTTCGGCGCTGGGGCGAGTTGGGCGATCGCTCCGTCGCCGACCTCTGGGTCGAGACGGACGCCATGTGCGCCCGCTTTCACATCGACATCTTGTAGATCGGCGCGCTCAACCAGATGAGCTGGAGGTGATGACGCAGTTTCCGGCATGACGTGCGTCTTCTGCTCAGCATTCCTAATCTCGGCTTGGGCCGATACGCCCGTTTTTCTAGTTGGCCAGTTGGCATCTGGACGGTGACCTTCTATGATCGTACGACCACAACAACGATGGGCGCGGTATCGGCACCTCTCAGGAAGGCCGTATACCTATGCCTATTGGGCTGTCGCAGGGTCCACTTTCCCGCGTCGCAGCTACTTACTCTACAACCGTCGATGATCACGCTGTGTGCAGCGCCCAGGCCGCGATCGTTACCAATCGAAGAACTAATGTTCTATTATAAAAAAGAGAGTCGCCGCCATATTAACTGTGATGAGGAGTGATGATGGCTCTTGTTCCTTGCGCCGCCTGTCGCCAACCCTTCGACGCATCCTGCTGCCATGATTCATCCTGTATCGATGCCTTGTGCTCCTATTATGAGTGTACGGGGACGCGCACGATCCCGGCGGCGTCGGTCTGCCGTATCCGGTCGGTGTCGCGTCGGGCGTGACAGGCGCCACACATGGATTTGTGTCACGCGGTTCCGAACCCGCGCCAGCACGCGAACCCTGACTGCGCGGCCGCCGCGATACGTCCGCGCGGTCGAGACGCGCCTTGCATCCGGGCCACGCGCACAGCCAACTCCGTCCGTTCCCTAGCCCTTGACGGGGCGCGGCGCCGCAAGACGTGCCGCGCGACCGTCTGAGGGAACATCGGCAGGTCACCCACCCGTAACCGGTAATGCTCGCCTTTCGGAGCCACCGATCACGGGTGCACATGGGGTCGCTATGTCACGAGGATGTCACGGTCGGATTCGGCGCGTCACACTCCGGCTTTAATTGGTCGGAACCCATCCCGTCGCCGTTGTCGGTCGGTTCGCGATGCGCCAACTCGACAGGCGCGGGAGCGTCAGTGTCTGCCGGTCCCCCGAAGAGCGCCGAGCCGACCTTGTCGGCCAGATCGGTGCGTTGGGCCGGCAGGACGTGGGTGTAGGTGCGCAGTGTCGTCGCTATATCGGCGTGGCCCATGCTCTCGCTGACAACCTTGATTGGGACACCAAGCGCGATAGCGAGAGTGGCGAACGAGTGGCGCAGGTCGTGGATGCGGATGCGCCTGACCCCCGCGCGTCGCACCAACCGCGCGTAGTCTCGATCTAGATTGTCGGGGTGGATGGGACCGCCGTTAGCGGCCGTGAAAACCAGATCGTAATCGTCCCACAGCGGCCCGAGTTCGCGCCGCCGCTCGTCCTGGGTGCGCCGGTGCTCGCGCAGTGCGGCGAGCACGCCGCGCGGCATATGCACGTCTCGGCGGCTGCTCGCCGTTTTCGGCGGCTTGATATCCACCTTGCCGCGTAGCGTCCCGATCGTCTGCCGGATCGACGCGACACCTCGTCCGGTATCGACGTCGCGCCAGCGCAGCCCCAGCAATTCGCCTTTGCGCATCCCAGTCGCGAGGGCGAGCAGCCAGATCGGTCCGTAGATGCTCTGGTGGGCCACCGCGACGAAGCGGCGCGCCTCCTCCGCGTCCCAGGTCTGCATCTCCCGCGGCTTCCAGCGCGGCGGTGTCGCGGCGTCGGCGACGTTGCGCGATATCCAGCCCAGTTTGACCGCCTGGTCGAGGGCCTGCGAGATGTGGAGGTGACACAACTCCACGGTGCGCGGACCGCATCCGGCGTCGATCCGCTCGCTGTAGAACGCTTGTAAGCGGGCTGGCGTCAGCTTCTGTATCTCGACCCCACCGAGCGTGGGTAGGATGTGTTGCTGGATGGTCCGGGCGTAGCCATCGAGAGTCCGGGCGCTCACGCGGTGGCGCGCGTGAGTGTCGAGCCAGAACTCCACGACATCCCCCAACGTGTGCGCCGACCTGTCGACCGCCGTCCCCTTGTCGATCTCGGCCAGCCACGCGACGAGGCCGGCCTGCGCCTCCTTCTTGGTGCTATACGTCTTCTTACGCTGGCGCCGCTTGCCGGTCGACGTGTCCGCTCCCATGTCGACGACCGCGTCGTAGCGCACGCTGCCGTCCTCGAGTTGACGTTTGCGGATGCTCCCTCGTGCCATCGCGATATCCTCCCATCTACGGTGCGAACGGCACGGCCGTTCGCCGACTGTTGACGCTATTCCTTGTTCCTGGCCGCGATCCCACGCGTCGCCGGACCATTGTCCCGCCAGTCACTGTGGGACCGCGATGAGCGTTTGACGACAGCGCTGCCGGCTCAACAGCCGAGCGCTGATGTCTCGACGGATGCAGTGCGGCCGTTGTCCCACCATCGGCGATCTATCATGCATCGATCCCTGGACGAGGTTCGCCGGCGAGCCGCTCAATCGCCGCGCGTGGGATGAGGACACGTTTGCCGAGGTTGACCTTCGGCAGGTCGCCGTTGCGCACCATCTCCCAGGCTAATGTCTTGCCGACACCGAGGAGTCGTGCGGCTTCGGGTACTGAGATTAATAGCGGAGTCTCGATAGAATCCGTGCGGTACGAGCGTATCGACGCGCTTTTTTCTGATGTCTGCATGTCGCCTCCCACGTTTGATATGCGTCAAGTGATGACGATCATTGACGCGACGTTCTTGCGTGAGCCCCACTCTACCTCGCCCTATTCCCGCTCGGTTCCTTGTCGCTCCTAGCCGCTGCCTACTGTGGTTTCTCTTGGTGTTCCCGGTCGTTCCGTAACGCTCTGTTGTGCCCCGGAGCAACAGGCGCTAGCCGATATACCGTCCTGCGTGTCACATCACAGAGGTGATGGACAACTGAAACGACAGCGCCCCACGTTCGCATACATTGGAACGCGCCGCGCGGCTCTTCTATAGGCTGTTGTTACGTCAGTTGTAGGCTGTTGTTACGTCGATGCCGCCATTGCCGATGGGCACCGACGATAAGAGGGTGTGGTTGGTGATACGTCGGGACGGCCGGCCGCCACGATGCGCGAGGAAATGAGACAAGCGCTCATCTATGACCCAAAATGCGGACACGTTCGGTCAGCGTACAATGGACCAATCGAGAGCGTCTTCACGTTGCCGCCAGTGGGGTCGACCCGCACTTTTGCTCTATTGCGCAGGAAGATGGGCAAAGCACATACCGACTGAGCGTTACATTCACGTCGCTCGACCGACCAGATACGATATGGACGGCCGGCTAGACGTGTGACGCTGCCGGTGTGGAGGGCGCGCGTTTCTGACTCCGACCAAACCACGCCACCGGCATGAAGTGACGCTGTAAGGGGTTGGCTGCTCGTTCGAGCACCTATCCAGGAACCCTCATTCTATCTCTACGCGCGCCCCGCGCTACTTGCCCCTCGACATCGCTGTCGATCTCGACAAGGTTCTGGTTGTCGGTCGCTGCCGTGCCGCTCGAATAATGCGCAGTCAGCGCATACACATCCTCGACCATGCGGAACACAACGGCCTGTGGGGGCTTGCTCAACGCGCTCGCTCGTCGGGCAATGTGCCGGATCAGGGGATTGGCGAGGGCACGGAACAGCCGGTCGTCGAGGCGATTCTCGCCCCCCGGCCCCAGCGCCTCGCGGGTGAAGAAGCTGTCGTCGACCACAACGAATTCGGCGATTTTATGGACATACCAGGCCGATGGCTTCTTGAACAAGCCACGGCGCGCCAGGCTCAGATATTGTCGCGTGATCCGCGTGGCCGCGCTCACATCCTTGGAGGTAGACGGGGCGCCAGTCGGCGTGGCGCCGGTCTCAAAGAGCGGATTGAGCCGTTCAGCGAACAGGTATGCGTGGGCCGTGTCCGCATCCGAGCCCGCGTCCGGCGTCCGCTCATCGTTGGATCTGATACGATGCTCCCATGCCCTATGCGAGGGGTGGCCGTCGCCAGGGAGAACGGCGGGTTGACCGTGCCTGTGGGAAAGGGCGCCACACGGGGGTGTGTCCACACAAAGGAGGGGACGATGGGCGCCGCGGTGTGGTGGCCCGTCGCCCTCATCGTCGGTGGACTCGCGGCGGGTCTCGTCGTCCCACGCCTCGTCGCGGCGGCCGTCGGCCCCGCGTCACCCCGCTATCATACCGTCGCGCCCGCCCTCGTCGCAGCGGTGGTCGCGCCGCTCGTCGCCGTCCGTGCGCCCCTGCCTACCGTCCCGGCGCGTGGCGCCCTCGCCGTGGCGGCGACCCTTCTGGTCGCACTCTGGGTGGTTGACCTCCTGGCGGGCATCGTCCCGCACGCGCTCACGGCCGGCGTCGCCGCGCTCGGCCTCCTCGCCGGTGCGCTCATGCCAGCGGGACCGATCCCCGCCCTCTACGGTCTGGCGGTGGGCGGAGCCCTCTTCGGCCTCTTCTACAGCGCGGGTCGCCTCCTCTTCGGGCCGGGGGCGCTCGGCGGCGGCGACGTTACCCTCGCCGCCGCGATCGGCGCCGTGAGCGGCTACCCGCTCGTTCTCCCGACACTCGCCGTAGGCATTCTCCTCGGCGGCGTCGTGACGGCGGCGCTCCTGCTCGCGGGTCGTATTCAGTCCGGCCAGACCCCTCCCTACGGTCTCTATCTCGTCACGGCCGCGCTCTACGTCCTAGTCGGTGGGCCGGGCGCACTAGCGATGAGCGCGACAACGTCACCGGCCTGGGTTCCCGTGGCGGCGAGCGTGCCGGCCGGTAACTCGACCGTCCAGCGGGCTCCCCGCGTCCAGGGGGGACCAATGCGCCACGGCGGTATGGCCTCGATCACGCGGACGATCCGTCCGTCCGTCGAGACAAAGAGCGCGTCGACGGCGACGCGCATGAAAAAAGTGTGTATCGCGCCACAGGGGTCGAGCACCAACGCGTGGCCCGGAGGGAAAGAGCGCCGTCCGATCAGCCCCCACGCCCGCGCAAACGGTGTCCGGGCGTACGCAACGTGTGTGGCCAGCACCACGCCGCGTCTGGTTGACGAGGAGGCTACCGTCCAGACGCGCGGACATCGCTCTGGCCTATCGTCGAGCCGATGCGGTACGCCGCGAGGTGCGCCCGGATCAGACGCGCGAGGTCCGTGGCGACGGCGGCGGGCCAGCCCCGCTCGGCCTCGGCCAGCGTCACACGGGCGACATACCAGCCGCGCCCCGTGAGCCAGCCATCGCGTCGCCCGTCGGCCTCGGCGCGCCCTGTCGCCCGGTGGCTCGGCCCATCGCACTCGACATCAACCAGCAGCAGGCACTCCGGCGCGCGCAGGGCGGCGTCGGGCCAGTAGTGCGCGTAGAGAGGATCGGGATGGCAGCTCCCCGTCGGGACCATCACTCCCGTTTCGGCCGGTAGACCGCTACCGCGCAGGACCGATACGAGACGCCGTTCCGCGAGGGAGGCGCGCTGATTGGCCACGACGACAGCGGCGCCCATGGCGACGCCGGCCAGGTCCTCGCCCGCGACGTCACGGGCGAGGAGCGCGACCCAGGCGCGGCAGTCCTCAGCGTAGGCCGCCTGAGCATCGGGGTCGGGCGTGCGGGGTGAGATGGGAGGCCAGCCAGCGCATGGGGGAAGCAGGGTCAACGCGTGGCAGGCGCGGCCCCTGCGTGGCGCCCGCGACGGGCGTCCGGCGCGCGCCTCGCATAGGCGTAGCAGGAAGGCCAGCGTGTCGCGCGCCTCGGCGTCGTCCCGTGAGGCCCACGCCCGCAGGTGCTCGCCGCGCAGCGCGACCGTGTAACGGACCGTGCCGGGGCGTGGCGCGGTCAGCACGAGCGCCACAAGCGCCGTGAGGGCGACCCATCCCTCGCGGTCCCACGCCGCGCCCACGGGGTCAGCGGCATCGCTCCAGATGGTAACCGCGATGACGCCCCCAAGGAGCGGGAGTCCGAGGAGCACGAGGGCGCGACCGAGCAGCCCGAAGAACGCCACCATGAGGTTTCGCCATCGCTCGCCCGCGTCGCCCTCGGCCATGCGGTTGTGCCCGAGCGCGACCGCGTCGACGCGTTGGTGTCGCGCCCGCAGCCGCTGTACGCGCATGTCTCTCGCCCACGCCCAGTCACGGATCGCCCGGATGGCGTCGACATCGCGGGTGGCAAGGCGGGCGTGGACACGGTAGGGCCGGCGGCAATGATTGAGCAGGGCACAGACGGCGGCGCCGACCGCGACGAGAGCCAGCTGGGTCTCGATCACGGGATCAAGGGGAGATGACCCATGAGGTTGGATCAGCAGCACCTCCAGCCGTGATAGCGTGAGCAGCGCCACGCCACATCCGAGTGCGACTCCTCCCCGCATCACGCTGCCCTCCTTTCCCGTCCCCAACGCCGACCGGTGTCACCGCGGGAACGGGACTATCCGCCCTTAGCATGCCAAGGGCGGCCGCGATGTGCAAGGGGGGGGAACGGCCGTCGTGCATAACCTCACCCGCGCACGACGCGTCCCGCGCCCTCCACACCGTGTCTGAGGTAGCGTGGATAGGGCCGCGTGTGGAGCGCCGTGCGCTCGCCAACGCGCTACTCCTCGCGCAGGGCTTCGGCGATCTCCTGCCAGTTGATCTTGGCGAGAGCGTCGCGCATGATCCCCGCGCGGTCGCGCGTCTCGCGGGCGTTTGTTGCTCATCCTCGTAGAGATCGGCGGCCAAGCCGGACGTGGGCACGGGTTCCTGACCTGTGAGCGCTCGCTGGATGTCGGGAAGACTCCGCACGTAGGCGCGCAGGGCGTCAGGGCCGCCGTTCGCGATGGCCGCGTGCGCCGCGTCGTAGCCCTCCCGGTCGTTCGTGATCCACAGATCGGTGGCCCACGTCGCATAGTTCGTCCAGCCATTGTAGGGCTGATTGGCCGGCTCGGGCTCAAAGGCGCCCGGCGCGTACCAACGCGCGGCGCTCTCCCTATCCATGAGCGTGTAGAGCACGCCGGACGAGAGCGTGGGCATGCGGTCGATGATGCGCACGTTGCGCTGCTCATCGCGGTTACGCGCGTTGGTGGCGACGACGTCCGCCTCGTCGCGGCTGGCGACAGGTAGGATGATGGTGTTGAGGAGACCGGCCGCCTCTGTGTTCGCTACGCGAAATCCGGCCATTCGATACGATAACTGACGGCCACGCTGGGGCACCATTTCCGATGCTCATGTCGTCGTCCTTGCTGCTTGGAAAAAATAATTCGCTGATGGCGTTGTAGAGCCGATAGAAAGCAGGACGAGCATGGCGGCGGTTATCGTATCAAGTGGCCGTAAATTGAGTAGCGTTCACAGCCTCGCCCCAGTCGCTCATGAACGCGTCGTCGGTGAGCACGTAGTAGGGCGCGGCGGGGATCGCATCGGCGGATGTAATTGTTTTGCTCATCGTCTTTCTTATCTCCTGTATCGTGCAGACTGGTGCACATGACCTACCTATCATGATGCATAATCGCGCCACGATGTCAATACGCAGCGATGGTCGAGGGATGGGTGTGTCGAGGTCGTCACAGGCGATCGGGTAGCATTTTCTTGGGCCACCTGGCGGCACGTTGGACGACCCCATCACTAACGGATCGGGGCGCCGACGCGCGATGTGACTGGCTGGATAGGCGTTATCTCCCGCCAGAAGCCTGGAAGCCCAGGAGCCTGGACTGCATGACGTCACCGGCAAACGAGGTAGCGTGGCGAGCGTGCAGAGCCAGGTGGCCGGCCTGAGGACCCGACGCACGGATACATCTTCCGCGTCCTCCCGCATACGCGTTCTGGCCCGGTAAGATGCGCCGGCGGTGCGAGGCGCCAGCTGGTCCGTGGCCTGTCCCTCACCCCGCGCGGCAGGTCGCTACCGGACGCGCATCGTTGCCGCCGGCGCGACGACGCGGTACCGCTGTCCCTCGGCCTGCCAGGTTCGTTCGCCGATCCACGCGTCGGGGATGGGGATGCGCCGCACCTCATTGGTGGTGGGATCGCGGCGGAAGCGCTCGTGGCGCAGATAGCGCCAATGGCCCCGCCGTCCGTGCGCCGCCCGTGTCCCGCCGGTTGGTCCCGACCCCGACGCGCTCCGGTCTCCTGAGGGATGCCCGTACGCGCCACTGCGCGCCGGGTCGATCAACAGGTAGCGGCCCATCCCCAGCCGAAGGTCGACCCGACGTCGCGCGCTCTTGCGATCCAGGCGCTGCTCACGGGGCGAGAGGACCGGCTCGGCGTAGACCATGTACTCGGTCGACAGGTTGACGTACCCGAGAACGAGCAAGGCGTGGTCGACCAGCCACTCCGAGGCGTGGCGGAGGCGCCGGTCCATGTCGCGCGGTACGATCGACTGCACACGGTCCCAGCCCTCGGCCACCCCGAGTGGCAGGAAGGTAACGGCCGGGGTCGGCGTGATGATCGCGCCATCAAGGAGGAGCCAGGTCTCCATCATGGCCGTAGTGGGCGCCGGCTCCAGGGCGGCAATCGCCGCCTGGGGCAGCCACGGCGAGCGCGCGGCGCGTGCCCGGAGGTAGGTCGCCTGCGCGGTGAGGCGCACGAAGGCGCCCGTTCGCGTCAGCGTGTCCGTGAGCGTGTGGTCTCGCGCCAGGGGGGCGTCGGCGCGGATGGTGGCCTCACGCAGGTGGGAGCCCAGGTCGAAGATACTGTCCGGCCAGGGCAAGAAGGCCTCGCCCCGCAACAGTTCGTGGATCTCCTGCTGGCGCTCCTCGATGTAGGCCGACAGGCCGTCATCCGGCACGAGGAAGTACGGGAGCGCCTGGTAGCGAGCCGCTACCTCGCGGCCCCAGGTCGCGGCGATGTGCCGGATGAGCGGCGCGTCGGGACGTGGACGCGCCGCGCGTCGGGAGCCGTCACCCACAGAGGCCGGCGTGGTCGACGACGTACCGGTGGATACGGATGCTGTCATGTGTCGCACTCCTATCGCCCCGTCCTCAGTTCGCTATAGACGCGCGGACACAGGGCATGGTCATGGGGACGAGCTGTGGCGCCTGGTCATGGCGCACCGTACCGTGTCGAGAGGACGCGACGCGCCCCACCGTGGGGACGGTATGCTATGGAGGTGAGGCGCCGTGGGGTGTGCGGTTGATTGGCCCGACGGAGGATCGTCGCATGGCGCGTGCGGGGACCGTGGAGCGCCTGGGCGTCGCCGTCACTAGAGCCTGTTATGAACTTTCGCTATCATTAAAGCAATCGCCTTGCCCTACGTGATGCGACCTCGCGTGAAACGAGTCGAAAAGGCTCATCCGCCAGCCAAGATCACAGTGCATCGGCTTGCCAGATAGCCATGGATGGGCGTTAGAAGCCCCGCTCATCGCCCCAATGCTTCCAATTTCAACGGCCCGTCGCATTTGTGGCAGAAAAGTGCATAACAGACTCTAGCGCGGGACCATAGGCATGAAGAGATAGGTGAGCGCGGCTTCGTCGTCGACGGCCCGCACAACTCCGGCGCGGGTCGAGCCATGCAACGCCAGGGTCACGCGCTCGGCGCCCGCCAGGGCGGACAGGATCGCGGCGAGGTCGCCGGCCTTGAAGGTCACGTCGGACGGTTCGCCCGTGACGGTCGCCCGTGCCAGCGCCGTGGTCCCAAGTCCGGCGGGGACAGGGGCTTCACTGAATGTCATCATGTCGAGATGTCCACGCACCGCGACATGGTCCGTGTCCAGCACAATGGCAAGGACGCACGCGTGATCCCTGGAGGCGGGACGCAGCGTGGCCGCCGCGACCACCGTGGCGAGGTCGGCCCGCGCGACCTCGGCCACCGTCGCCATCTCCGTCGGAACGAGGCGGTGGTAATCCGGATACGCCCCCTCCATCAGGCGCGCGACCAACCGGACTGGCCCCCAAGACACGGCGAGCGTTTCAGCGTCGATCACGAGCGTCACGGGGTCGTCACCCTCCGGCAGCAGCGCCGCCAGCCGTCGTAGGATGTGGCCGCGCACCACGATGGATCGGGGCGCGGCGAGGCCGGTGCCGATCTCCTGGCGCGCGACGGCCAGGATAAATCCATTCGCCCCGACCACGGTGATCCGTCCCGGCTCCAGCGCGCAGAGCCCGCCGCTCAGGATACCCCGGTCTACGGCGGCACGGTCGGCCACAGCGAAGACGACCGCGGTCAGCAGCCGCTTGAGCACGCTGGCCGGCACGGTCGCCGTCGCCTCGTCGCCCATCAGACGCGCGTCGGGAAAGAGCGCGGGATCGCTGACCGGGACGGCGCCGGTCACGCTCCGACACGAGGCGGTGAGCGTCTGGGCATTGGATCCCGACGCAACAAGACGCACGCGGCCGGGCGGCAGTCGCCCCAGGAGGGGGCGCAGGTCGCGGGCGATCGGGACGGCGACCCCACTCTCGCGCACCCGTGCGGCGACGGTCAGGTCGAGCATCATCTCAAGATCGGTGGCGCGCAGGCGCAAGTGACCCCCCTCCGCGGCCAGGAGGACGCATCCAAGCGCGGGCAGGCGGCCCCGTGGACGTGCACAGACGGGCCAGAGCGCGGCGACGGCGCGACGCAGGGGGATTAGGGGAAGCGAGGCATCCATGCGATTTCTCCTTCCTGACTATGGCGATGGTCATGGGTGGTGACGGGGCGCCCTCGCCCGGTCGCCCCGAGGCATGGGGACAGAGGCGCGTGGGCATGTGCCTGGGGATGCGCCGCCCCGTCGCGGTGACGGCTACACCGGGATGCCCGTCATCGTGCAGGGGCCGCCGGGCGACGCGACGTGGTCACATGACGACGCGGAAGCGCATGAGCACGCGCGCGAGCAGTCCTGGCAGCCGCGCGAGGTCGTCGGTAGCGATCACCCACTCGGGTCCGAAGATCGCCTCCATCCTGGTCACGCGCTGCTGCGGACCCAGGTACAGTCCCAGGACCACGATTCCCTCACGCCGCATCCGCACGACGGTCGCCGCGACCGCCGCAGGCTTCTCGTCGGTCGGCTCGCCATCGTGGATATAGAGGATGAGCCTGGTCTCTTCGGAGCGGGCGCGCAACGCGGCCTGGGCCGTCCCGAGCGCCGTACTCACCGCATCCTGACCCGAGCCTGGGTAGAGGCCGGCGATCAGGGCGCGTGGCCCTTCGGCCTGCGGCGACGTGTCGAAGCGCTGTAGCCACGCCACGGCGCCGGGGAAGTGGAGGTAGGCGCGCCGGTGCTCGGCGCTGAATCCCTGGCAGGCGAGGCCGATGGCGTGCGGGATGCCGGCTCCGGCGCAACCCCGCTGCAACAGCATCAGGGCGGGGCGGACGTGCGGCATGCGCGCGTGCGGATCGTCGAAGCGCGCGGGGTCGCTCGGGCCACCGTCCGGGGCGGTCCCACCCGGCATCCCACCCATGCTTGTCGTCCCGTCGACGAGCGTGACCACGGCAAGCGAGCGCACCGTGTCGGCGGCCGCCGCACGCCGGACCAGAGGCGTCGCGCCGCGTGACCGGGCGTAGGCGCGCGCGGCGAAGCGGCCACGCTGCTCGTCGGGGACTGCCCGCGCGCGCTCCGTCTTGACGGCGAGGGCGGGCGCGAGACGCCGCACATCGCCGGCCACGGCGCGCTCGAGATTGTGATAGGGTTGCATCCAGAGCAGGCCATCCGAGGGGTCGACGTCGGGTCTTCCGTCGTCGAGGTGCGCGCCCGGACCACCGAGGTCGGGATCCTCCCCCGGACCGATCGCGCTAGCGGCCCCATCTGGAGAGGGGACGCGGTCCGTGCCGAGCGGCGCGTCGCCCGGCCGCCGCCGGCCCCGTACCGGCCGGTCGCCCGTGCCCGTCATCAAACCGGGCAGGCGCTCGGCCGGTGCGTGTTCCGGTACGCCGACGAGGTGTAGGATCTCGCGCGCGAGCGCCGCGACCCGCGCCGTGCCGGCCGCCATCCAGGCCTCCTCGACGCGCGGACGGATCTCCGTCGCCCACAGCGCGCCGTCGGCATCCGGCAACGCCAGGAGGCTGGCTGCCCCGGTGGGGCGCGCGTGGTCCCAGCGGTGGAACAGGCAGGCGTTGAGCAGGAGCGTGGTCCGGTCGACGCCCACGCCCGGTCCGGCCTGCCAGAGGCGGTGGCCCAACGCGGCGATATCGCGCCCGGCCGGTGGGTAGAACGCGACCACGAGGCGTTCCATCCGCTCGTCTTCGAGGGCGTTGGTGAGCCAGTGATGGACGTCCCCCGACGTGCTCCCCACGGCTGTGAAGAGCACATGCCCCGCCTCGTGGTAGGCCAGGGCGCGCGCCGTGAGCACCTCGAGCGACGACGGGCGCAGCACCCGGCTCGTTCCCCAGGTGGTCGGGACGCGGCGCGCCGCGGGGACGAAGCGCTCCGGCATGTTCGGCTCCACGACGATGCGCAACGCCCCAAAATCGCAATAGGAGCCCTCCCCTGTGCGGTACTCGATCGTGTACGGCCGCTCACCGATGAGGGTGCGTACCCACTCGACCAAGCGGGCGCGCCCCCGCGCCCACTGCCACCAGTGTAGGCCAGCGCTCGTTCTCCTCGTCGTCATCGTGTGTCCTCCTTTCCCGGTTCCCACAGCTCCTCGGTCACGACGAGCCGGCCCGCAGGCGCCGCGTCGCCCACGGTTCGCGTGACGACGCGCCTGACCTCGGGGTCTGGCGTGTCGCCCTTGTAGGGGGTGACCATGTCGACCCAGAGGTCCTCCGCCGCCTGCACAAAGGCCACGCGTAATGCCGTCCCCGCGCGACAGAGGCGTCGGACTTCGCGCCCCCAGGTGATCAGGACGCGCAGGTTCGTCGACAGGCGCAGCGGCGTGACGTCGGGCCGCGCCTGGTAGGCGTGCAACGCCTCGTCGACGTCCACCATGGCGGCTAAGAGCGGGTGCTCCGGCGCCAGGCTCAGGTGGCGGGCCAGGATATGGTACAGGTCGACCCGCGGGTAGCGGCCGATGTGCTTCCAGCCCCCCGTGAAGCGGCTGACCACGGCCGGGTCGTCGATGCTCACGCCACGGTAGCTCTCGCCCTGGTTGCCCGTCGCGGCGATCTTGCCGCGCGCGGCGGGGACGATGATCGCCTCCTCGGTGTCGGGGATGCGCACGACGTGGAATGGCCCCGGCTGGCCGGGCGGGACGGCCAGGCGCTGCGCCGCGAGGTGCGCGGCGCTGTGCGTGTCGAGGATTGGCAGGAGGCCGCCGTCGGTGACGCTGGGGTCAGCGCGGGGCAGTTCGTCGAGGATAAGCGCGACTCGCTCACCAGCGGCGGCGCGCCGCGCCCAGCGTGCCACGACCCCGTCGACCCAGGCCCAATCGCCGGCCCGCCGCACATACGTGCCAAAGAGATGCTCGTCCCGAATGCCGGGAGCGAGCGTGATCAGCTCGTACCCGTCGCCCAGGCGTAGCGCCACGTCCTCGACGCAGTGCGTCTTGCCGGTGGCCGACTCCCCGACCAGGAAGATTGGCCCTGGCCGATGCCAGGCGCGCTCGACGTAGGCGACGGTATCGTTGGCCACGAGGGCCGGGGACACCCGACGGATCTCCTCCTCGGCCGCCGCGACGGCCGCGGGTCCGTCGAGGTCCGACGCCGGCGGGGGACCTCCGGGATGTCCGGAGAGCGGGGGTACGTCGGGCGCCGCGGCTATCGTCCCGCGTTCCGTGGCTCCCCTCCCTGCGCCCGCCGCCCCCGCCGCGCCGCCCTCCAGGTCGGGGTCGCCAAGGTCGAGATCGAGATCGGCGTCGCGCCCGTCCGGTTCTGGCTCCGCTGTCGGGGCGCGGCCAAAGCCACCAGGGTAGGCGAGCAGCGTGTCGGGGGCGATCCCGATGGCGCCGCCCTCGCCGGGAGCCAGGCCCAGGTCCCACTGCACGAAGATGGCGCGTTCCGTCGTGGTGTCGGGGATGGCGTAGCGCAGGTGCAGATAGAGGCTGTCGGCCAGCGCGGCGATGGCGTCGCGGATCGCGCTGTTGGCGGCGGCGGATTGGCAGGCCGCGGCGATCTGGCTGTGGCTCCAGGCGCGCGCCCCGACCGGGCGCGGATAGACACGCTCCAGGGCCGCTTGCAGCCGCCACCAGCGTTCCATAAGCTCATCGTCGGGCGTGGGCAGCAGCCACTGCCGCGCGAAAAGCATCACGAAGCCGACCACGGCGGACTGGTAGGTCGCCTTGTAAATGAAGCCGCCGAAGACGTGGTCGGCCCCGCGATCATCCCAACTCATGTGGTAGGTCTCGGGTCCGCTGGCGCTGGCGATGGTGACCCGTCCGGTCTGGGCGGTGGGGTCACAGCCAATCTCGCGCACGCACCCAATCAGTAGCGCCAGGATCGCCTGCACGATGCCCATAGCCATCGTGCCGTCCCGCGTGCCCTTGTAGATACTGTGGCGCGAGAGGTTCCGTTCCTGAACGAGGTTGCCGCACGCCCGGGTATAGGCGCCGCCGGAGAGCTTGGCTTCGGCGAGCCCCCAGAGCTGGCCCATGGCGTCGAGCAGCCCGGGGTAGGTGGCGCCGGCGCGCGCGGCGTGGGTGGAGCGGCTGGGCATAGAATCTCCTTCTTGTCTACCGTGAACAGCCGGATGGCCGCGTCGACCGAGGGTGTCGACGTGATAGGTCTCTGGTGTGGACTGGTCCGTCTGGTCGCCTGTCGGCGGTGTCTCACCGCGCCGCCGCGCGTTCGACGGTCTCGTGCGTCCGCGCATCCAGGCGCTCACGCGCCGCGCGACAGACGACGCGCCACATGGTTGGGGTCAACGTGGCACGGATCGGCCCCGTCCAGGCGGCGATGGTCTCGGCGGGGACGACGCGGGCGAGGCGATAGCGCGCCGCGAGGACGGCGGCCGTGTACCAGCGCGCGAAGGAGTCGAGCGCGTCGTGTGTGTCCGTGCGCAGGATGATCGCCGCGGACACGGCGGATTCGTAGGCGCGGCCGTCCGCCCGCGTCGGAAAGGGTAGGACGCCGATCTCGTAGCGATTGACATCGTACGCGTCACCCCAATAGAAGCGATACCCCGCCCAACCTGTCTAGCTTCCGCTGCCGACGATGGGCACGACGCGTCGGTTATCCGTGGTAGCAATCATAGCGATCCTTTCGTCTCACTCGTTCGGTGGGGTATGGCCGCGGGAGCATCGGACGGCTCCAACGAGCGTCAAAGCAGGCGGTGCTGAGTGGGAGCCGGTGCCAGAGGATCAGCGACCGCGGTCGCCGGCCGCGAGGGGCGGCGCGTTGGATCCATCCACAGTCGCAGGCGCGCCACCTGCACGAACGTATCGACGCCGCGCTCCCTCAGGGCGCGGCAGTGCAAGCCATACTCCAGCACGATGACGGCGTAGATCGCGGGATGCCCGGCCCCGGCCAGCGCGGCGCGCGTCTCGGTGGGCGTGTGCCGCAGGGGATCGCAGGCGTCATGCAGGGCCATCACGGTGGTCGCCGGGACGGACGTCATCGCATCCGGCGGGCCACCGGGGCTGTGCGTCCGCAAGAGATCGTGCAGCAGGTCGAGGTGGGCGATAAGGTCGCCCGTGCTCACATCAGACGCCATCATATATCGTCTCCTCACGGGCCGCTAACGTCCCCACGGTCGCCCGCGCGATGACCGTCGGTCGGATGTGGCGGTCATATCCGGCACGTCGGCAATGGGATGACCGTCGGTCATGCGCGAGCGCCGGACTCCCATCGCACATCGCGCCGAGTATGGACCGGAGTCTGGCCGCGGGCGCGGCTACCGTTGGCGCCATCAAGGCCATCGGCGTCTCCTTTTGCGTGCGTGTTGTGTGCGTGTTGTGTGCGTGCGGACGCGGCCTCCCGCGGCCGCGCGATAAGCCCATTGTCGGTCGATAGTTTCCTCGCGTGGCTCCGCCAGAGATGCTGTGGGAACATACGCGGCCATGACCCAGTAACCGGAGGGACGCGTGTGGCCACCACGCGGCGGATGCTCCGGTTAGCGGGCGACTGGCCGCGCCCGGCGGCGCCCGTAGATTCCGTCTTGAAACCGGCCCAATGCCGATGCGACCAACGATTACTGGCGCAGGGCGATGGCGGACGCCTGGGCCGCGGCCGCACGGCAAGCTGCCCGGAGATCGGGACGTATAATGGCGTCACGCCGGTCGAGCGCGGCCAGGAGGCATGCGCGGCGGTGGCCGTCCGGGTCTCGCAGCGCGATCTGTCGCCCGCGCGCCCGCGCCTCGGCGCGCGCCAGGCGCCGCGTGAGATCGTCGTGGGCGGTGGTGACCATCCAGTCGCCAGCGGCGATGGCCGCCTCGACCCGGCCGCGAGCGTGGCGGAGGGCGTCGCGCGAGATGCCGATGTGGCGCGCGCAGTCGTGCTCAGAGAGTCCGACCTCGTCGGCCAGCAGGCGCGCCAGTAGCCCCACCTCCTCGACAAGGTCGCCGTTTGGATAGGGGGCCGCGTAGGAGACGGACGTCCGCTTATAGTAGGCGCAGACCGTGTCCACGGCCAGGACGGCGCGCTCACGCGTGACGGGGTTGTTCAGGGTGTAGGTGTCGGGGGTGTCCATGGCCTCCTCCTTGTATGTTGTTGCGCCGCGCTACCGACAGCGCCGCTCCCACCGTACGATCACTCGTTCCGCGTCGCTTCCCGCTCGTTCCTGGCCCGTCGCGCGCCTCTCCTCAGGTCGTCGCCGTACGGGTGGGGGCGGACGCCCGCGGGACCGCGTGGTCTCGGAACGTGATGGGTCGGTGGCCGCTTTCCCACGCCAGCCATCCGACCCATCATCCAGTCGCATCGGGGACGCGGGGCGGGCCGTTTCCCACGCTCACGCGTCTAGCGCGGCACGCCCATCGCCATGACGACGCACAGATAGTTGCTGCCGTCGAGAGGGCGCAGGACGCCAGGCTGCGCGGGACCCGAGAGGTCCAGAGCAACCTGCTCACCGGGGAGGGCGCCGAGCGCATCGGCGACAAAGGCGATGTTGAAGGCGATCGTTTGGGGCTCGCCCTCGATCACCGCGTCGATCTGGCTGACGGTGTCGCCGGCGTCCGCGGCGGCGGCGCCGATCGTCAGCGTGCCCAGCGCCCCGTCCACGCCGGGGGTGAGGGAGAGGCGCACGATGTTGTTGTCGTCGCGCGCGAAGAAGCGCGCGGTCCGGATGGCCCCCTTGAACGCGACGACGTCCACGATGGCGCGTGTCGCGTACGCCTGGGGGATGATCCGACTATAGTCGACGTACTGCCCCTCGATCAGGCGCGAGACAAGGTCCAGCGACGCGGTGTGGAAGAGGACCTGCGCGCGGTTCGGTGTCACCGTCACCTCGACCGGTTCGTCACCCTCGGGCAGGATGCGCGCCAACTCGACGAGCGCGCGCGCAGGGATGATGGCGGCGATGTCGTCGTCGCCGGGGTGGGTAAGCGTGGCCGCCCGTACGGCGAGGCGGTAGCCATCGGCCGCGGCGAGGGTCACGGCCGCGCCCGCGACGGTGACCAGCACACCCGTGAAGACAGGGCGGCTGTCGTCCGTGGCCGCGGCGAACGCGACCTGATCGATCGCCGTGCGCAGCAGGTCGGCTGGGATGAGCGTGGCGGCTCCGTCGCCGACGGATGGAATGCGCGGGAACTCGTCGGGGTCGACGCCGCGCACGGTCGCCGTGACGCGTGCGCACGCGACGGCCGTCGCGTGCGCATCGTCCGTCCGCGTCAGGTCAACGCGATCGTCGGGTAGCGAGTTGACCAACTCCGCGAACAGGCGCGCGGGCACGACGGCCGCGCTCTCTTCCTCGACCGTGGCTGTCAGCCGGAGGGTGATCCCGATCTCCAGGTCGGTCGCGGAGAGCCGCAGCCGGCCCTCATCGGCGGCGAGGAGGATGGCGTCCGTTCCGGGCACGGTCTTGCGGGTGGCTGTGCTGGCGCCACGCCCGACCGCGGCGACGCCACGGGCCAGGTCGTGTTGGGGGAGGGAGAGTCTCATGTCACGTGGCTCCTTTCGGTCGATGGGGGCTATGGGTAAAGATCAGGCGCGCCATCCGCACGGATGCACGGATGGCGCGCCTGCGCTGGCGGCGCGACCGGCCACGCGGCAGCCCGCGTCCTCTCGGCGCGCGCCGCCGGTCGGGCCAGCGCGTCTACCCACACCGGAGATGGGATGAGCGAGATCGCGGGCTCAGGTACAGGTCGAGGTCGTCCGGCGTCCGGCCGAGGGCGCTGGCCACGGCGTGCGGGGTGAGCGGGACATGCTGCGCGATCGCGCCGCCCTCGTTATTGACGTAGACGCCCAGGTACGTGAGCTCGCCGAGGAAAAGCCGTTCCAGCAGGGTCAACGCGTGTGTGGCGACGTGCCGATTGATCGTCAATCCCTGTTCACGCGCCAGCACCCGTGCGGCGCAGTCCTGCCGCACCAGGCTCCCACTGGGGACGGCGTCGTGGGCCGGGTCGAGCAGGTCGGGACGTAGCAGGCCCGGCGCCGGCAGCGCCGTGCAGGCGCCAATCGGATTGAAGGATCGGCGCAAACCGGCTATGTCCGGCGTCGTCCCGCAGAGAACCTGGCCTGTGTGCCGGCCATTCCCGAGGTCGAGGAGGACGCGGTGTGGACGGGGAGCATAGGGGGCGCCCCGGACAGTCAGCGCCTCGTGCATGAGCCGGCGCACCGCCGTATTGTCCCCACATCCGACCAGGATTTCCAGGTCCGTCCCGGGCAGGTGCATCGGATTGTCGGGCCGGAAGACGGTGGTGTGGAACTCGCTCTCGAGGCCGAGCGCGCGCCTGTAGCGGTCAGAGAGGGCGCGCGCCTTGGGGCGGCCCACGTCGGCGCGCCAGAAGTTCTGCCGCGCGAGGTTACGCTGTTCCACCACATCGGGATCGACCAGCGCCAGCTCGACGGGGTAGGGGGCTAGCGCGTTCTCGCGAAAGGTCACCCCAGCCTGGCGGCACTCGGTGAGGTCGAGCAGGAGACCGGCCAGACCGTCGAGCAGCCAGCCACCGTTCCCACCGGTCCCGACGACCACGATGCGGACGCCGCGTTCAGGTCGCGGAGGATAGAACGTGCTGCATCCGGCTGAGCCGTCCTCTGTCGCGCACCACCGCATCGTCCGCGGCTCCGATGTGGACCCGGCGTTGCTGGTTCGGCTGCAGGACGAGTCGGCCGCGCTCGTGCGCGGAACCATCGGGGAGGCGCCTGCCATCGTGTCCTGGAACCTCGTCGAGGTGCTACTCGGCTCGCTCATCCACGACATCAATGCGCTGGGCGGCCTCTTCGGGCCGCCCAGCGATGTCCTCTTCACAGAGTTATGGGATGAGGGGCAGGGACTGACCACGACGTTGCGCTACGGGGAAGACATACGCGCCGTGATCACCTGGACGTTCCTCGACCATCTGCGCAACTACGACGAGGAGATCGCGGTGCTAGCCGAGGGGTCCCGCGTGCGCATCCGCTTTCCATCGCCCTACTATCGCAACATGCCGACGCCGATTGTGATCGAGGGCATGGAGGGCGAGGCGAACTGGACCAAGTCGGTTGTCGTGTCCTACGAGGAACCGTTCAAGCAGGAGTTGCGCCATTTCTACGACTGTGTGTCCGAGCACCGCCGTCCCGAGACGGATGGGCGCGTGGGGCGCGAGGACATTGCTGTCGCTTTTGATATCTATGACGCCTACGCCCGACGGATCGGCCTCCCGCCGGCGCACCGCGACTGAATAGGAGAGTAATCCAGCATGAGCATGGCACACATGTCTGTCGGCACGGCGTCGGTTAACTGGGGCTTCGATCCCCTTTACGATTGGGTTGTCACGCCCTCGTTCGACCGTATGCTGGATGAGATGGTGGAGAGCGGATACGAGGGAACCGAGATCAGCTACCACTTCCCGACGGATGTCGAGCGGTTGCGGGTGAACCTGGACCAACGCGGCCTACGCGCCGCCGCCACGTTTCACGAGGTCAACCTGCTTGACTCTGACCAGCACGACGGGGAAATCGCACGCGTGGTACAGGTCGT
>JAABUZ0100003804.1_pt1 | contig 21692 bp, 12 predicted proteins | sample 5562091 | NCBI WGS metagenome assembly JAABUZ01 (sample SAMN12813069, study PRJNA571459) | rock metagenome | isolation source: Antarctica rocks | place: Antarctica: Victoria Land, Linnaeus Terrace sud | collected 2015-12-21
GAGAAGACGGTTGAGAAGATTTCGATGGCCGTGCGGCACTACTTCGGCCAGTACGAGGAGGGCGAAGAGCGTCCCGAGCCCCCCGCTGAAGCATCCAATACATCTACGGAAGAGACAGAAGATGGTGCAGGGGGCGACGGCACCGGAGAGGCGGAAGAGACCTTGACGACAGACAAGCTTTCAGGAACGACGGAGGAACGGCTGGCGGAGGAAGCGGCCGAGTTTGGGGAGGCGCAGGAGCTGAACGGCGTCTCTGCAGAGGATCTGATTGCGGCAGAGGATCGGGCCAGCCTGAGCGATGCGAACGACGATGCGGATGCACGCGAGGAGCAGATCGAGCTGCGAAATGACATGATCGACGACCTTGCAGTACAGGCCAACGAGACCGCCGACGAGGGCATCGACACTGACGGTCATGATCGTGGCTAGCTCCGGCTTGGTCGGGCGGACGTTCGACATGCTTGAGATTGCTGCAAAGCAGTGGTTTTTACGTACAATAGACATTCCCACGATGAGGCTGATATGAGCAGCTAAGGGCGCAGGGGAAGCGAAAAGGGACGGATGAACAAAGTTCGAATCAATGATTTGGCACGAGAGCTGGAGGTTAAGAGCAGACCCATTCTGGATGCTCTCGAGGCGATCGGCGTCACAGGCAAGACTCACTCCAGCTCTATTGAGGCTGATCAGGCCGAGAAGGTGCGTAGCTACATCAACGGTGGCAGCCGGTCACAGAGCAACGGCGGCCGGCAACAGGCTACCGTTGCAAAAATCGATCTCTCCAAGGCTGCAAAGCCAGGGGATGCTCTGAAGGCGATTCTGGAGCGCAGGCAGGCCGAGGCTGCCGTCCGATCGGCCCCTCCGCCCTCGAACAAGCCGACGGTTGTTGCAGCTCCGGGCGCACCGGCTGCTGGACCTGCCGCCAGACCGGCCATGTCTGCCGCGGCCGCTACTCCGGCACCCCCTGCCACTGCAGCTGGTTCGCAGGCATCTGGTTCGCAGGTGTCTGGTTTGCAGGTGTCTGGTTCGCAGCCAGATGCGCCGCCACCGACCAGGGTCGCTGTTGCTGCGCCAGCACCGCCGGCACCTCGCCGCATCGTTCCCTTGCCGCGTCAGGGGGCGAACATCGTCGCTCCGCCAGCGCCTCCGGGGATCGCGAGTAAGCCTCCGTCCGGCCCCGTAATCGCCCGGCCACCCGTTGCCGTTGCGGGCGCGCCTGTCCGACCGGCAGAGCGGCCCGTCGTTGTGCCTGCGCCAGCAGCGGTCGCGAAACCCTCCGCAACTCCTTCTGTGACTGCCCCCGCCGTTCCGCCAGTTGCCACTGTCGCTGCTCCGCCAGCCAGAGAGCCTGCCCCGGCACCTGCGGCTTCGGCTCCGGTAATAACGGCAGCTCCGGTGACAACAGCCCCGACCCCGGCACCGGCCAACGTTGCTGAGACGGAGCCTGCTTCCGCCGCGTCTTCAGAGCCGACCGGGGCAGAGACCCAGGTTGCAGCTGCACCCGCCGCACCGACGGGACCTCCGCCACGGCGCGTCATCATGCCGCAGACGGGTCCGCGCCCCATCTACACCGCTCCTCCCCCAGTTCCAGGCGCCCCGGCGCGGGGACGTCCGATCTTTGAACGCCCCCGACCGCAGGGCAGTGGCGGACCCGGTGCTCCAGCGGGAGCTCCCGGGCAGCGCGCTGGGTTCCTCCCTCCCGGCGCACGCCGTCCCATGCACCCCACCCGCACGTTTCCAACGGGTCCGGGCGCAGCTCCGGGCCGTCCCGGGTTTGCTCCCGGCGGCGCACGTCCTCCCTTTGGGGCTCGTCCCGGGTTTGGAGCGAGACCTGGTGGACCGGGTGGCGCCCCGGGGATGCTTCCCGGGCCGGGTGAGGCTCCAGGTGGAGCGCCGCGGCCGGCAGCTCGCCCAGGGCAGCGTCGCGGCGGCCAACGTTACGAGAAGAGTAAAGAAGGCCCGATGAAGGGCTTCACCCCGCCACCACGTTTCGGCGGAGCAGCCTCCTTCTCGCAGTCGAGCGAGCCGGTTCCAATTACGCGGACAATCACCGTTACCGAAGGCATCAGCGTCAAAGATCTCGCTGAAAAGCTGGATGTGCGCGGCAAGGATCTGATTGCGATCCTCCTGATGCGCGGTGTCTTCGTGACCGTCAACCAGTCGCTCGACGGCGAGCTGGTGAAGGACGTCGCCCGGCAGTTCGGGGCGGATGCAACCGTCATCACGGTCGAAGAGCAGCTTGAGAACGAGGCGATTGAAGGATTCCTCGAAGACACGAGCGGCATGGTCGAGATCACGCGGTCCCCGGTGGTCACGGTCATGGGTCACGTCGATCATGGAAAGACTTCACTGCTCGACGCCATCCGGCAGACGGATGTCGCGGCAGGTGAGGCGGGCGGAATCACGCAGCATATCGGCGCCTACAAGGTCCATGTCACCAAGCCGGATTCGCCGGCGTTCGGTCGCGAGATTGTCTTTCTCGACACCCCGGGACACGAGGCGTTTACGCGCATGCGTGCCCGCGGCGCAAAGATCACCGACATCGTCGTGATCGTGGTTGCGGCGGATGATGGCGTGATGCCGCAGACGCTGGAAGCGATCGATCACGCACGCGCGGCCAAGGTGCCGATCATCGTGGCGGTTAACAAAATCGACAAGCCGGATGCTAACCCGGCGAGGGTGATCCAGCAGCTCTCCTCCCGCGGTCTCCAGCCCTCGAACGCCGGTGGCGACACGGAGTTCGTGGAGGTTTCGGCGAAGAAGCGGACCAACCTGGACCTCCTAGAGGAGATGATCTGCCTGGTTGCCGATATCAACGCTCCCAAGGCGACACCGGAGCGGCCAGCAGTTGGAACGGTGATCGAAGCCAAGCTCGATCGCGGTCGCGGCGCAGTGGCCTCGATCTTGGTGCAGAACGGGACGCTACGCACCGGCGACAGTTACATCGTCGGCAATACCTTTGGCAAGATCCGCGCCATGTTCGATGACCGCGGCCGGCCGATTACCGAGGCTGGACCGTCGACACCGGTTGAGATCCTGGGTCTTGAGGGGATGCCGGATGCGGGCGACACCTTCCTGGTTATGGCGGATCGCGACAAGGCGAAGGGCATTGCGCAGTACCGCAAGATGAAGGAGCGCGAGGCCCAGCTGGCAAAGAGCAGCCGCGTCTCGCTCGAAGGACTTGCCGAGCAGATCAAGCAGGCAGGCATGAAAGATCTCAACCTCATCCTCAAGGGCGACGTCCAGGGCTCGGTCGAAGTTCTGGCCGACTCGCTGCAGCGGATGTCGACCGAGAAGGTTCGAGTTCGTGTGCTGCACTCCGGTGTGGGCGCGATCACGGAATCGGACATCCTCCTCGCCTCCGCGTCGAATGCTGTGGTCATCGGCTTCAACGTCAGACCGGAGCGCAAGGCACAGGAGCTGTCCGATCGCGAGAACGTCCAGGTTCGCCTCCACTCGATCATCTACGAGCTGCAGGATGAGATAACGAAGGCGATGTACGGCCTGCTCGAACCGGTCTTCAAGGAAAATTATGCCGGCCGCGCTCAGGTACTGAGCGTCTTCAAGATCACCAAGGTCGGCCAGATCGCCGGCTGCCAGGTGACCGACGGTCTGATCACACGACAGAACCAGGTCCGTGTGATGCGCGAGGGTACGGAGGTTTGGCGCGGTCGCATCGGGTCGCTCAAGCGCTTCAAGGACGACGTCTCGGAGGTTCGCCAGGGCGTGGAGTGCGGTATCGATCTGAACGGCTTCAAGGACATCCGGGTCGGGGACATGATCGAATCCTTCACCACCGAGACGATGGCTGCAGAGCTGGGGCAGAACTCGGCCGATGTGAAGCGTAAGCAGCTTGCGGAGCTTGCTGAGGCCAAAGCTGCTGAGAAGCAGGTTGAAGCTGCAGCCAACGCGTAATCCGGCTTGAAGGCAGAAGAAGGGCCGGGATCTGCTCCCGGCCCTTTGCTTTGTCCCCGATCCGATCCGAGCCGAGGCGTGCGGGCACAGTAGTATGGACACGTGAACTTCCACGCTATACAGGCCGCTCTTCGGGATCAGCACCTCGACGGCTGGCTGTTCTACGACCACCACTATCGCGATCCCCTTGCCTACCGCATCCTGGGTCTTCCCAACAACCTCCACATCACGCGGAGATGGTTCTACTTCGTCCCTGCCACGGGAGAGCCGCGCAAGCTGGTCCATCGGATCGAATCCGGCAGGCTCGACCCGCTTCCCGGATCGAAGGTGGCCTACTCCTCGTGGCAGGAGCTCGAGGCGGAGCTGGAGGCGATGCTTTCGGGCGCGGGTCGAATTGCCATGCAGTACTCGCCGCGCAACGCCATCATGTACGTCTCGATGGTGGACGCCGGGACGGTTGAGCTCCTGCGCGAGATGGGCAAGCAAATCGTCAGCTCCGCAGACCTGGTGAGCCAGTTTGAAGCTGTGTTGACCGAGGCTCAGATCGCGACGCACTTTGAGGCGCAGCGCAGAATCGACGTCATCCTGGCCGAAGGTTGGAGGGTGATGGGACAGCGCGTGCGCTCAACCGCGGGTACGCATGAGTTCGACATGGTCACGTGGCTTTCAGAGGCGATGACGCGCGAGGGCCTCGTCTGGGAGCACGGGCCAAACGTCAGCGTTGGACCCCACAGTGCCGACTCCCACTATGAGCCCTCTGAGGCAAGCTCTGCGCCGATACGGAGTGGCGACTTCGTCCTGATAGACATATGGGGGCAGCTTGACCGGCCGGACGCCTGTTTTTACGACATTACGTGGACTGGAGTCGTCGGTCGTGAGCCGAGCGGCCGAGAGCAGTTTGTCTTCGAGTCGGTGCGCAATGCCCGCGACGCTGCCGTCAAGGCCATCTCAGAGGCATACGCAGGCAACCGACCGATCGCCGGCTGGGAGGGCGACGACGCTGCGCGCAACGTGCTGGTCGCCGCTGGGCTTGGCGAAGCATTTACGCACCGAACAGGGCACAACATCGGCAGCACAATCCACGGCAACGGGGCCAATCTCGATAATCTCGAAACGCACGATGAGCGCCTCGTTCTGCCGAACACATGCTTCTCGGTAGAGCCAGGAGCCTACTTCCCGGGCGAGTTTGGCGTGAGAAGCGAGGTCGATATGATCGCGCGGCCCGGTCGAGCCGAGGTCACAGGACGTATCCAGCACGAGCTCGTCCGCATCTAGCTGATATCATCAGCTTGAATGACGACCAACGCACAGGCATCAACGCAGGTGGCCGTGAAGACCTCGGCCATGCCGCCCCTGCTCATTCTGCTGGCTGGCTGGCTGGTTCCTGGCGCCGGACATTTTCTGCTTCGTAAATGGATTCGTGGAGCGCTCCTGTTTGCGTCCATCGTGATCATGTTCTTCCTTGGTATCGCGTTGAACGGCAAGATTTACAGTCCGAATACGGGCGATCTGCTGGACATCCTGAACTTCGCAGGAGACCTGGGGGCTGGCGGCCTATACCTGCTCGCTCGCGCTCTGGATCTGGGCGCCACCTCGGTCCAGGTGGCGGTTGCGGATTATGGGACGAAGTTCATCGTGGTGGCGGGGCTTCTTAACGTCATCGCAGCAGTGGACGCTCACTCGCTCGCCACAGGACGGAAGCGCCCATGACTCACTTCGAAGCGGTCCTTCTGTTCTCATTGTTTACCTCGGTCGTCTTTGGCATTACGCAAAGATCTGAGCCGCGGATGATGATTCGTTTCGGCGCCTACTGCTTCTCCCTGTTCGTTGGGGGCACGATCCTGGCGAGCTGGCTGATGTGGTTGATTAAGCGGTAGAGTGCCACGACGAGCTCAATCTAAGTACGACCTGATCTCAAGCATTAGGTTTGCATTGCCATGCGATGAAATGCGCTCACCTGTTCCTTGTGGTGCGGATTCTGTTTGTCGCATCCAAGGGCAAAGGAGGAAAGCATGAGCGAGAACCAGAAGACGTTTCACTGCAAAGACGTCGGGTACGACTGTGAATGGAAGCTGGAAGGGAATAGCGAAGAGCAGATGCTGCCGGTAATTGAGCAGCATGCGGCCGAGGTCCATAACCTGACGCACTTCAAACCGGAGGCGGTAGAGCACGTCAAAGAGGCTATCCGAAAGAACTCCTAGCGCTTCGGTGTTGAGAGCTTTCACCGCCGAGTTGCAAGCGGCTTTCGCTGTGAACTGGGATGTGCTGACACAGGTGTTGGTCAGAAGTGCCGGAGACTCTCGCCTTGCGGGGCCGCCTGACTTACCGGCTCGTTTCCGGCGGGATCGAACTGGGGGAGCCGGTCAGCATTTCGCTCAAGCGATCGACTTACGATATCGCGCGATCCGATGCCAACTGCGAGAGCCAGCGTCAGGACGATTCCGCCAAACAGAATGCCAAAGGCGAGCTCAACGATTGTGCCACCGATCTGCAGATGATCGAGCACCATCGCCCCCGTCAAGACCAGCACAAGCCATTTGACGCCCATCGAGAGGAAGCGCGCGTACTGCAGCTTCGCGTTTACCGCGCCGATAAGGACAGACCTGGCAAGAAAGCGGGCAATGAGACTGCCGGCGAGCAAGAGGATGACCGCGCCTACAGAGTGCGCGACGTAGGGAAGGAGAAAGATGGAGACCTGGGCGCTGTTGGAGTAGGAGGCGTCAAGTGCAGAGATGCCGATCACGAAGCCGAGCACGACGCAGCCCCAGAACACGACGCGCGTTACTAGCAGCGTTGGACTGTTCGACGGGGAAAAATCGGAGACGCCGGCAGCGTTGTTCCGGTTGAGCCGCTCGTCAAAGCGAATCCTCGTAAGCACCTTGCGCAGGGCTATCGCGAGCAGTGCGCCAACCGCTGACAGAAGGACAACGGCGATCAGCAGGGCCAGGATACCTGGGAGGAAGCTGGCAAGCTTGACGAGGGCACGGTGCATCGACTGCGTGAGGGCACCTTCCACCTGCTGCCAGAGCGATGGCGCAACCTCCGGATAGACCGGAAGCGGATAGGTCGGAGCGGTGGGCAAAGGACTCACTTGAAGCATGCTGTTTCTCCTTGCGGATTCTTGCGGACTTCGCTGACGGTCGCGACCGTCGGTACACCAGGGGCGCTGCTGCTCCTGGCGGTTCTAAGGATTGAAGCGGTCCGGCCATCTCCAGCGAGAGACGAGGTAGGGTTTCTCTGCTTCAAAGGCAGCGGCGGTCTGTTCGACGTGCTGCTCCGCCGGCGTGCCTGCCTGCGTGAGATTCAGGTGCGAGGCCACCCAAGCAAGATAAAGCGGGGTCAAGGCGCCCAGGAGATGTCCGCGGTTCAGGGTGCGCAGCCGATAGGCAAGGATGAAGTCATACACCGTGCGAGCCCAGAGCGCATCCGGCATCCGAAAGCTCTCAGACGGCATAAGCGAGAGCTTCTTCAGGCCGAGCAGCGTCTGCGGCGGAAGCACGAGTGACCAGATCTCGCGAAGGTTGGTGTAGGCCAGGCGAAACGATTCGAGCATCGGCTGGATATCCGGAGCGGGCTCGTCCACCGTGTCGCTCGCAAAGCCCCCATTCGGCTGGGTCACCCTGGACCTCTGCCAGAATGCAGCCTTGGCTTCCACGTCACCGAAGAGGGAGCCGGTGATGATCGCCAGCACGGTGTTGAGGTCTGCAATGGCCGGAAGGGGAATCGCGCGATGGCTGGCCTCGACCTGCGCGACGGTGAACCCGGCGACTGCAGCCTCAGCTACGGGCCAGAGCAGAGCGTCGTTCTGTCCGAGCGAGGTGAAGCGCTGCGCCGCCATTGCCATCCGCTCGGCCATACGCAGCGAGAGCCCGAGATCAACCGCCAGTGGGAACCGCGGCTTGGCTCCGTAGAGGGCTCGGGAGATTGGGTACAAGATGGCCGAGTTGACCAGGCCCTCGCGCGGTCGCATATCGTACCGGGGTGTTACCAGGTCGGCGTTCGACAGAGCCGCCTCGGCGAGTGCCCGGATGGACTCCGGCTGCACGGTCTGGGACTCGGAGCCGAGGATCAGGCACCTCTGTGCCCCATGTCGCTGCGCCGATTCAAACAGGTTGAGGTAGTCGGCTGCCGTAAGAATCCACGGGCTGCCAGACGACACAAGTGGAGTGTAGGGTGTGAGCGTCAGGTGGCCATGCTGCCGTGTATCCACTCTTGAAGCGTCAGGGGCGACGACCCGAACCGCCGTATCCGGAAGTGCGGCGGCGAGGTTGTCGAGCGTCGCTTCAAGAGCTTCGGGCGGCAGCAGGGTGAGGCTGACAAGCAAGCTGCTGTGCGATGCGCCAGTCCCTGTGCTTGGCGTCGCAGCCGCATGTTCCTGTTCGGTCGTGTATTCGGATCCGGCCATTGTTGTTCTCAGACTACGGCTTTTGTGCGCCAACACCTAACGCAGCAGGGCAAGGATACCCGCCAGCGGAATGCGAACCCAGTCGGGCCGGTTATTGAGCTCGTACTGCAGCTCATAGAGTGCCTTCTCAAGCAGGCAAGCGTCCAGCATGGACTGCGCCTCGGCCGCGGATGGGAGCAGATGGGCATCCGCCTGGATAACCTGGCGGTAGCCGGCCAGGAACTCCGTCGAGACTGCATTCTGCCACAGCCTTGCCCATGGCTCGATGTTTCGCACCTCTGGCCGGCGCTGTGAAAACCTGTCGAGTCCGGAGAAGGCAGCATAGCTGAAGGATCGAAGCATGCCTGCAACATCGCGCAGCGGAGTCTGCTTGCGCCGGCGGCTCTCGAGCGAACGCGCGGGCTCGCCTTCAAAATCCAGGATGACGAAGTCGTTCTTCGCCCGGAGGACCTGCCCGAGATGGTAGTCACCGTGGATCCGAATCCGTTGACCAAACTGAGTGGTCGCTGACTCTGAATCGAACTTCGCGCGGCCAAGCAGGTCCAGCCGTCGGCTCACCAGCCGTGCGGCGTCATCGACGACGCTGCCCCCTCGCCCATCGGCTTCGGGTAGATGCGTCATACCCCGCTTTAGAGCTTCGAGTGCGCTCGATATCTGGGCAGAGATGCGTTCCGTATCGGATCGCGTGTCGTCGCTCGAGTACGGCTCCGCTTTGAACGCAGGGTCCTCGGTCGGCGTCGCCAGCGCAAGATGCATCTCGGCCGTGCGACGGCCTAGGAGCCCCGCTGCATCAAGGTACAGGCCCGCGTGCTCCCACGCGATCTCGGGAGCCCGTGCCGACTCCAGGAAGCTCGCCGCGTGGCCTAGATCGGAGGGCGTCGGGCAATTCGCGACGGAGTCGTAGTACCGGCCCAGCTCCTCGAGCGTCCACTCCCAGCCATCGCCCTCGTTCGCGACCAGGCCCTGCAGCATGCCCAGCGTTGTGGGAACACCGGACTCAGAGACAGACCGAATGTCTCCGAGAAAAGGTGCAATCCTGGGGAAGTGGGCGACCTCCGTGAGGAACCGGCCGATCTCCGTGTCAGGGTTTTCTCCCTCCTGCAGTCGCCGGAAAAGTTTCAGGATGAGCCGGTTGTCGTAAATGATGCTGGTGTTGGACTGCTCTGCGGAGCCGGTTCTGGCAGGCAGCGGATCTCCGCCCCGTATCGCGTCGAAGGCTGACGACCTCGCCCCGGTCAGGATCGACCTCTCGCCTTCGACCGAACCGTTCGTGTCGATCATGGTGAGCAAGGCCTGCCGCATGTTTTCACGCGCCGTTGCGTCGTGCAGAACAACGGCCCGACCACCCGTGCTCAGGTTCGCCAGGATCGATGCAGGTGCGGACGCACGAACCGCATCCGCCTGCTCCCCCGACGAGATCGCGAGCGGAAGCTGATACAGATCGCCCGTGTCGTCGGCATAGGTCAGCCGCAGAAAGACGATCACGGCGTGCACATCCGTCAGCTGGATCCAGTCCTCGACGCCGATATCTCGGATGGTCTTCGACTTGGCTCCAAACCAGCGCTGCTGCGGAAGATATTTGGGCAGCAGCTGCTGCAGCAACTCCAGGCCGGGTCCCTTCAGAAGATTGGAAAGATCGCCCTTGAGAGCGCCCCGAGCCAGCATGTCGAGGCCAGGATCTTCGTTAGCCAGGGCGGGTGCCTCCGGCTTCGGTGCGGCTGGTTGGAGTTCCAGCCAAAGGAACGAATAGGGCGCCAGGGTAAGCGCGTACGGCTGCCTGGTGACGGTCGGAAAGCTTACATAGCCAAGCATTTCGACCGGCTGCATGCCGTCGAAGCGGCTGAGGTCGAGCGAGACCGGCTGTGCGAAGCGCGAAAGATTGGCCACGCAGAGAACCGTCTCGTGGCTGCCGTCCGGTTCGCCGTTAGCTTCGCGGCGGTCAAGATTGCGAATGTATGCGAGGATCTTGCGGTTCTCCGGATGGAGGAACTCAAGCGTCCCCCGGCCAAAGACCTGGAAGAGCTTTCGCAGCGCGATCATGTTGCGGGTCCAGTGCAGAAGGGACGACTGGTCCGATTGCTGGGCCTCCACATTGATCGCCTGGTAGCCCCAGATCGGATCCATGATGACGGGGAAATAGAGCTTTGCCGGAACCGCCTTCGAGAAGCCTGCGTTGCGATCGGAGTTCCACTGCATCGGCGTCCGCACGCCGTTGCGATCGCCAAGATAGATGTTGTCGCCCATCCCGATCTCGTCGCCGTAGTACATGATGGGCGTTCCCGGGAAGGAGAGCAGAAGCGAGTTCAGAAGCTCGATGCGGCGGCGATTGTTATCCACCAGCGGGGCAAGCCGGCGGCGAATGCCGACGTTGATGCGCATGCGCGGATCGGCCGAGTAGGCCAGGTACATGTAGTCGCGCTCGTCATCGGTGACCATCTCAAGCGTCAACTCGTCATGGTTGCGCAGAAACAGCCCCCATTGGCAGCTGTCCGGGATGTCCGGCGTCTGCGCCATGATGTCGGTGATGGGAAGGCGATCCTCCTGCCGCAGCGCCATGTAGATGCGCGGCATCAGCGGGAAGTGAAACGCCATATGGCACTCGTCGGCGTCGCCGAAGTAAGGTCGGACATCCGCGGGCCACATATTGGCTTCCGCAAGGATCAGGCGATTGCTGTATTCGGCGTCGATGACGGTGCGGATCTGTTTGATCTTGACGTGGGTCTCCGGCACGTTTTCGCAGCTGGTGCCGTCGCGCTCGACCAGATACGGGATGGCATCCAGGCGCAGCGCGTCGACCCCCATATCCAACCAGAAGCGCATGGCTTTAAGAACCTCATCCATCACGCGCGGATTGTCGAAGTTGAGGTCTGGCTGATGGGAGAAGAAGCGATGCCAGTAAAAGGCCTGGGCCTGTTCATCCCAGGTCCAATTGGACTTTTCGGTATCCGTAAAGATGATGCGTACGCCTTCATACAGACGATCCGTTTCGGACCAGACGTACATCTCGCGCTCGGGAGACCCCGGAGGCGCCAGGCGCGCGGCCTGAAACCAGGGATGTTGATCGGAGGTGTGATTGATGACCAGTTCGATCATCACCTGCATGCCGCGGAGGTGCGCAGCGTCCAGAAACTGCTTGAAATCCTCGATGGTTCCGTAGCTCGGATTGACATCGATGTAGTTGGCGATATCGTAGCCGTCATCCCGGAGCGGGGAGGGGAAGAACGGAAGCAGCCAGAGGCAGGTAACCCCCAGATCCTGGAGGTAGTCGAGCTTCGACGTCAGGCCAGCGAAGTCGCCGATCCCATCGTTGTTCGAGTCCATAAAGGCGCGAATGTGGATTTCATAGATGATCGCGTCTTTGTACCAGAGAGGATCTGCGGCGCTTCCGGCTTTCTTCACGTATTGCCCTTCGCTGACGGTCTACCCAAATGGGCTTGGATGCAGGGTTGATTCTAGCAATGGCTGCCGCTTTTGAAAGCTAAGGTTGGTCAGGAGAGCAGGCTGACCCGGAAGATGTGCGCTGGCATGGTCTCGGGCCGCAACGCCACATAATTGCTGCGATCATGCCACTGGTAGTGCTTCCCAGTCAGGAGATCTTCCACGTCGAAGTTGCGATTGTATGGGACCGCAAGCTCTCCGAGATCCAGATCGATCCAGCCAGCCTGCTCCTGGGTCGGATCAAGATTGATCGCGATAAGAATGGTGTTGCTGTGATCTGCCGTGGTCTTGCTGTAGCAGAGAAGGTGCGGGTTATCGACGTGGTGGAAGTGCAAACGCTCGTTGTTCTGGAGGGACACATTGGCTTTGCGAATCTGGTTCAGCTTCGTCATCAAGGGCGCAATACTGTGCGATGCCGACCGGTCCCAGTGTCGAATCTCGTACTTCTCGCTGTGCAGATACTCCTCACTGCCGGGCTTCATGGGTGTGTTTTCCCCAAGCTCGTACGCGGGCCCGTAGACCCCATAGTTCGCCGTCAGCGTAGCGGCGAGAATGAGCCGCTGCATGAACGCCGGACGTCCGCCCTCCTGCAAGGCCACGTGGAGGATGTCCGGGGTATTCGGCCAGAAGTTCGGACGGAAGAAGTCGCTCACCGGTGGACGTGTGATCTCCTCGAGATAGGCCTGAAGCTCCGCCTTGGTATTCCGCCAGGTGAAGTACGTATACGACTGCGTGAAACCAGCCTTTGCGAGCGAGTACATCACATGCGGACGGGTAAAGGCTTCGGCAAGAAAGATCGCTTCGGGATGATCCTTGTGCACGGAGGCGATGACCCACTCCCAGAACGGCAGCGCTTTGGTGTGCGGGTTGTCTACGCGAAAGATGGAGACGCCGTGCCGGAGCCAGAACTGGAACACCGACAGAAGCTCTTCCCAGAGTCCGCGCCAGTCGTCCGATTCGAAGTTGAGAGGATAGATGTCCTGGTACTTCTTCGGCGGATTCTCGGCGTACTGGATCGTTCCGTCCGGCCGGTGCAGAAACCACTCCGGATGCTCGGTGACCCACGGGTGATCGGGCGAGCACTGGAAGGCGATATCCATCGCGATCTCCATGCCATGCTCCTGTGCAGCCTTTGCAAGCTGCTCCACGTCCGCCAGTGTGCCGAGCTCCGCATGTACCGCCTTATGCCCACCCTCGGCAGATCCAATCGCCCAGGGGCTGCCATGGTCCCCTTCCGCAGCGACCACATTATTATTCGGGCCCTTGCGAAACGCGGTCCCAATCGGGTGAATGGGAGGCATGTATAGAACATCGAAGCCCATGGCCGCGATCGACGGAAGCAGAGCCTGAACGTCCTCCAACGTGCCGTGCCGGTTCGGGTCGGGGGAGGCCGATCGCGGGAACAGCTCATACCACGCCGAGCAGCGCGCCCGTTCACGATCGACCCAGATCGTCAGGTCCTGGTCGAGGCGCGTGGCGTACTTCAGATCCGGATACCGTGCCGCGATTTCAACGGTCTGGTCCGCCAGCGGGTACTCATATACCGCGGACTCCTGATCCGCCAGCCAGCGCAAGGATATGACGACCTGCTGCAGCAATTTGGCGTCCTCCCGATTTGCCCGGGAGAGGATATCTTCGAGCAACAACGCGCCACTGCGGAGGGCCAGCGGAATGTTCTGCCCGGGAACGCCGCTACCGGGGATGGCCGGGTCAGGCTGGGCTGCAATCCGCTTCTTCAGATCCGACTGCCACGTGTCGAAGTGATCCACCCACGCCTGGATGCTGTACTGCCATTCACCCATCCGGTCCGCGGTAAAGGTCGCGGTCCACATATCATTGGTTGAAGCGACGAGCGGCTTCGAACTCCACTTCCTGTCCTTTGAATGCCGGTAAAGGAGACGTCCAGCAACATGGTCGTGGCCATCGCCGAAGACTGCAGCGGTTACGGCGATTTCGTCTCCGACGACGCGCTTGGCAGGATACCTGCCGCCGTCGATCTGCGGCTCGACCTGCTCGATAATGACGCGTTTGCGCCCCTCTTTAGGTTTCATCTCTTCCCAGACTCAAAGGATTATGCTGCGCCGAAGTTGCGTCCGCCCACGCGACCTGCCACGGACGTGCATCGAAAGGAGGAACAACGCGTACCTCGTTGTAGACAGATGCGATAGTAGTCGGGTGCGGTTGCTGACGGATCTGCAACGGACCCAAGCACATACCCAAGCATATAACCTAGGAGATCCTGTGGCCGAACCAACCCACCGGGAGCCGATGCCCTTACAGGGCTCCCGGATCGAAGACTACGCTCTGATTGGAGACTGCGAGACGGCCGCACTGGTCTCCCTCGGAGGCTCCATCGACTGGCTGTGCTGGCCGAATTTCTCCTCCGGCGCATGCTTTTCGGGCCTTCTGGGAACTGCCGATCACGGCTTTTGGAAGATCGCGCCCCAAGGCAAGGCGACCAGGGTCAGCCGCAAGTATCGCCCCCAAACCCTTGTCATCGACACTGCTTTCACGACAGAGCATGGTGAGGTTGTGGTCACCGACTTCATGCCGCCTCGCGGAGACCACTCGCACGTGGTGCGCATCGTCCGTGGCGTCCGCGGCAAGGTGGCTATGCAGATGGATCTCGCCATTCGGTTCGACTACGGACGGAGCATCCCGTGGGTGACAAACGTCGGGCGTGAGTTGCGGGCCATCGCCGGCGCGGACATGGTCGTCCTGCGAACAGACGCCCCGCTCGAGGGAAAGGGGATGTCGACGGTCAGTCGTTTCAGCGTCCGGGCCGGGCAGACAGTCAGCTTCACGCTGACGAACGGGTCCTCGCTCGGAGCCGTGCCCGAAGCTCCTCGCGCGGAGAAGGCCCTTCGCGACACGATTGACTTCTGGACCGACTGGATGAGCCACAGCACCTACCGTGGGCGGTACCAGACGATCGTCGATCGCTCGCTGATCACACTCAAGGCGCTGACCTACCGCCCATCCGGCGGCATCGTCGCGGCGGCGACTGCCTCCCTCCCGGAGCACATCGGCGGCGTCCGCAACTGGGACTATCGCTTTTGCTGGTTGCGCGACACCTCGTTCACGCTGCTGGTCCTCATGCAGGCCGGCTTCCAAGAGGAGGCGATTGCCTGGCGCAGGTGGCTCCTGCGCGCCATCGCTGGCTCCCCGGAGCAGGTGCAGACGATCTACGGCATCTGCGGCGAACGGCAGCTAAACGAGTGGACGGCCGACTGGCTGCCGGGATACGAAAACTCCAGGCCGGTCCGCTTTGGCAATGGGGCCGTCGACCAGTTCCAACTCGACGTCTTCGGCGAGGTCGCTGCCGCGCTCGCCCGTATACCCGAGGCGGAAGATGATATCCGCGTCGATGCGACCGCCGTTCAGGCGAAACTTATTGACCATCTCTGCCATATATGGACGGAGCCCGACGAGGGTATCTGGGAGACTCGCGGCGGCCGTAAACACTTCACACACTCCAAAGTGATGGCCTGGGTCGCGCTCGACCGGGCCATTAAGCATTACGAGCGATACGACGGCGGCGGAGACGTCCAACGCTGGAAGAAAAATCGCGAGATGATCCACCGCGAGGTCTGCGAAAAGGGCTTCGATCCCGAGCTGAACAGCTTTGTCCAGTCTTACGGCTCCAAGGAGCTCGATGCCTCGTGTCTGCGCATCGTCCTGGTCGGCTTTCTTCCTCCGGATGACCCACGAATCAAGGGCACGGTCGACGCCATCCAGCGGCGCCTCATGAAGAACGGATTGGTCGAGCGCTATGATCCCCAGACGTCCAGCGACGGCCTTCCGGGCGGTGAAGGTGTCTTTCTCGCCTGCAGCTTCTGGCTCGTCTCCAACCTGCACCTGATCGGTCGCCACGAGGAGGCCCGGCAGCTCTTTGATCGGCTTCTTGGCCTGGTGAACGACGTCGGCCTGCTCGCGGAGGAGTACGACCCTGTCGCCAAACGCCTGCTTGGAAACTTCCCTCAGGCCCTCTCCCATATCGCGCTGGTACATTCCGCCTTTACGCTTTCGGGGATGTGGCGGCCGGAGAGGTCGAAGGAACGCCCCAGGTAGCTTGCGCATCTGACTTGGTGAGGCACGGAGCCTCCACCGCCCGACATCTCTCCACCGACATCCGCCACGCGTTTCCGTGAGCTTTGAGGATCATGCGAAGAATTCCTACATCGACGTACCGTTTGCAGCTGCACAAGGGCTTCACCTTCGACGATGCCGCGGGCATCGCACAGTACCTTTACGATCTCGGCATCTCGCATGTTTACAGCTCCCCCTATCTCCAGGCCGCTCCCGGCAGCATGCACGGCTATGACGTCGTCGATCACCAGCGCGTCAACGAGGAGCTCGGCGGCCGCGAAGCTCATGAGCGCTTCTCCAAGCGCCTTGGGGAAAATGGCCTCGGCCAGGTGCTCGACATCGTGCCCAATCACATGTCGCTCGGCCCGGAAAACCGCTTCTGGTGGGACGTGCTCGAGAATGGCATGGCCAGCCGGTACGCCTCGTTCTTCGATATCGACTGGCAGCCGCAAGAGGAGCGCCTTCGCGACAAGGTTCTTGTTCCCATCCTGGCCGACCAGTACGGCCGCGTTCTCCAGGACGGCGGCATCAAGGTCACGCGCAACGCTGACGTCTTCCATGTGGAAGCAGGCGGCCAGATCCTCCCCGTCACACCGAACTCGCTGCCTGCCATTCTCAATCGCGCGGCGGAGTATTCGAAGAGCGACACGCTCAGTTTTCTCTCCGCCTCATTCAGCCGTCTTCCCGTGCCGGACGCCTCAGACCGCCGTGCCGTGCTCGCGCGCCATCGCGATAAGGCCGTGCTCTGGAAGATACTGAAGCGGCTCTGCGCCGAGGAGCCAGCCGTCTGCGAGGCCATCGACCGCTCCATCGCCGAAACGAACGCGAACCTTGATGCGCTTGATGATCTTCTCAACCAGCAGTACTACCGGCTCGCCTACTGGAAGACGGCGGATCAGCAGCTTGGCTACCGCCGCTTCTTCGACGTCAACACCCTTATCGGCCTCCGCATGGAACGTGAGCACGTCTTCGAGGAGACCCACGCTCTCCTGATCGAGTGGCTGGGACGAGGCGTCCTCGATGGCGTCCGCGTCGATCACCCCGACGGTCTTCGCGATCCCCTCGAGTACTTCCATCGCCTGCGGAGACACGTTCCCGATGGCTGGATCATCGGCGAAAAAATCCTGGAGCCAGGCGAGTACCTGCGCGAAAGCTGGCCCATCGATGGCACCAGCGGGTACGACTTCCTCAACGTCGTCGGCGGCGTGCTGATCCATCAGGAGGGCATCGCCGAACTTAGCAGGATCTATGGCGACTTCACCGGCGAGCCGACCAACTTTCCCGTCATCGCTCACGAAAAAAAGAACAACGTCATGGAGCAGGCGCTTGGCAGCGACGTCAATCGCCTTACCAGCCTCTTCGTCGAGATCTGCGAAAGCAACCGCAATCAGCGCGACTTTACCCGGACCGAGATCCGGCGCGCCCTGCGCGAGGTCGCCGCCTGCTTCTCCATTTATCGCACCTATGTCGTTCCTGAGCGCGAAGAGATTACCGACGAGGACCGCACCTATATCGAGCGCGCGACCACCTGCGCCAAGGAGCACCGTACGGACGTCGACCCCACCTTGTTCGATTTCATCCGCGACGTCCTCACCCTGCAGGTGCGCGGCCGAAAGGAGACCGAGTTCGTTCTGCGCTTTCAGCAGTTCACTAGCCCGGTGATGGCGAAGGGGGTCGAAGACACCGCCTTCTACTGCTACGACCGCCTTATCTCCATGAACGAGGTGGGTGCCGATCCCGGCAACAACGGCACCAGCGTCCCGGACTTCCACGCCTACAACGCGAAGATCCAGGCCACACACCCGTTGACCATGACCACGCTCTCGACCCATGACACCAAGCGTGCCGATGACGTGCGTGCCCGTCTCGCCGTGCTCACCGAGATCCCACGCGACTTCCGCCAGGCGCTGCGGCGCTGGTCGCGCATGAATGCGAAGCTGCGCACGGGCTCCTACCCGGACCGCAATACCGAGTACTTCTTCTACCAGACGCTGCTCGGCGCGTGGCCCATTACGGCGGATCGCCTCCACGCCTACATGCAGAAGGCGACGCGCGAAGCAAAGCAGCAGACGACCTGGACTGCGAACAACAAGGACTTCGAAGACGCTCTGAACAGCTTTATCGACGCGACGCTCGCCAGTACCTCCTTCATTGCCGATCTTGAACAGATGGTCGCACGCATCCGCGACGCTGGTCGCCTCAACTCGCTTGCTCAGACGCTGATGAAGTACACGGCACCTGGTGTTCCCGATCTCTACCAGGGCTCTGAGCTCTGGGACCTGAGCCTTGTCGATCCCGACAACCGGCGGCCGGTCGACTATGAGCTTCGCCGCTCGTTGCTCGCCGAGCTGCAGTTGCTTCCTCATAAGCGGATCATGGAGCGTGCTGACGAAGGTCTGCCCAAGATGTGGACCGTCAGCCGTGCTCTGCACCTTCGCAGGGAGCACCCGGAGTGGTTCGGCGCTGACGCCGCCTACGATCCGCTCGAGGTCACCGGACGCCGCCGCGAGCATGTCGTCGCGTACACTCGCGCCGATCGGGTTGCCACCGTCGTCCCAAGACTTACACTGACCTTGAGTGGCGGGTGGCAGGACACATCCGTAGCGCTTCCAGAGGGCACGTGGACAAATCGGCTCACCGGTGAAGAGCTCGCGGGTGGCAGTGTTCGGGTGGACCGTCTTCTCCAGTCATTTCCAGTTGCACTCTTGGTCAGGGAGTAAAGAACGAATGCATGAGTTCTCCGTTTGGGCGCCCTACGCAAGCAGGATGGCAGTAAGAATCGACGCCGCAGACCGGCCCATGGAACGCACCGAAAGAGGCTGGTGGAAGGCGTCGCTCGATGTCCCATGGGGAACGGATTACGCTTTTCTCATCGACGATGACGAGACGCCCTACCCCGATCCGCGGGGCCTCCGCCAGGCCGAGGGAGTGCACGGTCCGTCGCAGCTCTACGACCAAAAGGCGTATCAGTGGAAGGACAGTTCGTGGCAGGGTCCGCCTCTCACCGGTGGCGTTATCTACGAGCTGCACATTGGCACCTTCACGCAGGAGGGCACCTTCGACTCCGCGATCGAGCGCCTCCCCTACCTCTTCGATCTCGGCGTCACTCACATCGAGGTCATGCCCATCGCCGAGTTCCCGGGTGGCTTCGGCTGGGGATACGACGGCGTCGCACTCTTCGCGGTGACCGAAAATTACGGCGGCCCGGATGCCTTGAAGCGTTTCGTCAATGCCTGCCACCAGCACGGTCTGGGTGTGATCCTCGACGTGGTCTACAACCACTTCGGCCCGGTCGGCAACTACGCGAACAAGTTCGGGCCATACCTCACCTCCAACCACCGCACACCCTGGGGTGAGGCCGTCAACTTCGAAGAGGGCGGAAGCGACGAGGTCCGGCGCTTCTTCTGCGACAACGCCCTGATGTGGATGCGCGACTTCCATATCGACGGACTTCGCCTGGACGCCGTGCATGAGTACATGGACCGCTCCGCCATCCACTTCATGGAGCAGCTGTCGAGCGAGGTCGATATCCTCTCTTCCACCCTCGCCCGCCGCCTGGTTCTGATCGCCGAAAGCGATCTGAACGACCCCCGCATCGTTACGCCTCTCGAAGCCAGCGGCTTCGGGATGGACGCGCAGTGGAGCGACGACTTCCACCACTCGCTCTTCACCGTGCTCCATAAAAACCCGGAAGGAATGGGATACTACGACGACTTCGGCAGCATGGAAGATCTGGCCAAGTCGCTCAAGGAGGTCTTCGTTTACGACGGCATCTACTCCAGCTATCGGAGACGAAAGCATGGCCGCCCCGTCGAGAGACTCTCGGCCCATCACTTCATCGGCTTCATTCAGAACCACGATCAGATCGGCAATCGCGCTACCGGCGATCGAATAGAGCACATCATCGGCATGCCGCGCTCCAAGGTCGCCATCGCCATCGTCATGCTCGCGCCCTTCCTCCCAATGCTTTTTCAGGGCGAGGAATACGCCGCCGACACCCCGTTCCAATACTTCGCGCACAACGATGATCCCGATATGGCCAAGGCCGTCTCCGAAGGACGCAAGAGAGACTTTGCCGCCTTTGGCTGGGATCCTGACGAGATACCCGACCCGGAAGATCGCAAGACTTTCGAGCGGTCGAAGCTCAACTGGAACGAGATCACCCAGGGCAAGCACGCGGAGATGCTGGACTGGACGAAGAGGCTGATCCACCTGCGCCGGTCATCGCCGTCGCTGAACGACGGCGACCTCTCGCACATGAAGGTCAGGTTCGACGAAGGCAAGCGTTGGCTGACGATGGTCCGAGGCGACGTCCGGCTCATCTGCAACTTCGGCACCGAGCCGTATCGCTGCCCTAACCCGGACAAGCAGGCTCTCGTCCTCAAATCGGCCGACAGCGTCCATCTGACCGACATGGAGGTGGTTGTTCCCACAGATTCTGTCGCGATACTCTCGAAGGAGACCATATAGGCCGGTGCTCGGTGTGTAGAATTCTCTTGTCCACCCATTAAGGCCAAGGGAGCTCCGCACTTAATGTCGCAATTCCGCCGCGCCGCGCTCAGAGCTGCACTGTGCTTCCTGTTTGTCTCTCTGACCGCCCTCGCCCAGCAGGCGCGGCCCTCACTCAGCGAGCCGGCGATCTCCCCGGACGGCCATGAGATCGTCTTTGTCTCGGGCGGCGATATCTGGACCGTTCCCTCAGAGGGCGGCGAGGCTCACCTCCTTATCTCGCACCCCGCGACCGAGTCACGGCCCATGTACTCGCCGGACGGCTCGAAGCTTGCCTTCATCTCCACCCGCACCGGCGGCGGCAATATCTACCTGCTCACGCTCGCAACCGGCGATCTCAGCCGCCTCACCTACTCCGACGGGCTCGACCAGCTCGACGGCTGGTCGCGCGACGGTAAGTGGATCTACTTCACCTCCGCCGCCAACGACATCGCCGGTCTGGGCGATATCTTTCGCGTCAGCTCCTCTGGCGGCACACCGCTTGAGGTCAGCCGCGAGCGCTACTTGAGCGAGTTCGAGGCAGCACCCTCACCCGATGGCCAGACGATCGCGCTCATCGCCAAGGGCATCAGCAACCGGCAGTGGTGGTGCAACGGCCACGCCCACATCGACGAGACCGAGCTCTGGCTCAAGCCCATCGCCGAGGCCGGCAAATACCAGCGCCTCCTGCCTGCCGACGCCAAGCACGCCTGGCCCATGTGGTCCGCCGACGGCAAGTCGCTTCTGTACATGAGCGATGGCAGCGGCGCCGAAAACATCTGGTCGCTGCCCGTAGGCGGTGCTCCAAACGCCGCCCCAGCAGCCGCCAAGGAGCTCACGCAGTTCAAGCAGGGCCGCGTCCTTTGGCCTTCCATCGGCAACGGCGGAAAGACCGTCGTCTTCGAGCGCAACTTCGGCGTCTGGAGGCTCGACACCGCCACCGGCAAGGCCGCCGAGGTCGCAATTCAGCTTCGCGGGCTCCCCGCCTCCCCCGGCGTCACGCACACCAACGAGACCAGTTTCAGCCGCCTCGCGCTCTCGCCTGACGGAACCAAGATCGCTCTGGTCGCCCACGGCGAGGTCTTCGCCGCCTCCGCAAAGGACGGCGGCGAAGCCCAGCGCATCACCCGTACCGCGGCCGCCGAGAGCGGCCCGATCTGGTCGCCCGACTCGCTCAAGATCGCCTACACCTCCGAGCGGTCCGGCAGTCGCCAGATCTTCGAGTACGACTTCACCACTGGCAAAGAGATCGCGCTGACCGAGCCTGCGGGCGAAGACTCCTCCCCGCACTGGTCGCCTGACGGCAACAGCATCGCCTACTTCCGCGACAACAAGGAGCTCCACCTCCTCACGCTCGCGA
>JAABUZ0100003805.1_pt1 | contig 21691 bp, 27 predicted proteins | sample 5562091 | NCBI WGS metagenome assembly JAABUZ01 (sample SAMN12813069, study PRJNA571459) | rock metagenome | isolation source: Antarctica rocks | place: Antarctica: Victoria Land, Linnaeus Terrace sud | collected 2015-12-21
ATGCGCCGCGCCTCCGGGTCCGTGATCCCGCTCAGATCCAGATCGTCCAGCACACTCACGCTCCGTCACCCCCCCCTACTCAGTGGCCTCAGTATACCCGGCCCCCAGGTTTTTGATAAGATACCCATCCGCGTAGTGCGCGCGCGACTCCGCCGCCAGCGCCAGCGCCAGGTGGGTCTTGCCAACTCCACCCGGCCCCGTCAACGTGAGCAGGCGCGTCTTCCCCTGCCACAACAGGTCCCGCGCGGCGGCAAGCTCGGTTGCACGCCCCACTAGATCCGGCGGCGCGGCTGGTAGGGCCGGCGACGCGGCAGACGCGCCGCCCTCCTCGCTGGACGCGCTGGCCTCCGCGTGTGGTGGTTCGGTTATCGCCTCGGGCGTGATCGACGGCGGCGCGTCACGCGCGGCGGCGACGAAGGCCGCGCGGTCGCCGGGGGACAAGGCCAGGGCATCGGCCAGGAGCGCGACGGTGGTCAGGTGAGGCCGTCGCCGCAAGCCGCGCTCCAGGTTGCTGATGCCGCGCGTGGAGAGGGCGGCGCGCTCGGCCAGGGCCTCCTGCGAGAGAGCGGCGGCGAGGCGGTACTGCCGCAGGAGCGCGCTAAAGGGGGAGCGCTTGACTATGTCATGTCCCATGCCTACCTACCCCGTCTTACATGTGCTGTCGCGGCTGTTCACATTATGGTAGCACACCGTGCTGCCGCGATGGGTACGCATTGGGTGGGTAACGGGTGGGTGATTGTACATGGGAAACGGGGTGGATACCGCTTATGATAGTAGACAAGCTAGCGCGGAAGGGCGCCGCCAAGATCGCCCGGATGAGGAGGCCGATGAGTACAACGACCAGCTAACAGCACGACCGCATGTATGTCACGGGGCTGCCGGCGTCGCGCCCCCAGTATCCGCGCGTCTTCTCATGTCCCATAGCGCGCCAGGTATGATCACGAACTATTTATAACCAGACCAGAAAGATGAGGAAGAATAATGCATCGCAATCGCACGACCATCCGCCGCGCGCTGGCCGCGGGCATCGCGCCCGTCGCGCTCACCGGCCTTCTACTGACTCCCGGCCTCGATCGGGCCGGCGCCGCCGGCCCGCGGGCGGATATGCCCACCATCACGGCCACCGCCAAAGGCTTCGCCGCCGCCGTACCCATGGGGATCACCGCCGGCATGGTGCGTTTCACCTACACGAACAACGGCGGAACGTGGCAGGGTATCGGCCTGGGGCTCCTCAAGGCCGGCGTCAGCCAGGCGCAGGTCATCTCCGTGCTCAAGACCGGCAACCCCCAGGGGCTCGACGCGCTCGGCGTGCCCTACGGAGGGGTCGGGGCGGGGATGGGCGCGACCGAAACGATGGTCGCCGCCCTCCCGGCGGGGCGCTACGTCATCTACGACACCGAGACCGGCCCCAAGGGCAAGCCTCTCTACGACGCCAAGTTCTTCACCATCGGCGCCGGCTCCGCGTCCTCGGGTATGATGGATGCGCCGAGCACGGCGGCCGCCATCACCCTGAAGGACATGAAGTTCGTGTCGCCTGACAGCCTGCCCGCCGGCACACACACGTTCAAAATCCACAACGACGGACCCTCCGAGCACATGATGGTCACGGTCAAGCTGTCCAAGGGCAAGACCTACCAGGACGTGCTCGCGTTCCTCAAGGGTGGCGAGAAGGGCCAGCCCCCGATCGACCCGACGACGTTCGGGGGCTTCAACGCGATGGGGCCGGGCCAGACGGCCTACCTGACTGAGACCTTCACGCCGGGTACCTACGTCCTGTTGTGCTTCGTGACCGACACGAAGAAAAATATCCCGCATGTGGCCGAGGGTATGGTCAAGAAGATCACCGTTAGCTAGGGACCAGGGGGCAGGGGCGACGGCGGAGGCTATCGGCGGCCGGATTGACTGCCGATAGCGCCCACCGCCGCCCCTGCGTCCGTGATCTATGAAGGAGGATGAGAGTCGTGGCACACCGGATTGCTCGGTTCACGACGCTGGCGACGACCTGCGCAGAGGCGCTCGCCATGGGCGTATGCGTCGCGGCGGTGGGCTGGGGCATGCATCTCATCCCTCGGGGAGCGCCGGTCACGACGCGTCCCCCGATGAGTGCGGCCGGCCCGATGGGGTCGATGGTGATGGCGCGGCCCGTGCCCGCACGCAAAGCCGCCATGCCGACGATCTCGGTCGCGAGCCTGACCGGCCCGGGCGCCGCCGCACGCGTGCGCACATTCACCCTCACCGCCCGTCCGGCGCGCCTACGCCTCGGCCCCGGCGTCGTCGTCGACGCCTGGACCTACAACGGCACGTCGCCCGGCCCCACGCTACGCGTGCGCCAAGGCGACCTGGTGGTCGTCCATCTAGTGAACAGGCTGCCCGTGCCCACGACGATCCACTGGCACGGCGTGACCGTCCCCGGCGGGGAAGACGGCGTGGCCGGCATCACGCAGGACGCCGTCGCGCCGGGCCACACCTACACCTACCGTTTCGTCGTCCGGGACGCCGGGACCTACTGGTACCACGCGCACCAGGACAGCCTGACGCAGGTCCCCCGCGGCCTCTACGGCGCCCTCGTCGTGACGCCGGCCGCCCCGGTCCCGCCGCAAAGTATGCGCGACGACGTGGACGCCACCGTCGTCCTGCACACCTGGCAGATCCGAGGCAAGGACACGCTGGCGGCCAACGGTACGACGGGGTTGCTGCGCATCCCGGCGCGGCCCGGCGCCTGGGTGCGCCTACGCCTCATCAACACGGACGTCGACATGCGCCTAGTGACGCTCGTCGGGGCTCCCTTCACCGTCGCCGCGCTCGACGGGCACGATCTGCATGGACCCCATCCCCTCGCTGCCACGTTGTTGCCGATCGCCGCGGGCGGGCGCTACGACCTGCGTTTCCGCCTGCCCGCGCACGGCGCCGCCGGCCTGCTCCTGGCCGACGACCGGCGCGACGCCCCCCTCCGCGCCATGCCCGCGGTGGCTATCATCGGTATGGGCTCCTTCCTGCCCACCCATGCGGCCCCCACGCATGCGCACGGCCTATTCGACTTCACGGCTTATGGGACGCCGGCGCGGGGCGCCGTCACTCTGCACACCCGCGCCGACGCGTCGTACACCCTGCGGCTGGGCAACCTGAGCCAGCACGGCTTCTCCGCCGTCGCGCATCTCGACCCGGTCTACACCATCAACGGCAAGGCCGCGCCCGACACCGCGCCCATCATGGTCAGGCGCGGCCAGTTGGTGCGCCTGCACATCGTGAACGAGAGCGGCTACGTCCACCCGATGCACCTGCACGGGCACACCCTCGTCGTGCTCGCGCGCGACGGCCGGCCGCTGCGCGGCAGCCCGGTCACCCTCGACACGCTGGACGTCCTGCCCGGCGAATCCTACGACGTGGCGTTCCGCGCGGACAACCCGGGCATCTGGATGCTGCACTGCCACAACCTGTACCACGCGCGGTACTGCATGAGCATGATGATCATGTACGAGGGCGTCACCACACCCTTCAGGGCCGGTGGCCGCGCGGGCAACGTGTCGGATTAACGCGGCTTAGCGGCTTATTGGAGCAGAATCTCGAAGTTGATCTGCTCGTCGCGCCGGGCGAGGCGGCGGGTCAGCTTGCGCACTGCCGCGGCGACATCGTTCCAGAACAGGGCGGCGAGGGTCACGCCGACGACGAGGCCGACGCCGCCGCCAAGCGCTGACCCCACGATCAGACCCTTCGATTGACCCCGCACGGCGCCCCCCCGTCCCCTGTTCCCTAGACGAGCCGCGCCACGACGCGTCCGCGCTCCCACAGCTTCTCCAGGCTGTAGAAGGCGCGCTGCTCGGGCGCGAAGATATGCACGACAACGTCGCTGTAGTCGAGCAGTACCCAGCCGTCGGCCGGCGTACCCTCGCGCTTGTACGGCTCGACGCCGCGCTCGGCCAGCGCCTCGTCGATGCCATCGGCGACGGCGCGGATTTGCCGCTCCGAGGTACCGGAGCAGATCACGAAGTAATCGGTGAAGCCGGCCACCTCGCTCACATCGAGCAGGAGGATGTCCTGCGCTTTCTTGTCGGACGCGGCGTCGACGGCCATGTGGGCGACATCCAACGCCTCTGCGTTGGAGCGCCGGGGCGCCGTGGGTGCGACGATGCCTGTCGTCGCGGTCGTTGTCGGTTGTTCTTCCATCATATGTCCCTATTGTAGCAAGGTTGGGAACACAGGGGGATATCCGTGTCCTGGCCCCGACAACCCTACTAAATAAAGGGCGCGAAAATTCGCCTTGACAAAGGGGGGGATAGGTGATAGATTTAATCTTGTGGCCGGTCATACGGACATACTAAGAGCGTAGGACTTCTCTGGTGGTACCGCGCGGTGGACCCACCCGTTCCCATTCCGAACACGGTCGTGAAACGCCGCAGCATCGACAGTACTGTGGGGGCAACTCCATGGGAGGATAGACCCCTGCCAGGGTTACTTTCCCCGCTCCGCGTCGCAGGGTGGAGCAGTGGCAGCTCGTCGGGCTCATAACCCGAAGGTCGTTGGTTCGAATCCAACCCCTGCAACTCTCAAGAGGCCAACACCAATATGGTGTTGGCCTCTTTTTGTCATGCTCGTCGTGGCGCGACCGGTGTGTCCGCCTCGCCCTGTACGGGCGCGCCGGGCGCGGCTGGCGGCAGCGGGATGTCGTCGCCCTGTGCGACGGCGGCGGGTGAGAGCGCGCCCTCCGTGACCAGGTAGATGAGCGAGATGTTGATGATGGCGGCCAGCGGCGCGGCCAGCAGCACGCCCAGGATGCCCAACAGCGCGCTCCCGGCCAGCAGCGCGAAGATGACCACGGCCGGATGCAGACGCAGGTGGCTGCCCAGGATGCGCGGCGCCAGGATGTGCATGTCGGCCTGGTGTACGATGATGGCCAGCACGGCCACGATGATGGTGTGCTCGGGCCGCTGCACCGCCGTCAGCAGGATGGCCAATATCACCCAGATGAGCGGTCCGACGACGGGGACAAGCTCGAGCAAGACCGCCGCGATGCCGACGACGAGCGCGGGGCGCACGCCGTTGACGCTCAAGATGACGAAAGCCGCGACGCCGGCGATGGCCGAGAGCGTGACCTGCCCCACGAGGTAGCCGCGCAGCGACCTGTTGATCTCGTGGATGAGCCGGTCGAAGCGGCCGCGCCCCTCGGGGCGCACCGCGCGACGGAAGAAGCCGATGAAGCGTTGGTAGTCGGTCAGCAGGTAGTAGGCCACGATCGGGACCGCGATCGCTTCGATGAGCCGCGGGGCGGTCTTGACCAGGCCGGGCAACGTGCGGCGCGCGAGCGCGGCTCCGAAGTCGTCGTAGTTTATGACGGCGTTGTTGATCGCGTCCTTGGCGCTCGCTGGTAGGAAGGAGAGTAGCCCGTGCGGTCCCTCTTGCAGGGACAGATTGGTCAGGACCTGAAGTTGGTATTCAGTCTGGTTGTCGGCGAAATTGGCGACCTCGGCGCGCAGGGCGCGGTACAGCGCGAAGATGGCGACACCCAGCACGACGACGACGATGAGGTAGACGATCAGGGCGGCCGTCTGGCGCGACACGCCTTTGCCCTCCGGCCCCGACACGCGACGCACCAGGGGATGCAGCAGGTAGGCCAGGATGAACGCGAACAGGAAGATCGGCAAAATCTCGCGCACGCTATAGAAAAACCAGATCACGATCAGGATCAACGTCGCTACATAAACCTGCTGGCGCATCAACAGGCGCAGGATGCCGGGCGTGACCGTTTCGGGGGGTGGCGTCATGTCTCAACTATCCTTCCGATGGGATCGCGGGCTACGGCCCGCTAAGGGCTACGATCCCATGTCCTTAGCGTAGCAGGGCGCGTCCGCGTTCGTCCACGCGGGATAGCGCGCCGGTACGGTCCGAGATTGTGAGAGACGGCCTGACCTTAAAAGGTCATGGCAGGGGACGGACCTTGAAAGGTCTGCCTGGGCGCGCCACGCGCGACTGGGACGCCGTCGCGGCCGCACTGTCCGACCGCTACCGCGTCCTGGCGCTCGACCAGCGCGGCCACGGCGAGAGCGCGCGGCCGGACGCGTACTCGTTCGAGTTGATGCGCGACGACCTCGCGCGGTTCGCCGACGCGCTTGGGCTGGGGCGCTTCTCCCTCCTGGGCCACTCAGCGGGCGGCGCCGTCGCCTACCTCTTCGCGGAGGAGTGGCCGGAGCGGGTCGAGCGGCTGGTCATCGAGGACGCGCCGCCCTACGGGAGCGATTTGCCGGAGGCGCCGGCGGAGCCCACCGAGCCCGTGCTGTTCGATTGGCGCATAATCGCCCCGATCACCCGCCAACTCAACGCGCCGGACCCGGCCTGGTGGGGGCGACTGCGCGACATCGCGGCCCCGACGCTGATCGTCGGGGGCGGCGCGACGAGCGATATCCCCCAAGACAAACTGGCGGAGGCCGCCCGCCTGATCCCCGATTGCCGGTTAGTGACCATCGAGGGGGCCGGGCATTTCGTCCACGAGAACAAGCCGGATGCGTTCCTCGAGATCGTGCGGGGCTTCCTCATCGGCGACGACCAGGAGCAGGAGGCGGACAGCAACTAAAGGGCGGCGTGGAACTGGCTACACAGGAGTTCGGTACCCAGACCGCTGATGAGCAGCCTTTCTTTCGCGGCTAATCGTATGTCGCTTGGCGGCGGAGCGAGGCGACGGCGACCTTGGCGCCGCGCCACAGGCTCGTGCATTGGATGACGGGCCAGGCGGCGAGGTTGCAGCCCTTCTCGACAAGCGTGAGCCCTTGCTTGGGCAGGCCGCCGGCGCGCTTGAGCCAACTCGGCGTGCGCTTGCGCAGAAAATTCAGTCCGAAGAGACCGCCTCCGCCGATGAGCAGCGCGGGCACGACCATGAAGATGAGGATGTAGAACACCAGCAGCAGCATGGCCAGGTGCGCGACGGCGTTGAAGATGTTATAGCCCATAGCCGCTACTCACCCTCCTTGAACGTATCGGGTCGGGGGCGGAAGACGCCGCTACGTAGCACGGAGATCGTGCGCAACACACCGGAGGCGACGCTGGCCGTCTGGATGGCTGGCTTGACCAGCCCCGCGGTCACGAACTCGGTCGTGCCATGCACCGCGCGTACCGTTTCCTGCGCCTGGTCGACCAGCGGCTTGATCTCGCCGCGCACCTGGCGCACCAGGCCGAGCACCTCCAGCACCAACATGGCGATCAGGGCGAGCGCGGCGATAGAGGCCAGCGCGACCAGGATGACGGCGATGTCCACGATCGTCGCCCAGGCGTCCAGGAATACCGGGTGTAGAAGCACGAGCATTACCTCCTCATTAGCGTCCGCGTCGCGCGGGTTGTCTACCGTTATCTAGAGTGGCCGCCGGGTTCGCCAGAGCCGTGGGACGCGCCGAAAACGCGATTAGGATAGCGCGCCGCCTGTCTCCTACTGGAAGCAGGCTTTATTATGGCACAAACAGGGCGCCTCGCGCACAGGCCGTCATGCCCTTTTCGTCACGCAACATCTATGCCACAAACGGGGTGACTGGAACGATAGGTCTACGCTGTCCATTATGACCGTTTATGGCCGTTGCACGAATATTGCGACGATTTGACCTGAGAGCTCAAAGCATCGAACGTCGAGGAGGGGATATCATGGAAGGATTCGAGTGGATCGCCAACAACCTGTCGGTGGCGACGCCACAAGACCTGCAGCGGGAGCGCGTCAACGTCTATTTCGCGCCCGAGGTCAAGTCCGGCGTCAAGGTCGTGGACTGCGCCAGCGGCGCCTCGCACATCTTCCGGGAGAACCAGTTGTATCCGACGACGGGTTACTACGCCGACTACGACGACCTCGCGCGCTATTGCCTCAAGCAGGGCATCCCATTGACCGAGACCAACGGCCAGGTCAGTATCGAGCCCAGTACCACCCATCAGGCCGGCGACCCGCTCGCGCACGGCGGCGCGTAGAAAGTGGCGACGGGCGAGGGGCGACGGTAAATACGAGGGACGTAGCCATATTTAACTACCATGCCTACCGTCCTAGGCACGTCTTGTGGCTTATACTGTCGCCCGTGGCCCGTGGCCCGTGGCCCGTGGCCCTTAGCCCGTCGCCCTTAGCCCCGGCGGCCGAACTCGCGCTCTAGTTGGCTGGCCGAGAGCAGGATCATGGTGGGGCGGCCGTGCGGGCAGGTACGCGGGCGCGCCGTGCGCTCCAGGCGGTAGAGGAGTTGGCGCATCTCTTCCAGCGCCAGGGGCTGTCCGGCCTTGACGGCGCTCTTGCAGGCGATGGTCGTGAGCGAGCGCTCGCGCCAGTCGGCCACCTCGCCCTTCGCGGCGCGGCTCTCCAGCAACTCACGCAAGGTCTCGGTGGGGTCGCCGGACGCGAGCACCGCCGGGACCGCGCGTACCAGGCAGGCCGCCGCGCCGAACGGCTCGACCGCGAAGCCGAGCGGCGTCAGGTCGTCGGCGCACACCTCCAGCGCCTCGCACTGCGCCGCGCTCAACTCGACCGGCAGCGGCTCGAGCAGGAACTGCGCCTCGACGGGGCGGTCGGGCGCGACGCCCATCAACTCGTCGAAGATCACGCGCTCGTGCGCGGCGTGCTGGTCGACCATGTAGACGCCGTCGGGTCCCTCCGCGATGATGTAGAGGCTGTTGGCCTGGCCCAGCACGCGCAGCACCGGCATCATGTCCGGGCGCGGGCGCGCCGCCGGCCCGCCACTCTCGTCGCGTGGCGTCGCGAACGACGCGCCCTCATCGTTGCTCAACGCGAACGGCTGCTGCTCCACCCCCTCCTCACCGCCGGGCATGTCGATGCCGCCGAGCACCCGGCCCGGCTCCGGCATCGTCGCCAGCACCGCCACGCTGGCCGCGTTGCGCACGGCGGCGAAGACCTCGCGGTCGTAGAGGAACTTGACCTCACTCTTGGTGGGGTGCGCGTTGACGTCGACCAGGTCGGGCGGCACGCTCAGGTAGACCACGCCGATGGGGTGGCGCCCGACCATCAGGTGCGTGTGGTAGGCCTCTTCGAGCGCGACCGTCAGCATGCGGTTGCGCACCCAGCGCCCGTTGACGAAGAACGACTGGTAGGCGCGGCTGGGGCGGTTGATGTCGGGCGGCGTCACCAGCCCCCACACCCGCGTGTCGCGGTGTCCGCCCTCGATCTCCAGCATGCGCCCCGCCACGTCGGCCCCGTAGAGCGCGGCCACGACGTCGGACAGCCGGCCCGTGCCGGGCGAGGAGAAGATGGGGCGGCCCTCGCTATAGAGGGTCAGGCGCAGCGCGGGGTAGGCCATGGCGTAGTGCGCGACCACGCTCTGCACGGCGGCGACCTCGCCGGAGCGGCTCTTGAGGTACTTCAAGCGCGCGGGGACGGCCGCGAAGAGGTCGCGCACCGTCACGGTCGTGCCGAGCGGCAGCCCGCGCGGGGCCAGGCGCGTCACCGCCGCGCCGTGCGCCTGCACGACCACGCCATGCGCCTGGTCCCCCTGTTCGCCAGCGGCGCCGGCGCGACAGGAGGCCAATTCGACCTCGGCTACGGCGGCGATGCTGGGCAGCGCCTCGCCACGGAAGCCGAGCGTCTGGATATTGAACAGATCGTCGAGGACGGCCATTTTGCTGGTGGCGTGGCGCTGGAAGGCCAGCTCAACCTCCGCGGGCGGGATGCCGTGGCCGTCGTCCTGCACGCGGATGAGCGCCTGCCCGCCCTCGACGAGCTCGACGCGCACGCGTGTAGCCCCGGCGTCGATGCTGTTCTCCAGCAACTCCTTGACCACCGAGGCCGGCCGCTCGATCACCTCGCCGGCGGCCACCTTCGCGGCCAGCGCCGCGTCGAGCCGCCTGATCGGCGCGCGCCGCTCCGCCGTCGCCAGCATCGTCATAAACCCTCTCGCCGCGCACTACATAGAACGCATGTACCTGTATGTCACATGATACCACCCCCGCGCATGCCTATGCCGCCGAGTATGCACAGTAGAGTTATAGCCTTTGACGTATGGGACGTGGTAGCGATAGAGTACACGGGAAGCCGTAGGCGGACGCGAGGGGCGAGGGGCGAGGGACGAGTGGTCGAGTGGTGTCGAGCGGTAATGTTGTTGACATGGGCTGGGTTTGTTGCTACATTGAGTGTAAGAGGGAGCGTTTTAGAAACGCTCCCCACCCACCAAGGACAGCACCGCCATCTAGGGGGGGCGTTGCTCTACGGAGCTTACTTGGTGGGCTTCACTTTTTCAAGGCAGAGACACGACCTCGACGGTCTTTTTGACATGCGCCAGATAGGGTTGGCCGTGCAGAACCTCATGGCGCGCCGCGCCGGCGAGCATATCAGCAACCATAATACCCGGCGTGCGCTGGGATCGGGTGGCCCGCACTTTCTTGAGCCCGTGGCTGTAACCCTTCGCCCGCAGCTCTTGCGATAGCAGCGCGCGGACGGTATTGCAAAAGCGCAAAGAGCCCTTGTTCCCGTCGATAGCATCACGGCATTTTCGATAGCTTGAGGAGGATGGTTATGCCGTACGTCGATAGGCCCGACGGGGCGCGGATCTACTATGAGGTGCAAGGCGAGGGCTACCCGCTGCTGCTGTTCGCGCCGGGGGCGATCAACAGCCAGGTGAGCTTCTGGGGCATCAGCGCGATCAGCCCCTACGACTGTGTCGACGAGTATATGATCATCGGCATGGACCAGCGCAACGCCGAGAAGTCGCCGGCCCCGTTGGAGGCGCCGACGTGGGAACTCCACGCCGCCGACCAGCGCGCGGTGCTCGACGCCGTGGGGGTCGAGCGCTGCCACCTGTGGGGCGGCTGCATCGGCGTGGCCTTCAACCTCAAATTCATCCAGGAGAACCCGGACCGCGTCAGCGCCGCCGTTTGCCAGGACGTCGTCGGCCTCGTCCCCGGCGTCAACACGCGCGCCACGTTCTTCGCCATGTTCGAGCCCACCGTCGCGCTGGCGCGGGAGCGCGGGATGGCCGCCGTCGTGGCGGCGGCGCTGGCGAATCCCACCTTCATGGCCAACAACGCGGCCGGCCCCTTCGCCGCGCGCATCGCCGCCGACGAGACGTTCCGCGCCGAGGCGCTGGCCCTCGACCCCGTCGCGTACGAGCGCATTATCCGCGCCTATGACGACCAACTGTGGGGCGCGCACGGCGCCTACATGAGCGTCGACGAGGCGTTCGTCAAGGAGTGTCCCGCGCCGCTGCTCGTCCTGCCGGGGACGGATGATTTCCACCCCACACCGCTGGCCGAGCGCCTGTGCCGCGAGGCCCCGCACGCGACCTGCCTGCCCGCCGACTGCCGCTCGCCTCGCAATATCGAAGGCACGAAGCGGCGCATCGGGGAGTTCCTACGCGCGCACACGCCCCGCGTCTAAGCGGCGCCAACTCCTGGTCAATGTGCCCGCGGCCAGTGATGACCCCATCGAGTTCTATGGCGACGATCGTGGGCGGGCGGTGATCAAGGGCGTCGTGGACCCCTCCGCGTCTACACGCTGGCTCTTCGCGTGGCTGACGAAGTAGAAACCTCCTGGCCGAGCGAGGACATTCCCGACCAGGATCTCCTCTACATGCGGGTCCACCGCAACACCGCGACGACAGCGAGATGGCCTACCTCAAGGTGGCGATGGATGAGATATTTGGGCGCAAAGCTAACACGGGCTAGCTGCATCGAGAGATCCGGGGGGAGGATGACGCCTGCTGTATGGGTCCCTCGTCGCCGGTACTAGGAGGGTTGTAGAATACAAATAGGGGGACGGCGTCTGTGCCGCCTCCGTTCTATCTCGTGTGGTTCGCGTGGAGGGCTTATGGACCAAGAGGCCATCATCCAGTACATCACGGACACGTTTACGGGTATTGAGGTTCTTAGACCAACCGACGGTCCTGGGGCCGGCGACACCTTCGTCTTCTATGACCCCCAGCACAACCTTGACCCGGCGCACCGCCAGCCCTTCGCCACCATCGTCACCAAAGACTACGGCGGCTTTGACGATGCCTCACATCTGAATCGCCCGGATGTGTTTCGGCTCAACATCGGTGTGAGCAGGGACACCTTTCGCGCTCTCTTTGGCCCTGCGTCCAGTGCGGAGAGTGATCAGAGCACCCCCTATGACTTCGCAGCCTTGGACCGGCTGATGCCCCATCCGGTGTACGCGCCGCAGTCGTTTGTGTGCGTGCTCAACCCAAGCCCGGACACCTTCGCAGCCGTCAAGCCCTTGCTGGCCGACGCCTACAGCAGAGTCGCCGCCCGGCATGCCAGCCGTCAGGCCACTCCCGACTGAGCAGGCGCCGCATCCGCGGGGGACCGTGTGCATGCAGGCAATCCGCATCATGTGCGATAGCGGCGCTCGGCGCACGCGCCGTGGGTTACTCACCTACGGGGCATGGGTGATAGATACGAGCCGCAGCCGCGCCATGCAGCCTTAGCCGGCTGTATAGTCATGCCTGTCCATGTACAATTATGCGGATGTTGATGCCTCTAACCCCCTACGGGGGCCGCCCCATACCGCGCGTAGAGGCTGTTTTGACCATCCGTATCGCCGCGACTTGTGGCGTTACCCTTCGGGGCGATGATCGCGCGGGGCGACAAGTGAGACGACGTGCTGACGGCGCGGGCAACTGGTACCCCGACTTCATCGCCGTCGAGACCGACGGGACGCACTGGATCGTCGAGGTCAAGGCCGACAACGAACTGGAGAGCGAGGACGTGCGGTCCAAGCGCCAGGCGGCCAAGCGCTGGGCCAACCACGTCAGCGCCGACCCGAGCCTGGGCGTCAAGTGGCGCTACCTGCTTTACCTGCTTGTCTCGGAGTCACAGATACAGACGGCGAAGGGGTCGTGGGCCGCGCTCAAGGCGCACGAGTAGGGGGTACTAATCGCGATAGCACGGGGGAGGATGCCGGTTGATCATTGATCAACCGGCATCCTCCCCCGTGCTATCGCGATATAAAAAGCCGCTCTACCGGACGGCGACGGGCTCTTGCGCCGGGCTGCCGCTCGCGGCGACGCCGATGCCCTCGGCGATACGGCGGCCATAGTCGGCGTCGCACCGTGTGAAGTGCTCGACCATGCGCTCCTGGATGTCTTTGTTGCACTGCTTGAGCGCGCCCGCCAGGTTGTTGATCAGGTCGTCGCGCTCCCAGTCCGCGAAGGAGCGGTAGCGCTCGCCGGCCTGCGTGTAGTCGTCGGTCCGCGCGATGGTCTGACGGACCAGGTTCCCCGCGATGTAGGGCGTGTGCGGTTGGCCGGATGGCGCCGCCTCGGCCAGGCCGCCGCGGCTGCTCGGCTCGTAGTTGACGTGCGGGTTCTCGCCCTCTTTGATGGCGTCCACATAGTACGTCATCGCCCCGTCGCGCTGGTTCGTCGCGGCATGGCTCTTGGGCCGGTTGATCGGCAGTTGCAGGTAGTTCGGACCCACGCGGTAGCGCTGCGTGTCCGAGTACGAGAGCGTGCGGCCCTGCAGCATCTTATCGTCCGAGAAGTCGAGGCCGTCGACCAGCACACCGGTACCGAAGGCGGCCTGCTCGACCTCGGCGAAGTAGTTCTCCGGGTTGCGGTCGAGCACCATGCGCCCCACCGGCCGCATCGGGAACTGGTCCTCGGGCCAGAGCTTGGTGTCGTCGAGCGGGTCGAAGGCAAGCTCAGGGTGCTCGCCGTCCGGCATGATCTGGACGCGCATCTCCCACTCGGGGTAGTCGCCGCGCTCGATGGCCTCGTAGAGGTCCTGCGTGGCGTGGAGGAAGTTCTTGCCCTGCAGTTCGGCGGCCTGCGCCTGCGTGAGGTTCTTGACGCCCTGCTTCGGGACCCAGTGGTACTTGACCAGCGCCCCCTCGCCGGCCTTGTTGACCCACTTGTAGGTGTTGACGCCCGAGCCCTCCATGTGGCGATAGTCCGCCGCGATGCCCCAGGGGCTGAACAGCCAGGTGACCATGTGCATCGCTTCCGGCGTGTACTGGACGAAGTCGAACTGGCGGTTGGGGTCCTGGCGGTTGAACACGGGGTCGGGTTTCCAGGAGTGCACGAAGTCGGGGAATTTGATGGCGTCGCGGATGAAGAACACCTTGAGGTTGTTGCCCACGAGGTCCCAGTTGCCGTCCTCGGTGTAGAACTTGACGGCGAAGCCGCGCGGGTCGCGTAGCGTCTCGGGCGAGTGGCCGCCGTGGGTCACGGTGGAGAAGCGCACGAAGACGGGCGTGCGCTTGCCCTTCTCCTGGAACAGCTTGGCCCGCGTGTACGTGTCGATCCGCTCGTCACCGACCGACCCGTAGGCCTCGAAGTAGCCATGGGCGCCGGTCCCGCGGGCGTGGACGACGCGCTCGGGGATGCGTTCGCGGTCGAAGTGGCTGATCTTCTCGATGAACGGGTAGTTCTCCAGGGTGGTGGGGCCGCGATCGCCGACGGTGCGCAGGTTCTGATTGTCGTAGACCGGGTGGCCCTGACGCGTCGTCAGGGTTGGCTGCTGCTGGCCGTCCGGCTGGGTGGGCTGGTTGTCGCTCATGCTCTCTCCTTAATCCCCTCATTCCCTAGTCACGCTCTTTCGTTCCACGCGCCCCATCTTTAATGGGGAGTTACAGTCGTGTCAAACAGGGCGCCTATACATAGTATAGAGGAGCGACGCGCGTGCCAGCGAACGCCCTGCTTGGGCGCGGCGGGTCGTGGTAGACTGGATGCATAGAGCGATGGCGCGCGGGAGGTCATGATGGTACTGAGGACGGACGAAGCCGCGATGGATGAGATCGCGCGGTTCTACACAATCAGAGATGCCAATAACGGCTCATTGCCAAAGGTAGCTCTGCTTATTGAGCGCTACCCTACCCTCGTCGACGTCCTTTGGGATGCGCGCGACGCGTTGCGTCGCATTTTCCCCGATTCCTTTTACGCCCTTGGCGTCACACGCGACCCCGCCATCGACGACGAACAGTTGGTCCTCTCTATTGGAATCAAACGCGATCCAGCCGCCCCGCGCGACGACGTCAAACGATTACTACTCTTGCAAGACGAGTGGGGCGTGGACGCCGACCGGCGCGCCGAAGGGAAGCTTGCGGTCGTCCTTGAGTCTCGATGAATTTCAACTGGGCCGAATTCAACGAACTCGCACGGGAATTGATAGGGCATCCAGGGCTCAATTCATCCCTTCGATGCGGTATGCCGCACGGCTATTAGCCGAGCTTACTATGCTGCTTTCTGCACGGCGCTCGATCGTCTTGTCTACGTGGACAACGTCTACATCGACACGACGAGGGACGCCCATCAACAGGTGCGGGACGCCTTCCGCACGAGCGGCGCCGTCGAACGCCGCCGCGTGGCCGTCCACCTGAATACGCTGAGGGTACTCCGTAACGTAGCCGACTACGAAGCCATCCCATCCCAACCAGTAGACGCGTATACCGCGCAGGATTGCATAGATTTAGCAGCCATCGTGCTTGACACGGTACGCAATTTGTAGCGCTTCTATCTATCTGTATAGGTGCGGAAATAGGCGTGAGTAGCTGGTAGCGTGGTAGACTGGGTGCATAGCAACGCTCTGGAGGTCATGATGGTACTGCGGACGGGGCCGGGGGCGGTGGTCGAGCCGGAGTGGCTCCCCGACGACACCGAGGAGGATCTGGTGGGTTCGTCGCTCCATCAGTTGGCGATCACTACGCTCTACGACAGCCTCAGGCTCGTCGGTCCAGATCGTGGCCTACCCTGGTGTGTCGGCAACCAATTGACGCTCGCCATCCCCCGGCCCAATGGCTCGGTCTATCGCCCCAACCCGGATATCCTTGTCCATCCGACGGCCGGCGACATGGATCGCACCGAGTTCGACACGCGTATTGAGGGCGCGCCCGCGCTCATTGCCGAGGTGGTGAGCCCGACGACGTGGCGCCGCGACATCGACCGCAAGGCGGCCTGGTACGCCTATGCCGGCGTCCGGGAATATTTTGTTTTCGACCCCACGGGCGACCAACTCGGCGCGCGAGTCTGGGCACGCCGCCTCGTGGGGCGGAGTTTCGAGCGGTGGCCGGCCGGGTCCGACGGGCGTTGGGTGAGCACGACTTTGGGGATCACGCTGGACGTGCAGGGATCACTCGTGCGCGTCTACGACGGACAGGGGGCGCTCGTACCGACGATCTCCGAGCAGGCCCGACGATTGGCGGAATACGACCGTATGCTGGCGCGGCAGCAAGCGGAACACGATCGGGAGATCGCGCGGTTACAGGCGCAGTTGCGCACGCTACAGGGAGTGGATCCTACCGGCGATGTAGGAGGGGCGAATGAGCAAGGGTAAGGGACAGAAAGGCGCCGACCCTCGGCGCGAGGAGCGGCGCCGGACGCAACTAGCCCAACTGAAGGAGCGCGCCGCCACGGAACCGGCGCCCCCGCGACGTGAGCGCGTCGAGGCGGTCGACATCAAATGGAACGAGCACGCCTACGAGCCGCTGCTGCACGCCATCGAGTCGGGCCTCCTCATAGGGTGGGACGAGCGCGACGGCCTGCTTGTCGACGACGAGGCCGAGCGCGCCCTGCGCCTGGTCATCGCTCGCTACGAGGGCGACGCGTACCGCCTTTCCGGCGCCGCCGACGTCGATCTGCTGGCCGATAATGTATGCCTCAACCTCGAAGCCATGTTCCCCGCCTGGCCCTACGGGCGCGCCGAGATAATCGGCGGGTTGCGCCGCGTCATCGAGTCCGTGCGCACGCACCACGACCCCGGCGACCCGCGCGCCTACTTCGCGTTTATCGCCGACTTCATTCCCGCCCCAGAGATGGCGTACCCCGACCCGGACACCGTACGCCAGCTACAGCTGTCGAGTCAGATTTGGACGCCCGGCGCGCCCACCCTCGACCCCGCGCCTTCGTCGCAACGACCGGGCGGCCTGTGGCTGCCAGGGGACAACTCCTAGTCCCTATGGACGTCGAGATCAGGCGCATCGACCCGGAGTTGCCGTTACCGGCCTACCATAGCGCGGGGGCGGCCGGCTTCGACCTCTATTGCCGCGAGGAACGGGTCGTCGCGCCGCGCGAGATCGCGCTGCTGCCGGCCAACGTGGTCGTCGCCACGCCGCCCGGCTATATGCTGCTCGTCGCCGCGCGCTCCTCCACGCCGCGCCGCAAGGGGCTTCTCGTCCCGCACGGCATCGGTGTGGTCGACCACGACTACCGTGGCGACGACGACGAGATCCAGGTGCAAGTCTACAACTTCACCGACGCGCCCGTGACCGTGGCGCGCGGCGAGCGTATCGCACAAGGCATCTTCGTGCCGGTCGAGCGTGCCGCGTGGCTAGAGGTCGCGCGCATGGACGCGCCGACGCGCGGCGGCTTCGGCAGTACGGGGTAGGCGAGGGGCGAGGGGCGAGGGGCATGCGGCTCGCTGTCGATTGCCAAGTATAGCCGGATGTGCTGCCTTACTCCCGCCCATCGCCTGTCGCCCCTCGCCTGAGGTATCTGCTATGCTCTAAAAGTGATAACGATAGACGAGGCGCGCGCGGCGTTGCGGCGGCTCCTGCTGGAACGCGCCGTGCGACGCGGTACCTTCACGCTCGCGTCCGGCGCGACGAGTACCTACTACATTGACTGCCGCATGGTCACGCTCTCGCCCGATGGGTTGAGCCTGGTGGCGCGCCTCCTGCTAGAGAGTTTGCCGCGGGATATCGAGGCCGTGGGCGGTCCGCCGCGCGCGGCGGACCCCCTCGCCATCGGCGTGTGTCTGCTCAGCGGACAGGCCGGCCGCCCCCTCCCCGCCTTTATGGTGCGCAAGGAGCCGAAGAGCCACGGCACGGGCAAGCGCGTCGAGGGACCGGTGCGTCCCGGCATGCGCGTGGCCATCGTGGAGGACGCGGTGACGAGCGGCGGGTCGCTCGTCGAGGCCATCGCTGCCGTCGAGGAGGCCGGCATGACCGTCGGCGCCGTGCGCTGCATCGTCGACCGCGAGGCCGGCGGCCTCGACGCGTTGCGCGCGCGGGGCTATAACGCGCGGGCCCTGTTCACGGTGGGCGAATTGGGTCTATAAAAGGAGAAATAACTATGGATTTCAAGGGGCCGGCGCTCGTGGTGGGCGCGCATCCCGACGATACTGAGTTCGGCGCGGGCGGGACCACCGCCGCGTTCACGAAGGCCGGGTACGCCGTCCACTACATCGTGTGCACCGACGGCAGCAAGGGCACCAAAGACCGCTCCATCGAGCTGGGCGAGCTGGTCCGGCGGCGCCAGGGTGAGCAGCGCGGCGCGGCCGCGGCGTTGGGCGTGAGCAGCGTGGCGTTCCTGGAGCAGCCCGACGGCGAGATGGAGAACACGCGCGCGGTGCGCCTGCGCATCGCGCGGGCCATCCGCCAGATCCGCCCCAACGTGCTGATCACGCACGACGCGTGGCGCCCGTGGCAGCTGCACCCCGACCACCGCGCCACGGGGTTGGCCGTGACCGACGCCTTCGTGGCCGCGCGCGACCACCTCTACCTGCCCGAGTTGTTCGACGACGAAGGGCTGGAGCCATGGCCCGTCCCCGAGCTCTGGCTGTGGGGCACGCTCGACCCCGACCACTGGGTCGACATCACCGGCACGATCGACCAGAAGCTGACCGCGCTGCGCCAGCACGAGACACAGATCGCCGACTTCGCCGCCCTCGCAGAGCGCCTGCGCAAAGGCGCTCACGAGCTGGGTGAGCCACGGGGCATGGAGTACGCCGAGGCGTACAAGCGGCTCACGCCACGGTAGCTGTAGCCGATGTGAAGGTTATCGACACGGCATCTAGGTACTTGTATACTATACCTACGTAGGTACTTAGGAGGGAGGTCAACCATGAACACCCAAGCGCCCATCAAGGTCAATGCCGCGACGAAAGAGCGCATTCGCTATGTCGCCGCTCTCACGAACACGAGCCAGGCGGACGTTGTCGATCGCGCCGTCGTGGAGTACGCGGCGCGCCACGCCGAGGAGATTGACGAGGGAATGCAACGCGCCCGCGCGGCTCTAGCCTCCGGTGACGCCGCCGTAGCCGCTTACCTCCTTGACGAAACCGTTGAGGATGCGCGGCGAGTCGCGGGACCCTAATCTCAGTCGTAGTCGAGCAGCGGTTTTAATGGGGGGTACTTATGGTAGCGGTAGGAGTGGCGGTTGCTATCATTGATGATAACCGCATTCTGCTCATCAAGCGCGAAGACTTTGAGGTCTGGGGGCTCCCCGGCGGCGGTGTCGACGCGCGGGAATCCCTCGCCCAAGCGGCGATACGTGAAGTTCGCGAGGAAACAGGGCTGCAGGTATCCCTCACCCGCTTGGTCGGTGTCTACTCGCGCCCGGACTGGTCCCCTGACGGCGAGCATGTCGTCCTTTTTGCCGCCATCCCTATCGGCGGTATATTGTTGCAGGACACGGATGGTGAAGCGCTCGATGCGGGCTACTTTGCCCGCTCTGAATTGCCGGAGGCGCTCGTACCCTGGCATCGCCAGCGCATATATGACGCGTTGAATGGCGTCGGAGGCGGAGTAGCCTGGTCACAGACAACGGTCTGGCCTTTCCAGCAGGAGATGACTCGTCAGGATCTCTATAAACTACGCGATCAGTCTGGTCTACCACGGCAGCAGTTCTACACACAATATCTGGCGCCCACGATGAAAGATGCGCGCCTGGATGTTGGCGAGAGGCGCGATGCGCCCCAATAACGCCTACAATGATGTTTGTGAAGAACTATAATAAATGCGTTCAGCCAACTGATTGCGGTGATGGATGGATTGACAGATGTGCGACGGAGCGCTCGTGACGCCGGAAGAGTACGATTGGCTCTGCCGGTCCGACTGCTTCGTGTGCCGCATCGTGGCAGGCCGCCCGTTGGTCCCCAACCCGCATGTCGTCTACGAGGACGACCGTGTGATAGCCTTCCTCAACCAGTTCCCGACGCAGGAGGGCTATACGCTCGTCTGCCCGAAGCGCCACGTCGAGCGATACGAGGCCGAACTCTCACCGGAGGAGTGGCTGCATCTGCAAGGGGTCGTCCAGCGTGTGTCGCGGGCGGTTGCGGAGGCAACAGGCGCCATGCGCATGTATATCGCCTCGCTGGGAAGCCCCGAGCGTAATGCGCATCTGCACATCCACGTCTGCCCGTGCCCGGCGGGTACTCCCTTCACAGAGCAACAATTCGCGGCCATGGAGATTGAGGGCGGGACGTACTTGAACCTGCCGGACGAGCGGATGCGCGACATCGCCGCCCGTATCCAAGAGCGGACTATGCGATCATACGAGTAATAACCTTGTGCCCCGTTTGCGAAAGGTTCGGTATGGAATGGACGACACGATATGTGGCGATCCGGCCAAGATAGCGGCATGGCTCGAAACGAGGCGCACCCTTGTTGAGCGTCGCGGGTTGCAGGTATCGAACTCACGACGCCATACTAAAAGCTGAGGCTGATCGTTGATAGGGGGATGCAATGGCTGAGATGACGACAAGCGCGGCGCGGGACGATTTTGACGCGTTGCTCGACCGGGTCGCCGACGACGGAGAAGGTGTGCTGCTGCGCCGCCAAGAACGTGCCGTCGCCGCCGTGGTACCTGTCGAGGATTACGATCTCTTGCAACGCGTCAAGGCCGCCGACCAGGAATGGTTCTGGTCGGAGCGTTGGCAGCAGATGGAGCGCGAGGCGGATGAAGCTATCGTGGCGGGACGCGTCGAGCGTTTCGATGACATGGATAGCTTCTTCGCTGGCCTGGATCGAGCCGTAGCGCGGCATAGTCAGGGCGGAATAGTTAAGGAGAGATGATGGCTGACGGTGCAAATGATGTAACCATTGGTGTGTTGGGCGGGAGCGGGCTCTACGCCATGCAGGAGTTGACCGACGTGGAGGAGCGACGTGTCTCGACGCCCTTCGGCGAGCCCTCGGACGTGATCACGATCGGGACGCTCCATGGGACGCGCGTGGCCTTCCTGCCGCGTCACGGGCGCGGCCACCGCCTGCTCCCCTCGGAGATCCCCGTGCGCGCCAATATCTACGCGCTCAAGAGCCTCGGCGTGCGCTTCCTGATCGCCGCCAGCGCCGTGGGCTCGCTGCGCGAGGAGATCGAGCCGCTGCACATGGTTATCCCCGACCAGATCGTGGACCGGACGCGCGGCCGCGTGAGCACCTTTTTCGGCGGCGGCATCGTCGGCCACGTCTCGCTGGCGCAGCCCTTCTGCCCCACCTTGTCCGACCTGCTGGCCGACGCCGCCGAGCGCGCCGGCGCGACCGTGCACCGCGGCGGCGCGTACCTGTGCATGGAGGGGCCACAGTTCTCGAGCAAGGCCGAGTCGCTGCTCTATCGTAGCTGGGGCCTGTCCATCATCGGTATGACCGCCATCCCTGAGGCCAAGCTGGCGCGCGAGGCCGAGATGCACTACGCCATGATCGCGCAGTCAACCGACTACGACTGCTGGCGCGAGAGCGAAGAGAACGTCAGCGCCGATCTGGTCGTCGCCAACGTGGCCAAAAACATCGCCACGGTACGCCGTTCGCTACAGGAGCTAGTACCTAGCGTCCCCAGCGCGCTCGACGACGCCTGCAGCGACGCCCTGGCGCACGCCATCCAGACCGCGCCCGAGGCCATCGACCCCGAGGCTGTCGAGCGCCTGGGCGTCATCTACGAGAAGTACGCGGCGCGGTAGTCGAAAGTCGGAAGTCGAAAGTCGGAAGTATGATGAGTAACCTGGCGAAACGTAGCCAGGCCAAGGCTTGATGCGTTGCCTTGAGTGTGACGTTCCACGCTTCACTTTCGACTTTCGACTTTCGACT
>JAABUZ0100003806.1_pt1 | contig 21688 bp, 25 predicted proteins | sample 5562091 | NCBI WGS metagenome assembly JAABUZ01 (sample SAMN12813069, study PRJNA571459) | rock metagenome | isolation source: Antarctica rocks | place: Antarctica: Victoria Land, Linnaeus Terrace sud | collected 2015-12-21
CCGGCGACGAGCGTTCCGAGGCCCGTGAGCGCGCGGGCCGCTCCCCGGGCCCCGAGCGCCGCGCCGAGCCCCACGGCCAACGGGGCCGCCACCACGGGGACCATGGCCGAGACCCGGCTCTCCGCCGCGGTCGGCCGGTCGGGGAAGCGGTCGCCGATCGCGGAGAAGCGCGGGTTGAAGATCGCCCCCGTGTGCGCGGCGTCGTGGTGGGAGAAGAGCACCACGGTGCTCTCGGCGGCGCGGTCGCCCGCCTCGCCCACGACGTTGTAGGTAGTGCGGCGGGGGAGGAACCGCTTGCGAAACCAGAAGCGCCCGGCGGAGACGTCGTCGGCCATCGCCCACGCCGCGAGCACCCCCGCGCCCCCCACGAGGCTCCCGGCGCGTCCAGGGCGGCGCAGCGCCCACAGGCCGAGGCCCGCGGTGAGCGCGCTGAGCGTGCCCAGCGGCCACCAGTAGGTGCCGTGGGCGGGCTCCTCTTCCACGCGCGCCTCCTGGCACCCGTGCTCGCGCAGGCGCGCGGCGATCCACCCCGCCGCCGCGCGCTCGCCCTCCGAAGCGGAGGGCCGCTCGATCGCGGAGAGCTCGCGGAGCTCGGCGTCGAGCGCAGTCGAGGGGTCGGCGGCCATCGCCGCCCAACCTAGCCGCAGCGCCTCAGGCCTCGCCGCGGCCGGCGCGCGTGAGCGAGCTCCACACCGTGGAGGCCGGGGCGCCCGGGTCGCCCTCGGCGTGCACCTCGATCCGCACCACCCACTTGACCCACTGAAACCCGCGCCGGCCGGGAGCGACGAGCCGCACGGGGGCGCCGTGCTCGTGGGAGAGCGGCTCCTCTCCGACGCGCGTGGCGAGCAGCATGCCGCGCGCCTCGCGCAGCGGAAAGCTCCAGCGGTAGCCCGTGCGCGAGATCACGCGCACGTGGGCGCCCTCCGCCTGCACTCCCGCCCGGTCGAGCAGGCGACCGAGGCTTATCCCCCGCCAGCGTTGGGTGGAGTGAAAGCCGCCGGTGCAGTCGAGCGTGGCGATGAGCTCCTCTCGTGCGCCCAGGGCCTCCAGGCCCAGCCCGAGCGGCGTGCGCACGAGACCGGCGACCCTGAGCCGGTAGGCGCCCTGATCGAGCGGCGCGGGCCGGTCGGCCACCCACGACGTGGCTGGGAAGGCGTTGCCCGCGAACGAGTCGGCCGGGTAGGAGCCCGTGAACCGCCGCCGGGCGCCCCGCCAGCCGAGCCACGCCTCGAGCGGGCGCTGCGCGCGCCAGGCGGCGAGGCCTCCGACCGCGATCCCCGCCGCGTGTAGGAACTGCCGCCGGTGCACGAGGTCGCGCCGCCGAACCGGCTTGGCCCGCAGCGCGAGGTGGCTCCCACGCTGAGGGCGAGCAACAGCCCGAAGACGAAGTGCCAAGTTCAGGAGCCCGAAGCCCGCGAAGAAGAGATCGACGCCGCTCGACCACGCGATTCCCGACCCGAGCGCGGCGAGCACGAGCGCGGTGGCCGCGAGCCCGGCCGCGGTGCGCCGATCCCACCCGCGCGGGCGCACGACGCGCCGCCCGACGCGCCGGAGCTTCCAGCCCACCACGAGCAGGAGCGCCACGGCGCCGGCATCGTGCACGACGAACACCCACGCGTCGCCCGGCCGGCCGGCGAACAGCGTCAGGACCCCGCTCAGCACGAGCAGCGCGACGAGCGCCGCGAGGCTCCAGTCCGTGCCGCGTGGGGTCACCGAGCAGGCGAGGTCACCGCGGCTACCCGCTGCCAGAATGGCGCGATGGATCCCTTCGCGGTCCTCGAGGTCGATCCCGGAGCCTCGCCGGCCGAGCTCGCCGCGGCCTACCGGAGCCTCGCCAAGCGCTGGCACCCCGACCGCGCCGACGCCCGGGCGGCCGAGAGCCGGATGGCCGAGGTCAACGTCGCCTACGACCTGGCGCGGAGCGCGGCGCACCATCGCCGCACCGCCTCACCCCGGGCGCCGCGCCGCTCCGCACGCGGCCGGGGGAGCTGGCTGCCCGAGGCGGTGCGGCGGGCGCTCGGCCCCGAGCTCCTGACCGCGCTGGCCTCCGAGGAGCACGTCGAGGCGGTCGCGCCCACCGCGATGTGGGCGAGCCCCGAGGCGCTGCTCGCGGTGACCGACCGGCGCCTGCTCTGGCTGCTCGACGACGCGCCGGTGCACCGCGTGCGCCAGCTGCGCTACGTGACCCTCGCCCGAGTCGAGCAGCGGGCCGGGCGCCTGCGCCTGCGCCGCGGCGCGGCCGCCGTGCGCGTGCACGCCACCAACGGGCAGCGCTTCACGTTCGCCGAGCTCCCTCCGGCCACCGCGGAGCGCATCGCGAGCTACGTCGCCGCGCGGCGCCGGCGGGTCGCGCCCGCCACGCTCAGGCCGCGCGAGGTGACGTAACGCCCGACGGGGTGCGCGATACTAACTCCCATGTTCCTCTTTCGCGACAAGACCCGCATGATCGACCCCGAGCGCGCCCTCCCGGGGCGCGAGGCCTCCATGCGCGTGCCCGAGCGCCACGCGGTGCTCGGCAACCCGATGACGCCGCCCTTTCCCGCCGGCTTCGAGCAGGCGGTGTTCGGGATGGGTTGCTTCTGGGGCGCCGAACGGCTCTTCTGGGAGGCTCCGGGCGTGTGGAGCACTGCCGTGGGCTATGCCGCCGGGGTCACGCCGAACCCCACCTACGAAGAGGTCTGCTCCGGCTCGACCGGTCACACGGAGGCCGTGCTCACCGTCTTCGATCCCGATGCCACCTCCTACGCGGAGCTCCTGCAGCTCTTCTGGGAGGGCCACAACCCGACGCAGGGAATGCGCCAGGGCAACGACGTGGGCACCCAGTACCGCTCCGCGATCCTGTGGTTCGACGAGGCGCAGCGCGCCGACGCCGAGGCCTCCGGGGCGGCCTACCAGGCCCGGCTGAACGAGGCCCGCAAGGGCGAGATCACCACGGAGATCGCCCAGGCCGGCTCCTTCTTCTACGCCGAGCCCTACCACCAGCAGTACCTGGCCAAGAACCCGAACGGCTACTGCGGGCTCGGAGGCACCGGCGTGAGCTGCCCGGTGGGGCTGACGGCCAAGAGCTGAGCCGGCATCAAGCGGGGCTCTCGCGGCTCCGGCTCGCCGAGTGTGTATGGTATGCGCATGGCACGAGTCAACATCACCGTGCCCGATGAAGTCCTGGAGCGGTCGAAAGCCGCGGGACTGAACGTGTCGCGGGTCTCGTCCGAGGCCTTGTCCGAAGAACTGGATCGTCGCGCGAAGATCGTCGCGCTCGACCGCTACCTCCGCGAGCTGGACGTCGAGATGGGGCCCGTCGCCAGCGCCGAGCGAGCAGCGGCGCGGGAGTGGGCGGACCGGACGCTGGGCGACGCGGGACAGCTGCCCCCGAGCCCACACAGCCGGACCGCTTGACCCTCGTCCTCGACGCCGGTGGCCTCAGCGCCCTGGCCGGTCAGCGGGCACGACTCCAGGAACTGCTCCACCGGGAGCTGTGGCCCGCGCAGGTACCGGCGGTGGTGCTCTCCGAAGCGCTCACCGGCGAACACCGCCGCGACTTCCATACCAACCGACTGCTGCGGACGTGCCAGATCGGCGAGGTGGACGAGCCCCTCGCTCGTGAAGCGGCCCGCCTACGGACCGCCACCGGACGAGCCGGAACCATCTCTGCCGTCGATGCTCTCGTCGCTGCGGAGGCCAGTGCGCACCGGAACGCGGTGGTGCTCACCAGCGACCCGGTCGACCTGCGCGCGCTCGCAGAGCACACGACCATGCCGATCTCGGTCATCGCGGTGTAGTACGGGGCATTCCACGAATGCCGGTTCATCCGCTGGGGTCCCGCTGGCCCGCGTTCACGACGGCCATGCGCGTATCTTCCGGCGATGAGCGACCGCGCGCTGCTCGTGCCCGACCCCGCTCGGCGCAAGCGCATCTGGACGATGCTCGGCGGTCCCGGGACCGTGCTCGTCGCCGGCGAGGTCGACGCTGTGGTCCTCGTTTCGCGGCGCGAGACCGCCCAGGTGCCCATCGCGACGCTTTGACTAGGGTGCGGGCGGTGGAGCCCACCGCCGCCGAGCTCCGGGTCCTCGGCTGCTTGATCGAGAAGCAGCGGGCTACCCCCGAGTCCTATCCGCTGAGCGTCAACGCGCTGCGCCTTGCCTGCAACCAGGCCACGAACCGCGACCCCGTCGTCGACTACGACGAGGACACGGTGCGCGAGGCGCTCGGGCGGCTGCGTCAGCGCCGGTGGGCGCGGCTGGCCAGCGGCTCGGGCAGCCGCGCGCCCAAGTACCGCCACCTGCTGGAGGAGGCGCTCTCGCTCGACGCGGTGGAGACGAGCCTGCTCGCCGTGCTCATGCTCCGCGGCCCGCAGACGCCCGGAGAGCTCAAGCAGCGCACCGAGCGCCTGCACCGCTTCGGTGGCCTCGAGGAGGTCGAGGCGACGCTCGAGCGGCTCGCCCAGCGGGAGCTCCTCAGGCGGATCGAGCGCCGCCCCGGCCAGAAGGAGGTGCGCTACGTGCAGCTCCTAGGCGGTGGGTCCGAGCCATCCGGGCGGGCAGGCGACGTCGCAGTGACGGCTCTCGCTGACGAGGCACCGGCCGGGTCCGAGCCGCTCGCGGCACGGCTGGAGCGACTCGAGGCGGAGGTCGAGAGCCTCCGCGGCGAGCTCTCGGCGCTCGTCCGGCGCGTGGAGAGTTGAGGAGGCAACCCCTGCTCGATCTCGCTCGCGCTCTCCTCCTCACCGCTCACGTGACCGTGGCCGGCTCCGTGCGCTAGCTCTTCAGCATGAGCCCGACCATGCGGCGGGAGATCGGCTGGGTGATCCGGGCCGAGAGACGGTGCAGCAGCCAGCCCGGCGTGACGTGCAGCGCGGGCACGGGCTGGATGAGCTTGCGCTTGCGCACCGCCTCGATGACCGCCTCGGCGACGTCATCGGCGGAGGCGCCGCGCCGGCGGTAGAAGTCGACGGCCGCGTTCTGCTGGTTGCCGAGCTTGCCGCGCATGGTGGCGGTGCGGGTGATCGCGGTATCGATGATCCCCGGGCAGATCGCGCTGAAGTGGATGCCCTGCGGCGCGAGCTCGGCGTTCAGCGCCTCGGTCATGCCCACCACCCCGTACTTCGAGGTGCAGTAGGGCGCCATCCGCGCCGCGGGCACGAGCCCGAGCCCGGAGGCGGTGTTGACCACGGACGCCGGTGCTCCCTGGCGCAGCATCCGCGGCACGAAGGCCTGCACCCCGTAGGCGACGCCCAGGAGGTTGACGCCGATGACCTTCTGCCAGTCCTCGACGGTTGTGTCGACCGTCGCTCCCGCGTGACCGACGCCGGCGTTGTTGTGCAGTACGTCCACGCGCCCGTCCTCGGCGAAGATCCGCTCGGCGAGGTCCTCGAGCGCCGCCGGGTCGGTGGTGTCGACGGCGTGCTCCACCGCCGCGCCACCCTCGCGCTCGATCTCGGCGCGCACCCGCCGCGCCGCCTCGACGTCGAGGTCGGCCAAGTGAACCTTGGCGCCGAGCTGCGAGAAGCGCCGGGCGGTCGCCCGGCCGATCCCCGAGCCGGCGCCCGTGACGACCACGACGGCGCCCGAGAACCCGTCCGCACTGCTCTTCCTCGCTCCCATAGCGTCCCGCTCCCTTCTCGATTGACCGGCCACGATCATGACCGCGCGGCGCTCGCTGCTCAGAGCGCCGCGGCTCGAGCGCCGGCCGACTCGGGGACCGCGACGCGCGGCGCGGCGACCTGCCGGACCCGCGCCCCGCGCGCCGGCACGAACGTGATCCCCTTGCGCACGCCCTTCTCCGCCCTCGGCCCCTCGGGCACGAGCCGCGCGCGCTCGAGCACGCGAGCGATCACCACCCGCATCTCGAAGGTGGCAAAGCTCGCTCCCAGGCAGCGCCGCGTGCCGCCTCCAAACGGCAGCCAGGTGTAGGAGTCAGGCGCATCGTCGCCGAGGAAGCGCTCGGGGCGAAAGGCACGCGGCTCGGGGTAGCGGTCGGCCCGGCGGTGGATCGCGGCGATCGAGGGGTTGATCTCGATGCCGGGCGGGATGAGATAGCCGCCCAGCTCGAAGGGCTCCTCCCGCACCACCCGTCCCACGCCGGCGATCACCGGACGCACCCGCAGGGTCTCCTTGACCACGGCGTCGAGGTAGTCCTCCTCGCCCTTGGCCAGCGAGGCGCCCAGGCGGGCGAGCACCCGGGGGTTGCGCCCCAGCAGCTCGAACGCCCACGCCAGCCCGGTGGCCGTCGTCTCGTGACCGGCGACGAGCAGGGTGACGAGCTCGTCGCGCAGCTCGGCGTCGCTCATCGCCTCGCCGTTCTCGTCGCGGGCAAGCAGGAGCATTGACAATACGTCCGCTCGCTGGTCCAGATCGGCGACCTCGCGACGGCGCGCGATCTCCCCGTAGATCAGCTCGTCCACTCGGCGGCGGCGCTCCTCGAAGCGCGCCACCGCGCCGCGGTTGCGGCGCCGGCCGCCGGAGAGCGCCATGACGAGCACCCCGAGCCGCGTGGCGACGGGGTCGATCATCGCGCGCAGCGCCTGCCCGAGCTCCTCCTGCCGTTCGCCGGCGCCCACCCCGAATACCGCGCGCAGCATCACCTCGAGCGTCAGCGTCCGCATCGATCCGAGCAGCGGGAACGGCTCCCCCACGGGCCAGGAGTCGATCGCCCGATCGGCCGCCCCGCGCATGACCTCCGCGTAGGCGCGCATCCGCTCGCCGTGGAAGGGCGGGAGCAGGAGCCGCCGCTGGCGCAGGTGCTCGGCGCCGTCGGCGAGCAGCACGGAGTGCTCGCCGAGCACCGGTCCGAGCACCGCGTTGGCCTCGCCCGCGCGCAGCCGGTCGAGCGAGCCGCGAAAGACCTGCTTGACCAGCTCGGGGTCGAAGACCATCACGAAGCGCGGGTCGAAGAGGCTCCCGAAGCTCACCACCTCGCCGTAGCGCCGCCGGCAGCCCTCGACGAAGCGCGAAGGCACGAGGAGGAAGCCGAGGGTCTGCAACCAGCGGGGCAGGGGCGGGCCGGGCGGCTGCGGGGAGGTGCTCAGCGCGCTCATGGCACCCATCTTGGCAGGGCGCGCCTGTGGCACGATGCCGCCCGGTGAGCGCCCGCGCCGACTACCTCCACCTACTCGAGATCCCGACCCGGTGGAAGGACAACGACGTCTACGGCCACGTCAACAACGTCGAGTACCTCTCCTACTTCGACACGGTCATCAACGAGTACCTGATCGTGGAGGGCGGCCTCGACATCCACCGCGGCGGGGTGATCGGCGTGTGCGCGGAGTCGCACTGCGCCTACCACGCCGCGATCAGCTTTCCGTCCACGATCGAGGCGGGGCTGCGCGTGGCGCGGCTCGGGCGCACGAGCGCCCGCTACGAGATCGCGCTCTTCCGGCCCGATCTTCAGGAACCCGCGGCGACGGGCTGGTTCGTCCACGTCTTCGTCGACCGCGAGGAGCGCCGGCCGGCCGAGATCCCCCCGGGGCTGCGGGCGGCGCTGGCCCGGATCACGGCCGGAGAGGCCAGCAAGTGAGCGTCACCGGGGCCGTCCTGCGCGAGATGGGCCGGCCGGGGCCCTACGCGAGCTCGCGGCCCCTCGAGCTCGCCGAGCTGCGCCTCGACCCGCCGGGTCCCGGGGAGCTTCGCGTCCGGGTGCGCGCGGCGGGACTGTGCCACTCCGACCTCTCTGTCGTCGACGGCTCGCGCCCGCGCGTGATGCCGATGGTGCTCGGCCACGAAGCGGCGGGCGAGGTGATCGAAGTGGGGCCCGAGGCCGGCGCCTTCGCGCCCGGAGACCACGTCGTCCTCGCCTTCGTTCCCGCGTGCGGGCGCTGCGGCCCGTGCCGCATCGGGCGCCCGGCGCTGTGCGAGCCCGGCGCCGCGGCCAACGCCGCGGGTTCTCTGCTCACCGGGGCGCGACGCTGGCACGAGGAGGGCTCGGGGGAGGAGCTCCACCATCACCTGGGCATCTCGGCCTTCGCCGAGGAGATCGTGGTCTCCGCGCGCTCGGCGGTGCGCGTGGAACCCGAGCTCCCCTTCGAGGTCGCGGCGCTCTTCGGCTGCGCGGTGCTCACCGGCGTGGGCGCGGTGATCAACACCGCGGGAGTGAAGCTCGGCGAGAGCGTCGCGGTCTTCGGGCTCGGCGGCGTCGGCCTCGCCGCGGTGCTCGGAGCGGTCTCCGCGGGCGCCAACCCGGTCGTGGCGATCGACCGCGTGCCCGAGAAGCTCGAGCTCGCCCGCGAGCTCGGAGCGACCTCCACGCTGCTCGCGGGCCCGAGCACCGTGGCCGAGGTGCGCGAGGCGACCGACGGCGGCGCGCACCACGCGATCGAGACCGTCGGCCACGAGGCGGTGCTCGCCGAGGCCTACGCCGCGACCCGCCGCGGCGGCTCGACGGTGACCGTCGGCCTCCCCCACCCCGAGCGGATGCTCTCGATCCCGGCGGTCTCGCTCGTCGCCGAGGAGCGCACGCTGCGCGGCTCCTACCTCGGCTCCTGCGTGCCCGAGCGCGACATCCCGCGCCTCGTCGGCCTGCACCGCGCCGGGCGCCTTCCGGTCGAGCGGCTCATCACCCACCGGCTCTCACTCGACGAACTCAACGAGGGCATGGACCGCCTCGCCCGCGGCGAGGCGGTCCGCCAGATCGTCACCCTCGGCTGAGGAGGATCGCCGGAGGCTACTTGCGGTTGCGCCCGTAGAGGTCGTGGGCGTCGACCCACTCCTCGGCGACGATCGCCGAACCGAGGGAGAGCTCGCCGCACAGAACCGTGGCGGCGACGATCTCGGTCAGCTTCATGACCCCGCCCTTGCCGTAGCAGCCGAGCAGCTCGAGGCACTCCCGCTGGGTGGCGAGGTGCGTCCCCCCGCCGTAGGTGGCGACGATCAGGGACGGGATCGTGACGGAGTAGTAGTAGTCGCCGTTCGGCCGGTGCTCGGCGTAGACGAAGGCGGCGGAGGACTCCGCCACGTTGGCGGCGTCCTGCCCCGTGGCAATGAACATCGCGGTGATCCCGTTGGCCGAGTGCGCGCCGTTGTTGTTGACCCCCGACATGAAGCCGCCGAGGTTCGAGACCTGCCGCGCGCGGTACATCTGCTCGCTCGAGGAGCGCATCACGCTCTGCAGCAGCGCGTCGGGGATCGTCGCCTCGGCCACCACCCGCTTGCCCCGGGTGTGGAGCATGTTCACCTGCGAGGTCTTCTTGTCGGTGGCGAAGTTCGACTCGAGAAAGAAGCGCTCGATGCCGCCCGGATGGTTGGCGGAGATCCACTGGCACGCCGCCTGGGTCGCCTTCCCGGTGAGGTTCTGACCCGCGGCGTCGCCCGTCGAGTAGTTGAAGCGGGTGTAGAGGATCCGGCTCGCGGAGTACTTGTCGATGTCGAGCAGCCGGCCGGACTGGGTGGTGCTCTCCGCCGCCGCCTTGATCTCCTCGAAGCTCTCGTCGAGCCAGCGGGCGAAGTCGCGCGCCTCGCGCGCGCTCGGGAAGAGGAACGCGGGGGCGCGCTGCATGCGGTCGTCGAGGATCGTCGTCGTCACGCCGCCGGCCTCGTGCAGCAGGCGCATGCCGCGGTTGTAGCTGGCCACCAGAGTCCCCTCGGCGGTGGCGAGCGGCACGTAGAACTCGCCCTGGGCGTGCTCCCCGTTGACGAGCAGCGGGCCGGCGAGGCCGATCGGCACCTGCGCGACGCCGACGAAGTGCTCGACGTTGCCCTGGAGCACCGAGGGGTCGAAGGAGTAGCTCGAGACGTGCTCGAGGTTCGCGCCCGTGCGCTCGCGCGCGAACTCCTGGCGCGCCCGCGCGGCCTCAGGGGTGTAGTCGTTCTCGCGGTCGCGCGGGATCGGGACGCGCTGCGTCGTGGTGGAAGCTGCCATGGCGCCTGTTCAGCTCCTTCGGGTGGAGGGTCGCCGCGCAGTGTGCCCGATCCCCGCTCGGCGCTGCGGGCCGCCGGGGGAACCGGCTCCTACGCGCGCAGTAGACGGCTATGGTTCCGCGCCGATGACGCGCCGCTTCGCCGCCGCCCTGTCCGTCGTCGCTGCCCTGGCTCCCGCCGTGGCCTCGGGGCGCTCCTCCTCGCTCTTCTCGGGGCCAGGACCGCGCCCGGGTCCCGATCTGCTCTACGCCCGCCCCGCGGTCGCGCCCCAGCTCACGAACCGCGCGCCGTGGCGCGCGGCGCCGATCCTCGTCTCGGGTGGCGTGGCCTACCGCGGCGGCGAGTTCCTCTACCAGGACTTCCTCTACGACGACAACGGCGCGCAGGAGCAGAACGACCCGAACGACCCACGCAAAGGCGGGAACACCTTCTCCAAGCAGAACGGCACCTACACCTACCCGACCGATCCGCGCTACGCGGGCAACGCCGCCGACTTCGTCGAGTTCCGCCTCAAGCCGCTGCGCCGCGCCACCGCCTTCCGGGTGACGCTGAACACGCTCAAGGACCGCTCGCTCACCGCGTTCTCCGTCGCGATCGGCGGCCGGCTCGGCGGCCCGCTGCGCGCCTTCCCGCACGGCGCGAACGTGAGGGCGCCCGCCCAGATCTTCCTGACGGTGCATCCCGCGGGCTCGCGCCTGGTGGGCGAGCTCGTCAACGCCACCACCGGCCGCCGCGTGCGCGGCGCCGCGCCGCGGGTCTCGGTCGACATGCGTCGTCGCCAGATCACGGTGAGCGTCTCGCACCGCCAGTGGAACCCGCGCCGGAGCACGGTGCGCCTCGCCGCCGGTGTCGGCCTGTGGGACGCCGCGAAGGACAGCTACCTCGTCCCCCAGGCCGCGGCCGACGCCACCCACCCGGGCGGAGCGGGCACCGCCCCGCATCCGGCGGCCTTCTTCAACGTTGCCTTCCGCCGCCGCGAGCCCCTCCAGAGCGTCACCGCCAGCACCTCCGCGGTCACCGACGCCGCCTGGTGGCGCGACCGCGCTCAGGGGCACGCGCTCGCCGCGGGCGACATCTCCTCGCTCTACGCCGACGTCTCGTTCCGCAAGTTGGCCCGGCGCGTGCACGACGAGCACGGCGTGCCGCGCTTCGGCGCGATCGACCGCATACTGCCGAGCCACTTCGAGACCGCGCAGGGCACCAACTTCAGCGAGTCGTGCATCTCCCAGCAGGCCACCTGCGTCGGCCAGTACCGCGGCCGCCTCGAGCCCTACGCCATCTACGTCCCGCGCAAGCGCCGGCCGGCCGGCGGTTACGGCCTCACCCTGCTCCTGCACTCGCTCTCGGCCAACTACAACCAGTACTCCGGGACCCGCAACCAGTCGCAGTTCGGCGAGCGTGGCCCTGGCTCGATCGTCATCACGCCGGAGGCCCGCGGCCCCGACGAGTTCTACGAGAATTACGGCGGCGCCGATGTCTTCGACGTGTGGGCGGACGTCGCGCGGCGCTACCGGCTCGACCCGAGCTACACGGAGATCACGGGCTACTCCATGGGCGGGATCGGGACCTTCAAGCTCGGCGCCCAGTTCCCCGACCTCTTCGCTCGCGCTCAGCCGACGGTGGGCGACGAGATGAACAACGACGTGCTCGCCTCGCTGCGCAACGTGCCGGTGCTCATGTGGAACAGCGCGGCCGACGAGCTCGTCCAGGCGCCCGTGTACACGGCGACGGCGAGCAGGCTCGACTCGCTCGGCTACCGCTACGAGCTCAACGTCTACCAGCCGTGCGTGAACGCGAAGTGCTCACCGCTCTTCCCCAACCACCTCGAGCTCGCGGTCAACGACCAGTACGCGCCGGCGGCCGCGTTCCTCGGCAACGCGCGGGTCAACCGCGACCCCGCGCACGTCACCTACGTCCTCGACCAGGTGCGCAACCACTCGAACCTCCGGCTGATCGGCGACCACGCCTACTGGGTCTCGGGAATGAGGCTGCGAAGCGCAGCGTCCTCGAGCGCCGGCGGCAGTCCCGAGGGGCAGATCGACGCCGTGTCGGGAGGCTTCGGGGTGGGCGATCCGCCGGTATCGGCGACGCAGACGGGGACGGGAACGCTGCAAGACGGATACCTCGGTCCGCTCTCCTTCACGAGCCGCGCGAAGACGTGGGGCAACGCGCCCAAGGCGGCCCGCAAGGACGAGATCGTGGTCAGCGCGACCAACATCGCCACCGCGGCGATCGACGTGCGCCGCGCCCGCGTCGACTGCCGCGTGAACGTTAAGATCAACAGCGACGGACCGCTGGCCGTGACGCTCCCCGGCTGCGGGCGAACCGTCCGCGGCGGGTAGCGAGCGCCCCCGCGTCCGGCGGGGTCAAGCATGGCCTTCGTCCCGACCGCCCGCCACCTGCTGCGCGCCCGGGATCTGGCCGACGCCCGCTACTTTGAGGCCCTGAGCGTGGACGACCTCGCCCGCGCCGCCGGACTTTCGCGCGCTCACTTCAGCCGCGAGTTCCGCCGCGCCTTCGGGGAATCGCCTCATGCGTACCTCCTCACCCGGCGCCTCGAGCGCAGCGCGGCGCTACTGCGGAGCACCGACCGCTCGGTGGCCGACATCTGCTTCTCCGTGGGCCAGCAGAGCGTCGGCTCGTTCACGACCAGCTTCACGCGGACCTACGGCGTCTCGCCGACGACCTACCGCGCCGCGTTCCCCCCGGCGAGCCACCAGGCGCGCGTCCCGACCTGCGTCCTGCGCGCCTACGGGCGCCCGCAACGCCGCACGTTTCGAGAAGACGGCAGCGGGGCGCGGGCCTAGCATCGCCACGACCGTTTCCGTTCGACCAGGAGGACTCGATGATCAGGCTCGCCAACGCACAGCTCTGGGTGCACGACCAGGACGAGGCGCTCGCCTTCTACACGCAGAAGCTCGGGATGGAGGTCCGCGCCGACGTGACCCTTGCCGAGATGGGCAACTTTCGCTGGCTCGCCGTCGGACCGGCCGGGCAGCCCGACATCGCGATCGTGCTCATGGCCATCCCCGGTGAGCCCGTGATGGACGGCGAGACCGCCGAGCAGGTGCAGAAGCTCATGGCCAAGGGCTTCGCCGGAACAATCTTCCTCACGACGGAGGACTGCCACGCCGCCTACGAGGAGCTCAAGGGTCGCGGCGTCGAGTTCACCGAGCAGCCCGAGGAGCGCCCGTACGGGATCGACTCGGCGTTCCGCGACCCGTCGGGCAACTCCATCCGCCTGACCCAGGTGCGGGAGATGGCCACGGCCTAAAGGCGGCCGCGGCGGCTCATCGCGGGCGGAGTTCACCTAGGATCGCCCTATGCCCGAAGCGACGCCGCGCGGACGCAACCCGTTCCCGAACCACGGGGTCGAGCGGAGTGCGCGCGGCGTCGCTCGCTACACCGGCGGGCCGCCGTCGCTCCTCGACATGCTGCGGGCGAGCGTCGATCGCGATCCCTCCGCGATGGCCGTCGTGGAGGTCGGGGGAGAGTCGGTCACCTACGAGCAGCTATGGGAGCGCGCTTCGCGCGTCGCGGGCGGACTGGTCGCACGCGGACTCCGGCGTGGCGATCGCGTGGCGATCCGGCTCGGCAACGGCCTCGACTGGGTGCTGGCGTTCTGGGGCGCGCAGCTCGCGGGCATGGTCGCCGTGCCCGTCAACACGCGCTTCAAGGACGAGGAGGTCCGCTACGTCGTAGAGGACTCGGGCAGCGCGTACGTCTTCGCCCCGGGCGAGCCGCTGCCCGACGCCGAAGCCGCCGCTCCCGCCCAGGGCCTCGAACCCGACGACCTGGCGGCGATCTTCTACACGAGCGGCACGACCGGCTTTCCGAAGGGCGCGATGACCTCGCACGCGAACTTCTTGGCCAACAGCGAGAGCGCGGTGCGCTGCATCGGCGTCGATCGCGCCGAGGGCGGCGCGCTCAGCACCCTCGTCAACGTGCCGCTCTTCCACGTGACCGGCTGCAACAGCCAACTGATCGTGCTGCTCGACCTCGGCGGCACCACCTATGTCCTCACCGATCCGCTCGATCTCGAAGGCTTCCTGCAAACCGTCTCCGAGCACGGGGTCGACATGCTCACCTCGGTGCCGGCGATCTACCACGCGCTGACGCGCCACCCCGCGTTCGCGCAGGCGGACCTGAGCAGCGTGCGGTGGGTTTCCTACGGGGGTGCTCCGATCGCCGCCTCCACGGTGCACGGCATCATGGAGGCCTTCCCGGATGCGCGGGTGGGCAACGGCTTCGGGCTGACCGAGACCTCGTCGCTGACCTCATACCTCCCCCACGAGGAGGCGGCCGAGCACGCCGACTCCGTCGGATGGGCGATGCCGGTCGACGACCTGGCCATCGACGCACCCGACCCGGACACCGGCGTGGGCGAGCTGCTCGTCCGCGGACCCAACGTGGTGAGCGGCTACTGGAACAAGGAGGATGCCACCGCCGAGACGTTCGTCGAAGGCTGGTTGCACACCGGCGATCTGGCGCGCATCGACGCCGACGGACTGCTCTACATCGTCGATCGCCAGAAGGACATGATCAACCGCGGCGGCGAGAACGTGTACTCGATCGAGGTCGAGAGCGCCCTCGCGGGCGCGCCGGGTGTCGGCGAGGCCGCGGCCGTCGGCGTGCCCGACGACATGATGGGCGAGAAGGTCGGCGCGGTCATCGTGCCCACCGCCGGCACCGACCTCGACATCGAGGCGGTGGTCGCGCACGCGCGTGAGCGCATCGCCGACTTCAAGGTCCCGCAGTACGTCGCCGTGAGGGCCGACCCGCTGCCGCGCAACCCGGGTGGCAAGGTCCTCAAGGCGCTCCTGCGGGACGAAACCGACTGGGGAGATCCACTGCGCTGATGAGCACCGGCAACACCGTTCAAGGGCCGCTCGACACCGGCGAGCTCGGCACCACGCTGATCCACGAGCACGTCCGCTTTCGCGACGAGGCGGTCGCCGAGAACTGGCCGGGACGCTACGACGCCGAGGCCGAGATGGCGGCGGCCGTCGAGGCGGTGAGCGCGGCCAAGGAGCGCGGCGTCAAGAGCATCGTCGATCCGACCGCGATGTTCGGCGGGCGCGACGTGCGCTTCATGCGCGACGTCGCCGAGCGGACCGGCGTGCAGATCGTCGCGTGCACCGGCATCTACACCTACGACTTCCTTCCCCACTACTTCGAGAACCGCGACGCCGACGTGATGGCCGAGCACTTCGTCGAGGACATCGAGCGGGGCGTGCAGGGCACCGAGGTCAAGGCGGCGTTCCTCAAGTGCGCGGCCGATGCGCCCGGCGTCACCGAGCACGTCGAGAAGATCCACCGCGCGTGCGCACGAGCCTCGGTGCAGACGGGCGCGCCGATCATGGCGCACTCCATGCCTGCGGTCGCCACCGGGCCGCGCCAGGTCGAGATCTTCCTCGAGGAGGGCGTCGCGCCCGAGAAGATCCAGATCGCCCACTGCGGCGACACCGACGACGTCGACTACATCCAGGGATTGCTCGACCGCGGCGTCTACGTCGGCCTCGACCGCTACGGGCTCGAGATGTACCTCCCCATGGACCGCCGCAACGCGACCGCCGCCGAGATGCTGCGCCGCGGCCACGCCGAGCGGATCTTCATCTCGCAGGACTTCTGCGCGACCATCGACTGGTTCCCGCCCGAGGCCGCGGAGGCGTTGGCCGCCCAGGGGGCGATCCGCGACTGGAGCATGACGCTCGTCTTCGACGAGGTCGTGCCGACGCTGCGCGAGCAGGGCGTCCTCGACGACGCGGGGTTCCGGACGATCTTCGAGGAGAACCCCGCGCGCTGGCTCGGCCGCTAGCGGCGAGCGGTCATTTTCTGAGAGAGTCGCCCCGCAGGAAGCATCCGAGTCAAGGGGAGGTTGCAGCATGTCCGACGGCGTCTATCGGGTCACCGAGGTGATCGGCGTGAGCAGCGAGTCGTGGGAGGCCGCCGCGCGCAGCGCGGTGGAGACCGCGGCCAGGACCGTGCGCGATCTGCGGATCGCCGAGGTCGTGAGACAGGACGTGACCATCGGGGAGGGCGGCATCCAGAACTACCGGGTGCGCCTCGCTCTCTCGTTCAAGTACGAGACGGGCGACTGACGCACGCGCCCCGGTCGGCGCCGCCGGAGGGAGGGCTACGCCGGCAGCCGAGCGGTCGGTCATACCGTCAGCAAGCGCGACAGAATGGCGGTGGGTGCGGTACGCCCGTAGGTCTTCCCTCCTAGTCGATGGTCGGCGCGGCTGAGTACTCCTCGTCGGTGACCTTCTCGCCCCAGTGGGCGGCGGGGTGCTCGTCGTCGACCTCGTTGAGCGCGAGGTGGGCCATGAAGCGATTCGGCGCGGCGCCGTGCCAGTGGGCCTCGTCGGGCTCGAAGAAGACGCGGTCACCGGGACGGATGACCTCGACCGAGCCACCGCGCCGCTGGACGAGCCCGACGCCCTCGGTGACGTAGATCGTCTGGCCCAGCTGGTGCGCGTGCCACGCGGTGTGCGCCCCCGGCGTGAAGTGGACGAGGTTTGCCTGGACGCGTGCGGGCGCGGGCGCCGCCGCCACTGGGTCGATGTAGACGTCGCCCGTGAACCAGTCCGCGGGGCCCTTGGCCGTGTCGATGCTGCTTCTCGTGATCTCCATGGGGAACGACCTTCCAGTGAGGCGGACTCCACGACGCTGCATGGTCCGCAGGTACTGGCCCCACCGTATCTCGGCGTCGCTCACCGTTGGCGACCGTGCTCGCAGGGCGGCCGTAACTCGTACGCCTCGCGCGCACTCCGCCGGCCGACGAGCCGCGGATGCACTGGCACGTCGATCGCTCTCGGCGCATTCTCAGAGAATCGGGACCGCCTTCTCACACGCCGCGTGCATCGTGCTGATCGAACCCGGGAGACGCCCGGACTACAAAGGAGACGGACCCATGTTCCACCGCATCCAGAAGGTCCTGGTCGGCGCCGCGGCGCTCGCTGCGCTCGCCCTCGGCGGCTCGGCCCTCGCCGGCGCAGCGACGTCGCAGACCGCGAGCACCACGACCAGAGCGCAACGACGACGCAGGCGCCGCCGAGGTTCGACGGCCCGGCGCACGGAACCGCCGCGCATGAGGACGCCGAGAAGCCCGTGACCGGCGACGCGGCCGCGAAGGCTAAGGCCGCCGGGGTCAAGAGCGTCGGCAGCGGCACCGCCGGTGCCGTCAACAACGACATGACGGGCAGGGGCTTCGAGACGACCGTCACGACGTCCGACGGCACCAAGGTGGAGGTCCACCTCGACAGCTCCTACCAGGTCATGCAGGGCCCCGGCGACCACGGAGGCCCCGACGGCCCAGGTGGCTTCAGAGGCTGAGCCACATTGCGTGACGGGGGCCGGCTCAGCCGCCGGCCCTCGTTCCGCAACTTAGAGGACAGGCGCTGCGCGATCTGACTCTCCCCTCCTTCGCTCCCAGAACGGACCGCCCGGCGCCCCCGCCGACTCCGCCGTGGCCGGCCTACATTCCGGGTCCGAAGTTGTCGACCCAACGATCTTGGAGGTCTGAGCAATGCGTGCAGTGGGAATCACCGCCCCGGGCGGACCCGAGGTCCTCTCGGTCGTCGATCGCCCGGTCCGGGAGCCCGGGCCGGGCGAGGTCCGTATCGCGGTCAAGGCGGCCGCGGTCAATCCGACCGACATCGGCCGGCGCCAGAGCGGCGGGGGCGACCTGCCCGCGCCGTGGACGCCGAGGATGGACGCGGCCGGAACCGTCGAGGCGGTCGGGGACGGCGTCGATCGGCTGCATGTGGGCGACGAGGTGATGGCGGCGGTCAGCCCACGCCGTCCCGAGGGCGGCGCTCAGGCTGAGCTCGTGGTCGTGCCTGCCGCGGCGGTCGTCCCGATCCCCGACGGCGCGACGCTTCAGCAAGCGTCGACGCTCCCGATGAACGGTCTCACCGCTGAGTTCGGCCTCGAGCTCCTCGGGCTGCAGGCCGGGAACACGCTCGCCGTGACTGGCGGCGCCGGGTTGCTCGCCTCTTACATCATCCCGCTGGCCAAGGAACAGGGTCTGCGCGTCCTCGCCGACGCCAAGCCCGAGGACGAGGAGCTCGTGCGCGGCTACGGGGCCGACGTCGTCGTCCCGCGCGGAGAGGGCTTCGTCGAGGCGGTGTCCGAGGGCGTCGACGGGCTCTACGACACCGCTCTGCTGCACGAGAGCGGGTTCGGCGCGATCCGCGACGGCGGCACGATGGTCGTCGTGCGCGGTTGGGACCCCGAGGAGACCGAGCGGGGCATCGTCGTCAAGCAGGTCTTCGTGTTCGACGTCCTCGAGCGGACGGACTGGCTCGAGGAGCTGCGGCGGCTGGCGTCCGACGGCCGCCTCCAGCTGCGCGTCGCCGGCGAGTACCCGCCCGAGGAGGCCGCCGAGGCCCAGCGCGCGATGGAGGCGGGCGGGCTGCGCGGACGGGCGGTCATCGTCTTTTGATAGCCGACCGCCCGTCCGGTAGATGTGGGGCAGCTTTCCAGCGACGGGCCAAGCCGGGCTTCTGATCGTCGGCTGCTGGTGGCCGTCGTGGGCCTCAGCACGCTCGCGCGTGCGCTCTCGGTGCCGTATCCGATCGTGCTCGTCCTCGGCAGGAACCGTTTCGCGGCGCAGGCCGGCAGTATCGAAGACGACGGCTACGAGGACCAGACGCTCGCCTACCAGCAAACGTTGCAGCACCTCCTCGGAGCGCAGCGCGAGGCTCTCCTGCGGAGGGCGGCCGCCACAACGACGCGCCGCATCGGGTGAGTACCCAACCATGGAGTTGATGGGACGACTCTCGAACCCTTGAGAACCGCCCTCGCTCGGCGTGCCCAACCCGGTAGACGGCGCTTCGGCCTGGTCAGCTGGGGGCCGGCTCGATGAGGCCGGTTTCGTAGGCGAGCGCGACCGCCTGGACACGGTCGCGGAGGTCGAGCTTGCGCGATGCGGGCGACGTGGGTCTTGACGGTGGCGGGGGCGAGGTAGAGCTCGGCGGCGATCTCGGCGGTGGAAAGGCCGCGGGCGATCAGCCGTAGCACCTCGAGCTCGCGGTCGGTCAGCTCGTCGAGCCTCTCTGGGCGAGAGGCGCCGGGAAGGGGCCGGCGCACGAAGCGCTCGATCAGCCGGCGGGTGATCGCCGGGGGGTCCTTCTTGAGTTGGTGGAGTGCGTGCGCGTCGCGTTACGCGGCGCAGCAAGAGAGCTGGGAGACATCGCGATCGAACGTCTGCGCGGCGAGGCGGAGTCCCTCGGCCATCGTCAGGTAGGGCGCCCAGGTGTCCGCCAGCTGCTCGATCGTCATGTCTTGCGCGATCGCAAGGACGGCCGCGTAGATCACTTCGCCGGCGCCCTCTGCCAAGGCCGATGCCCCGATCAGGCGACCGGTACCGGCGTCGCTGACGAGCTTGATCAGGCCGCGGGTGTCGTCGTTGACGAGCGCGCGCGGTATCGCCGAGAGTGGCAGCACGGAGGTCTGCGCGTCGATGCCCTGCTCGCGCGCCTCGGCCTCCGTCAGACCAGCCGCGGCGATCTGCGGGAAGGTGAAGATGATCCGCGGGAGGGCCGCGAGGTCGAGGCGCTTGCCCCCACTCCCGAGCGCATTCTCGGCGGCGGCCGCGCCACCCGATGCCGCGACGTAGACGTACTGCGGCTGGCTAGTCACGTCCCCGGCGGCAAAGATCGAAGCGACGCTCGTGCGCTGCTCTTCGTCGACGATGATCGCGCCGCGCGGGTCGAGTGCGACGCCGATCTCGGCGAGACCGAGTCCCTCGGTGCTGGCCTGGCGGCCGGCGGCGACCAGGATGTCGTCGACGCGAACCTCGAACGGCGTGCCGTCGCCGTCCGTGCCGCGCATTATTTTCTCGGCGCCCTCAAGGGCGACGTCGATCGTCGTCGCCCATTCAAGGACCGTATGGCCGGCGTCTTCGAGGATGCCTCGGGTCGCTTCCGAGATCTCAGGCTCCATCGTCGGTGCGACGGTGCGGCGGGCGATGAAGGTCACCTGGCTTCCGAAGAGGCCGAACATCTGACCGAGCTCAAGACCGACGGAGCCGGTCCCCAGCATCGCGAGCCGCGTCGGCGGGTCGGTGACCTCGAGCGCTGACGTCGAGGTCAGATAGCCGGCGTCCTCGAGACCGGCGATCGGTGGCGCCGCCGGGCGCGCGCCCGCGGCGACGATGATCGCCTCAGCGGTGACGGGATCCCCGTCGACCGCGACCGTATGCGGGTCGACAAGATCGGCTTCGCCGGCGCGGAAGTCGATGCCGTAGGAGTCGATCAGGTCGACGTATTTCTCCTGGCGCAGCCGATCGACCAGTGCGGCTTTGCGCTCGACCGCCTCGGCGAGCCGGGCGCGATCGCCGCCGGCCTGCTTGGCGCTCGCGAGTAGCGACTTCGAAGGGATGCAGCCGATGTTCACGCAGGTGCCACCCGTCGTGCCATGCTCGATCATGACGACGCGCTTTCCGAGGTCACGCGCGCGGATGGCGGCGGCGAAGGCGCCGCCTCCTGAGCCGATCACGATCAGGTCGGTGTCGCGGACGGGCCGGGCGCCGTTTTGCGCTGCGAGCGATTCCTGCGTGATTCGCTGGACTGAGTACTTCGTTCCGGTGAGGGACTGCTCGAGTGCCCGGCGGTCTGCCGTCGCGGCGTCGAGCTCGGCGCGGCCAGCGCGCCAGTCAACTCGCACGTCGCGCGCGCCCGCCTGCTCGAACGCCTGCTTCACGTGCGTTGCGCACCCACTGCAGGTCATCCCCGACACGTCCACTTTTGTCCTCATGAGCGGACCTCCAGGGGACGCTCCGTCTCGCACTGGCGACGCGCCCGCACGCGCAGCACAATCGCGATCACAACGACGGCCGCGGCGGTCAGGCCCGCGCCGAGGCCGAGCACCGTGCCGACGGCGGCGCTGCCGACCGCCCCCACGAGTAGCGGACCGCCAGCGCAACAGACGACCGCGAGGAGGATCACGGCAACGCCAGCGCCCCGATCCCGGTTCGGTGAAGCCATCAGCACATCCTCCCGTCCACGCGCCGGCAGGCCGCGACGTGTTCGGCGTTGTCCGCCAAGAGGTCGTGGCCCAGGTCGAGCAGCTTCAGCACCCGGGGATCGGCGATCCGGTAGTACACGGTGCGGTGCACGCGGCGAGTCTCGACGAACCCGCACCAACGCAGACACGCGAGGTGGTTCGACACCTTCGGCTGAGGTTGGCCGAGCGTCTCGACGATGTCGCCGACCGATCGCTCGTCCTTGGCGATCAGCGCGAGGATCGCGACGCGCGTCGGCTCGCTCAGAGCACGGAAGTACTTCGCGACGAGCTCGATCTCAGTCGGCTCCTCAGAAATGCGAAAGGGAACAGTCGCAGTCGCCATTCAGGACCTCCGGGGCATTGCGATCGCGGCGGAAACATCAGGCCGCCATGATATCAGCAGCACGTGACTTGAACCACCTCGGAGTACTCAGGCCATGGCGAGCGACGCGACTGGCCTCGCCCACATCGATGCGCTGGAACGCTCTTGGCACCGGCGTGATCGTGGTCGTTTTGCTGGTCGTGGTCGAGCGGTGGCAGATCGGACACGACGAAGGTTTCGGCCGCCCTCGCCCGAGGCACGCTCACCCGGCCCAGTCGTCGCCGGTCACGTACCGAAATGGCCACCCTCTCGGCGCTCCTAAGTCGAGGCGGCCACAGATTGCTTCGTGCGTGCCCGAACGACGGGCGGAAGCAAAAGCAGCATGGAGACGGCGGGAATCGAACCCGCGTCCGCAGTCGCGTGGCCGCAGCGTCTACGAGCGTAGCCGGCGCTCTGGTCTCGTCCGAGGCTCGCCTCGCCGGCGGGGTTGCCTCAGACCAGCCCCCTT
>JAABUZ0100003807.1_pt1 | contig 21679 bp, 22 predicted proteins | sample 5562091 | NCBI WGS metagenome assembly JAABUZ01 (sample SAMN12813069, study PRJNA571459) | rock metagenome | isolation source: Antarctica rocks | place: Antarctica: Victoria Land, Linnaeus Terrace sud | collected 2015-12-21
CGATCGATGAGCATGGCAGCACCAGCAAGAGGGGAACAGGGTGATTCATCTCTCCTATTCTCGCTCCTACACTTCGGCTACCATACTGTCTATACGCCCGTTATTTCGCAACAGCAACTAGTACTAAACCCCGTTTGTCCGTCAGAGCTTTCTGGACGCACCACTAACACAGGTCGTTCCCAGCAAACAGTACCTTCCGATGGCAGACGAGCCGGCGCCGGCTACTATAATCCTCCGCTAGCGACGCCGGTCAATAACCTGCTGAATAAGTTCGAGGAGCACCTCCTTTGCGGGGCTAGCTGGAAGGATGCAGAGATCGTTACATGCCATCCGCGCATACGCCCGCGCTCGGTCCAGCGCCCGATCGAGCGCTCCTGAGGCGCGCATCGTCGCCAGTATTCCGTCCGCATTCCGCCCGCGCTCCATATCCTGACGGAGCGTGGAGTCACGTGATAAGGCTTGAGCAACCCTGATCACCCGCAGAGTGATGGTGCCCTGCCGCAAATCACTTCCCGCCGGATTGCCCAGAGATTGCTCATCGCCCACGAAATCCAGCACGTCGTCGGCTATCTAGAAGGCCAGACTTAAATTTGTTCGGTACGACCGAAGGGCGGTAATGCACTCCTCAGACTGGTCGCTCAAGACTCCGGCGCCTTCGCAGCACATCGCAAAGAGACTGGCCGCCTTGCCACCGATCCGCGCGAAGTAATCAGCTTCGTCGAGCGTGTGACTCTGCGACGCGGCATACTGACGCAGTTAACCACTACTCATATCCATGACCGTCTGGCTTAACAGCGACATGATGCACACGCTGTCTCGACGAGATGCCAATTCTGCACACTGGGCCAGGAAGAAATCGCCCACGAGAATGGCGATCTTGCCGTCCCAGACCGCGTTAATAGTCTGCAGACCGCGCCGCGTCAGAGCCTGATCGATGGTGTCGTTATGGACCAGGGTCGCTGTATGGACCACCTCAAGGGAGGCCGCCAGTGTCACCAACCGCTCCCTCCGGTAGGTTCCCAGCAGGAGTCGGCACCTGATCCGAAAGAACCGCTTGTTCGTTGTGCGCGGGATCCATCATATCGTTATGTCCTTTCTTGCCTAGTCGAATCGAATGCGCGGATCAACCCAGGCATAGGCCAGATCCGTTAGCAGATTGGCAATCAGCACGGCCAAGGCGCTCACCATGGAGAGCGCCTGGATGATCGGATAGTCCTGTTCGGTGATGGCGGTGATGTATTGGTACCCCAGTCCGCCCCAACTGAAGATCGTCTCGTCGATCACCGCGCCGCCCAGCAGTGTCGGCAGGAACAGGCCGATGTTGGTGATGATGGGCAGGAGCGCGTTGCGGAAGGCGTGCTTAAAGATCACGGCACGCCGGCTCAAGCCTTTCGCTTTTGCCGTACGGATGTAGTCCTGCCGGATCACTTCCAGCATGGACCCGCGCATGAAGCGGCTGTCGACCGCGATCCCCACGATCATCAGCACAAACACCGGCATGATCAAGTGTTTGGCCAGATCCCCCAGGAGCAAACCGGGGTTTTGCCCCAACTGGACAAACCACTCGTGGCTCCAGAACACGGGAATCGTGACGTCTTCCACGCGGCCCGCCGGAAGCCAGTTGAGCTTCACAGCAAAAAAGAAGATCAGCACCAGGCCCAGCCAGAACACCGGCATCGAGAGTCCGATGTAGCTGAGCACGGTAAAGACCTGATCGAAAAAGGTGTATTGCTTGAGCGCCGCGAAGATGCCGAGCGGCAGAGCGATCATCTGCTGCAAGGTGTACGCCAGGCCAATCAGGAGAATGGTGGACGGCAGTTTTTGTGCGATGACCGAGGCGACCGACGACCCAGCGGTAACCGAGGTCCCAAGATCACCGTGGGCGTACAGACCCATCTGACTGAAGTACTGCACGATCAGCGGTTTATCGAGCCCAAGACGGAGGATACAGGCGTGTGCCTGCGCCTCGCCTTTGGCGCTCTGCCCCTCGAACGCCGCGCACGGACCACCGGGCGTGATATGGAGAATGACGAAGAAAACGATCGACAGGCCGAACAAGATAAAGACGGCCTGGAGCAGGCGCCTCACGATATACGTGCCCATGGCGGTACCCCGTACCTTACGAACTTGCCCCAAAGCCACCGATTGTTAGCTTTAGGGTACCACAACGTATCTAGAGGTTTGTCCATTTAACTTTGTGGGATTGGATAGAGGCGGCGGACATTGGTCCGGGCGTTGATAGGCGGTGAAGGACCAGGTGATGGTTCGCCGTTGGTGGTTGCGCTCGGCTTCCAATGCTGCGACACGTCGCTCCAGGGTCGGTCGATCTCCCACCCGCCGCCGCAGACATTACCGACCGATGATCCCGATCTCGATCTGGCGGGTAAGAGGGCGGTATCACTACCGCCTCCTCCCCACCGAGTAGAGTAGGCCGCCAGCGAGGTACTGGGTTGTCCAGCCCTTTTCCGACGGCCTCTCCCCAATCGCAGCATGCGAGTTTCCCCGCACTGCGCTTTCCAGTGACTCATGCCAGGTTCCGCACTATGGGTCTTCCCGCATGGATGGCTTCGTGACAGGGACGACAGACCACCAAGGTCTTGCGCTGCCGGGGCGCCATGATCTGCACCCACACCGGCTTCTCCCTACGCCCCTTGCGCTTCACGTCCGCCAACTTCCGGAGGTGGTGGACCTCGTAGTCTCGGTGCGAGCCACAGAGCTCGAAGGTGTCCGCAAGTAGCCGTTGGAGCAGCTCGTTGCCCCGATCAGTGTCGATCTTGGGTGGAGTCTCAGTCAAGACGGCATTCCGTTGTCGTCGCAGCGGAATGCCGCCAAACTGAGCCACCGACGGCTTCTTGCCTGGCCCCCGCTCCACCACTACCCGCAGGCAGCTCATACTCCCGGACGGGGTCTGGACCGTCGCCCGGTACTTGCGTTGTATGGCCATCATCGAGCTCTTGTGCTTGCACGCTAGCGTCTTGAGCAACGAGCCCCGCATCGTCCAGTACAGCCGCCAGAGCCATCCAACGTTCTGGGCCAGGAGGTAGTACTGCGCCAGACCCCGGAACGCCGTCTGGTATTCGGCCACGATGGCGAAGTCACGATCGTGATTCCGGACCAGATGGATCGGGTAGCCCTTGCGCTCGTACCGAGTACGATGCTCCCGGATGACCTCCTGAGGCAGGCGCAAGCCGATGGAAACGTTGACCTGCCGCTGCCCTCGCCAGTCCAGCTTGTCATTGGCGTAGCGGACCACGATGTCGTAGCCCAGGAAGCGCGCCGGCTTTTACAAATGGCTCATCCAGATGGCCGATGATGGACGAGTTTGGGCCTTGGGAGCCCTGGTCAGTCGAGCAGATAGCGCAACTCTTTGTTGGTGCGCCCTTTCGGTGGTGGCTCACCGGTGGCATCGCGCACGCGGTGCGGCCGGCCGGACTGTGCGCGTTGCAAAGACGCGGTGCAGGGTGGACCGGTCCTGGACCATGAGAACGACGAGCCACAGATACAAAGGTTACCTGTTATGTGAGCTGGTCAATCCTATGACCCCAGTCTCACTAAACCGACCGTTTTTGAGATCTCCGCGCATAATGACAGGCGCAGCACTACAGTTATGATTGAGACAATGAGAGGCAAGCTCGCGTGACGCAGCGCATGGACGAGCCCGCTCGGGATGCTATCGGAGCATCGATGGTATCCTAGCTCTCGGTAGGTTGCCCTGGCTCTTCCTGGAGTTGATAACGAACCGTCTCCAGCTTCGCGAGCGCAGCGGCAGCCAAGGACTCGTTTGTTGCGCGCGCCGCGATCTCGAAAGCGTCTCTTGCGTCCACGAGATTACCCAGGTCACTGCACAGCATGCCAAGGTTGAATGCGGCGACAGCCGCGACGTCGACATCCTCCACAGTTATTCCGACTCTGTATGCATCCATGGCTCCTGTTGCGTCCCTATACTTCCGCAGCAAGTTGCCGAGATTCGTGGCGACCTTCGCGTTCAACACCGGCCCCGCAGTACCCATTACGGTGCGGTGACCGTCAATGGCTGCTGACAGATCATCTGACTCTGATAGCAAGTCGGCAAGGCGAAGGCCAGCCAAGCTGGAATCGTCGCCGGCTGCGTACGCTGCTGCGAGGCGGTATGCTTCAATCTCTCGGGGTACGTCACCCAGCTGATGTCGGACCATACCCAGGCTCAGGGCAGCCTCAGCGGCTTGCTCGATGTTGTCGCTCTTCGTCGCCGTACTAAATGCTGCGGCAGCCCCTTCCCAATCACGCTGATTGGCGAGGACCCTACCCAGCTGTAATGCCGCATCGTCGGTCACCGGTCCATCCAGGGACAAGGCAGTTCGGTATGCGCGAATTGCCTCTGGCACTTTGCCCAGTCGCTCGTAAAGCAGTCCCACGTTCAGCGCGGCCTTCGCAGCCTGATCAGCCACGCCAGAGTTGATTGCGGCTTCGTATTGCTCTATTGCCTTCTCATGGCTGCCCTCGTCTTGGAAAGTGCTTCCGAGGAAAAGCATGCTCCGGGCACGGGCGTCTGCATCCTCGCCCGCCCTCGCCAGCTCGAGTGCCTCGATGGCGGCCTCAATCTCATTCTTCTCGAGAAGCAATGAGCCGAGATTGACCGCGGCCCGCGGTGACCACACCGGGTGCTTGAGCGCAGATGCCTGCCGAAACGCCTCGATCGCCCTGGCATGCTCCCCATGGCTCTTCAACATCTGGCCGAGATCGAACGTCGCCGCTGCCGCGAAGGAGCCGTCGCTCGACTGCATGCCCTTTCGATACGCTTCCTCCGCGCCCTCGGTATCTCCTAGATCGTCAAGCACTCCGGCCAGCAGATATGCCGCAACGGGTGCAACACCCGGATCTTCGGTGCCCACGGCCGTCTTGAGCGCGGACGCTGCCGCCTCTAGGTCTCCCAGTCGCTGAAGCACGCTACCCGTGAGAAAGGAGGCAAACGGCAGTATGGACTCGGGTACACTCCCGACCTTGTCGAGGGCAATTCGAGCTACTGAGTCCTGCTGGTTTGAGTACGCGCGAAACCCCACGTGGACCGCCTCTACCCCCTCCACCAGACTTGCGCAATACGTCCGTGACTCCGCGGGGATGTCGAATGGGGTTCCTAACGCCGACCGAAACTCACCCTCGATGTGCGAAACGATGTAGTCAATCGCCGCATATGCGGTCCGGTTCGAGCCATCCACGCGAGATATCAGAGCTGCCGAAGAAGCGATAGGCTTCCTCGTCCACGCAAGGCCGTCGTCCAGCACCGAGTCCGACGGGTCAAGGTCTGGTCGTATCATCCGCAGGTAGCGGCAGTAGAGCTTCCCAATGTCGCCATCTGCGATGAGGCGAAGCATTCCAATTCGCTGCCAATCAACGGCTGCTCTCACTACCGCGTAGCCGGCTGGACAGAGCGTCTCCCCCGTCCTGAACCGTGTGACCAGTTCACGCCCAGCCACGAAGTGTGACCCGATACCCTGCCCAAAGTCTTCGCCGGGGTAGGAGATGCGGGCATCTGCACGTTCGCGTTCGGTGGCATGTTCAGAGAGGTTGATCTCTCGAACCTGGGCACTGTCGAATAGCAGTCGCGCGGTCCGTTGAACGTCACCCTCAGCATTGCGGAGCCGCGCATATTGCTCGTCCCTGATAGTGCCCACGGCAATAATTCTTCGCTCTCCATTTCGCCACCAGCGCTGAACCAGACCCGGTGTGAGGGCCCCGACCTCTATGAATCTTTCAAGGTCGTCAAGCCAGAGGATGGTGGGAAGTGGTCGAAGTTCCAGCCTCGTGCCCGAGTCGGTGATTTCCCGTAAGACCTGTGGCGTCGAGGGGATCAACACCTTTTGGTCAGGAAAGACTCTGCGGCAGCTCTCGAACGCTGTTCTTGTCTTGCCGGACTTCGAGGGACCCACTATGTAAACCAGACCGGCCTGCTGAAGCTCCTGGTCCAGGAAAGCATCGATGTTGCGTCCGATGTATGGGGGACGTGTGTTGCTGCCGCGGAACCGGTCGGCAATATCTGAGCGGAAAACGCCCAGATCGTCGAAGGGATCCACTCGGTTGAGTGTTGGTGGAGGCCACTGTACGAGCAACTGCCGCTGTTTGATCTCCGTGGCCTGACGTTGGGAAACATACCCTTCAAGAGCCCCGATGGCTGGCTTAACGACTTGCAGCGCGAGTCCTATGACAAGAAAGTAGATGGCGGCGCGGTCCGAAAGGTGCAGCGGCTTCACTGCGACTACTGCAAAGGCTTGAAGCGCCGCGAGGACGATGAGTGAGCCGCCTATGATCCGCAGAACGATAACGATCAGCCGTGTCATGTGCCATTGTCTGCTGTCCTGGCATGTGAGGCCAGGTGCTTCTACGGGATAGGATGCTAACTCGTGGTGCGGCTCCTATGCGTGTCAGGGCCCCGGAACAAGAAAGGGACTGAGTCCCATTGAACGAAGGTATTTCGAGACACGTTAGTGGCTACACTCGTGCGACGACTTATTCGGCCTGGCGCACTGCGCGGCTGAACGATGCGATGAGGGCGAGGATAGCGGCGAGGGCACCAAACACGAGAAACGTTGCGTGCAGACCAGCGACTTGGAGCATAACGCCGGCGAACAATGGGCCGAGGGAGAGAAGGCTGCCAGGCACGAGTTGCATAGCGCCCCGAACGCGGCCCTGGAGTGCATCCGGTATCAGCCCAGCAAGATAGCCGATCGCCAGCACATTCCAGCAAATACCCATAGCCACCATGGCGGCCCCAATAATTCCAACAACGATGAAGTTGGGTGCCAGTGCGTACAGCGGAAACAGCAGAGCGAAGCCCCACTGGACACAGATCAGTAGCATGCCAAGGCGCACATGGCGACCCACGCGACCAGCAACCAGGGAGCCAAGCAGACCGCCCAGGCTGTAGATCGTAAAGACCAAACCGATCTGGGGCGGAGTCGCGCCAAGGTGCCGCGCCAGAACGATGACGGCGAGACTCTGTGCAGCGGCCAGAAAATTGATGCCACCAAGGAGAAAGACGCTCACACGAAGAAACGGGTGGTGCCAGGCCCATCGGATTCCCTCGCCTACCTCAGAGAGCACGCGTTGGTTGCTCCGCTGGCGCACTTCCTGGAGCGGCGTTACCACGAACTGGAGGGAGAGGACGGACAGGACGTAGGAGACCGCATCGACAGCGAAAGGGAGCAGATGGGCGAGACCGTAGAGCAGTCCGCCGAGCGGTGGACCAACCAGGGATCCAACCTGATCGGTCGCCTGGTTGATCGATGCTGCCTCGGTGAGTTGGTCGGGAGGCACCACCCGGGGAATCGCGGCGCTTTCTGCCAGGCCGAAGACGACAGAGAGACTTCCTTCCACAAAGGCGACGATGTCGAGTTGCACGACCGGGAGGACGGCCACGCAGAGGGTTAGCGCGACGGAACCAAGTGCCAGTGCTCGACCCGTATCGCAGAGCATCATCGTGCGTCTGCGGTCCCAGCGATCGACCAGTACTCCACCAGGAAGCGTGAAGAGCAGACGGGGAGCACTGCCAAAAAACCCAACCAGGCCGGCCGCGATCGTGGAGTGGGTGATCGTCAGAGCAAGCAGGGGGAACGCGAGCCCCGAGACCCCGGAGCCGGCCACTGATACTGCCTGACCAACTCGCAGGAGGAGGAAGTCGCGATTGCGCCAGAGAGACCGAGGAAGCCTAGCAGGTTGGGCGCTTCGTGCCAGTGTCATCGCTTGCCCTCGCGCGGAACCCAATCGCATGCGTCGGTTGCGCCTGGCTCGCTTCAACCGCATGCTCGAAGGCTCGGACCAACTCGGCTGCCAGTGTCTCGCAGCCCTTGACGTACGCGCCCCACAAACCGTGCGGAACCTTGTGTTCCAGGATCTCAGCCAGCGTATGCAGAATCGCTTCTTCCTCGGCCCTCATGGCCGGATCGATGTCAGGAGCACTGGCAGTGTCCGCGCCCGGCGGGGCGTATCCGGCCAGGTGCTCAACCCTCTCGACGGGCACGTGGAACGCCGCGGCGATCTTCTGCAGGTGCTGACGCGAAGGTACGACCTGACCGCGCCGCCACCGGGAGACCTGAGCATCCGCAACACCCAGTTGCCGCGCAACGTCGGCTTGCGATAGGTTGCGCGTCTGCATACTGGCAGCAAGCCATTCCCCGAATGGGCGTGCCGTTTCCTTCATCCACTGCCTCCGTAGACATTCTTACACAAGTGTAAGTATGCTTACCAGATCAAGGGCCTTGTAGCTAGCGACATGCTCGACCGTTAACGAGACAATGGCGCAATGCCAGAAGCCCGGGCGTTTACCCCGCTCGTCGCCCACAGTGCAGATGCGTAGCGTCATTGACATCCAGATGTCACTATTAATGTGGGCTCCATTGCGCTCCTGCAGACCTAGCTGGCGAAGTGCTCATGATGGTGCTCGACGGTGAGATCAAGGATGGACTTCGATCCGCGCTTGATATCCTGCAAGAGTGTCTCCGCCTCTCTCCAGGCTAGATCGTACTGTGCCTCGGTTATCGTTCCTGCTTTCAGCCCGGCTTCGAGTTCATCAGCATTGAGCAGCACTGTCTCCCGTGACGGCAGCACAACGATATCAAGGTAGAGGTCATCAAGCCAGGGAATCCCATCGGCAGTCACCCCTTGGTCTGCACAGATATCGATGTACCACTGGACCACGGCACCCGTCGCATCGACCATGGTCGTCACTGTATGGTGTGCACCCTCAGGGAAGTGCTGGAGCCAGCAGTATCCGCAATCGGCGACACAGTAGCGGTAGCCCAGAACGGTCTTGTGGAGCGGTTCCGTCACCGTGTGGAGAAGCAAGCGGGTCAGATACCCCGTGAATACTGGGCTATCAATGCGGACAACGTCGAAGTCGCGCTCCAGAACGCGCTTCCAGGGAACGCGATTGGCGAGCCGGCGCTCCATAGGCCATTATGCAAGCGCCTCCGGTGCCACGCCCGCCGAGCACGTATATGATCTGGCTATGATCGCGCTGCTTCGCCAGAGAAACTACGCCTTGCTGTGGTCCTCTGCCACGATCTCCGCGCTGGGTAACTGTCTGCTCGTCGCCGCTCTTCCCTATTACGTGTACTCGACCACCGGATCGACCCTGGCGTCGGGTGGGGCGATCATCTCAACGGTGGCTCCGATGGTCATTCTTCCGAGTATCGGTGGCATTTTCGCCGACCGCTGGGATCGCAAACGAGTCATGTTCTGGAGTGACTGGCTGCGCGGGATCATCCGGTTGCCCATGCTGGCCGTCCATTCGGCATCGACCATCTGGATCGTGTTTGTTGTGGGGTTCGTGGGATCGACCGTCACCTTCTTTGCCGGACCATTTGGGGCTGCCTCTATTCCACAACTGGTTGGACCGGACAACCTTCCGGCGGCGAATAGTGGCTTTGTGGTGGGTGCGAACGTTGGCAGAATTGCGGGGCCATTTGCAGCGGGGGCGTTGCTGGCCACGGTTGGCCTCTCCGGCGTGGTCCTTGCCGACGCTGCCACATTCTTTCTTTCCGGATGGCTGGTGTCGCTGTTGCTCTTTCCGGTGCAGGAGTCCGCGATTGGGTCGACCACCGATCCATCTGACGTGCCGAAGGCGCCAAGCGGACGGAGCATTCGTGAGTGGCGTGCCGGTTTGGCCCATATCAAAGGGGAGCGACTGCTCACCGTCCTCCTGGCCACCACCATGCTTGGGGGCATCGGCGGGGGGATGTTCAATCCCTTGCTCGCACCGTTCGTTCGGCACGTGCTGGGCGCGTCTGCACAGGTGTACGGCGCACTGGTAAGCGTCAACGGAGCGGGTGGATTGCTCGCTGCAGTCGGGCTCGGGACGTTGAGTCAGCATGTTCGGCCGATAGTCATCATCGGTTCGGGCGCGCTCTTGGTCGCAGCCTTCTCCTTGGCCGTGGATCTGGTGCCGACGGTCCCCGGCACGCTCGTCGGGATGGGCATTGCAACGCTGTGCGGGACGGCTTCCTTTGTGTCGCGGCAGACGCTGTTCCAGTCGTCGGTTCCAACTGCCTTTGGTGGCCGCGTATTCGGGACCTACCTCTCGATGATGGCACTGAGCTCACTTATAGGGATGAGTGTCGGGAGCGTACTCGCCACGGGGATTGGCATTCGTGAGACCATGGCAATTGGTAGTGCAGTACAGGGTATGGCAGCGATCCTTCTTCTTCTCTGGCTGCGCGGCTCACCTGACATTGTGAAGACACCGCCACAGGAGGTCCCCGTTGCCACTGGTAGTCCACCGCGTGAGCAGCGCGCGTAGCCAGCGGGTAGACCTGATTCACCCCGGAACGAGGCGCACGCAGTCCGATCTGGTCTGGCGGGAGGCACTATAGACGATGGTCCATCAGCAGGACGATGTCTATGAAGCACACTCCCCGATTCACGGCATGGGGATTTTCGCCGGCAGAGACTTCCATGTGGGAGAGCGTGTGGTTAGGATCGACGATGCCCGCATTGTGCCGGAGAGCAGTCCCGATGTTGATGCCGATGGACGGCGCCTCTACTACGACGACATCAGCGGCGGCCGGGTCGTGCAGCTCGGACCACTCCAGTACACCAACCACAGCTGTGGCTTCACGACCTACACCAAGACAATTGGCGGCGTCAGGTACCGGATCGCCCGCCGGGATATTCATGCCGCCCAAGAGATCACGAGCCACTACTGCATCAACGCCAACTTTGGCGGGACGTGGGCGTGCAACTGCGGCAGCCCCACCTGTCTACGGCAACTGACTCACAGCTACTTTGCGCTCCCGGCTCAGCTGCAACTGGAATATCTCCCCTTGCTCGATGACTGGTTCATCGAAGAGCACCGCCAGGCGGTGGAGGAGCTACGGCGAGTGAACTCGGCAAACTGGAGCCATTGATTTGTATTCGCATAAGTAGCCGCAGTCCTCGTCAGAGCCCGGGGGACACCTGCTCGCTTTTATGCTTGCTTCATCGATGATTGAGCTCTATCTCCATGTCAGGCAGAGTTGTTCAACACGAGGTGCCACTCTGGATCAGCATGGCACCGCCGGAGTTCGTATCACCGTGCCCCACTCACCGTCGCCTCGTTGAACCATCCGCGTGCGCCGGTTCGCTTCGGAGCAGGTGCGAGTTGAACGTCGTGAGCGCGGCCAGAACAACCTGTGGCACGAACACGATGAGGATCGTGGTCACTCCGCCGAAGTGCTGCAGGAGTACCCCGGTCAAGGCGATCGACAGCGGCTCCAGACCGACGGTCGCTAGCAGGATGACGCTGTTCACCCGGCCTCGGAGTTCATCGGGAATGAGCCGGAGCTGGTAGCTGGATTGGACGATGAGGAAGATGGTCACGATCGGCGCGCCAACGATGTACGCGGCAAAGAGTGTGGCAAGGTTTGGCGCCAGGGCATAGGGAATCCAGGTCAGCGCCCAACCCCAGGTGGCCAGGACTAGCAATGTACGGAACGTGAACCGCCGCTGCAGGTAGGATGCGGCAAGCGAGCCCAGGATACCCCCAACCCCGCCGAAGCCAAACAGCAGTCCGATACCAAATGCGCCGGCATGCATCTCTTGAGCCCGCACGATCAGGATGAGCTGATATCCGAAGCTGAAAAAATTGAGACCGGCCACCAGCACAGCCAGAAACCGCAGTACCGGGTGACGCCAAAGCCAGCTCACCCCTTCCCTGAGTTCTCCCCAGAAATGGCGACGAGCCCCCTCCCGCCTCTCCTGGAATTGCGGTCGTATGAAAAACAGGGAGAGGGCAGATGCCACATAGGAGACGGCATCGACCAGAAACGGCAGGGCACGGTTGATCGCGAACAGCACGCCGCCGATCGAGGGGCCAAGCATGCTTGAGGCCGACCCGCTCATGGAACCCAATGCAATAGCGTCTCCCAGCTCCTCTTCGGTCACCACCCGGAGCAGGCTTGCGCTGCCGGCCAGGCCGAACACGTTCTGCAGTGCGCCCTCGACCAGCGTCACAGCGGCAAGCTGCAGCAGGGAGAGGTGACCGGTAGCCAATGCCAGCGGAATGCTCGCCAGTGCGATCCCTCGGCCGACTTCGGAGAGGATCATGAGCTTCTTGCGATCCCAGCGGTCGACCAGCACCCCAATCGGCAGCGGGAGGACGATGGTCGGCAAACCGCGGGCGGCGATGAGCAGACCGGTCTCAGCAGCCGAATGCGTGAGGCTGAGCAACAGGAGGGGAAAGGCCAGGCCCGAGGCATGCGATCCAAGAGCGGACACGATCTGCCCGCTCCACATCAGACGAAAGTCCGGATTGCGCCAGACTGACGGCAGCGTGAAGTTTCGACGCGTAAAAAGCGAGAACATCGAAATATCTCCGTGTTCGAGATGGTCGTGAGAGACACGAGCTGGTGAGTGTTATGAGAGTTCCAAGCAAAACAAAAAGGCCGCGGAAGATGGACTCTCCCACGGCCTCAAGATTGCTATTACTTATGTCAAGTGGTCATGGGCACACTACTCCCGCAACGGCACCCCGCGTTTTGGTCCAAAGACCGATACCCACTAACACCAGACTGCGTCTACTCATATCGTCGTAGCGTACCACGCCGAAGTAAAGCCTGCGCTCACTGTTGGCCGGTGTGCGATTGACGTTCCAGTAAGGATGGTAGCATCGCGCTATGGGAGAAGCGTGCGTCTCGTCAAACGACCGTGGTTTCTGCCACAAGCGACTGACTGTCGGTCAACTAACTGCTCGTCAACGGAGCTCTGTGTCTCAGAAACTCACGCGATACAACTATAGCCAGGTTAATGAGACACTGCGCTGTTTCTCACAAAACCAACGAGCGTGTTGAAAAAGCCGGAGTTTAGACTAAGGATGCCCGGTTGACTGTATTCCTCGCCGGTGGAGCGCCTCCCCATGCTTGGTCCATCGAAGGCTCGCGATCTCGACCGCCTGGTCGTTGTCTCACTCGATCGCCTTGTTCCCACAGACCACTTCTATCGTCACCTTGAACGTGAACTCGATCTCTCCTTCGTCCGTGACTGGGTCAAAGAGTGCTATGCCGACACAGGGCGTCCCTCCATTGATCCCGTGGTGTTCTTCAAGCTCCAACTCGCGCTCTTCTTTGAAGGTCTGCGCTCAGAGCGGCAACTGATGCGGGTTGCTGCCGATCATCTCAGTATCCGCTGGTATGCCGGGTACAACCTGGATGAAGCTCTGCCGGACCTCTCAAGCCTGACGCGCATCCGGCACCGCCTGGGGCTACCGTTGTTCCGTCAATTCTTCGAGCACGTGGTGGACCTGTGTGACCAAGCCGGCTTGATTTGGGGGAAGGAACTGCTGGTCGATGCCACTAAAGTTCGCGCCAACGCGTCGATGGACTCGCTCGTCCCGCGGTTGGCAGAAGTGGTGAATGATCACCTGGTCGAACTCTTCGGCGACCAGGACGGTGCAACGGAGAGCAAGTCGATGGTCAAGGACGAGAACGAACCGCCGCTGCTGCATCCTGAACGTATGGTCGAAACCCACCAGGATCAACCCACGGAGGAAGGACGCTGGGATGTCCTGGAAACATGCCGACTTGATCCCGATCGCCCCTTGTCCCCTGGCTATCAGCGGCTTTCCTCGCGCAAGATCAGTCGCACCGATCCGGATGCAACGCCCATGTCCGTGCGCTATGGCGGGACAGCATTGGGCTATCAGGATCATTACCTCGTTGATGGCGGCAAAGCCCGCATCATTCTTCACGCATTGATCACTCCGGGCGATGTCATGGAGAATCAGCCCTTCCGTGACCAGCTCCGGCGTACCGTCTTCCGCTACCAACTGCGTCCCAGGCGCGTAATTGCCGATACTACCTACGGAACCGTGGAGAACCTCCTGGCACTGGAAGAGGATGGGATTATCCCCTTCATCCCGTTACCGGAGTGGGAGAAGTCCTCACCCTTCTACCGATCAGACCGCTTCAGCTACGACCCTGAACGGGATGTCTACGCCTGTCCGCAGGGCACGCTCCTCACCCTTCGGTGGACTGACAAGGTCGGGAAGCGGAAGCAGTATCGAGCGGATCCAGCCGTGTGCAAGGTGTGCCCTCTTCGGGAGCACTGCACGGCCAACCGTCGTGGTCGGGTCATCTACCGTCCCTTCCACGCCGAGCTGCTGGAACGGGTGAAAGCCCACCACCATCGTCCGGCCTTTGGGAGGGCGATGCGGAAACGCAGCGTCTGGGTCGAGCCGCTCTTTGCTGAAGCCAAACAGTGGCATGGCTTGACGCGGTTTCGGCTCCGTGGCCTGCACAACGTGAACATACAGGGACTCTTGGTGGCGAGTGGTCAGAATCTCAAGCGGTACCTGGCGGCACGAGGATGGGGGCGGCGCTCGGGACCTACTGGTAGCTTCGGCTTCCCGGCGCAGCCTTCCGTGCCCTTGTCCAACAGGTGACCGACTTCACGTCATTGATTGGCTGGCCTATCCGACCGCGCTGCGCCTGGCATGCAACACTGCTTACTGCTCCCCTGGCTCAGTCAGGACTTTTTCAACAGGCTCGAAGGTTTTCTGAGACAATGCAAGAGGCCCTAACCGGCCGGAGTAGGTCTAGCACCCTCTATCGCCTATAAATGGCGGCGTGACGCCTAAAACGGGAACCTGGATCGCTGAGACATTGCTGTCTTGTAAAGCCGTCTTATATTCATCGTCTTCCTGCTTGCAAAACGGGTAAGTATGTGAGACGATGGACGCATGATTATTGGCTATGCTCGGGTCTCTACTGGTGACCAGGCACTGGCTCTCCAGCTCGACGCCCTGCGGGCAGTAGGCTGTGAGACGATTTTTCGCGACATTGAACCAGCGGTTTATGACCAAATTGAACCACGACAGAGGATAGGACTCCACGACATCGGCGAACGCTCCGAGAGAGAAGCACTACTATTCCTCTCTCACCAGCATCGGAATGGCTCCTCTGCAGGTCGGTCACTGACTACATGAGCGACCGAGCCGGCTATTTTGGCGGGAAACGTGGATCCTTCGCGGCACGCTCGGCAGCACGCCGCAGGCCTTCTCTCCAACTCTCTCCCACCTCCGGGATTAGTGTGATGACGAATCCACCAAAAAAGACAATGCATGCGGCAATAGTTGCGTTGTGAGCCGACCAGATAAATGCCAAGTGGAGTACGAAGTAGGCGACTATGCCACCCACAAGGAAGAAATGGCGGAGTAACCAAACGTGGGACATATTGGCCCTCAAGGCTTAAATGCACTGACTGCACCAACGGCACAGCTGACAGCTATTAGGTACAGCGCGTACGGTGCCGACTTCATGTCATACTCAGCCCCTCTATTGGCGGATGCGATGGGTGCTGCCCTCCTTGATCTTGACGCGGCCCGGAATCCCCAGAAGTGGGGTGGTCCGTCCAGGTTCGCCGGTTGCCTCTCCCTTTGTTGGTCCCAGCAGCATCAACACGCCGCTTTTTTGGGCCAAACCTAGGCGGGTGGACCACCGGGATGTTCTCGCTGACCACCTTCCTCGTCTGGCGTATTGGTGAAGGCGGTGCGGTAGAGGTTTGCTCATGTGAACCATTGGCATCTCTGGGCGTGTGGCAACAAATGACTGCGTAACTCTCCTCGCGACTACAGTTGCCCTTGGATTCGTGCAGCACGACCTTCCTCAGCCGCTCCACGATCAGCCGGCGGCGAGTCACGGCATTCACCGGGCCGCGTGGCTCTCGGTGGCAGCTTGAGGACTACCCTCTTCCCATACGCCGAATAGTCTGCCACGGCAGACATCCGTTCGACGTGACCCGGCATCCGCCATACCTCCCGTACTAACCGCCCCGTGACGCGCGACACGTAGAGATCAACGTCGTAATTCACGGAATGCACCGATGTGTGACCGCTGGGTCTCGTCTCCCGCAACCCCTGTCGCACGTGCCACACCGGTATTCCGCGGATCGATTCCGGCCCAACCGTCACTGCGTAGAACCGTTGAACAGTGCGGGGATATAGGATGGCGATATGATATACCCAAGTCGGCAGGAAGTTCAGCCCCCAACTCTGGGTGCATTGTAGAACCTTACCATTCGCCTGTTGATCCACCTCGATCCCTCTCGCCACCAGTGTGATTCGGCGGGTCCGAGAATGCACGACCCGTTTGCCGATCTCGGTGGTCCCCGTCACAAGTGAATCATCACGTTCCCGGATCGGTCGCAAGCCGATGTCGATACTGTCAAGTATGGTTTCCGGCCGGCCGAAGAAGCGAGTGACGATGCGCGACTGCACGTGGAAGGTGCCAGCGCCGACCAGCGAGTGGTAGGCGGACTGAATTAGCCGGGAGGGCGGAGGGTAGCTCATGCCGTCCGCCTCGACCGACAGCCACCGCCCGACAGCACAAACTACTAGGACCGCCCCGGACAATCCTCGCATAACGCTCTGCATCGCTGTGCCTCACGGATTCTGGTAGTTGTTTACGTCGGGGGGACATGGTTCAACGTTCAGACAGAAGACATAGATCACATAATAATTGGGACCCACCGCACCTGCAAGTGTAAAGTTTTGGACTGTCACAGAGACGACAATCAAGCCGTTTCCCACGTACATGGCGGCGGTTTCTATGGGATACATGTGGCGAACGCTTCCTACGCCAATATGGGACAGCAAACGGCCGTAATCGACGAAGCGTCCATTGACGACGACCTGAATCGACGCCAATATGCCCGTTAAGCGGCTCCCGTTCGGGGAGACTCGCAGCACAAAGGAGACATCCCCGTTCTCCTGGGGATGAGCGAAGGCCTGAATCGTGACGGCCTGAGTGCTCCCCACCACGTCACGCGCGTGAGTCAGCAGAAACTCCTCATCTTCTCCGCAGGTGTCTTCACGCGCGCCTCGCGCGTCCTTACAGGCATAGGGCTGACTGCCAGTTCCCCGCTGCAAAAAGCGTCCAGTGGTCGGATCGTAGTACCGCCTGCTCATCTTGTACAGCCCGGTTTGCGGGTCCAGCATCGCGCCGTCATACCGGAACGGGTTCGGCACGGTTCCATTGGTTCCGCCGGTAATGGTCTTGCCCCAGGGATCGTAGGAATAGTTGTTGGTCACTGTACCCCTGCTGTCGACCAGGGCCATGGTCGATCCCGAGCCATCATGCAGGTAGTAGTAGGTGCAGACCGCGCCGCCGGAGCCCAAGCAGCCCGGCTGGCCCACCGGGATATTCTCGCTCACCACCGTCCCACGTGGCGAATTGGTGAAGGCGGTGCGGTTCTCACCACTGTCGGTTGCGTTTACCGACATCTTTGTGGCGCTCAACGTCTCTAGTGCCATACCATATCGCTACTTGTCACTCGCAGTGCGCCTTTTATGTCCCTCACCAGGCGCCAGCAGCTGTCAATTTACGTGGGAAAGCGAGAGCGCCAAAGTAAGCGGATTGGTCGATGGCTCGGCGCAATTTCTCAAAGGAGTCGTCCACCCGCCAGCCGGGCGGCAAGCAGTGCCACCAGAGCAGCCTTGCCATTGCACTCTTCCTACGTTTTCGTGCCCATGCCCTAGCTCCTTCGGCATCAGTCAAGAATGACACGATTCCGACAGGCGAAACGGGTCACCTCGACTTGCTATCGCTCTGTTTGTGCGCTGGCTTCCCCTGGCTTGCGCGTCCACTCAACCTCTCTCGTACCCGACGATAGGGAGAGTAGGCACCCAGCCAGTTGTTGGCTGCCCAGTCCTGCTCATACTCTTCGATCGCTCTTTCAATTGCTTCGAAGCCCTGGGGCTGCTTTGGATGGATTGGTCTACTGTTCAGGATGGCGTCGAGGAGCAACCCCATAAGCAAGAGAAGGAAGGCGGCAAAAACAGTGATATTGAAGATGGTGAATGAATCCATGATGCCTCACCCGTATTCTGCCAGTTTGCTTGCCGTGGAGCAGCAGCGGCTGGCGTACTTTAGCTTGCGATCTACGTCGGTGAGCGAGGCAGGGCCCGGGCCTATCATCACCTACGTCCAAGGGCTCTTCGCGTGCTCGTCCTGCAAGTAGTCGGCAACGCTGTCCAAGCTCCCGCTGAGGCAGCCACGTGGATGAGAGGGACGTCTGCAGCGCTCTGCCCGGTCGATGGCTGTCGTCTGAAGCGCGTATCAATGATGCGTCCCAGTGGGACAACTTGCGCCAGCGTAAATGTCCCGGCGAACCCCTCGGTGGTGAGAACTGCCGCAAACGCCCCCCGACGAAAGTAGAGGACGATCACCGTATACTCTCGCCCACGCCACGGGTACGTGACCGAATACGCTCGAGCGCGATCGCCCAACTGTATAACGGGTAAAGGCTTAAAGTGCGGTCCATATCCGGTGAACCGGATGATGCCCTTCGCGTCGATGGCCTGAAACCTCTGCGCGTCGGCTGCGGTCCGAAACTGTGATATAACGCTGTCTAAGAAATAGAGCCCGACCGCGAGTCTCCTCCGGTATTGCGTGTGATATCCGCCAATCCGACCCATTTTGTCGTAAAAGTCAGGAGAGGCTTTCACTGCTTTTGATAATTCTTTGTTCGCAGAGGTGTCATCCCCAGAATTATGCGGCACTGTTTCTTTAGCGTTATGTGGCACGTGAGGTAGTCTTGCCGTCTGTACGGTTACCAAGTAGCCGTCCTGGATCACGGGTCAGTCGATGATTACCGCCGTCTTGGAGCCATCGTCGAGAAGTACACGCGCCCGGAGTGGATTGCATCGGGCAACAATCCGAGACCAGTGATCTTGTACTGAAGCGCGATCCCGATCAACGTTGACGTCACCCAGTACAGGGATAGTCCTGAGGAATTGCGCCATGCGAAAAATACGATCATCAACGGCATGAAGTGCATCAACCTGTTCATGGTCTGCTGCTGCGGATCGCCGGTCTTCGTCAGCATCATCCGCGATTGCACCCACTGAGTAGCCCCTGCAAGTACGGGCAACACATGCAGCGGATCCGGTTCACCAAGTCCCTGCTTCAGCCAGAGGAATTGCGCATGAAAGAGAGCCCAGACGTGTGCTACATCCGCCCGTGTTCCACTGATCGCATAGCAGGCATCGAACCATGGCCCCCAACTGTGGATTGCGATTCCATGGCAGACTGTTCCAGCGAACGTGACGGCAGCGGGATAGCCATGTGGAGACAGGCCCAAGTGGGTCAATGCATAGTAGAGACCGAGCAAAACAGGAAACTGCAGCGCGGTTGGGAAACATCCCATGAGCGGATTTACTCTGTGCTCTTTGTAGAGCGCACTCGTCGCCTCCGCCATTTTCTGTCGGTCTTTCCCATGCTTCTGACGCAGTTCGAGGAGGTACGGCTGGATGCGCTGCATTGCTCGTGCGTTGCGCAGTTGAGCAATCTGTAGCGGTGACAGGGCGAGGCGCACGAGTGCAGTGAAGAGAATGATGCCAATGCCTGCACTGCCTGCGGCTACTGAGATCCACGCGAGTCCAGATTCCATGGGGTGAACGATGAAGCTGAAGATGGTTTCCATTTTTCTCCGTGTCTGGGTCTTGTCCGCTCCACAGCTCGTCGAGCCAATAGCAGATTCATCTAAGGGTACTTCACCTAACGAATGCGCTGTCCTCGTCACATAGATTCTCTCGCGCTGTCACATTTACCGACCGAGCCTGTATTCGCGCAAGTAAAAGTGGCTCTGGCACAGAGTTGAGGCTCTGGCACAGACTTGATGCGGTGATTGAAGGCGTAGGCTGAGGAATCCCGAGTCTGCCACGTCCGTGGCGTGGGATATGCCCCTCCAGGAGTCCTCGCTATGCCTCCCCTCGCCTTTCTTCCCCACCTCCGTGGATTGCGCCTCGATTCTATCGCTGTGACCGATGATCGAATTTTCTTGACGGTCACTACCGTGCGTCGGACCGCACGATGCCCACTCTGTCTGTGCCGTTCCCGCCGTATTCACAGCCGGTACACACGAACACTGGTGGATCTACCCTGGAGTGGCCACCGTGTCACCCTCCAGATTCGTGCTCGGCGGTTCTGGTGTTGCCGTGCTCACTGCCGCCGCCGCATCTTCTGTGAACGCTTACCTAGTCTCGCTCCCTCTCACGGACGCCGAACCATTGCCCTTCGCCACACGCTGGAATCACTCGGCTTTGCCCTTGGTGGCCGGCCAGGCGAGCGTCTTGCTCCCTGCCTGGGTGTTCCAGTCAGTCGCATGACACTGCTGCGTCTTGTACGCGCTGCTCCCGATGCCGACGTGCCTACCCCGCGGATGTTGGGAGTCGATGATTGGGCACGACGCAAGGGACGCTCATATGGAACGATTCTGATCGACCTTGAGCGCCACTGTCCGGTTGATCTGTTGTCCGATCGCTCGGCTGATGCCCTTGCTGCTTGGTTGAAGCGACACCCGGGCGTCGAGATTATCAGCCGGGATAGAGCCGGCGCCTATTCTGACGGTGCCAGACGTGGTGCGCCGGATGCCATGCAGATTGCCGACCGGTGGCACCTCCTGAAGAATCTCGGAGATGCCCTGGAGCGATTCCTCGTGCGACACGATCGGGTGTTGCAGGAAGCGGCTCGTGATGCATCCAGTGAGGAGTCGGTAGCTGAACCCGTACATGTGACGGCTGAGACGGAGATCGTAGAAGCCGCATCGGAATGTCAGGCACAGCGAGACAGTAAGGAACGTCGAGCACGGCGAGTGCGGCGCTATGACGAGGTCCGAGCACTCCACCAGGAAGGCGTGAGCCTCCGCGAGATGGCGCGGATGACCGGCCTGAGCCGGCAGACCGTCCGCCGCTATGCGCAGGCAGCAACGTTCCCCGAGATGAAGCGTCCTGCCGGGCGCCGGACCCTCCTTGATCCCTATGAAGATCGGCTACTCCGTCGCTGGAATGAGGGGTGCCGAAACGGCCATGCGCTCTACCGTGAATTGAAAGCAGGAGGTTATCCCGGTGGCCGAACCGGCGTGACCCGGTACATGACCGCGCTTCGCCGCCGCTGCGGTCTGGCTCCCCGCTCACATGCCGGCGGCGGAACCGTGGCATCACGTCCGACAGCCCGCCACATCTCCGCTCGCTGGGTCGTCTGGCACGTGCTCCGCCGCTCCGAGGATCGCACGACCGAGCACCAGGAGAATCTCTCCCGCCTCTGTCGATTGGATGATTCCGTTGAGGTGGTTGTGTCTCTCTGCCAACAGTTTACGGCCCTGCTGCGAGAGCGTCGTGGTGGGGACCTTGCGGCCTGGACACAGGAGGCGGAGGCGAGTGGCAGTGTTGAACTTCAAGGGTTCGTCCGCAGCATCCGTCAGGATTGGGCCGCAGTGGTCGCGGGGCTGAGCCAGGAGATCAGCAATGGCCAGACCGAAGGAGTGCGCCGTGTCACGCAGTTGTGGATCTCCCCGCAGGGGGATGGAACTGGAAGGGAGGTTTCAAGGTCACCCGCCTTACTCGGCGTCGAAAGGCAATGAGGACCAGAGCATGGCGGGAAAGCGGTGCAGGTGCCGAGGCGTCACGAGTCCTGGTTCCGCAAGACCTGTGTCCTATGGCAAGAGCTTGATTGCTCGAAATCCAGTCCTGACCGTGTGATGTTTGCACGCACGAGAACGACGTCTGACACTCGTGGCATTGCCTCCCCGTCGACTTGTCCTTCTCGACGAGGACCCTTCCGGCGATGACGGAGTACCCAACGGGGGTAAGCAAAGGGACGAACGGATTGCCTACGGGACGCTCGAGACGTCCACAACTGATGGAACATGGGATCGCCTACGGGGCGCGAGCCCTATG
>JAABUZ0100003808.1_pt1 | contig 21679 bp, 23 predicted proteins | sample 5562091 | NCBI WGS metagenome assembly JAABUZ01 (sample SAMN12813069, study PRJNA571459) | rock metagenome | isolation source: Antarctica rocks | place: Antarctica: Victoria Land, Linnaeus Terrace sud | collected 2015-12-21
CCAGTCACTACGACTGGGTTGTACTACGGCAGCGGTCGGTGTACCAGTTTTATCCCGGCTTTCGCGCCCCCCGCGTCCATTTCTAAACCGGATTTTACACCGCGGACGCAGGCTAGCCGTCGCAGAGCCGCCAACTCGTGGCGTGCGCATCCGATTCCGCGCGTCGTCCTCGTGGCGCCATGTCATCCTCTCACTTGGATAGTCTCGTCGAGGTACGGGCGCGTGCGATTCACCCTGGCTGTGCGGGCACGGACAGCGCACTATGGCCCGACCCCATCCGCATTCGACGATGACGTGGCCTCGCCGTCCTCGCATGGGGTACGAATCATGCCCACCGCGGTAGCAGTGGTAGAGAGGACAACAGCGCATCGTCGCATCATATAGGTCATGTAGAGACTGATGGGTAGAAGCGTACGGTGAGCGGCACGTTTGAAATGATGTTTGGGGCGGACCCGGCCCTGTCGCAGGCGCAGCGCACGCGACTGTTCCACCGCGCCATCGCCGCGACGGGCACGGGCGTCGTCATCGTCGACCTACGCTTGCCGGACCAGCCGATCGTCTTCGTCAACCCAGCCTTCTTGCAGCTCACGGGTTACCAAGCGGATGAGGCGCTGGGCCGTGTCAATGGCCAATGTGAAGTTCCCGCTGGTGGCCACAAAAGTCCCCACCCCACAGGGCTGATTAGGCCAAGGGAATCGGGCCACCTCCTCCGCGGGTGCGGGCCTCGCGCATGCGGTACGACTCGCCCGCTGTGACCACGACGACGGCGTGGTGCAGCAGGCGGTCGAGTAAGGCGACCGCCGTGGCCTGTTCGGGCAGGAAGTGGCCCCACTGGTCGAAGGGCCAGTGGCTGGCGATGGCCAAGCTGCGCCGCTCGTAGGCGGCGGCCACGAAACGGAAGAGGAACTGGGTGCCCATCGCCGCGCGGGACCGCCCTAGTGGGCATCGTCGAGGGCCACCTCGCCCGGCGCCACCGTCCGAGGGCGCGCCACCTCCCGTCCCTCCTGCTGGATGAGGACCGCTCCCTCGTGCGCCAGCACCGTCACCGTTGGGCCGACCAGGGCAGGGGGCACCGAGTAACGGGCCGCGCCGAAGCGGATGGTGGACAGCTTATCCACCTTGCGCGCCTCCCCCTGGCGCAAGGGCGCCCGCAGCGTGGGCAGGGGGCGCAGCACGCCCCGCTCCGTGGCCAGCCGCTCGGCCGGGATCGCCGCGCTCTCCGTATGCACCCGTCCGTTGACCTCGGCGCACCAGGCCCGCGCCGCGTCGTTGGCCGCGGCCAGGTCCGCCCAGCCGCCCGCCGGGAGCACCAGATCGGTCTGGGCATCGCCCACCAGCGCCTCGACCACGCCCTTGGACTCCGGATCCCGCGCCTCGCAGAAGTCCGGGCGGAACCCATAGTGCATAGTGGGCGGCCAAGCCACATGGTCGGGGTGCGGCACCACCACATTGGCCACTGTCCCCGCTCGTACGCAAGCCATGCGATCGGCCAGCACCACGGCTGGGACCCCGCCCACCTCCTCGAAGCACTCCGTCAGCCGCCGCAGCGTGCTCTCCCGCCGCTCATCCGTGGCCAGGCGCACGCACGAACCGGTAGCGGCTCCAGGGCAGGACGGCGCAGAAGAGATGCAGCCCTCGCTCCGTCCCCCCGTCGATCACCAGGTGCTCTCCCGGCACCGGCACCCACGGCCGGTAGACGCGCCGCTGCCGCCGTCAAGCTCCCTTGGCCTCGGCCACGGCCCGCCGGAAGTTCCGCGCCGCGCCGCTGTAGCCCGCCGCCTGCGCCACCGGCAACAGCCGCTTGGCTGTTTGGCTGTGATCCGCCCGTCGGTGGCCTGCACCCGCTCCGCGATCACTGTCTGTACCCCTTCGGTGTTCCGTGGCCGCGGCAGCCGCCGCCCGCCCTCCGGGTCCGTCGCCGCGGCAGCCGCCGCTCCACCACCCGTTTGACCGTCTTATGTGTGGTGCGGCCGAGTGCGGCCGTGGCCCGATAGCTGCCTAGTTCCGCGTAGGCATTGACAATATCCATCTCATCCCTCGTAGACTTCATGAGGCGTCCCCTCCGTGTTGGCGTGGTTCAGGTTGGCACCTTCACCATCACCAATCGGGGGGACGCTAGCAAGCTCACTCACGTGAGGGGTGGGGACTTTCCCTGGCCACTACTGGAGACTTTATCACGGCCACGGACAGGCCGCAACTGCCGCTTCCTCCAGGGCCCCGATACCGACCCCGCCGCCGTGGCGGAGATCCGGGACGCCATCGCTTCCCGGCGCGACGTTGCCGTGACGCTGCGCAACTATCGCCTCGACGGGACGGCCTTCTGGAACGCGCTGACCCTGTCGCCCGTCCCCGACGAGGACGGCCGCGTCACCCACTATGTCGGCGTGCAGACCGATGTCACCGCGCGGTTGCAGGCGGACGAGGAGCGCGCGGCGCTGCTGGCGCGCGAACAGGAGGCCCGCGCCCAGGCCGAGGCGGCCGTGCGCATGCGCGACCGCTTCCTCTCCTCCGCCGCGCATGACCTGCGCTCGCCCCTGACTGCCATCGTCGGGACGGTCCAACTGCAGCAACGGCGCCTCAACCACGGTCGCGTGCCCACTGCGGAGGAGCAGCGCCGGCAACTGGAGACGCTGGACGATCTGCTGCGACGCCTGCGCTCCACGGTCGATGAGATCACCGACGCGGCGCAGTTGCAACTGAGCCAGTCGCTGGCCCTGCGCCTGGAGTCCATCGATGTCGCGGAGTTGGTGCGGGACGCCGTCGGCGTGGTGACGACGGTGCGCATCGTGCCCGCCGCGATGGTGAGCCTTGACCTGCCGGCGGCCTCAGTCGTGGTGGTGGGCGATCGAGCGCGCCTGGACCGCGTGCTGCAGAACATCGTCGACAACGCCATCAAGTACAGTCTCGGCGGCAGGCCGGTGCAGATCACGGTCGCGCCAGGCGAGGATGGCGTGACAGTCACCATCCAGGATCACGGCGTGGGCATCCCGGCCGACGAGTTGCCGCACCTGTTCACGCCCTTCTACCGCGCCTCGACGGCGCGGGGCATCGCGGGCACCGGTCTGGGCCTGTCGGGGTCGAAGGCGATCCTCGAGCAGCATGGGGGCGCCATCGCGTTGCGGAGCGTGGCGGGCGAGGGAACCACCGTCACGCTGCTGCTGCCCCACAAGCCGCCATCGCTACCATAGCGTCGCTGTCCCACCGGCCGCCATCGCTACCGTAGCTGAACTCGGGGGTCGATCAGCGCGTAGCACAGGTCCACGGCCAGATTGGCCAGCACGACGGCCACGGCGCCGGCCAGGACCGTGCCCATGATGAGGTTAGGGTCGTCGGCGTTGATGGCGCTGGCGGCGGCCTGCCCCAAGCCGGGCCAGCCCAGCACGCTCTCCACGACCACCACCCCGCCCAGGAAATAGCCCATGTCCAGGCCGATCTGCGTCACCACCGGCGTGATGGCGTTGCGCAAGGCGTGCTTGCGCACCACCGTCGTCCAGGGCAAGCCCTTGGCGCGCGCGGTGCGGATGTAGTCGCTGCCCAGCACGTCGAGCATGCTGGATCGGATCAGCCGCGTGTACCAGGCCGCGCCGGCCAGCCCCAGCGTGACCGCAGGCAGTACCAGGGCGCGCAGCCCCGTCGAGCCGTCGGCGGAGAAGATCTGCCAATGCACGGCGAAGAGCGAGAAGAGTACCGAGCCCAGCCAGAACGACGGCGTGGAGAGCCCGAAGAGCGCCAGCACGACCGCGGCGCGGTCAACGAGAGTGGCATGGCGCAGCGCCGCCACTACGCCGAGCGGGATGCCGACGACCAACTCGACCAGCAGGCCGGCCACGGCCAGCTCCACGGTGAAGGGTCCGCGGTCCTTGAGAACCTGCGTCACATCCTCGTTGTACAGGATCGACGCGCCGAGGTCGCCGTGGAGCAACTTGCCCAGGTAGACGCCGCATTGCGCCGGCAACGGCCGGTCCAGGCCGTACGCATGGCGGATGCCGGCGAGCGCCTCGGGCGTGGCGTGTGGCCCGGCGATGATACGCGCCGGGTCGGCCGGCGCCAGGTAGATCAGCACGAAGCTGACGGTTACCACCCCCGCCAGCACCCCCACGCCCCAGAGCAGCCGCCGGACGATGTAGCCGATCATGGGGCGAGAGTGGGCAGTGGACAGTGGGCAATGGGCAGTATGACGAGATGGCCACACCCATCATTACTTGAGTCGTCGCCATATCCGCACATGAAGCGACGACAGGCGCCGCGCGCCATTACAACCCCGTCGACCATCCACTGCCCACTGCCCACTGTCCACTGCCCACTATCGTTGGCTGCGCATCAGCAAGGCGTTGATGGCGGCTTCCTCGGCGCTGCCGCCCTCCGCCAGGGGGATCAGGTTGGTCACGTTCATGCCCATGATGTTGCCGCTGAACCACCAGGAGCGCCCGTTGAACGAACTGGTGAAGCAGCCGGTGGTGCTGAAGGCGGCCAGCATCATGGTGCGCAGTTGGTCCAGGGTGGGCAGCCAGATCAGGGTGTCCCGCGTCTCCTGGTAGGCCTCGCCGCCGTCGACCGGCGTCACCCCGAGCATGTCGTCGGTCACGTCTGTGACCACGCCCAGCCCCTCACCCGGACGATGCACGACCCAGTCGCCGATATGGGGCTGCCAGTCCTCGCCGCCGGGCATTGTCTTGAAGAAACCGCACAGGTCCTGGTAGCGCGGGTCGCTGAGGGCCGGACCCGGCGGCGCGGGCGCATTGCTCATCGTTGCTCTCCTCTTCATCGTCGCACGTACAACTCCGTGCAACCCATGCTTCATGGTAGCACGGGCCCGACAGGAACCCTCACCCTCACCCCTCGCCGAAGCGCCCGTTGGCCTGACCTTGAAAGGTCATGGCAGGGACGGACCTTAAAAGGCCGGCGTGGAGGCCTCAAGAGAGAGCAGCGGAGGTGAGGGCCGTGTCGTATCGTTACCGTACTCCCCTCTCCCGACAGCAGGAGAGGGGGTTGGGGGGTGAAGGGCTATGACGGGCGCAGCACGGCGCTGGGCGGCGTGGCCGTGGTAGCGATGACGGGCAGCACGTTGAGCGCGGTTTGGGTGTCGAGCAGGTAGTGGCCGTAGGCGTTGATGACCGTGGTGTCGCCGACGGTGGTGATGCGCGGCGCCGACGAGTAGGTCAGGTGGTTATGGCCGTGCAGCCAGTAGCGCGGGTGTTGCCGCAGGATGTACTGGCGGAAGCAGTCGAACCCCCGGTGGCAGGCATCCGCGGCGTCCAGACACACGTCCAGGTGCGCGGGGCACTCCTGGTGCGAACACCGGCGGCCCGGCCCCACGGGGGCGGGGCAGCGCCCAAAGTCCGGGCAATGCACCGGCGCGGCGTGCGAGACCACGATGTCGACGGGGCCCGCGCGCCAGGATCTCAGGGCCAGGCGGCGCATCTTCCCGGCCATCTGGCGCTCGGTGAACTGATACTCCTCGCGCCCGGCATTGTAGCGATGGCAGCCGGAGACCCCGGCGATGCGCAGGCCGCCGACGGTCACGATGCGCCCGTCGATGTCATCGCAGCCGCCCGGCGGATCCGACCGGTAGGCGGTGTCGTGATTCCCGGCCACGTAGAGCAGCGGCACGTCCAGCACGCTGACCAGGAACTCCAGATAGTCGTGGTCCAAATCGCCGCATGAGATGACGAGATCGACCCGTGAGCGCCAGCGCTCGGGCTTGAAATCGTCGTACAGCAGGCGTTCGGGCGTGTCCGCAACGGCGAGGATACGCATGGGGGTGTCCTACTCTTTAGTTTAGTTATCTACCATTAGTGTTACTCGCGTCCCGACTGGTGGACCTCGACCCGCGGCAACGGCACGCCGATGCTCGTCGTCGAGTGCCCCAACCAAGGCTCAACAGCAAGTATACCGCGTCCGCATCGGGATGGAATGGGTTCCGCGGAAATCGTCGTGATGCGAACCTGACCCGCGGTATCGACCTGCGGTATAATGAAGGCACGCACAACCCTCAGCCCTGTGTCCGAGCCCATACCGATAGGAGAGAGAGACGCCAGGGGCGGGTTGGCGCGTCGTCTGTCGCGGACAGGTATGTCGTGCCGCGATGGGCGCATATCTCTGCCCTGTGCCCCTGCCCCGGACTTGTTGAAGCCGCGGCCTGTGCCGTTTTCCAGGCGTGCGAGATCATTCTATGGAGGAATGTGATGGGCAACTTCTTTAGCCGGCGCCACCCGCTTATCATGCAGGCGCTGGGTGGCCTGATCGCCGTGATCGTCATGATACCTGTTGGTATCTACGTGTTCCAGAGCGTCTTCAACAGCCCCGCCCCCGAGACCGCCGTCCGGCCGTTAGCGCCGCCGCCGGCCGTGACCGCCGCGAGTTCTAGCTCTACCGGCGCCACGGGTACGCCAACCGGCGCCACCGGCAGTACCACGCAGGGCATCACGATCAAGATGCAGCCTGTCGCCGGCAAGCCCGGCCAGTACGTGTTCAACCCGGCTAACGTGAGCATCAAGTCCGGGACGACCGTGAACTGGGTGGACGCCGATCCGACGTTGCACAACATCGTCGGCTCGAATCCCACTGCCATAGGGTTTATCAACAAGACAGCCGTCGACGCGACATCCTACTCGCTCACGTTCCACAAGAAGGGCGTGTACAAGTACGAGTGCCAGGTACACTTGCCCGAGATGGTGGGGCAGATCACGGTGACATAGCCATGCATCCCGTCGTTCGCCGCCGGAGGAAGCCATGACCGACATGTTGATACCCCTCATCGAGGAGGAATCCCTGCCGACCCTGCGCCACGGCGTGATCATCGCGCGCCTGACGACCCTGCTGTCCGAGTTCGTGACGCCGCGCGGTCTGGGTATCGTCTGCGCCCCCCAGACAACCTTCGCGGTGCGGGGCAACCCGTCAACGCGTGAGCCCGATCTGGCGTTCGTGGCGCGCGATCGCGTCCCCGCGGACCTGGACACCGAGGCCACCTTCGCCCCTGACCTCGCTGTCGAGGTGGTGTCGCGCACCGACACGTACGACGCGGTCGCGGCGAAGGTGGGGCAATACCTGCCGCATGGTCGACCCCGAGGTGATGCCTAGCCGCGCGTTGGTGGCCAACTGGCGTGGGCGCCCCCCGTCGTAGCGCGTGAGCCAGACGCCGAGGGCGAGCTCTCGTTGCGAGTCTGCCAGCCCCTCACCGGGGACGACCACGGCGTAGGCCAGCGTGTAGCGGTCGGGCGACCAGGTGACGGGCCCGATCTCGAGCCGGTTGCCCCGCGTCGACACGGGGGACGAGGCGATGAGATGTGCGGGGCCACCGGTGCTCGACACCTGCCACAGTCCCGGCGCCTGTGGCGATGGCGCCATGGACGTGGACCTGTTGGTGGCGTAGGCGACATAGAGGCCGCGGGGCGAGGGGGCGAGGCCGCCCACGGAGGGAGCCGCTTGCTCCCGCGCCAGGACGCGGGCCACCCCTCCGCCCTGCACGGCCAGGATGCGCGCGGCGCCCGCCTGTCCCGGCCCCATCCCGGCTTGTACATCGAGCACGACGAGGGAACCGTTGACGAGGGGACCGTTGATGGCAACGGTCCAGCCGACGGGTGGCGTGAGGGCAATGCCACGTGCGCTATCGCGGACCATCTTGTCCGCACAGCGGGGTGATGTGAGGGCAGGTAGCGCACTGCTCCCGACCCGCGTCCGATGGGTGGCGGCGATACCGCCGGCCAGGGCGGTCCCGACAACGAGTAGTGCCGGTGCGGAAACACGTAGATAGCCCATGGTCAACATTCCTTGCCTTCTTTCTCGTGGCACACGCTGGCGCGGCGGCGATGGCCGCACGAATGAGGGGCTCTGCTTCCTTGAAGAGTAATCACGACTATTATAGACGTGCGATGTCGACGATGCCGACGCTGCTCCCCGTTTGTCGCGAGGGGGTGGCCGGGACCGGCAGCCAGGGGAGCCAGTACGCAAGACGCCGTTGGTCGGGCAATTTGCTCGCCCCCGCCATCAAAAAGACACAGGCCAACGTGCCGCGCGCCACGGTCACAACCAATGGCTGCTCCATTATCCGCAACGCAATCATGTCTACTATCCAGTCAAAATAATGGACCTTATTGACCCGGATGTCCGCGCCCACGATCGCCCAGGCGTCGGGGCTCGTTGCGCTCTCCTCCGCCCAGACCACGATCGGCCCGCTGAGCGACGCGCCGAGTTGCAACTGGCTCCGGTAGAAGGGGGCGAAGCTCCGCCCGGTGGCGAGGTCCCGCCCATGGAGGCGCTGCCGCGCCGGCCTCCGCCAGCCACACGATGACCAGCCCGCTGACGACGGGGGACACCTGCGAGCCGGCGCCGGCCGCGACCGGCGCGACCCGCGAGGTGCGTAGGTCCGCCACGTAGACGGTCGTCCGCGCGGGGAACAGGGCCAATCCGGGCCCGTCGCAGACCTGGCAGCCCATCCACACCACGAGGTCCCCGTCGATGGCCGGGGACGGGGGATTGAGGGCAGAGGACACGACCGGGCCGGGGATAGGGAGGCGGAAGACCCGTCCCGTCGCCAGGTCCGCGCCGTAGAGGCTCGGGTAGACGCTCTCCGGCTGCACCGGTCCGTGCGCTTGCGCCCAGACGACCGTGTGGCCGCTGATCGCCGGCGAGGCCGCAGTCCCGGCCGTCCGCGCGACGGTGAACGTGCGCAGCATGGCGAAAGGGGCAGGTTCCCCGGCGACGGGGCGCCGGCGCCGAGCAGCGATCGCCGCCGCGAGACCGCCCAGGAGCAAGCGCTAACCCGCGTACATCATGGCCTCCTCCCGACCATTATCACCTCAGCGAGGCCCAGCACTCCGCTAACCTTGCCCCCGACCACGCGGGTCTCCCCGCGGAAACGAAGATGCCGTTCCGTACCATCTGCCCCGCAACGAGGCCGCGTAAGCCGCGGCGGGTCTGCGCTTAGAAGGACCAATGGTGCGGCCCACCCCGACGTCCCGCTGATGGCGCGGGCCAACCGCGCCTTCGCGCGGCGCGCCGTCGCCGTCCTCCTGGCTCAGGGCGTCCGCCAGTTCCTGGACATCGGCGCGGGCCTGCCCACTCAGGGGAGCATCCATGAGCTGGTGGCGGGGGCCAACCCTGCGGCGCGGGTGGTCTACGTCGACAACGACCCGGTGGTGGTGGGGCACGGCCAGGTCCTGTTCGCCGGGTCCGCCACCGCCGCCGCGATCGAGGCCGACGCGCGCGACCCCGCCGCGCTCCTGGGCCATCCCGCCACGCGCCGGTTGCTCGACTTCGGGCGGCCCGTCGCCGTGCTGCTGTGCGCGATGCTGCACTTCCTGCCCGACGCCGAGGCGGATGGCTTGGTGCGCGCGGTGCGCGCGGTGCGCGCGGCCCTGGCGCCGGGCAGCTACCTGGCGCTGTCCCACGGCGTCACCGACCCCCTGCCCCGGGACGTGGTGGAGGACCTGTCCCGGCTGTACGGGCGGACGAACGTCCTGGTCAGCGGACGTAGCCACGCGGGGATCGAGCGATTCGTGGCGGGGCTGGAGCTTGTTCCTCCCGGCCTCGTCTATCTGCCGCGGTGGCGGCCCGACGGCCCCGACGACCCCTTCCTGGACCAGCCGGCGCGCTCGGCCTACCTCGGCGCGGTGGGGCGGCAGCCCTTGCAACTGTGAACGGAGCCGTGGCTTGGGGCTATTGGCCTGAAGCGCGCCGTCGTGGTACATTACGGGACAGGGTACCCACTGACGAGCGCGGAGGCGGAGGAACGAGCCCATGGCTGTCGACCAGGAACACCTGAAGTCAAAGATCGACGAGGATGTGGCCAACGTCCTCGATAAAGCGTCGCGCACCCCCGTGCCTCCCGCCTTCTACAGCGACGAAGACCCGCCCGAGCCGCCCGAGGATGATCCCCACTGGCGCGAGTTCCCCTTCTTCAACAACATCAGGTCGTCGCACCTGCTCGTCGCCGGCATCGTGGCCTTCCTCATGTTCGCCACGCTGGCCCACCTGCTGATCCTGCTCGCGCCGCTTTCGTAGCTATTAGCCGTTAGCTATTAGTAATTAGCTTTTAGGCGCGGTTTTACCGTTGCCTCGTAAAGGCTAACGGCTACTTACTAATGGCTAATAGCTATTCACCGCCAATAGCCAGTCATTGTCTTGGTGGAGCGTTGTGGCCCGCGCATGGGCGGGACACTGAGGCCGCGCCGCAGGAGGTCGTCGCGCGCCGCCGCGGCCACCTGCGGCCGGACGCCCTGCGAGGCCAGGCGTTGTAGCAATTCCGCGGGCAGGTCGCCGCGCTCGACCAGGCGCACCACGGCCGGCGCATTGGTCGCGTGGCGGCCGGCGAGGCGCGCCGCCGCCACCACCGAGAGGTCGGGGTGGGCGGCCAGCCTGTTCTCCAGCGCGGCGTCCAGCCGCACGGGTCCCTGCACCAGTGTATCCAACGTCTCCGTCGTGCTCCCTCCGTTGGCGGCGATGGCCATGCCCACCACGGGCTCGCGGGCCAGCCGCGCGATGCTGCACAACATGTCCGCCGGTACGTCGCCGCGGCCGGCGATCGCCGCGTCGACCGTCCAGTGCGCCTCGGTGGCGCGCCGTAGCGCCGCCAACTCGCCGGTGGGGAAGGCCGGATTGCGCGCCAGGGCCGCGCCGATGACCGGCCTGTGCCCATGGCGCAGGAAGATGCGGCGCAAGGTGTCGGCGTCGTGCGCGTTCTGCACGCGCACCGTCATCTCGTGCTCGGTGACGGTGCGGGGACGCCTGGTCTGCGTCCCTCCCCCGTCCCCCGCGTCGCGCGTGTCCCGCGCCTTGCCCCTCTCGCCAGGCGCGCCCCACGCGTGGGTGTAGGCGTTCGCGCCCGCGTGGGCGCCCGCGTCCGGACCCGTCTCGGGCCGGGCGACGTGCTCCAGGGCTTCCTTGTAGGCCGCGTGCAGCCGCGCGAAGCGCTGCGCCGCCTGCGGATCGTCGGGCCGGTGGTCCGGGTGCGTCTCGCGCGCACGGCGGCGGAACGCGCGCCGCACCTCATCACGGCCCGCGGTCCGCGGCAAGCCGAGGACCGCGAAAGGATCGTCGATGAAAGAGGTTGACATTGTTGCCATAGCTATACTTGCCGCGCTCACGCGCGGCCTTGTCCTCGTTGGTCGTGCAAGAGTAGGCCATCGTCAGGGGAAGGCGCAATAGGCCGTCTGCCCGCAACGTCTCCTACTGTACCACGTCCAGCACAGGCGGGACGGAACGGCGGGTGGTTGGTTGGTGATCAGAGAGATGTGTCGGACGGGAAAACCTTGCCGGGATTGAGCAGGTTGAGCGGGTCGAAGGCCGCCTTGACCGCGCGCATCATCTCCAGGGCCACCGGGTCGAGCGCGCTGGCCAGGTACTCTTTCTTGAGCGAGCCGATCCCATGTTCCCCTGTCAGTGTACCATCCAGCGCCACCGTGGCCGCGAAGATCTCGCCTGCGGCCGCGTTGACACGCTCCACTTCGGCCGGGTCGTGGCGGTCGAACAGGATGTTGGGGTGCAGGTTGCCGTCGGAGATGTGCCCGTAAAGGGGGATCGGCAAGTTGTACTTCTCCGCGACCTGCTGCACCGCCCGCACCGCCGCTGGAATCCGCGAGCGCGGCACCGAGATGTCCTCGCCCAGCTTGGTCGGGCGGATGCGCGTGATGGAGGGGCTGACGGCACGGCGCGCCTCCCACAGGGTCCCGCTCTCGGCCGCCGTGGCGGCCACGCGCACCTCCGAGGCGCCGTTGGCCTCGCACAGGCGGCCCACCTCGCGCACGTTGGCCTGCACCGACGGCTCGTCGCCGTCGACCTCGATCAGCAGCACCGCCTCGGCGTCGGTGGGCAGGCCGAACGGCTTGAAGTCCTCGACCGCGCGGATCGAGGCCTGGTCCATCAGCTCGATGGTGGCGGGCGTGATGCCCGCGCCCAGGATGACCGTGACGATGCGCGCCGCGTCGTTGAGGCGCGGGAACACGGCCAGGGCAGTACGGCTGGCGCGCGGCCGGGGTACCAGGCGCAGGATGACCTCGGTCACCACGCCCAGCGTGCCCTCCGAGCCCACGAACAGTTGCGTCAGGTTGTAGCCGGTCACGTTCTTGATCATCTTGCCGCCGCTGCGCAGCACGCGCCCATCGGCCAGCACGGCCTCCAGGCCCAGCACGAAGTCCTTGGTCACGCCGTACTTGAGCCCCTTGGGGCCGCCGGCGCACATGCCGACATTCCCGCCGATGGTGCTCTGACGCAGCGAAGCCGGGTCAGGGGGATACAGCAGCCCCTCCGCCGCGACAGCCTTTTGCAGGTCGCCCGTGATCACGCCCGGCTGCACCCGCGCGCACATGTTGACTGTATCAAGCTCCAGGATGCGGTTCATGCGCACCATGGAGAGCACGATGCCGCCGGCCAGCGGCACCGTGCCCCCGGCGAGGCCCGAGCCGGCCCCGCGCGAGACGATGGGGATGCGGTGGGCCGTGGCCAGGCGCATGATCGCCGCCACGTGCGCGGTGCTCTCGGGCAGGACCACGCAGTCGGGCGACGACTCCAGGAAGGTGCCGTCGTAGGCGTAGGTCACCAGGTCGGCCGGATCGCTCAGCACGCCCCGCGCGCCCACGATGGCGCGCAACTCGTCCGCCACCGCCGGCGTCACGCGCCCGCAGCCCTCGCGCGTTACTGGGGACCCGTGCACGATATCCGGGATGCGTTCGCGCTCTATCTGCTCGGTCATCGTCTCGTTGCGCCTCCGTCAATCATGTGTCAGGCGCCTCGCCGATAAGCCGGGGCTGCTGTACTATACAGCATCACGATGTTAGCGAGGACGGAGACGAGAACGTAACCAGGCGGAGAAACGAGTGATCGTCTCGTCTGCGTCATCATCGTCCTTTGCGCCTCCTGTCATGTTACGAATTATACCTGTTATACTCGCGCGTTAGAGAGCAAGGCCGCCCGCCTCGGCGTCCTCCCGCGGCCGCCGCACCAGGAAGGCCAGCGCGATGCCCGGCACGGCCGCTAACAGGGCGCCGACCAGCGCGTCGCGAAAAGCCATGGCCGCCGCCTCTTGCTGGATCTGGCCGTAGAGCATCCCGACCACCTGCTGCTGGGCCGCAGGGCGCGGCAGGCCCTGCGTCGTCAGACGGTCGACCATGGCCACGACCGCCGGGTTGCCCGGCGTGACCCCCTCGGAGAGGTGCGCCGCGTGCCGCGTCGGGCTGTTTTGCAGCACCGTCACCAGCACGGCCACGAAGATGGCGATGGCCACCTGCGTCCCCACGTTAGAGAGGGCCGTGGCGCCCGTGGTCTGCTCCCGCGAGACCGACCCGATGACGGCGATGTTGGCGGGCACGATCAGCAGGCCCAGCGCGATCCCGCGCAGCACGAGGGGCGCCACGAAGGAGCCGTAGGCCGAGCCCGTGGTGCAGAGCCAGGCGATCTGCCAAGAGGTCACGGCCAGCAGGATCATGCCGACCACCAGCAAGGGGCGCGGACCGGTGCGGTTGATCAGCAGTCCCCCGGCCAGGGGCGCGACGACCAGGGTGGCCACGGCCTGCCACAAGAGGAGCAGCCCCGTATTGAACGGTTGCAGGCCGCGCAACCCCACGAAGTACTCCGGCAGCAAAAAGGCGGCGGCGTAGAGGCCCATAAACGTCAGCCACAGGACCAGGGCGCCCGCCGTGAAGCCGCCGTTGCGGAACAGGCGCAGGTCCAGCAGCGGCGCGCGCGCCCGCAACTCGACGCGCACGAACAGAATGAGCAGCAGCAGGCCCAGCGCCGCCGTCCCGCGGATGTGCAGGCTGCCCCACCCGTCGTAGGCGCCGTTGGCAAGGGCGTAGAGCAGCAGCACCAGACCCGAGGCCACCAGCAGGAAGCCAGGCAGGTCCAGCCGCGCGCCGGGACGCGCGATCCGCTCGCGCAAGACCCGCCAGCACAGGACAAGCCCGAGGATACCCACCGGCACGTTGAGGTAGAAGATAATTGGCCAGGTAAGGTGCTGCACGATAAAGCCGCCCAGGGTCGGCCCCAGGGCGGGGGCGAAGAGGATGGGGATGCCGAAGATGCCCGTGGCAATGCCCCGCTCTTTAGGCGGGAAAGCCAGAAAGATCAGCGCCAGAGAGAGCGGCTGCAGCGGCCCACCCCCCAGGCCTTGCAGCGCGCGAAAGGCCACCATGCTGCCGGTGTTCCAGGCCACCCCGCACAGCAGTGAGCCGAGCGTGAAGATGACGATGGCCAGCATATAGACGCGCTTGATGCCGAAGCGGTCGGCCGCCCAACCCGTCAGCGGGATGCTGACCGCCTGCGCCAGGCTGTAGGCGGTGACGACCCACTGGATTTGGTGGACATCGGCGCCGAAAACGGTCTGCAGCTTGGGCAGGGCGATAGTCACGATGGTGGTGTCCAGGGCGACCACAAAGACGCCGAAGACGGACGCCACGAGCACCCACCACTTGTTGCCCAGGCCGCTCCCCTCCTCGGTCTCCGTCCTCGTCCCCGTCTTCGCCCTCGTCTCCGTCCTCGTCCTCGTCCCCGTCCCCGTCCTCGTCCCCGTCCCCGTTTTCGCCTCGATGTCGCTCGCCGCGGGGACCAGGGCCGCGTCCGGTTCGCGGGCGGGAGCGGCGGGGGCGATTGCGATTGCCTGTGCCATCTGTACGATCTCCTCGTCTCGTCGCTACTCGTGGATGTGGACGGTCACGCTGGCCGACGTGCCGGGGAAGAGCGTGTGCCCCTGCGTGCCGTCGAGCGTGATCTCGACGGGCACGCGGACGCCTCGGCCGACCAGCTATTCGCCTACGTCTCCGAGATCGGCAACCTGCCGACGTATCTCCCTCCCATCGCGTCGGCCGAAGGCGTCCCGCCCGACAAGGTGCGCCTACAGGGTGAGGTACCGGGACAGGGCAAGATCGACGGCGAAGGCTACTACCACGTCCACCGCGACGAGCGGCGCATGGAGTGGGGCGCCAACGTCGGCCGCGACTACTCCGGCCGTCTGACGGTCACCGACCAGGGACAAGGTCGTAGCGAACTGACGGTGGAACTCTCGTTCGGACCGCGCTCGGTCCAGGGCGAGGTCGAACAGGAGTCGGGCCCTGATCGCGACCCCATCGAGGAGCGCCTGGGCGCGACGCTGGAGTCGATCCGGCGCCAGATCGAGGGCGATGGCGGCAAGGTCGCGCCGCCGCCAGTCAAAGGGTAAGGAGCGACGGCATCCGCACGCCGACGGCGGCGGGATGCCGCCCGGATGACGACAACCGGCGCGAACACGAGCCCAAGCACAACGATGAGGAGGAGACGATGGGCAATAACGAGGCTCAGGGGAGCCAGGACGGCAACGTCAAAAAGATTGGCGAATTGATCGAAGGCATCGACTTCGCCATGCTGACGACGGTCGACGAGCACGGCGAGATGCAGAGCCGGCCGATGCAGACGCAGCGGGTAGCGTTCGACGGCGACGTGTTTTTCTTCACCTACGACAACTCGGCGAAGGCGCGGCACATCCGGGCCAACCCCCGCGTCAACCTGGGCTACAGCCGGCCCGACAAGCAGACCTACGTGTCGCTGGCCGGCCGAGCCGAGTTGCTGCACGACCGCGCCAGGATGGAGCAGGCCTGGCAACCCCTGCTCAAGGCCTGGTTCCCCGATGGGCTGGACACGCCGGGCATCGCGCTGCTCAAGGTCACTCCGACCGGCGCCGAGTACTGGGACGCGCCCACCAGCCCCGTGGCGCACGCCATCAGCTTCGTCAAGGGCCAAATCCTCGGCCGGCCCGAGATGCCAGGCGACAACGAGACCTTGCAGCTACCCAAGTCGTGACCGTCGGCCCGGGGAGGCCACGCCGCCCCGGGCCAACCGCTGTCCATGGCAAGGTCCGTTCGCCGCAACGTGCTCTGGCTGCCGCACACGGCCACTTTTTCTGTATAGTACAGGGACGGGCGGACCACGAATCGTGGCGCCCATAGCAATGCATGAACGGAGGGGCGGCTGTGCCGGACAAACCAGGGTCGCGCCTGCGCGTGGCCGGTCTTATCTCAGGCACGTCGGTCGACGCGGTCGATGTCGCGCTCTGCGAGTTTGCCGCCGACCCCGCAGTCGCCGGCGGCCTGACGCTGCGCCTGCTGGCGCATCACGAGCACCCCTATCCCGCCCCACTGCAGCGGACAGTCCTCGACCTGTGCCGCGCGGGGACCGTTCCGCTGGCCGACCTGACCGAGTTGAACTTTGTGCTCGGCCGCCTGTTCGCCGAGGCCGCGCTGGCGGCCCTCGACGGCGCCGAATTGGGTCCGCGCGACCTCGATCTCGTGGCCTCGCACGGGCAAACGGTCTACCATCTGGTCGCGCCGGGCCGCGTGCCCTCGACGCTGCAGATCGGCGAGGCTTCCGTCATCGCACGGCTGACGGGAGTCACGGTGGCCGCCGATTTCCGCGTGGCCGACATGGCCGCTGGCGGGCAGGGCGCGCCGCTGGCCTCGCTGCTCGACGCCCTGCTCCTGTGCGACGGCCGGCGCACGCGCGCGCTGCAGAACATCGGAGGCATCGGCAACGTCACGTTCCTCCCGGCGGGGGCTGGACCCGCGGGCGCCTATGCCTTCGACACCGGACCCGGCAACGCCCCCATCGACTACGGCGCGCGCCTTTTTTCGGGCGGCGCCATGGGGTACGACCGCGACGGAGCCCTGGCCGCGGCCGGCCGCGCCGACGACGCTCTGCTGGCGGAGTTGCTGGCGCACCCCTATTTCGAGCAACCGCCGCCCAAGACGACCGGCCGTGAGCTGTTTGGCGATTCCTTCGCTGCCGGGGTGATCGACCGCGCCCTGGCTCGCGGGCTCGCGCCCGCCGATACCATGGCCACCCTGACCGCGCTGACGGTCGAGAGCATCGCCGCCGCGTACCGCGACTTCGGCCCAGCCACCATTGACGAGACCATCGTCAGCGGCGGCGGCGCGCGCAACCCCGTGCTGATGGACGGCCTGCGCGTCGCGTTGCCCCGTACACGGCTCGTCCCCTACGACGAGGTCGGGTTGCCGTCCGACGCCAAGGAGGCGGTGCTGTTCGCCCTGCTCGGCTACGAACTGATACACGGCCGGCCGGGCGCCCTGTCGCGCTGCACGGGCGCCTCCGAGGCGGCCGTGCTTGGCAAACTGACGCCGGGCGCTAACTACCACTCCCTGCTGCGCCAGGTCTTCGCCGGCCAACCGCGTGAGGAGATAAGGCCGCCGACTTGCACGCTACGCCTGGTGCGCTAGCCACCCACCAGGCCAACGCACCTATCGGCAACTGAGGGTTCGCCGTTGCCCGCTGATCGGGACGCCGGCTTAGCGTCCGTAGACGGACACGTGCGCGCTGCTGGTGGCGGTGAAGGGCTCCTGGTTCCAGCCGGCCCAGCGGTCCTTCAGGCGCAGCCCGGCGATCCGCGCCATCAGATCGAGCTCGCTCGGCCAGGCGTACCGGGTGACGATGGGATAGACGCGCACGCCCTCGCGGGAGAGGACCACGTGGCTCTCCTCGAGCCGTTGCGTCACGGGGTCGTGGCGCCCCACATCGAGGCGGACCTCGTCGACCCTGATGGCTTCCGCATCCACGTATTGATCGTCACGCAAGCGGGTGAGAAAGGTGGGCACGAAGGCCTCCACCACAAACAGGCCGTCGGCGGTGAGGTGGGCGGCGACGTTCTCGAAACAGCGCACCTGGTCGTCCTGGGTCAGCAGGTTGAACAGCGTGTTGAACACCACGAAGATCAGGCGGTAGGCGCCCGGAACCGGGACAGCGGCGAAGTCGCCCATCGTCACCGCGATCCCGTCGCCCCCCGGCTTGGCGCGCAGCCTGGCGACCATCGCGGGCGAGAGGTCGATGCCGTCGACGCGCAGCCCCCGCGCGGCGAGGGGCAGCGCGACCCGACCGGTACCGATCGCGAGCTCCAGCGCGGGACCACCGCCCGCCAACCGCTCCAGGAACGCGACCGTCGCCAACGTATCCCCGCGGGGGCTGAGATCGTCGTAGATCGCGGCGACATCCTCGCCAAAACTCGTGATGGGCTCATAGGTCTCCATAATCCCCTCTCAGTCGCCCCCCGTCGCCAGACGCAATTAAAGTCACATGGCAGGGGCCGGACACTAAAGTGTCTCACCGGATTGTCAGGATACGTGAGTCAAGGTGGGCTGGTCGCCCTATATCCCGGTATATCCCGGTCAATCCAGGGGCACGACCCACGAGGGATGGGGCGGGAACAGGGCGCGCAGCAGCGGGACCGCCGCGTCGGCGGCTTGCACGTCGGGGAAGGTGTCGCGCAGTTCGTCGAGGCCGCGATAGCCGAACAGGAGCTGCACGAAGACGCCGGGAGGGAAGGCGCCGTCCGGCCTGTCCCACGCCCCACGTCGCCAGTCCTCCGCCGTCTGCAACCGACCGCCGGCGAAAACCAGGCGCAGGCCGCCGCGGTAGAAGTCGAGCCTGACCTCGCCGGAGTACCCAGCCACGACCGAGGCGCTCAGGCGGCGCTCCAGCACGGGCGCGATCCGCCGCAGGAAGGCGGGCAGGTCGGGGACGCGCACGTACCAGGGATAGGGACGCCGGTGCGCGGGCGGCAGCAGGTCGCCCAGCGCCTCGTAGACCGGGTGCGCCCGGCCCATGCCGAAGATCAGGGTGGTGGGCGGCTCCGTGTTCGGACGCCGCGGCGCCGTCGCCGCGACCTCGCGTAGCAGGCGCAGCACGGACGGCAGGACGCCGGCCAGCGAGACCCCCTCCGCGACACCGATGGCCCCCACGCTGAAGCCCTCGCGCCACGGCCGTCGCGCCGCGATGGCGTAGCCGGCAGCGCGCCCCTCGCTGTCCGTGACGACGTAGACGCGCCAGCGTTCCGCCGCGTCGGGATGGGCGCCCACCAGCATCCAGCGCCAATACGCGTCGTCGATCCTGGTGGATGTGAGCGCGTAGGCGCGGTCACGGTCGTACAGCGCCCTCAGCGTGGGGATATCGTCGAGCGTGGCCTCGCGCGGCCGGAACGGCTCGCTCTCGCCCTCCTTGAGGCGCGGGATCGCGGTTAACGCAAGGCTACGATTCCCGCCGAGGTCGAGCGCGTAGTCGTAGCCGAACTGGCGATAGTAGTACTCGATGCCCGTGATGCCCTGCGCCAGGTGCCCGCGCGATTGGCTGCGCGCGTGGATCAGCTCGAAGATAGCGCGGATGAAGCCGCGATTGCGGTACTCCTCGCGCGTGGCCACGACCTCCGGCCGCCCGACGGGGAGGTCGACGCCGTCGTAGGTCCACACCTCTGAGAGCAGGCAGGTCGAGGCCACGATCGTGCCGTCGCCCGTGCGCTCGACCACGGCGAAATCGGTCGGCCCAATCAAGGGATGGCGTCCGCTCATCATGTCGCGCGTCCAGTGACCCATCAGCGCGTTGGGCGGATCGTCCGGCTCGCCGCGGAACACCTGTGCGTAGAGATCGCCGATGCGCGCGACGTCCTCGGCCGTCGACCAACGCAACACCACGTCGTCGCCGAGATCGCGGCGGTACCTGTCGTCGGCCAACGTACTGGCCGTGGAAGAGTTCATGATGCCTCCGGTACTGTTCAATGACGGATGCAACCACCTCTATCTTTGCACATTTGCGCCATCAACCGCTTGTAAGGGACGTGGACCGGCACGGTAGGGTCTGCAAATAATTGACCGGGCGGATCGGCTGGAGGGCTCTCTGGGACAATCTCTTGCGGCCCCTACGTGGACTGGCGACATCCAGCGAAGGGATCATCGCTCGGCCCCGGGGGTGCGTCGTGGCTGCCAGCGTACCCTACGCCCGTCCGGCCTCGGGCCGCGCGGAGGCGGCGAAGCTGAGCCAGGTGTCCCAGGTCGTGGTTGGCCAGCCACGTCCCCAGATCGAGCACGGTCGTCGTCCCTTCGGCGTTGACGCCCCGACCGGCCCACTGCTCCGGCGTCAGGCCGCGCACCAGCGCTACCGTGTCCGCGCGCGTCGCGCGCAGGCGCTCCAGGATGGTGTCCGCCGGCAGGTCAGCATACCCTTTGCCCTCGTGCAGCTTCCACGGTGGTACGGGCGTGCGGATCGCGGCCAGACCCGGCCCCGTGTGCTCCAGGATGGCCCGGACGCGCCGCGCGAAGAGCAATTCGGTCTCCAGGATGTGGGCGACGATGTCCTTGGCGCACCACTCGTCGGCCGAGGGCTGGCGCCGAAGCGCGGCGTCGTCTTGGCCGGCGACGGCCGCGGCCACCGCGTCGGGCAGGGCGGCCAGAATGGCCACGATCTCCGCCGGGCCGCGCTGGCCAAGGTGCTCGGGCGTGCGGGAGTAGAAGGGCTCGAACCACTCGAACTCGGGGGCGAGCGCGCCGCACACGTCACAGGCCTCCGCGCCCTCACCCTCGACCAGATTCCCGCAGCCATAGCACCCACGCACCACCTGTGCGACATCGCTCTCCCTCACATCGCCATGCGCCCGCAGGCTGGTCAGGGCGCGCCCCGCGATATCGCCGGCCCGCGCGAACCGTGGCCGCAGCGGAGTCCGGGTCGATCCGCGGACCGGACGGTCCGGGACCGGACGGTCCCGGACCGTCCGCCAGCTCCGTGAGGATCGGCTCCAGGACAGCGGCCGGGTCGTGATCGGCGGCCAACAGCCGCGCCGCTGCCAGGGCCTGCGCGCGCTGGCTATGGGCCAGGGCCCGCAGGACCCTGGCCAGATTGAACTGGCCGCGCAGCACGGCGGCTTCGGCGGCGGCCAGATTCCGCACGTAGGCGTGGCCTCCTATCCCGACCTGGGCGTCCAGGTCGCGACGCGTATTGTCGTTCATCGTTGTCCTCCTGGCTCGTGTCTCCCCTCATGACGGCGCTCCGCCAGCATCTCCTCTATCATAGCGTGGCGCGGGCGGCTACCTCACCCGGCGCCCCGCGCCTCGGGGACAGAATGCCGAGTCCGAGCCCCAACCCGAGCCCGACGAGGCCAACCAGCACCATCGCAGGGCGTGGTCCGTCAGCGGACCGTGAGCGTATAGCGACTGGCAATGGTGGTCTGCGCGGCCGTTGGCGCAATCACGATCACCAGGCGCCGCACCGCGCCGCGGCTACTCACAGACTGTGAGTGGCCGCGGCGACCGGCTTGATAGCCTGAATAGCGGGTTGACACGCGCGAATTATGTCTATACCTGCACGCCCCCACCGCTGACGCTGCCGCCGAGCGTGCGCACGCGGGCGCGCAGACGCTCCAGCAGTTCTTCGTTCTCGGCCAGACGCGCCTGCTCCTTCTCCACCACGGCGGGAGGGGCCTTGGCGGTGAAGGAGGGGTTGCCCAGGCGCGCGCGCAGGCCCGCCATGGCCCCCTCCACGCGCGCGATCTCCGCCTCGGCGCGGGCGCGCTCGGCCTCCATGTCCACCACGCCCTCCAGCGGCAGGTAGGCCTCGAAGGCGGGGAAGGCGAGCTGCAGCGACTGCGCCGGGATGTGCCCCTGCTCCGCGCGCAGTTCCACCCCGTCCAGGCCGGCCAGCGCCTCGATCACCGTGCGCTGCCCCTCCAGCAGCCTCAGATGCGCCGGCGCCACCACGATGGCCGGCAGGCGCCGGCGCGGCTCGATGTTGAGCTCGGCGCGGGTGGTGCGGATGCCACCGATCAGGTCGATCAGCAGAGCCATATCGCGCTCGGCCGCCGCGTCGCGCGGGTCTGCCTGGGGCCATGGCGCGACGATCAAGGCCTCGCCGTGTCCGGGCAACTGGGCGTAGATCTCCTCGGTGG
>JAABUZ0100003810.1_pt1 | contig 21652 bp, 22 predicted proteins | sample 5562091 | NCBI WGS metagenome assembly JAABUZ01 (sample SAMN12813069, study PRJNA571459) | rock metagenome | isolation source: Antarctica rocks | place: Antarctica: Victoria Land, Linnaeus Terrace sud | collected 2015-12-21
GCTCGGCTTGCAGCCGGATGTTCTCCGACCGCAGGCGTGCGTTTTCTTCTTCCAGCGTCATTCCCAGAGTCTACCAGCACTGCCGACTCCGTTACTACCAGTGTGAACAGTTACACACGAGTGGCCACCAGATTTTTGCTTCGCGCTACATAGCTCAAACTATGGCGATCGATCACATATGCGTCGACGCAAGCTCTCTCGTCGGTGCAACATCAACCACGCCATCACGCCGCGCCGGAACCGCCTCCTTGCGCCGACCCCGCGCCAGCGCAAGATCACCGACGGTATATGGCCGACCGGTTGCCATGGCACGCGAGATTTTCTTCACACTGATCGCTTCAACCTCATCGACATCGAGTTGATCGAGGCAACCGCACGTACGACAGAGCGGGCGAGACAAGATCGGTGAGCCTCCGACAAAGTGTGTACACGGACTGCATGGGAGCGGCTTGTGGAGGATCGATGCCCCAGCACCCAGAGGTTGAAAATTATTGGGATTCGTCGGACCAAAAAGCCCCACCGTTGGCGTGCCTACAGCCACCGCAAGGTGCAGCGGCCCTGAATCGTTGCCGATGTGTAGCGCAGCGTGCTGCTGCACTGCGGCCGTCTGCAGAACAGACAAAGTCCCCGCCAGCACGAGGGGTTTGGACTGCGCCAGCCTTTGAATCGCTCGTACTGCCTGCAGGTCGCTGCCCCCGCCAACAAGCGCCACACGGACATTCGGGCGTTGAGACAGTCGATCGATGAGTTCGGCAAAGCGTTTGGGATGCCACTGTTTGAGCCGCGTGCTGGCTCCCGGATGTACGGTGATCAGTGTTTCGGAGTCTCCAACATGGTGTTCCGCCAGAATCGCACGAGCGTCGATGCGATGGGTATCACTGATCTGGAGCTCCGGGCAACCACTTGTCAGGACCGCACCGAGGCGATGAACCAGGTCCCCGTAGTGAAACACGGCGTGTCGCCGCTTCCAGTCAGGCGAACGGTTCGGCAAGAGCCACCACAACGCCTGGAAACCGAAACCGACGCGCTCCGGAATACCAGCTCCCAGAGTAAAGGTCAGGCCGACTGGTGTCATCTCCACGCTGAGATCAAACGAACGGCGACGCAGTGTCGTGATGAGCCGAATAAAGTCCAGCACGGCCGACCGGTACGTCTGGTTCTGATAGACAATCACTTCGTTCAGATCTTTGTACTGGCGTAAAATAGTCGCGTTGGTCGGCAGTCCCAGAGCGGCAATGTGAGCCGATGGATACCTGCGGCGCAGCGCATGTATCGCGGGCCCGGCAAAAAGCGTGTCGCCCAGCGGCGTCGTCATGATGATCAGGATACGCTGGCATTCCAGCGAACTCAACTGTTCAGAGGTAGCGTCGTGTTGCGTCAACTGAATTGCTGCGGTCAGATCCACGTGCGCCCCCTCGGCATGGACGGATGCCTTCGCCCTCTGCTCGGGCAGGCATCAACTGGGTCGGTCATCTACAGCATACACCGCTAGACAACCAGATCTTCCACGCTCTCCTCTCGCAGCCGCGCTGGCCGTACAGACAAGCCAACGAGGACCCGGTCGCCGACTACGGCGAGAACTCTACCGAGCGATAACCGCAACTCAGCCCCCCGCCAGGGGGCGGCGAGAAAGCCAACAAACAGTCCCATCACAAAGCAAGCGATCCCTGTACGCGCAGTGCTTGCTACCATCAGGGCCACAGTCCTCCCTCGTCCAACACCAGTACGGATGCAGTGCATGTCCTGCGGCAACACTCTGGTTGCTCTCTAGCCTACTACTCAAGCAAGCGCAGACGCAAGCGGTACGTGCCCACGTCGACAGGACGCCCGCGGGCGATATTGACTAACCAGGGCACGTATGAGCAATGGCTGTGCCAGTTACCGTCCCCGCGCCGGTTCTCAGGTAGACTTACCACACACGAATCCTCAGCTCCACTGCCTTCTGTTCCAAAAACGCCTTCGCCGCGGGAATGTCCTTCAGCGCCGCGTGCTCAATCACCAGATAGCGATCCGGTCCGATCGTCTCCATGCTACGCATGAATACGTCGTGGTCCAGCAGCCCCTGACCAGTAGGACGCTCGTCGATATGTACCACCAGGCGGTTCTCTACAACGACATCCTTTGTATGGGCATTGAAGATATGGCTGCCCAGAACATCCACCATATGCTCGATAGCGACACCGTTGTCATAGACGGTCTCCAGCCGCAGCCAGTTCACGGGGTCCAGGTCACACTTGATGGCGGGAGAGCCCACGTCGTTGAGTACGTCACGCATCACTTCAGCCGAGTTGAGGGTCACCAGCACATGCCCTTCCATCCCGACGATCACACCGCGATCTTCCGCTTCAGGCGCCACGTCTTTCAAGCTCTGAACGAGCTGTTCGCGGCAAGCCTCACTCCAGTTTCTCGGGTCGGGATTCCACGCGCCGCCCCAGTCCGTATGCGCGGTTCCCAGCTGGGCCATGCTTCCCGGCCCGGTATGGCAGCCGAAGCTTCCAAGATCCGCGGCAATACGAATGGCAGCACGCAGGGTGCGCACTGCCTCCCGTCGAATCGATTCATCGGGATGGATTAACGGAGGACGGTGTCCGATCGCCATCACCATGTCCACTCCATGGTCCGCCAGTATGGTCCGGACCCGCTGGCACTGCTCGCGAGTCGTTGAGAACGGATCGTCATGGTCGAAACGCGTGAAGATGCCGGTAAATCCGAGCGCCCGCGTCTGGCGCGCCATCTCCTCTGTGAAGTCCGCCACGTGGTGTGGAAAGAGTTCTCCCGAAACCCCAAACCGCATCGTTACCCTCCCGCCGCACGATCACGCCTTCCCGTCCACCGGACAGGGCCGGGGCCGTGTCAATCAGGATACTCCCTGGCACGGGACAGCACGTTGACACTCTCACGGCACTTCTGCCATACTGCCAGTGGATACCCCTGTGAGCATGTCTACATGCGTGCTCGACGGACAGGGGGGAAACGCGACAAAAAAGAAACAAGAGTGCGGCATGAGGCTGTTTGAGTACCAGGCGAAGGAATTGTTCGCCAGGGCCGGGCTCACCGTCCCACCGGGCAGGGTCGCTTCTACGCCAGAAGAGGCGGTCGACGCGGCGCGAAGCATCGGCGGCCGTGTGGTCGTCAAGGCACAGGTGCATATGGGCGGCCGGGGGAAAGCAGGCTTCATCAAACTGACGGATAGTCCCGAGCAAGCTGGATCACTGGCGAAAGCCATGATCGGGGCCAAACACAACGGGCTGACCATCCATCAAGTCTACATCGAGCAAGCAATCGACATTGTGAAGGAATACTACCTCAGTGCCATCATTGATCGCGATGGGAAGCGCATCGCCATGATCCTGAGCAGCGTGGGCGGCATGGACATCGAAGAGGTGGCCCACACATCCCCCGATAAGATCACCTACCTCTACCCGAGTGCATGGCGCGGCCCCATGGACTTTGAAATTCGAAACTTCGTCAGTAGCGCTGGGCTCGATCCAACGGTGGCTCGTGATGTTGCCAGGGTAGTCCGGCAGGTGTTTGATCTGTTTATCAAGAACGACGCGTCGCTTGTCGAGATCAACCCGCTCGCTGTCACGTCCGATGGAAAAGTCATCGCCGCGGATGGAAAGTTCGAGGTTGACGACAACGCGATGTATCGTCACCCCGAACTCAAAGGCTATCAGGAGTTTACCGAAGATGACCCCCTCGATGCGGAAGCACAGCGCAGGGGCCTCACGTACGTGCATCTCGATGGCAACGTGGGGATTATTGGCAACGGCGCTGGATTGGTCATGAATACGCTCGATGTCGTTTCCGCTCACGGCGGGAAAGCGGCAAACTTCCTCGACGTCGGGGGCGGCGCCAAGGCGGACCTCGTCCGCAACGCCCTCGATATGGTGCTCCAGGATCCAAAGGTCGAGGGCATCCTCGTCAATATCTTTGGAGGCGTGACACGCTGCGACGAGGTCGCGAAGGGCGTCATCGAAGCAAACGAGACACTGAACCTGAGGGTTCCTCTCGTCGTGCGCATGGCGGGTACCCGCGTGGAAGAGGGACAGGCACTGCTGCGTGAAGCCAACATTACTCCCGTCAACAGCGCCGCCGAAGGTGCCGATAAGATCATCAGCCAGATCAGCAAGGGCTAAGGAAGCAGTATGGCAGTTTTAGCGACCCGCGATACGAAAGTCCTCGTCCAGGGCGTCACCGGACGTGAAGGTTCTTTTCACACCCAGGTCATGTTGGAGTATGGTACCAGGGTTGTCGGTGGGACGGCACCCAATCGCGCTGGCCAGGTCGTCCACGGCGTGCCTGTCTTCAACGGTGTCCACGACGCCGTCAAGAAGGTCGACGCCAACGCCTCGATCATTTTTGTGCCCGCCTACCAGAATGCTGGCGATGCCATCATGGAGGCAGCGGATGCAGGCATCGAACTTATTGTCTGCCTCACCGAAGGCATCCCGATCATCGATATGATCAAGGTGACCGAGTTCCTGCGTGGGACGAAATCGCGCCTCGTCGGGCCTAATTGCCCCGGCATCATCAGCCCCGGCATCAGCAAGGTAGGCTTTATGCCAGCGAGCGTGTTCAGTCCCGGCCGGGTCGGCCTCGTCTCTCGTTCCGGCACACTGACCTATGAGGTCGCCAATCTGCTCACCCAGTCCGGGCTCGGCCAGTCCACCAGCGTCGGCATCGGTGGTGACCCGGTGAACGGCACGTCGTTCACCGACGCCCTCCGTCTCTTCGACGATGACCCTGAGACCGATATCGTCGTTCTTCTCGGCGAGGTCGGCGGCGGAGCAGAGGAAGAAGCAGCCTCCTATGTAAAAGAGCATGGCAAGAAGCCGGTCGTCAGTTTCATCTCCGGGCGCACGGTACCACCCGGCAAGCGTATGGGCCACGCGGGTGCCATTATCTCCGGCAATCAGGGAACGCCACAGGCGAAAGTCGCAGCCATGGAAGCCGCGGGCATCCCGGTGGCCGACACGATGGAAGAGATCGCCGGGTTGGTCAAACAGCGCCTGGCCTGACAGTCAGGCAGAACAAAGGAGTTCATCATGACAGCAGCGTCGCACGGACGCTACGAGGCGCCCAAGAGTGGCCACCCCGTCACCGTCGAGAACGGAAAAATTCAGGTGCCGAACGATCCCATTATTCCCTACATCGAGGGAGACGGTACCGGTCCCGACATCTGGGCAGCGTCAGTCCGCGTGCTCGACGCCGCCGTGGAAAAGGCGTACGGCGGCCAACGGAAGCTGCACTGGTACGAAGTGTTCGCCGGAGAAAAGGCCAACACCAGGTTTGGCGAGTGGCTCCCCGAAGAAACGCTTCACGCCTTCGAGCAATACCTGGTAAGCATCAAAGGACCACTGACCACGCCCGTTGGGGGTGGGATCCGCAGCCTGAACGTGACCCTCCGGCAACGCCTCGACCTGTACGCCTGTGTCCGCCCCGTTCGCTACTATCCCGGCGTGCCCAGCCCCCTCAGACATCCCGAGAAGCTGGATGTCGTCATCTTCAGAGAGAACACCGAAGATGTTTACGCTGGCATCGAGTGGAAAGAGGGCTCCGCGCAAGCCAACAAGGTGATCGCCTGGCTGCGCGACGAGATGGGAGTGCGTGTGAACCCGGATTCTGGCATCGGGATCAAGCCCATGAGCGTCACGGGCAGCAAACGCCTGGTCCGTAAGGCTATCCAGTACGCGATCGACAACAAACGGAAGAGCGTCACGATGATGCATAAAGGCAACATCATGAAGTTCACCGAGGGCGCGTTCCGCGAGTGGGGCTATGAAGTGGCCCGCGACGAATTCGCGAACGAGACGATCTCAGAGCAGGAAGTGTGGGACAAGTACGACGGCAAAGCACCGACCGATAAAATTCTCATCAAAGACGTCATCGCCGACATTATGTTCCAGCGGGTGTTGCTGCGGCCGGAGGATTACGATGTCATCGCGACCCCAAACCTGAACGGCGACTACCTCTCCGACGCCTGCGCCGCGCAGGTCGGCGGTATCGGGATGGCACCCGGAGCAAATATCAGCAATCACGTCGCGCTATTCGAAGCCACGCACGGCACTGCGCCCCGCTACGCCGGTCTCGATCAAGTCAACCCTGGCTCGGTGATTCTTTCTGGCGTGATGATGCTCGACTACCTCGGATGGCGCGAAGCAGCGCAGATGATCGTCACATCGCTTGAGAAGACGATCAGCAACAAGACAGTGACGTACGACCTGGAACGCGGCATGACCGGTGCGACGAAGGTCAAGTGCTCGGAGTTCGGCACCCTCGTCATTAAGAATATGGTGTAGCTGGCCCCGTTATGGTGAACTTCTTCCGACGCCGCATCTTTCGCGACGAGGAGCCGCAACCCGAACCGGTGGAGCAGGCTCCCGTCACTCCGCCCGACGTGATGGACCCCGAGGAGGCAGCCAGCCTCGCCGTTTCCCTCGACGATCTCGCGGCACTGCGCTCAGAATTCGCCGACGTCGAACTGGCTGACCTGCCATCCTATGAAATCATCGAACCAGAAGAAATTGAAGGCGACGGGGACGAACTCGAGGAACCTGCTGAACGCCCGGGCTTTTTTAGCCGGTTTAACCCCTTTCGTCGCTCACTCGAGCGGACACGCCACGGCTTCTTCAGCCAGATCCGGGAGTTGTTTCGAAGGCGACCCACGATTGATGAAGAACTGTGGGACGATCTGGAGGAGCTCCTGATCACGGCTGACGTCGGAGCCGCACTGAGCCAGGAAATACTCGATGTGGTGCGACGCCGGGTTCGCGAACAGCGCCTCCATGACCCGCGGGACGTACAAAACGTGCTCGAAGAGGAACTCATCGAGATCCTGGGGGATGAACCGGCACCGCTGGCAAAGGTCGCGCCGATGACGACCATCCTGGTGATTGGTGTCAACGGGGTTGGCAAGACGACAAGCATTGCCAAGCTGGCGTTCCGACTCAAAGGGGAAGGCGAGCGATTAATGCTCGCCGCCGCCGACACCTTCCGTGCTGGCGCGGTTGAGCAACTGAAAGTGTGGGCACAACGGGCCGCCGTGCCAGTTATCGCCCATCAAGAAGGCGCCGACCCCGGGGCCGTCGCCTTTGACGCGATCCAGGCTGGGCGCACCCGCCGCTGCAGCTACGTCATCATCGATACTGCTGGTCGTCTACATACCAAGCACAACCTGATGGAGGAACTGCGAAAGATTAAACGGGTGATCCAGAAACTTGACCCCGAGGCGCCCCACGAGATCTTGCTCGTGCTCGACGCGGTAACCGGGCAGAACGCTATCCTCCAGGCAAAGAAGTTTAAGGAGGCTGTGGGCCTGACCGGCATCATCGTTACCAAACTGGATGGCAGTGCCAAAGGCGGTTCCGTCTTTGCCATCAAACGTGAGTTGGATGCGCCCATCAAGTACATCGCAACTGGCGAAACCATCCACGACCTCGCGCCATTCGACGCCCGAACCTTCGTCCGTGCTCTGTTTGATCCTGACGATGAGGACGAGGAATAGCACTCCGCGATCTCGTTATACAGCAGGTAAAGTCACGTTGGTAGCAAATGGCGGGTGCACATCCGTTCCCCACCCCCCGGCCAACGACAGACGAGACAGCCGGTAGCTCCAGCAGGAGCTACCGGGGCTGCGTCAGCAGAGCGAGCGAGGTCCGGCACGTGGCCATGCGCGTCGTCCCAAGATTCAAATTCCAGTTGCCGTGCGAGCCAAGGTAATACGCGCCGTGCCCATCCGTCAGAAATCCATCTTGGAGCATCTTCGACCCCAGATAGGTCAGCCGCGTGCTCTCGATGATGCACCGGTGGGTATCGCCAGCCGGGTCAGGATAGGTAAGTTCCAGGGCATCGCTGTACACAACGTGCAAGTCCTCGACCACGCGATCATTTGCCCGGCTCCACTCAGGATCAAGCACGAGCGCCGGATTCATATCGCGTCGATCGAGCAGTTTGCCGTACGTCACGACTGCCCCGTCATAGCGACCGAGCAGCGCGGTCGCATGACGTACGTACAGCCCCGTGTCCCCCGCGCCACCCCGCGGTATGGTCGGCGTGCCGATCGTCCACACGCCACCTTGCCGGAACACCACGGGGCCGAGCGCCACCAGGGCCAGCACCACCAGCGCGCACATGAACGTACCGGCGCGGACACGACGGTGCATACTCACTCAGCCTTTAATGCCGCTAATCGCAATCCCCTCAATGAATGTCCGCTGGGCAAAGAAGAAGAGAATCACGATGGGCAAAATTGTGACGGTGCTCGCCGCCATGAGATAGGGCCATGCCAACTTTTCGACGAACTGACCCTGAAACTGCTGCAGCCCCAGCGAAATAGGAAACTTGTCGGGCTGATTCAGGAAGATCAGGGGGCCAATATAGTCGTTCCACGCCCCGATAAACGCGAACAGACCGACGACTGCCAGCGCGGGCCGCGCCAGTGGCAGAATAATGCGGGCAAAGATGTCTACCTCCCGAGCACCGTCGATACGGGCGGCGTCGGACAACTCGTGTGGTAGCGACATAAAGAACTGACGCAGGAGAAAGATGGAATAGGCATTGCCAAAGAACGCGGGTATGATGAGCGGTTTGTAGCTGTTCAGCCAGTGGAGGTTCCGAAAAATAAGGTACAGCGGAATCATGCGCACCTGGAACGGGATCATCATAGTGCAAATACAGATGAAGAACAGCGTCTCACGTCCACGCCACTGGATGCGAGCGAAGCCGTACGCCACAAGCGACGCCGAGAGAACGGTGCCGACGGTAGCCAGAACGGCATACTGGAGCGTATTCCCAAAGAACGTTCCGAACGGCTGTGCCGCAAGCGCTTCGGGATAGTTCTGGAAGCGCATAGGATGGGGAATCCAGATCGGGGGAACGTGATACGTCTGTTCCGTATCCTTCAGCGAGGTCGAGATCATCCAGATAAACGGCATTAAAAATGCCATACTCAAGACGACGAGCAAGATGTACGTGACGATCTTGCCAACAATATAGCCAGGGTGGAGCGAGCGGGGCTGCCGCGTTGGCAACGGTTCCGCGGTCGTGACTGCGTTGTGCATCTCCCCTCCCTTTCAGCTACCCGCGTAGTAGACCCACCGCGCCGAACTGCGGAAGGTAATGGCTGTACACACGACGATGATGAGGAACAGGATCCACGCGAGCGCCGACGCGTACCCCATCTTGAAAAACTGGAAGGCGTTTTGATACAGGTAGACAGCATAGAAGGTCGTACTCTGCATCGGGCCGCCGCGCGTAAGGATGTATGCCAGAGAGAACTCCTGAAACGCCCCGATGAGCCCGGTCACCAGGACGAACAACACCGACGGTGTACACAGGGGGATGGTTACCTTAAGGAAGCGCCTGAGCGCTCCCGCGCCATCCACCTTCGCCGCATCATACAGTTCCCGCGGAACATCTTGTAGTGCCGCCAGGAAGATAATGATGGCCGCACCCTGTCCCCACACGCCGATAATAATGATCGAGAACTTTGCCAGGTCGGGTGACGAGAGCCACGGCACAACCTGGAAGCCCAGTGACGCCAGCGTGGCGTTGATGACTCCGTAGTTCGGGTTGTAGATCCACAGCCACACCATCGCCGTGGCGATGACCGGGACAATCGACGGCAGGAAGAAAATGGTTCGAAAGACCGGTCGTCCGATCACCGAATTATTGAGCAGGACGGCCAGCAAGAACGCCGCTACCAGCCCGAGCGGAACGCCGACGATGACCAGATAGAGCGTGTTGTAAATCGTGATCGGGAACGTCGTGTCATCGGTAAACATGAAGACAAAATTCTTCAGGCCGATAAACTGCGGCGGGTTAATGATGTCGTACAGCGTAAAACTGTAGTACAGGGACGCAAGGATGGGGTAGGCAGTGAAGGCCAGGAATCCGATGATCCACGGGGAAATAAACAGCAGGCCCGCAATCTGATTCCGCCTGCCGACACTCATCCGACGACTGCGATGTGCGATAGTAGTCGTTGTACGAACGTTCACGCTGCGTGCTCCTCTCGAACATCAGAACCGAAAAGACCGGGTCCGGACGGCGATATGTGGCACCGTCCAGACCCTTTTTCTCGAGGAATCCGGTTACACCCCGTTCGGGAAGCGGCTCTTCATTTCGGTATCTGCGGCTTTCTGAAGCTGGGCTGCCGCATCTTTCGGACTGACCTTGTGATAGTTCACAGACTCCTGAATTTTCGACCATTGGTCACTGACGAACGCCTGCACGGGATCAACAATGACAGACCACATCGGTGAGGCACTCTGTGCGCTCTTGACGTAAAAGTCGAGACCGGGATACTTCTTGACATCGACCTTCGCCAGGAACTTTTTGCTGGAACCGAGCCAGCCGGTATTGTCGAAAATCGTCTGCATCGCCGGTTCGGTGTTCAGATACTCAGCGAAGGCGAATGCCTGCTCCGGATCCTGCCCGCCCTTCGGCAGCATCGCGTAGTGACCGCCGGTGCTCTGCAGCTTCGCGCCCTTCTTCGAATTCGGCACCGGAACCCATCCATAGACGTAGCTCTTACCGGGCGCGGACTTGTCAAGCTCGCCAGGCGCCCAGTAGCCATTGATATTCGAGCCTTCCACGCCCGCCGGGAACATAGCCGTTGGGCTCTCGGTCCACGTCCCATAGGCCTTATTGAAGCCCGCGATCTTTTCCGCCCCAACGATGTCGTAGAACTTCTGGACCATCGTGAAGGCCTCGACCATCATGTCGTTGTTGAAATTGTACTGGCTCTTGCCTTCGTCGTAATACTTAAAGCCCCAGGCCGCGGGCCAGTAGAACGGGTCGCCGTCACCAAACGAGCCACCCATCGCGTCCAGTGGATCGAAACCCAGGGTCTTGATGGCACCGCTCGACTCGACGACCGTCATCTGTTTGGCCCAGTCGTAGAGCGTATCGAAGTCGGTGGGAAGTTGATCGACGGGGAGGTTCTTGGCCTGAAGCATCTCTTTGTTGAAGCAGAGTGCCCACCGCAAGAAGCATTCGACGGCCGGTACACCGTACGTCTTGCCCTTCCATTTACCTGCGGCGAGGTTCTCTTCGAAGAGGTCAGCGGGCGTGATAATCTTGCTCTTCGCCACGTAGTCATCGAGCGTTCGCGCGGCGCCGCTCACCCAGAATTGGGCGAAGTTAATGTTTCCCGTCTCGATTGCAGGTGGATTGCCACCCGCAATCGCGGTCTGGAGTTTCGTGCTGATGTCCGCGACCTGAAGCGGCTTCACCTGGAAATCGTCGTGCTCCTGATTAAAGTTCTTCGCGACCGACGAGAGCGCGTTGATCGCCGTCATACCGCCCCAACCAAACCACCAGTCGATGGCCTTCTTGCCCGCCTTGACCGGAACCGAAGCCAGCGTAGTCCGTACGGCCGTCGCGGTTGCATCCGCTTTGCTCAGACCGCCTGCGGCCGCGCCCGCCGCGGCAGCTGTCGTGGGCGCTGCTGCCCCTGCCGCCGCACCTGCCGCGGTGGGAGCGGCCGCACCAGCTGCCGCAGGTGCCGACGTGGGTGCCGCGGCCCCTGGCCCGCTGGCGGGTGTTGAAGTTGCCGGCCCACCGCATGCGGCGGCAAGGAACGCCATACTGGTGACAGATCCGAACAGCTTCAGCGCTTCGCGACGAGGGATGAGACGAGTGACCATACCAGCTTCCCTTCTATTACCCTTGGTGCCGCCGTCTGCTGCCATTGCGGCAGCGGAACGTACAGTGCCGCGCGGCTTTCGTTATCAACCGTGGGTGCCGTGCGGGGCAGATGCTACCACAGGATTACTCGTCACGGCAAGCATGTGAGTCAGGTGGAGTTGTGCCCTACGACATACCTCGACATGTGCCTGTGGACCGCGGCCCGGCAACCATGAACACAAACGGCCAACGAGATGGCACCATTGCGAAAGGAAACCGGGCCAAAAATCGCTGTTATGTGCCCCGTATCCCCCGGGTCGTCGCCGTACCACGTAGAGCCACGGGAATCTCCACATCGACGACGAGCCGCGTTGACTGCCACGGCAGAACAACAGCTCGATGCTATTCAGGACCACCGCACCCGACAGACCGTCGTGCGTGTGATTGACCGCCTCGAACACCACCCTGAGCAGCAAGGGAAGCACCTTCGTGGAGCGTTCGCTGGCTACCGGAGGGTACGTGCTGCGGGACAGCAATACCGTGTCAGCTTCACTGTCCACGAGGAGGACGTTGTTGTGGTCGTGGTATGCCTCGGGCGTCGCAATGAGGGCAGCAAGGTTGACGCCTACGAGTTGGCGTTAAGAGTGGTGAGACTTGGGTTCGTGGGCCGCTTATAGGCTCAGAAGCGCGGGCTGTCCCGGAAGACGGGCCAGGCAGTTGGTCAGCAACCCGCCCATCAGCCATTGACGAATCGCCGCCACATGGAAGACGACAAGCAACAGCCCACCCTTTGCCGGACGCGACGAGGGGGCCCGCAGGCCGACGTAACACGCCGACCCGCAGTCCCGCCCGTCCAGACACTCCCGGCGCACCCTACCGGAGGTATGGTTTCAAGACATCCCGCGCAACCAGGAGACCCAGCCGCGTGCGGTCAACGTTATCGCGCCAACCCCACAGGTTGTCCTCGTGCTCCACGGTAACCGCGAAGTCATACCCGATGTCCAGCAATGCGCCAATGTAGTTGCCCCAGTGTACGACACCGACGCCTGGCAACGTATACCGCCACCAGCCATTCTCGCCTGGCGACTTCTTATTGAGTTGCTTGCCATAGATTCCGTAATTGTACTGCCCCTCGGACATGATCTCCGTATCTTTGGCATGCGCATAATGAACGCGCGTACCGAACTCTCGAAGGGCACGAAGCCAGTCAATACCCATCCACACCAGGTGCGAGGGATCAAAACACAGCCCAAGTGCCGGTGCGGGAATAGCTTCAAAGAGCGCGCGCCATAGCTCCGGTGTAATAGCGAGATTCTTCCCCGCATTCGGCCAGTGCTCGATGCACAGGAGAACCCCTCGGTTCGTTGCTTCTTCAGCGACTGGCCCCCACGACGAGCGCGCAATCTCGATGTTTTCTTCAATCGAGACGTCCAGGTCACGTGCGTGAGACATCATCAGTCGCTTCACGCCGTGATCCGCTGCCCACTTCACACCATCGAGCGCTGTCTTGACGCGCTCTTGCCGCTGGTCCTGGTCAGCGAGGACCAGTTGAGGTAGCATGCCATTCATGGCACCCACTTCAAGGCCCAGTTTCGCCACCAGATCCACCGCGTCAGCACGGCTGGCTGGCAAATCGATGACCTCATACCCATTGTCTGCCGCCCATCGGATGTTATCGAGCGCATCCACCTGCCGTGACAGGACACCCGTGGGCAAGAGTCCAAGTTTCAAACGATCTATTCCCTTCTGATGTTCACGAAAGCCCTCGTTGCACCGTGGCCCCCGGTCACCACGTCCTCATCGTTGCGTGGCTCGGCATGAGCATGCCACAGCGAGTCGGGATACTACAAGCAACACGACAGGTGACGGCTGTAACAGTCGGTTGTATACTGTGTACAGGTAATGCCCGATGGTGGAAAGAGCGGTGAGGCCCATGTCCTCCCTTATGCAAGACAGTGTCGCCGAGGCATCGCCTGCACCGAACTCCTTCGATACCGGCTTGCAGAAGTTGTACAAGCAGGTGCAAACCTACGGCGCGCGGAAGGACCTCGAACAGATCACCGCCGCGTTCCACGTCGCCAGTGAGGCGCACCAGGACGCGATCCGAAAGTCAGGCGAGCCGTACATTATCCACCCGGTCGCGGTCGCCACCATCCTCGCCGATATGCAACTGGACGGCGCCACGCTCCAGGCCGCGCTGCTCCACGACACCGTGGAAGATACCACCCTTACCCTTGATGATATTCGAGCAAAGTTCGGCGACGCCGTAGCGCACCTTGTCGATGGCGTGACCAAGTTTTCCGGGCTCGAAAAAGGTCGACGCACGCTGGATCTCGCAAAAACATTGTCTCCGGAAGCCGAACTCAAAAAACGGCGGACGGACCGAGAGACCGCCAGAAGACAACAACTGGAGACCTTGCGGAAGCTCTTTCTCACCATGGCCGAGGATCCGCGGGTGGTTCTCATCAAACTGGCCGACCGGTTGCATAATATGCGCACGATCGAGCACATGCCGGACGACCGGAAGCAGCGCATCGCCGAGGAGACCCGCGAGATCTATGCACCGCTTGCCGGTCGTCTAGGTGTTGCGGGCATCAAGTGGGAACTCGAAGATCTTGCTTTTGCCGTGCTTGAACCCGACGAGTACCAGCGCGTTAAGACATTGGTGGCAGAAGAGCGTGATACTCGTGAGGATTACGCCAAAGAGGTCAGCAAGCAGTTGCGTAAGCAACTCACCACGGAAGGCATTCATTGCGAGGTATCGGCGCGTCCGAAGCACCTGTTCAGCGCGTATCGAAAGCTTCAGCACGTGGACTGGGACGTATCACAGGTGTACGACCTCATCGCTGTGCGGGTGCTCGTCGAGAGCGTGCCCGACTGTTATCTGGCACTCGGGCTTGTCCATGCCCACTGGCGGCCCATTCCGTCGCGATTTAAGGACTACATCGCGGTCCCGAAAAGCAACGGCTATCAAAGCCTGCACACCACCGTCTTTGTCGAAGACGGCCGCCCAACAGAAATTCAAATCCGAACCAACGATATGCATCAGGTCGCCGAGTTCGGCGTTGCTACCCACTGGTTCTACAAGGAGCAGGGTCGCTCGTCCTCCGTTCCTTTTCAGATGATCCGCTGGGTCCGGCAGCTCATGGAGTGGCAGAAAGAGCTCAGTACCGCCGAGGAACTCGTCGACTCGATGAAAATCGACGTCTTTAAAGATCAGGTCTTCGTCTTCACCCCGGCTGGTGACATTCGCGACCTTCCCGCCGGATCCACGCCCGTCGACTTTGCCTACCGCGTCCACTCAGAAGTCGGCAACCGCTGTATCGGCTCCAAAGTAAATAGCCGGATGGTGCCGTTGGATTACACGCTCTCCAACGGTGACATTGTCGAGATTCTCACCACAAAAGCCGTCCACGGCCCCAGCCGCGACTGGCTCAATTTCGTAAAAAGCAGCACCGCGCAACAGCGGATCAGGCAGTGGTTCAAGCGGCTTGAACGTGAGGAAAATATCTCCCGCGGACGCGATCTCCTCGACAAAGAACTCAAACGCCTCGAACAGCGAAGCCTGACCGCGATCAAAGAAGCCAAACTGCTCGAAGTCAGCCGTCAACTCCACTATGACACACTCGATGACTTCTTCGCGGCGATTGGCTTCGGCGAAATATCAGCGCAGCAGGTCGTCGCCCGGCTGGGACTGCGGCCAGTGGAAGAACCTGTGACCGCCATTCCGACCGTTGCGGCACCCACCATCTCGGGGGGCACTGGCCTCCGTGTTATGGGAGCTGGAGATGTGCTGACGCGCCTGGCGACCTGCTGTCACCCCGTCGCTGGCGACGAGATCATCGGTTATATTACGCGCGGTAACGGAGTCACGGTCCACCGCGTTGATTGCCAAAACGTAATAAAAGAGGACGAAACCGAGCGCCTCGTCAAAGTGGAGTGGGGTGCTGTTCCAGCAATGTACCGCGTCAATATCCGGGTGGAAGCGATCGACAGGGAGGGGCTGCTGCGAGACGTGACAACCTGCGTTGCCGATGAAAACATCAGCCTGGCAGCCGCAAATGCCGCGACACACAGCGATAACACGGCGACGATTACCGCAACGATGAACGTCAGCGGCACAGAGCAACTCAGCCGCGTCCTCGCCAAAATGGAACGCATGCGCGGTGTTCTGTCGGTCGAACGGGATCACGGAGCGGTAAAGCACGCCTGATGCACCCGAACGTCCCAGGGCAAACCCAAAAACCCCGTTCCGGACACGGTGTCGGTCGGCACCCGTGGTACTGCTCCGCCCTGGCATTGCTCTTCACCGTGCCACTCCTCCTTGCTTACGGCGCAACGACGCGGGGTCTCACTTCGCCGACAGGCACGGCTATCGGTTCCACCGTGGCGCAAGAGACCGCAGGCGCACCGGCCGCGTCGAGAGTCGGCAGGGCGGTGGCCCCGGAGACCGTCGGCATATCAGCACCATCGACCGCTCAAGACACGGCCGCTCCACTCCCGGCAACCCCTCTGCCACCAGCACCGGCCGCCCCACCCCAGATCGTGTTTGAAGCAACACCCGTTTTCACCCCGCTGCCGCAGACATCACCCATGGTGCAGCCGTCCATGGCAACTCCCCATCCCCCCGCGTCCCGTCGTGTGCGTATTATGAATAGTGTGTCAGGTGCCGCACTCATCAACCTGGATCTGAAGATAGCGGGCACGTCCGCTCACACCGATGACCACGGTGATGTGCTCCTTTCCCTGGACGCCGCCGCAAATCCTGCCGAGTTGCCCGGCTTTGAGCAGATACCGGCCCCGATTGGCCAGATCTCCCTTCGCCCGAACGCCATGCAGACCGCTCGTCTCTTTCTTCAGGATCTACAAAGCGGGCACCCCGAACAGACGTGGGGTGGCCTCACCCCTGACACGCAGAGCGCCTGGAAGAGCGCGGATCAGTATGCCGCCTTCTACCGCAACAAGTTCGGCACGGCTCCGATTGAAGCGTTCGAGTTGGGAGAACCATCGGCGCCTGCGGCATGGTCACGCCCAACGACGGATGCCCACTATGCCCGCTCCATCACCATCCCGCTGACACTTCACGTTCGCCCATCGAGTGCAAAGACCGGGCGCGACGTCCTTGGACCCGACATGCTGCTCGTCGACAATGGACAGCGGTGGACCATCGCCTCCTCAGGCGCTGCTGGCCCCGAAGGAACACTGCTCCTTCCGCCGGTTCTGCCCTCCCGAGCGCTGAATGTCCCGATTCTGATGTACCACCATATCGCACCGACGCCCGTGCGTGGACGGTTCCGTGCCGACTTCGACTTCCGGCTTGCCTACGACCTCACCGTCAATCCCGAAGATTTCAACCGACAACTCGACTATCTAGTGATGGCGGGGTACCACGGGGTCACTCCGCATGCCGTACTCAACGCACTGCTGTATGGCACGCCGCTGCCGGAAAAAGCCGTCGTACTCACATTCGACGACGGCTACCTCGACAATTACACCTATGCGTTCCCGTTGCTCGTACAACATGGGATGGTGGGCACCTTTAGTGTCATCGTTGGCCTGATTGGTCAACATGGTCCGGACCTGCAATATATGGGATGGGACGCACTGCAGACGATGGTGGACCAGGGTATGGACATCCAGTCACACACGCAGAACCATCGCGACCTGGGCACATTATCGGACGACGCCGCGTTCCAGGAACTGACGCTGTCTTTGCAAGCATTACAACAGCGGTTCCATCTACCGGTGGACATCCTGACCTACCCATCCGGAGAACCCTTCCGCTCTGGCAATGTCGCGCGCCAGCAAACGCTCCTGTCACTGCTCCCTCGCGCGGGCTACGGGGGCGCATTGCTCGATCCGATACTGTCGAGTACACGGCAAGATGCCCAACGACCGTACCAGTTGCAACGCGTGCGCGTACCAGGGAATGGGCGCCTCGATAGCTTTGTGGCAAGCCTCGGCACGCAGCGGAGAATCGCCGACGCAGAACGATAGACCCCGACATACGCGGTGTAAACTGGGAGGCACGTGTACAGGCGTGACGTTAAATAAGTGCGGGCCTGCCCTGTGTATCACAGGGCAGGCCCGCTCGCCTGAGAAGGGTACCGTTAGACGCGGTCGGCGTCTTTTTTGGTCTCGTTCGCCATGGAACCGGCCTTATCGGAAACGCGGTTGACGAGACCTTCAGCTTTGCCCTTCGTTTGCTGCACGTCGCCCTCGCCCTCCATAGCGCTGTCCCCGGTCACCTTCCCGGCAACCTCCTTGGCTTTCCCTGCAACTTTGTCTGCTAGTTCACCCATTGGATCAGGACTCCTTATCTCCGGTCGGGCCTCATGGCACCGGCCTTAACCGCATAAGGAAGCATAAAGCGTGCCAGGGAGCAAGCATGCAGATCCTCGTCGGCCAGGACATCGCCCGTACTACTCGTAAACGCACTCTAGCAACAGACGGCTCTCCCAGTCGTCGTACCTGTCTGCCGCTCCTTGGATGGCCATCGGGTTCGCGGTGGAATTCCAGCGCTCGCATGGTGCGTGCCAGACCAGCCCACGGCACACTCCTCCGTGAACTGGTTTTTCCTGGCCAACACGGGATAGGGTGTTGCGATGGGATGGCGTGATGATGGGACGTGGTATGCTCGCTCTGCTGACATATCGGGTGTGGGAAAGCGAGACATCAGGGGATGGCCGTGAGCATTGACTGGTATGGATTCCGCGTGGTGTCCTGGATCGGCCAGGCGATCATAGGGCTCGCGGCTATCCGACGTGGACTGCGTGGGGACTGGAAAGGTGGCATCGCGCTGGCAGGTGTTGCCAGTGCTTCCTTCGTGTTCACCGCCCGGCAGAAGTCGTTGCCCCTGTTGTTTGATCTGCTCTTCCCCATCGGCGCACTGCTCAACGCGGCCGGTTGGGTGTGGAAGCTCTTTCGCAAACCCGGACCGTACGATGAGATTACCCATGGCTTCACCATCTTCTCGATCACGCTGGCTCTGGGGATACGCGTCTCCAGCTCACGGCTTACCGGGTTGCCCCACCATCGCATCCGCTTCGTGGCTATGATCGCCAGCTTTGGCCTATCGCTTGGCGCGATCTGGGAGATCTTCGAATTCTGGCTCAACAAAGTGCCAGGCGTGCGGGTGTTTGACCCATTGGGCGACACCATCAGCGACATGATGATCGACGGTCTCGGCGCGCTGCTCGCGGCTCTGCTCGCCTTAAGGCTGTCGCCGGACTCCTCGGGTAACCTGAGGGGGTCACCAAAGCTGTAGCGAAGTTTGCCACGCGCCGCCAGTTGGGGGTATCGGCAGTGGGGATCCGCGGCATGACTGTGGTCAGCACGCACTCCAGCAGCGCGGCCACGGCGGTGAGCACCTCGTATGCAAGTTGTGACTGAGCAACTGCTCGTTGAGGCACACCACGAGGAGGAGGCTCCCCTGCTGACCGCCTCCTTCTTTGCCGGCTTCCTCCTCCTCCTCATACTGGACATGCTGAACTCATACTGACGGTCAGGAGACGAGTGGCCGCCCGGAGCCAGCAGTGATTGCCTCACACACGGATCAGCGCCAAACCTGATTCTTCATCGTACTCACGTTGCAGGTGCCTCGGCGACTCCGTCACGATGACTTCGAGTGTTGGCCAAACGTGCGCCTCCATAATGTGCCCCCCGCGTGTCGTCGAGTCCGCTCGTCCCACTAACACGTGGGCATGAATCTTCGGTTCGTCGCCCTCCATGGCGATGTCGCCCACCAGCGAGAGCACTTCGACCTGCTCGTGGAAGGGGTTCTTCCTGTAGGCCTTGCGGTCACGCTCGAAGTAGGCGAGCGTCACATCGCTGAAGGCGCCGATGGCAGTGAAGCTACTGCCGGACAGGCCGTGCTCCTTGGAGAAGGAGAGCATGCTGGCCATGAACTCGTCGCCCTGATCGAAAATGACCGCGTAGGTCCGCTCTGGTCCTTCGTTGATCACCGTCGCCTTCATCACGATCCTTCCTTTGTTGTGGCTCCGGGCCGTGCGGGTGACACTGTCTGACCCGTTGTCTGCTCCACCGGAATCTCCACAAGGTCGCGACCGAACGCCAGGTCGAGGAGCCAATCAAACCCGACGCGAAGGCGCTTCGCGAAGCGCGGCATTTTGGCGAGGTAGATGCCACGCCACATGATCCAGGCCAGAGGCCCCGCAATGTGGACGCCGTAGATGCTCGCCACCCCGGCACGGCGGCCCACGATGGCGAACTCCCCGATGGGATGGTAGGTGAAGGGCTCCGGTTTCGCCCCGTTGAGAACCGCCACAATGTTCTGTGCTACTCGCGTGCCCTCGCGAATCGCATTCTGTGCGGTCGGAGCGTAGCTCTTCTTGCTCTGAGGCTCGAGAACCTCGGCACAGTCTCCGAGTGCCCACACTCCGGGGTGCCCTTCCACCGCGCAACATCCGTCTACGACGAGCCCGCCGTGATGGCCGCGCTTCGCGTCTAGCTTGCCAATAACCGGGCTTGGTTTGCCACCGGCCGCCCAGACCACGAGGTGTGTTGGGATATGCTGTGGCTGGCCTCCAGGCGCCTTCACCTCGACGGAGCCCCCGCCCGCACCGGTCATCTCCGTCTGAAGCATGACCTCGACTCGCCGTCGCTCAAGCTGTTTTTGCGCGTACGACGCCAGCGCTTCACCCAGCTCGGGCAGGAGCCGCTCACCGGGATGAACGAGAAGCGTACGGATTTCTTTGGACCGCACGCGCGGATAGTTCTTCGCCACATCGCGAACGAGACCGTTGAGTGCAGCCATGGTCTCAACGCCCGAGAAGCCGCCCCCTGCAACGACGAAGGTCAGCAGCTCTTTCCGCACGTGCGGGTCGGGTTCGGCGTCTGCGCGCTCCAGCAGTGCCAGCGCACGATTGCGGATGGCCATAGCATCGCCCACACTCTTGACCGTCAGGGCATGCTCCCGGACTCCCCGGACGTGGTGGTAGTTCGTGACAGAACCGAGCGCGATCACCAGGTGACCGGCCTCCAGCGTTTGCTGCTCGGCTGGCACCTCAGGCTCCACTCCTCCAACCGTGATCGTCACTCGCTTGTTAGCAATGTCAATCCCGTCCACACGCCCCTGGAGAAAACGAATGCGTGGGCTAAGGCGACGAATTGACGCTACCACGTGACGGCTGTCGACCTGGCCACCCACGACCTCAGTCAGCAGTGGCGTAAACAGGGTGTAGTTGTGCTGGTCGACCAGCATAATCTCACCGTCGGCGTCGTGAGGAAGCAGACGGGCGAGCCCGTGAGCAACACCCAGACCTGCAAATCCGGCGCCAAGGATCACGATTTTCTGGTGCTGCGGCATGTTCATCATGACACCTCTTTTCTCACCTGAAAGATAGAGCACTCATTGTCGTCCTCACCGAAAGGCTGGGTGCGACGTGTTCCACAGGCATGGGAGCGTCGTCACCAGGTCATATGCAGGGAGTTACTTTCCGTGGGGAGGATGTCACGCCACATCTCAATAAGGTGCTTATACGCCTTTCCCACCAGTCGCATCTTGCGGTCGAGGTCGACGAGTCCTAGAGGGTTGATACGTCCGCGGTGAAACGCAGTCCACAATCCCAGTCGACCCGATCCGTCAGGCTATACCAGGTAAAGCCGATGATCGGCACCCCATCCTGCCGGAGACGGACCACATTCTGCCATTCCTTGCGACGCCACTTTGTCTCTTCGTTATGGCCGTAGTCATCGACATTCGTCTCGGTATGCATCACCGGCAGCCGATACCGGTTGTAGTATTGCCTTATAATGACGTAATAGCCAAATTTCTCAGCAGAAGCGTCAACACTGCCATCGGCGTGAACGTAATGTTCGCTCCTGATGTAGTAGTCGTTCCCCATTACGCAGTGACCTTTGACACCGTAGCCACTAGAGCCTGTTATGAACTTTTGGAGCGGGTAAGCTGGTGAGATGGAAAGAAAAGCGTATCCCAGTGATGTGAGCGATGACGAATGGGCGTTTCTGGCGCCGTATCTGACGTTGATGAAGGATGAGG
>JAABUZ0100003811.1_pt1 | contig 21651 bp, 28 predicted proteins | sample 5562091 | NCBI WGS metagenome assembly JAABUZ01 (sample SAMN12813069, study PRJNA571459) | rock metagenome | isolation source: Antarctica rocks | place: Antarctica: Victoria Land, Linnaeus Terrace sud | collected 2015-12-21
ACCCCCGACCGCCTGGCCCGCTTCGTCGCCGCCCATGACCTCCCCGCGCTCGTGGCCGCCTGCGAGGGGAGCCCGAGTGAGCAGGTGCGCCACGGCGCCCACCAACTGCGCCGCCTCATCCGCGCCGGCCAGGCTGGCGTCTACCACCGCGTCATGCCGGGTCTCCCCGTCGCCCTGGCCGACCCCTATTTTCGCCTCGCCCTCGCGCGCGCCGCCCGTCAGTCCGGTCTCGACCTCTTCCCATCGACGGGACGAGGCGGGTGAGCGCGCGGGGCCACGCGCGCCGCCCTGGCGGCGTGGTAGGGAGAGGGGATCATCGTCGCGCGGCGTGGGACCGTGCCCCCCTTATCCACCATACGACCACCAGGCACGCGGGCCGGCCTGGTACGCTCTGGGTAGAGACCCTGGACCACGAGGAGCCCGTATGATCCCGCCACCCGCCCTCGATCCCGCTCCCGCCGTGCTCACCGCCGCCCAGGAGCGCGACTTAGCCCGGCTGATCCGTGCCGGCCGCCGTGCCCGCCTGCTGGCCCAGCGCCACCTCGCCGCGCGCCTGCGCCGCGACTTCCCCCCTACCGTCAACGCCCGTGCCGCCGCCGCCGCCGTCCTCGTCGCCCTCCTCCCGCGCCTGCCCCTCGCCCCGGCCGCCCTCCCCGCCGCCGTCAGCCCCCTCTTGCCCCAGGCCCTCACCGCCGACGCCCACGCGCGCATCCTCGCTGATCTGGCCGCCTGGCCGCTCGACCAGGAGGCCCTCCGCGCCGGCGACGCGGCCCGCGCCGCCTTCGTCGCCGCCAATCAGCGCCTCGTCGTCGCCCTCGCCCGGCGCTACCAGCACCGCGGCCTCCCCCTCGATGACCTCGTGCAGGAGGGCACTGTCGGCCTCCTGCGCGCCGTCGATCTCTTCGACCCCGCGCGCGGCTACAAGTTCTCCACCTACGCCGTCTGGTGGATCAAACAGTCCCTTCGGCGCGCCCTCGTCCAGCAGGTCCCGCTCGCCCACGTCCCCGATAACGTGCAGATGGAGCGTGCCCGCCTCGCCCGCCAGGCCCACGCCCTGCACGCCGCCCTGGGCCATCCGCCCTCCCCCGCCGAACTGGCCGCCGCGACGGGCCTCCCCCGCGCCCGCGTGGACGCGCTCATCGCGCCCCTGCCCGCCCCCGTCCCCCTCGACCAGATCATGGGCGACGGCGAGTCCACGACCCTGGGCGACCTCCTCCCCGACCCCGCCGTTGACCGGCCCGACGCCGAGGCCGAGGCCCACGCCCTCGCTGCCGCCGTGCGCACCGCCCTCGCCGGCTTGACCCCGCGCGACCGCGCCATCCTTACCGCCCGTCACGGCCTCGACGGGGGAGCCCCCGCGCACCCTCCAGGAGATCGGCCAGCAGCTCGGGCTCACCCGCGAGCGCGTGCGCCAGATCGAGGCCAAAGCACTTAAGCGTCTGCGCGACCCGGCGCTGCGCCACTGGCTCGCCGACGACGACACCCCCGCCGCCTCCTGACACGTCCCCATCTGCGATACTGGGGCGAGGCCCCGCGCCGCCAGGGGACGCGTGGACCGCGCGACGCCGCGAACGGGACAACAAGGGGACAGATGAATCAGGGGAGGGACGCATGACCGACCATCAAGCCCGCGCCCGCGTCTGGACGCTCTGCCTCTACGCCCTCGCGCTCGCGGCGCTCACCGGCCCCGTCGCCGCCGTCCTCGCCCCGCTCATCCATGACTCATCGCTCGCCCTCCACGTCGTGGCCGCCGTCCTCGCCGCCGCCCTCGTCGGCGCGTACGTGGCCCTCGCCGTCCTGCTCATCGTCGCCGTGCTGCGCGTCGTGCGACCCCGCCTGGACGGCCACCGCTAGCCCTTGTAGGAGCGCCGCCGCAGCCCTCTGGCATGGGGCGAGCGGCCCGTCCAGGGGCCTCAGATCGTGGCGCTCGCGGGGCGCTACTGACCCTCCCACGGGGCTCACAGCGTGGTACCATCCGGCCTCGGATCATGGTACCATCCGTGGCTCTAGCTCCACAGGCATGGAGCTACGCTAGAGCCACGTTTTGAGCGTGAAAACGAGGGGGTGGGGCCGCCATGGAGCTACTCTTTACCCTGGGGTGGGTACTACCCGTAGCGCTAGTACCATCAGCGCGCTAGTACCAGCGGCGCGCTAGACGCCCGCGCAGGCTGGGCGTGGGGCCGGCCCCGCGCGCAGCGACGGGGCACAGGGTACGGGCCAGGGGAGCGCGCTCACGACCGATTGCGGAACGTGACGGTGGCACGGCCGCTCGTCGTCGCCCCGCTCACCGGGTCCTGGGCGGGGACCATCGCCGGCAACGTGAGCACGGCCCGCGCGACGCGCAGGGGCCGCAAGGGAGAGCACAGCGTGACGGGGGCGTGAGGACCGCCCGGCGGCGTGCAGGCTGTCGCCGGGCCAGGGACGGTACAATGCGTGAGACGAGAGGACGTGAGCGCGCGGGAGATAAGGACCATGGACACAGACACGGATCATGGACACAGACACGGATAGGGAGAGGGACACACCTCCCGTGTCAGCCAGCGCTATCGAGTCGTACGTGTATTGCCACCGACAGTGGTGGTACAACGCCCAGGATCTCCCCTCGCTCTCGGCGCCGGCCCTGCGACGCGGTAGTGCGGAGCACGAGCGCATCCAGCGCCAGGTCACAGTCGCGCGGCAGACCGCCCGCGCGCCACGCGGACTCGGCTGCGCCACGGCGCTCCTCGTCGCCGGCGTCCTCGTCGCCCTCGTCGCCGCCGTCCTGGTGTCCCCATGGTGAGCATCCTCCTCGTCCTCCTGACCGTGGCCCACGCGCACCTTGCCCACGCGCGGCCCTCGCCCGGCGCCGCCGCCACCGGCGGCTACCGCCCCTATCCCCCACGGGCGTCCCCTATCACCGCGCGATCTATCAGGATACGCGCGAGACGCCCGGTGCCCTCCTGTCGGCCCGGTCCCTCCCCCTGCGCGGAAAGCCGGACATCCTCATCGACGAGGGTCACGCGATCATCCCGGTCGAGATCAAGACGGGGTGGACGCCCGCCACCCCGTACCCCGGTCATGTGCTGCAAGTGCTCGCCTACTGCCTGCTCGTCGAGGAGCACTATCGCGTGCGCCCGCCCCACGGGATCATCCGCTACCCCACGCGCGATGTCATGGTGCCCTACACAGCCGAAGAGGAACGGCGGGTGCGCGCCCTCGTGCGGGAGATGCTCGACGCGCAACGGGCCGGGGCGGAGCAGCATCGCAGCCATCGACAGCCGGGGCGCTGCGCCGCCTGCGGCTTCCACGATCGTTGCCGCGAAGCCCTGCGGCCACCGGGATCGTAGACGCGCTATCATGGGGGGACGGGAGACAGACGCCCCCTATGGCTAAAGGAGAGAGACAATGCCCACGCGCACCTTGCCCACGCGCGACGTGACGCTCGCCGACGGGCGCCGCCTGTACTACCAACAAGGGGAGAGCCGCCAGTACGCCGCGTCCGGGAAGCACGCGTCCGTCTACATGACCAAGCGCGGCCCCGACGGCGCGCTGCGCATCCTCATCACGGTGGACGACGAGCCCGACTACGGCGAGCACTACCACCTCTCGGGCAGCTACCCGGAGCGGACGCCGACGCCCGACGAGATGATGGAGGCGCTCAAAGTGCTGATCCCCGGCGGCGGCCAGTTCGGCGCCATCACGCCTGAGCGCAACCGCCATGCCCTGCACGGCCATGTCGTCCACCTGGTCGAGGAGACCCCCCGGTACCTCGCCCAGCGCACGCGCGAGGGGCAGCCGCGCGACGAGGCCACCGCCGAAGTCTACGCGCGCGGCGAGCCGTCCCCGCCCATCGCCCCGACCGACGATGCGGCCAAGCGCGCGGAGCAGTTGCGCATGATCCGCGACGACTTCGGGCTCACCCCGCCGTTCACCACCGCCGAGTTGCGCGACGCCCTCGACCAGGTGCGCGCCCGCCGCGGCCTCCCGCCCGGCTGGCTGCCCACCTATTCCTGCACCGAGCGACGCGGCGCGCGCGGCGAGCACATCGTCATCCCCTACCCGAGCAACGTCCCCCAGGCCGAGCAGGAGCACGCCCAGTATCACGGCATCGCCCACCTCATGCTCGAACACACGCAACTCGCCACCGGCGTCTACACGGCGGAGCAGGAGCGTGAGGCCGAGGCGTTCGCCGACGAGATGATGACCTACGCCATCTGCGGCGATACAGATGCGGACGACGATGGACCGAGCGCCTAACGCATGACACGCATCGTCCTGACAACCTACGGATCGAGCGGCGACCTCAACCCTATCGTGGCCCTCGGGGTAGGCTTGCAGGCGCGCGGGCACGCCGTGCTGATCGCTGTCGAAGAGGCCCATCGGCCCTCCGTCGCGGCCGCCGGCCTGGCCGTCCACCCCCTTCCGGGGGATAACGAGGCGGTCTTGTGGCCGTATCGCCGCGTGCTCTTCGGCGACATATCCCCCATCGCGTTCACGCGCATCCTGCTGGAACACAGCATCCTGCCCACGCTGCATGAGACCGTGGAGGCGTTGCGCGTCGCGTGCGAGGGGGCCGACCTGCTGGTTGCGACGATGCAGCAGGCCGCGGCCGGTATCGTCGCCGACGTGACCGGTCTCCCCTGGATGAGCCTGGCGCTCTCGCCCCTGGCTATCCCATCCGCCTCCGTCGCGCCCTATCCCCTGCCCGCCGCCGTCCCCCCCTCTGTGCAGTTTGTGGTCAATCGTGCCATCTGGGCAGCGGCCAGGCGGACTGGCCGCCGCCTCGGTGACGAGGCGCTCAACCAGGTCCGCGCCCAGTACGGCTTGCCCCCCCGGCGCGACACCCTGCTGCGCGGCAATCGGTCGCCGTTGCTCGCCGCCGTCGCCGTGTCGCCCGCGTTTTTCCACCCTCCGGCCGACTGGCCGCCCCAGGTGCGCACCACCGGATTTCTCTTCTGGGACGCCCCGACGGCCTGGATTGAGCCGGCCGCGCTCGCGGACTTCCTGGCCGCCCCCCGGCCCGTCGTCGCCGTTTCGTCGGGCTCGATGTCGCCGCTCGTGGGGGATGTCTTCGCCGACTTCTACCGGACGAGCGTGGCCGCGATCCGGCGGGCGGGGGCGCGCGCGCTCGTGATCGGCGCGTCCCCCGCAGCCCTCCCCGCTTCGCTACCCGTCGACGCCTTAGCGGTCCCCTTCGCCCCCTTCTCGACGATCTACCCGCGCTGCGCGGCGGTCATACACCACGGCGGTATCGGCACGACCGCCCAGGGGCTGCGCGCCGGTACGCCGGCCCTCGTCGCCCCCTGGGGTGTCGATCAACACTTCGACGCCGCGCAGGTCACGCGCCTGGGCGCCGGGCGCTGGCTACCGCGCCGGCGCTACACCGTCGCGCGTGCGGCAGGAATACTGGCCGAGCTGCTGCATCAGCCGGTATACCGGGAACGGGCGGGGGTTATCGCGGGTCGGATCGCGCGAGAGGACGGCGTGACCACCCTCTCCCTGGCGATTGAGGACATCCTCATGCGCTCGCCAAGGAGATCTATTCCCGCCTGAACACCGCGCCGGCGCGGTGTTCGGGGAGTGGCGATACTTTACAGGTAAGGACCATGCAGAAAGGGAATCCCGGTATGCCACCCGCTCCAGATGCCACCCGTCGCCTCGCCGCCTGGCTCAACTATCTCTTCTTGACACACCTGACACCGACAGGCCGGCCATGGACCTTCAGCGAAGTCGGCAAGGCCACGGACCTCTCGTCCGCATACATACGCTTGTTGCGGATAGGCAGTGTCCACTCTGACCCACATCACGCGCTCCTGGCGACGCTCGCCGCCTTCTTCGATGTTCCCGTGGACGACCTCACGCGGATAGCCCCCCCGCCCATCCCCGAGTCGCCTCCTGGCCTGATCAAGGTGCGCCGCATGATAAACACGGGGGACCTGCACGTTTCAAGGGCGCCGCGCCTGCCGAGCGCCTTCTATCTAGAAATGGCCGCCGCCGCATTCGACAGCCTCGATATTGAAAAAAGACCTGATGAGCGCGATCGCCTGGCCCAAGCACTTGCCGAGAATGCCGCGCGGGCTGCGGCCCCGCGCGCCGCTTTTCAGGAGTACCTAGAGCAGCGGCGGCGCGACGAGGAAGAGCACCGCCGGGCAGCCCCCTATCAGCCACCCGCGATCCTCCGTAATGCGCCGCCGCCGACGCTATGGCGGGGCCTCCTGGCACGCCTATTCGGCCGACGCGAACACACGTAGCGCGGCGGTTTAGGAAGAGTGGATGGATGACACTTTCCGCGCATGACGAGCGACGAGGACCTGGGGGAACGTTGTGTGCCAGCGCATAGTAATTTACTGCGGCCGAGAGATCCAATCGGGGATACCCAGCGACGGACCGAACTGCCGCAACAGCACAACGACCGTGATGCAGGCGAGCAGGATAATCGGCACCACTAACGGCAGAAGAAACAGCTTTTCACCGCCGCCCCACCCAACCGAGCTTATGACCATAATGTCCAAGAGGACCGCAACACCCGTGAGGACGAGTGCAGCCTCTGTCATGCGACGGCGATACCACGTCACGCGGTCCCGTTCTCGCCCTGGTGGTAACCACCGACCTTGCAGTGTCAGGAGCAGGGTGAGGCAGAGGGCAACGATCGCGGCCACATGACCCAGGTTGATAACGAGCGGAACGACGACGGCGACGATATGGCCGAACGGCGTATCCAAGATGCGGGGATCGACGGGCATGCTCAGTAGCCTCCTTCCGCGCTACGCCGCGGTTGTCGCCTGCTCACGGCTCTCCCCTTCCATCTCTCGCCGAATGTCGTCGAGCAGGCCGCGCTCTTCCAATACGCCCCTAATCAGGGCGGCCGCATCGTGTCGCCAACCCGGCCCCTCGTGCCGGCGTGCAATCTCGGGCAAGCACGCGGGGCCGACCACGAGCAGCACCAGGCGATACACGTCGGCGATCAAGCAGCTCTCCTGCTCGAGGAAAGCCCGGATCTGCGGCACGCGTCCAGTCGTCGGGGGGGATACATCGCCCGGATCGCGATACTCTTCGTCGCGTAGGGCATTGTCGAGGCTGAACGTGAGCCAGCGCGCGGCCTCCACAGCCACCCGGTGTCGATAGGACGAAAAGCCACGTCCCACGCAGCGATCGGCAACGGCCCGTACCGCTTCTGGATGCGCATAGATCGACAGATGCCTCCGGCGACCACTGAGCAACACCACCGCTTGAACGCGATTGGCACGCAGCTTCATGTGCTCGGAGCGCAGCCAGCGCGAGAGGTACGGATGCACTGTCCGTTCGGCAGGGACAAGACAGGCGCGCATGATCGGGTGCATAGATAGGGTGACGGGACGTGGCGGCCCCGTAATGACGGGCGTCGGCCGACCGCCGGCCTTCCGTGCGGGGGTCGTACGCGGACCTTTCCTGCGCTCGATGGTGATGTGCCGCGACGCCGCGCTACCCTGCTCGCCGGCATTGTCCAGCATCGGCCCGATGATAGCCGCTATCTCGGCATGCCAGCCCGGCAGCTTGCGCCGTTGCTCAATGTCAGACGACAAGGCTGCTCCCAGGACGAGGACGACGACACGGAACACGTCGCCATAGACAAGGTCGTCGCGCTCGGCGTGGAACTGCGCCTCGGCAACGATGTCTCGATCTATAACATGCGCATCCTTGAGGTCCAACATGTGGTAGGGCCTATGCGCCCTGCTCTCGGCCTTCTTCGTGCGCTCGGTCGTAATCCAGCGGGTCGCTTCTAACGCCACTTTCCGACGATAAGAGGCCAAGCCCAGGGCCGTGCAGCGAGCGACGACCCTGGGTATGATCGTGCGATCCGCGTACCGATACAGCGGCAGGCACAAAGCGCTGAACAGGATGTTGGCCTCGGTGCCGTCGATCAGCAGCTGATACTCCTCCGGCTCCTCGCGCCGTATGAGCCACCGTCGCAGCCGCGCTCGCCCCAGGACATGAACCGTCGACACCATCCCGGCAAGGGCAAGAACCACAGCAAGCGACACGATAACGGGGATGAGCCCCGTCGCGTCGCCCGTCGTCAGGGCTAAGAGGACTTGGGCAAGGACGAGGACCCCGAAGAGCGTCGCCCCGCTGAACAGCGCGAGGCTGTCAGTCACGACGAAGCGATGCTCGGGGCCTACCTCCGCGCGCATCCGACCGAAGGCGACGACCCCGAGGGCACAGCTAACGACGAGGCCCAACCCCAGACTGGCATTCATAAGCAGCGCGGGCAAGGGACGCGCGGGAAAGCCATTGTAGAAGAGCTGTGGAGAGTTGTAGCGACGCGTCGCTGCCCACGCGACGTCAGATATCACGAGGAGTGCCGCGGCGCCGAGCGGGCCGGCCGGCCACCACGTCCAACGTTTCGTGACTAACGCGGTCCCCACATAATGCGAGAGGAGGGCGGCGATCGCTGACGTTTGGTAGAGCAAGCGCCCCGCGCCGTTGATGTGCGTGACATGGTCAAAGATAGCATCGGCCTGGACGTTCCAGAATAGGGCCATGAGTATGCCGGATACACCTCCGAGGACGCTGCAGACGGCGAAGGATGTGCAACTCCTACGTATCGGACGGAAAGCGGAGTAGAGCGCCGGGACGAGCAGCAAGGAGAAGAAGGGCGAGATGCTTACCACAGCAGCCCTCGCATGTACTCGTTATACCGATAGCCGGCCTTTTGATCGTCTATCTCGCCGTCCGTATCATACGTACCGTACAGGAAGTAGGACTCCAGGCCCTCGCCGATGGCCTCCGCCTCCTGCTCGGGGTCCGAGTCTATGTCCTTGCGCGCCACCTTGGTTGTCCCATGGAGCGCGACATGTCGCCGGATGATGTGCCCGAGCTCGTGGCCGACCGTGCGCACCTGCACCGCGATCGGGGCGTTCGTGTCCCAGTAGAGGCCATAGCTCTTCGTGCCCGTGCGCCTGACGAAGCCGAAACATCTCTCGCCGTCGGGCTCGCACGAGTAAGGTGTTATCTCCACCCCTTCGGCCTGCGCCACCGCCGCTATGAGAGCGAGCAATGTGTCGGGGTGGCGCGGCGACAACCGTTGGATAACGTCACAAACGATAGCTTGCATATGCTGCCGGCGTGTCATCGGTCCTCCGTCGTACTGTTTGTTCCCTTGTCAGCCGTGCCCGTGTCTGGGGGAAGCGGCGCGGCCGTACCACTAGCCTGCTCCGCTCCCGACCGTTGCCCAAGGAGGGCGTCGGCGCTCTCGATCACAGACAGGACGAACGCCTGCTCCGCCGGCCCATACTCGGATGTCCGCAGCGCGATCCGACGGACGAAAGGATCGGCGAGTGCGCGTCGCAGCACCTCGTCTATTTCGCTTTCCCGCGCCGGGGAAGCCGGCTGGCGGCCGGTGAAATAGCCCACGTCAACGCCAAAGAAGTCGGCGAGCGCCTGGACACGATCGGCCGGAGGCATCACAATACCTCCCCGACGCAGCAGGCTGATGTACCCCGACGATAGCTTCCCGCCGGTTCCCTTACTCACTTCGGCCAGGGTATAAGGGCGGCCGCTTGGCCCACGGCGGGTGTCGAACAAATGATTAAGTAGTCCCGCAAATCGTGCTGAAGCCGGGTCAAAAGCCTCTGGCCCTTTATCCATCCTTCGCTCCACTATTAGCGCCCGCATAATCGCATCAGGGGCATGCGCACACGCATTTGACATCTGCACGGGCATTTGCTAATGTAACACAAGGAGCACGTCGAAGATATTGCTATATCGAGCATCCTCGAAACAACGTCTCCACGCGCACCGCAATCGGCTGTTTGTCGCAGTCATCTAATTCTCACACTAGCACGCACTCGTTGCAATAGCAACAGGTACGGTGCAGGGACGTGCAAAGGGGAGGTGCATCAACGCGCGATTGCTTGACCGAGGAGCAAGCGTATGTCCTGGCGTCGCGCATAGTTAAGCACGCCGGGCTACCGCGTCCTGGAGGTCCGCCACGCGTGGTCCGCCATGCATGCGTGGCACGTCGAGGCCGAGGATCGACGCACGGGCAAGCGCCTACTGCTCCTCTCGGAAGACCAGTTCGACCGCCGCCTCATGGGGGAGGCGGGACAGTCCGATACAGGGGAGATCACCACAGCCCAGACGACAGCCCACACAAACGAGCGCGCGGCCGCCACATCCAATAGCTAGCCGCGCGCTCAGGCCGACATTCGACAAACATCAGGCCCGGTCCTTGACCGGTGCAATCTCCGTACCAAAGGACAGTTCATCATGCTGCACGAAACACTCGCCGTCGCCACAGCGGCGCATGTCGCCCTGACGCACCCCGCGGTCATCGCCGCCTTCCAGCCCGTCCTCGCGCTCGGCACCGACCCCTTCGCCGGGCTCGCCCAGGCCCTCCTCGATGTCGCCAACACCATCAAGGTGCCGTTCGCCGCCATCGCCTTCATCATCGCCGGCGCCATGCAGGCTTTGCATAACCCTCGCGCCACCGGCGCCTGGATCACGGCCTCGCTCGCCAGCGTGTTCATGTTCGGGGCGACGGGTGCCGCCGCCTACCTCCAGGCCAACATCAAGTAGCCGTTTGCCGATCGCGCGGCGAGGGGGGAGTAGGAGTGGATACCCGAATACCGGGTGCCCGCTCCCTCCCGCCGCCCGTATTTTGTCTAGCACCCGGAGCACCACCATGGCCCACGCCACCCAGCCCACACCGCCCGCCGCAGCCCCCGCGCGCACCCGCGCCTTTGTCGGCACGGTGGCCCGCGTGACGTACCCCTACCTGCTCGGCGGCGGCAGCGGCTACCTGGCGCTCACCGTCGTCAGCCGCGACATCGCCCTGATGTGCGCCGGTGCGCTCCTCGTCCTCTATGGCGCCGCCCTCTCCAAGGCCCTGCAAGGGCAGGCGCCAGCCGGCGAGAACGAAAGGGAAGCCAATGGCGCGCAATAGTCAGACGGCGCTCTACATCAACGACCCGGTGAAGATCGTCGCCGGCGTTTTCACGATCCGGCAGGCCATCTACGTCGCCGGGATCGTGCTGCTCACCTACGGGCTCATCAACGCGACGAGCCGCCTCCCCTACGGCCAGTCGGGGCTCGGCCAGCTCCACCTGCTGCTCATCGTGGGCGTCCCCGCGCTGCTGGCCCTCCTGGTCGTGACCTTCGCCGGCAGCGGCACTGTCGAGCCCTACGCGCGCCAACTCACCGGCTACCTGTGGCGCACCACCCTGGCCCTCCCGCGCCGCCTGGCCTATCGCGCCGTCCGGCTCGCTCGTCGCCCGCGCATGGCCCGTGTCTACGGCCCGATCCTCGTCGCCGAGGCGACGGTCGTGGCCCCCGTCGCGGAGCGCGCGCCCGTGGCCACGCCGATCCGCGCCCTCCCCACGCCCTACGTCGCGCCGGTGCTCATGACCACGCCCGTCGCGCAGACCCAGCGCGCGCGCCTCCTGGCGTGGCTCACCACCCATCCGTGTGTGACGGATGAGGAGATCGCCGAGGGCGCCGGCATGAACCCCTCGGCCGCGCGCCCGCGCCGGCGCGAGCTGGTCGAGGCCGGCGTGGTCCGCAAGGTGGACCTGCACGGACGCACCCGCGCCGGCCGCCGCGCCGCCCGCTGGGAGGTGATCGCCCATGGCGCCGACTAAGCTGCTGCGCGCGTACCGGACCCGGTGGACGCACGAGGACCGCGGCCCCAGCCCCGTCCAGCCCGCGCGCCCGCACGAGCCGCCACGGCGGGGGCGCGGTCCTCGCCCCGAACGGGTGACGATCGCGGACGACGGGACGCGCACCGAGAAGGGCAAGGACGCGTGCATCTGGCTCGAACTCGACGGCGTGCAGCTGTTCAGCCTGCCCGGCGACCTGCTCGACAAGTTCACCGACGGCGCGGCCGGCGCCTTCACGCCCCCGGTCCCCTACACGATGCAGGTCAGCGTGCTCTCCACGCCGACCTCCGCCGAGGCGTCTGTGACCCGTGCCTTCGCCGACGCGCGCCCGCCCACGCCCGCGCTCGCCGACTTGGCCGGGCGCCTGCGCGCCTGGTGGGAGGAGTATCTGGCCGGCGAGTATGTCCCGACGCACCGCTTCCTGCTGGCGATCGCCGGCCCGATCCGCGCGCCACAGGGGACCACCCTGACCCGTGTCGTGGGCGAGGTCGAGCGCACCCTGCACCGCCTGGGCGTCGCCGCCCGCCGCCTCGACGGCGCCGCCGTGCGCGCCCTGATCGCGGAGTTCCCCGACCCGCTCGCCGACCCCGCCGCCCGCGAGACCATCGACGGCGTGTACACGCCGGGCCAGGGCGCACGATCCTGGGCCTGCACCTTCTACGTGCGCGTCACGTCGATCATCACGCAGCCCGGCTGGCCCGCCCCGTTACTCGCCTTCCCCGCGCCCATCCGCGTCTCTTTCTCTATCACCGGGCTGGACCAGGACAAGGAGCGCACCACCGCCAAGAAGCGCGGGCGCTCCCTGGGCGACCTGGTGGTGGGCGCGGGCGCACAGGGCCGCGAGGCCGACGTGGACACCGGCGACGCGCGCTCCGAGGCGCGCGCCCAGGTCAAGCGGATGCGCGCGGGCGGGCTAGCCGTGGTGCGCGCCGGCATCTACGTCACCGTGTTCGCCCCCGACAAGGACAGCCTCGCCGTGCGCGCCGACGCCCTGTGGGGCCTCCTGACCGGCACGGGTGCGGGCGCGTTGGACGCGCGGGCCGCGCGCGCCCGCGGTGCCCAGGGTCCGTTGCTCCGCGCGACGCGCCCGCTCGGCCGCAACGACGCCCCGCGCTACACGACCTACAAGATGTACGCCGAGACCGTGGGCAACGCCTGGCCCGCCATCGTGCGCTCGCCGGGGACCACCGCCGGCGTCCTGATCGGCCGCGCCGCCGCCGACGGCGCGCTCGTCCGTCTCAACATCGGCGACCGCAGCTTGAAAAATAGGCTCATCGACGTGTTCGGCGGCTCGGGCCAGGGTAAGTCGTTCTTCGCGCAGAAGCTGATGCTGTGGTTCCTGTTATGGGACGCCTGGGCCACGGCGGTCGATACCGTGGGCGGCTACGAGACCCTGTGCGCCATCGCCGGCGGCCAGACCATCCGCCTGGGCGGTCCGGGCACCGCCGCGATCAACATTTGGGACGGCCCCCGCGCGACGGAGGAGGAATTGGCCGCGCGCGTGCGCTTCGTGGTGCGGGCGCACGAGGTCCTCCTGGCCGAGAGCGGCAAGGCCATCACCGGGCGCATCCGCTCCGTCGTCGGACAGGGCGTGCGCGAGATCTACCGGGCGTGCCGCTGCGGCGAGACCCCCACGGAGCGCTGCCTGGTGGACTGGCTGGAGGCGCAGGCCACGCGCCAGGAGGACCACGAGGACAAGCGCCTGTTCAAGGACGTGGCCGCCGACCTCTACCCCTACGTGCGCGACGGCGAGCACGCCGCGGTCGTGGATCGCCCCACGTCGTTCGGCTTCGACACGCGGCTGCTGGCCTTCCACATCGACCCCAAGGATCTACGGCCGGACACGCCCATCTACGCCTTCGTGATGTTCGCCATGACCGACATCGCCGACCGCCGCGACCGCCTGGCCCAGGACTGGGGCCGGCGCTCCGGACGCGGCACGGTGCAACACCTCCTGGCGATTGATGAGGGCTGGAACATCCTGCGCCACGAGGCCGGGCAGGACTGGGTGGCCGGCATTGGGCGCACCGGACGGCACTCCGGCATGGTCCCCATGTTCGTGAGTCAGAAGCTCTCCGACCTGACCGCCAACAAGGCGGCGGCCGCCTACTTCGACCAGACCAGTTTGCACTTCATTTTCAACATGCACGACACCAACGACGAGAGCGGCGTGGACCCGCGCCTGTGGGTCGCGGGCAAGCTGCGCCTGACCGACGGCGAGGCCGGCCAGATCGGCGACCTGGCCGGCAAGGAGGCCGCCGACAAGAAACGCTTGGAGTACGCGCAGATGTTCATGATCCGCACCACCAAGACGGCCAGCCGGCCGGCGCGCGGGGTGGTCAACGTCCCCTCGTCGCCCGAGGAGGCGTGGCTGTTCGCCTCAGACCCCGACGACAAGGAATACCGCGCGCGCATGGTGCGCGCCGTCGCCGCCGACCCGGAGCGGCCGACCGGCGAGGAGGTGTACCAGGCGGTGTGCCTGCTCGCCGAGGGCGCCACCCCTGAAGAGGTCTATGCCGCGCGCGTGGTCCCGGTGCCGGGCGCCACCGACCATGCCGACGACGGCGCCGATGACCGGGAGCCCGTCGATCTCGGCAGGACGGAGAGAGGGGATGTGGCATGGGTCGCCGCACGCTAAACGCCGCGCCGCACACCACGGCGCGTGTCGAGAGAGGAGGTCGACCAATGGACCGGAGTCGTCACGGGCACCGCCTGACCGCCGTGCGGACGCTGGGCGCCGCCCTGGGCCTCGTCGCCCTGGCGCTCGGCGGCACGGCGTGGCGGGCACTCGCGCTCGTCGCCGCGGACCTCCGCGCCGTCCCCGTCGGGGCGGCCGCGCGCCTGTATCCTCAGTGGGCCGTCCTGCTCGCGCTGTTGGCCGGGCTCGGGCTCGTTTTCGCCTACGGGGCGCTGCGCCTGGCCCTCCACGCCCGCGCGCTGCTCGTCGCGCCCGCGCCCTATTTGCGCGCCCTCGACGCGCGCCGCTCGGAGGAGACCCCATGACCATGACCATGATCGTGCAGCCCCTCATCGCTGCCCTGGCCCACGCCCTCGTCGCCACGCCCGACCTCACGACGCCGGCGTGGCGCGCGTGCACCGCCGCCCCACTCGTCGGGCTCGCCCTCGCCGCAGGAGTGGTGGCGCCGCCCCTCGTCCGTATGGGGCGCATGCTCGGGTTCGCCGTGCTCTATTGCTACGGGCCGCTCGCCCCTGTCTCGGCGGGGCGTCCGGCTCACGAGGAGGAGCCTCCATGCGCCGACTAATCGCCCCCCTGGCGGCCGTCGTCCTCCTCGCCCTGGGCCTGGGCGGGGGGAGCGCCCGCGCCGCGTCAGCGCCCACGCCCACGCCGACGCCCGTGGCGACGCAGACGCCGTACCCGACGTACACGCCGGCGCCGGCCCCGACCGCGACGCATCACCCCACGCTCGCCCTCTCGGCGAGCCAGGGCATGCCCGACACCCCCCTCGTCGTCGTCGGCAGCGACTTCCCCGATGGGACGATCACACTGTATTGGGATGGGGCCTACCTGGCGCGCGGCACGAGCGCGGACGGCTACGTGCACATCGACACGCGGGCGCCTGCCACCGGGGGCGCCGCCGCGTTGGGGCCGCACGAGGTGCGCGCCGTCGGCCCCAACCGCACCTCGGCCAGCGCCTTCTTCACTATCGCGCGGACCTATCAGCCCAAGGTCACGCTCTCGCCGACGCACAGCGCGGCCGTGACCGGCACGGTGGTCACGGTGGACGTGTCCGGCTTCGCGCCCGGCCAGACCGTCACGTTCTCCTGGGATCGCGCCGGCGGTGCGCACATCTTCGCGCACGGCAACGTCGCCGACGACAACGGGGACACCAGCGCCGATCTCATCCTGGGGACCGACCCCACGCCGGGCGGCGGCACGCACCGCCTCTACGCGTGGGGGACCACGCCGACGCTCTCCACGTCGGCGTCGTTCACCGTGGACCCGCCCCCGCCCGCCTGCGGCGGCCTGTCCATCCCCATCCCGTTCAGCGCCCCGTTCTGCCTCGACCCCTTCGGCTGGGCCGGCTCCTGGCTGCACGACCGCGCCACCGACGCCGGCAAGACGGTCGGCGCGCTCGTCGCCAAGGACCTGACCACGCAGCAGGACTACACGCAGATCGACAAGCTCAAGCAACCCTTCACGACGATGCAGGATCTCGCGCGCGACCTGTTCGGGGTGCTGTTCCTGGCCGGGGCGCTCACCTGGTACGCGCGGCGCCTGGGCCTGGGGCCGGGCGGGGAGGCGGCCACGCAGATGGTCGAGGGCGGGCTGGGCCTGGCCGTCACCACGGCGCTCCCCTGGCTCATGCACCTCTACATCGTGGCGGTCAACGGCGCCTCGACGATGATCCTGGCCGACCCCAATAATCAGGGCGGGGCCGCCATCGGCGATCTCGTGGGCCACCTCGTCGACACCGCTCTGCTCTCGGTCATCACCGGCGACCCCATCTTCCTGGGGGTAGTCTTCGGCTTCGTCATCCTCTTCTTCGTGCTGCTGGTGCTCATCGCCATCACGCGCACCATCGGCACCCTCTACGGCGCGGCGGTCTACCTGGCCGCCCCCGTGGCCTCGATCTGCATGGTCACGCCCCTGACGCGCGGGGTCGCCGTGGCCTGGGCGCGGTTGTGGTTCAGCTTGACGCTGTGGGGCGTCTCCTACGCCGTCGCGCTCGTGTCCGTGCGGGCGATGGTGGCCGCGTTCGGGAGCGATGGGCTGCAATCGCTAGCCCTGGCCCTGGCCGGCGCGCTCGTGCTCTACGGCGCCCCGCGCCTGGGCGACGCCTTGCTCGGCGGCGGGGCCTCGCGCGCCCTGGGCATCGGCAACGTGCCCATGCTCGGCACCGCCGCCCGCATGGGCCTGGCGGCCGCTACCGCCGGGGCCGGCGGCGCGGCCGTGGCGGCGGACAGCGCCCGTACCGCCGCAGGGGGAGGGATGCCTGCGGTGACGGAGATGCCCACCGCCAGCGTCTCCGAGATCGCGTCGATCGCGCCGCCCATCAACGCCGAGTGGGGGGTCATCGAATGAGGGTTATGAGCGGGATCAAGCGGGCCGCGCGCGCGACGGGGCGGGGCGTGTACATCCTGGCCGTGCCCAAGACGGTGCGCCGCTCGACAGCGGAGCTGCGCCGGGTCGAGATGTCGCCGGCGCTGGGGCTCGTGCTGCGGATCGCCGCCCTCCTCGTGTTGGCGGGGACGGTCCTGGCGGTCCACGCCGTCGGCCATCCCCTCCTGGGCCTCGCCCGCGCCGTCCTGCTGCTTGTCGGCGCCGTCGTGATGCTGGCCCTCTCGGGCGCGCTCGCGCCGCAAGGCCGACTCCTGGGGCGGCTCTTGCTGTCCTACACCAAGCGGGAGGCCGGTCGCAGAGGATTGACGTGGCAGGGCCGGCTCTTCCGCGCCCTCGCCCGGCGCTTAGAACCTGCCACATCGGAAAACAAGAAGGGGAAGACCAATGGCCGCCAACGCTAACCAGTCCGACGCACAACGCCCGCGCATCTCGATGGTCGTGGAAGCGTCGCAGAAGTGGGCGTATCTACAGGAGTTCGATTGCCAACCAGCGCGCCTGAACGAATTGGGCCAGCAGGGGTGGCGCCTGATTGGCCCACCTGTCATCGCCAGCATGTCCCTCGGGTCGTCCGGGCGGCTACTCTACGTGTTCGAGCAGCCCATACAACCGCCGCAACGCTGACGAGAGAGGAGTACCGGCCGGGCCAGAGGACCCCGGCCGGACTTCCACACGCAAGAAAGGGAAGGAGAGAGACATGTCCATGACGGATCGCTGCCACGACATCTTGCGGGCGCTCGCCGATGGGGAGGAGCGCCACGGCTACGCCATCTTAGAGGCCATCGAGGAGCACACCAACGGGAAGGTCATCCTGGCGCCCGGCACGCTCTACCGCGCCATCGGGCGCCTGCTGGACGACGGCCTGATCGTGCAGACCGACCGGCGGCCCGATCCCGCGCGGGAGGACGCGCGCCGGCGCTACTACCGCATCACCCCGCGCGGCTACGCCCTGCTCGCCCAGCCGGGGACGCCGCTCGCCCCCCTCACCCCGCCCGATCCCGGCCCCGCCTACCGGCAGTACGACGTGCTGCGCGCGCTCGCGGACGGCCAGGAACGTCACGGGCACGCCCTCATGCGCGCCGTGGGGAGTGTGCCAGGCGCGGCCCCCCTCAGCCCGACGGGGCTCTCTGTCACCCTGCGCCGCCTGCTCACGAACGGCTTCGTCGCGGAGGCCGCCGCGCGGCCCGACCCGACGCTGGGCGACGAGGTGCGCGAGTATTACCGCATCACGCCCCAGGGAGCGGAAGCCCTGCGCACGCCGGGGCTGCTGCCCCTGCCCCGGCGCACCACCGCCCAGCAGCAGCAGTACGCCGTCCTGTGCGCCCTCGCCGACGGCGCGGAGCGCCACGCGTACGGCCTTATCGCGGTGCTGCGCGCGGACCCCGCCGGCGTGGCACGCGTCGGGAGCGGCACGGTCTACCGCACCCTCGACGGGCTGGTGGCGGACGGGCTGGTGGTCGAGGCCGAGGCGCGGCCCGATCCCGCCGTCAACCCCGCCGTGCCCCGCCCGCACTTTCACCTCACCCCGCGCGGGGAGGAGGCCCGCCTAGCCCTCGCCGCGTTGCTCCCCTACCAGCCCCACGGCGCGGTCCCCTGGCGCGGCGCGGTGTCGTTCGGGGTGACGTGGGGCGCGGCCACGGGCGGCCTGCTGCTCCTGCTGGGGGCGGGCGGCGCGGGCTGGGCGACGGGCGCGGTCGCCACGGTCGTCACGACGGGCGCGGGGTTGCTGCGCCGCGCTGAGGCGGCGTAGCGCGCCGCCAGGGACACACGGAGAAGAGAGAGAGGAGCGGACACATGGCGGACGAGAAGGGCGAGAAGACGGGAGCCGGGGCCGGCAAGAAGCGGCCGGGGTACTACTTCTCCGACGAGATGATCCAGGTGGTCAAGGACCACGCCGCGCGCGGGGGCCTCTCCGAGTCGGCGGCGGCCGAGGACCTGATCGCGCGCGGCGCGGTCGCCGCCTCGGCGCAGAGCGCGGGCACGTTGGCGGTCCCGGCGATCGAGGAGGCCGTCGCCCGCACGGTGGAGGAGTTGCTGCGCGCCGTGGTCGTGGGGCCGTTGCGCGCGGAACTGGCGGCGATCCACCATGAGGCGACGGTGGCCCGTCTGGAAGGATATGCCCACATCTACAACGACTACGGCGCCGCGGTCGCCGAACAGCTCGAAGCGGTGGCCGAGGAGCGCGCCACGGCGGCGCGCGCGGCGGGCGAGCGGGCGCGGCTGCACCGGCGCGTGACCGAGGACCAGGTGGCCTGATGACGACGCCAACGACGCCAACGACGCCAACACGGACGTTCGTGGAGGGCCGCTACGTGCCGGTCGGGCCGTGGGCCGCGCGGAAGATCGAGGACCAGGTGGACCACCTCAAGGGCAGCTTCCGCCCCGGCGAAACGCACGAGGAGCGGACGCTGTTCGACGCCCACGGCGACGTGGCCGACCGCGCGACCGCGCGGGCCATCCTGACGGCCGCGATCGGCCCCAAGGTGGTGTTCCATCGGCTCGTCCTCTCGCCGGGGCCGCGCGCGGGGGTGGTGCGCCCGATCGACCTGCGCACCTGGACGCGGCTCCTCCTGATGGACCTGGACCACGAGCTGGGCCAGCGGCTGGTGTGGGTGGCCGCCGTCCATCGCAACACCGACGAGCCGCACGTCCATGTGCTGCTCGCCGGCGCGGCCGCGCGGACTCGCTGGCCGCACCAAGGGAAGGTGCTCGGCGTGGAATTGCGCCGCGTCCATTACGTCCCCGGTGGCTTCATCCGTCAGCGTGGGGACGTGCGCGCGGCCGAGATTCGCGCGTTGAATAGGGAAGGGACGGCGTAATGAACTTAGCGTTACCCGTCCACCTGACCACGGCCCAATTCGTCGCCCTGACGGTGGGCCTCGCCGTCGGGATCGCCCTGGGGGCCATCACCGGCTTCCTGATGGTCGTGGAGAACCGCGACCGGGCGCTGGCCCGCCGGTTCGACCTGTTCGAGCGCCTGCTGCCCGGCTCGCCCCGGACGGCCGAGGTATCCGCTGTCGCCTGGGACTGGTACCGCGCGCTCCAGGAGGAGAAGGCGCGCGCCGCCCGGACCGCGCGGTACATCGCGCAGTTGCAGGCCACTATCGATAAGGAACGCGCACACGCCCGCGGCGTCGCGTGGGACGAGGGAGGCCAGAGCGACGAGGATAGGGAGGAGGCCGACGATCCCTGCATCACCTTCTGTCCCTCGCCCGCGTTCGCCGGCGGCGAGACCTGCAACTGCGCCGCGTTCCGGCGCGCCCAGCGACTGACACCCGCATAGACCGCGACACACGGACATGTGGAAGAAACGAACATCGGAAGAAAGGAGAAGAGCATGACGAGCGACACGACGACACGACGAACGGGCCGCGCGATGACAACGGTGGCTCTCGCACTGGCCCTGGTATCCATCCCGTTGACGACAAGCGGCCGTGCCGACGCCGTGGCGGCACGCGCGGCGCCAACGCTGGCGGGAGCCTACGTCGGCGGGGTCCACCTCGGCCTCGGCGGCGCGACCCAGCTATGGCCGGTATTCGAGCCGTCCCTACGCCATGGCGTCGTGGGCGGCTCGTACGGCTCGGTGGCCACCGATAGCCGCCGTCCCGGCTGGCTCGGGAACCAGAGCCACGCGGCCCTGCGCGTGCGCGGGACGCTCGCCGGCACGCGGCTCACGTTCGACGTCGTGTATCGGGGCGTCCCCTGGTCTCGCTTCAGCGGCACGGTCCGGGCGCACACGATCGTCGGGACCCTGCACAGCCTCACCGCCCATGACGCGGCCGCGTATCCCCTGACGTTCTACGACTGCACGACCGCCCCGCGCGCGATCACCCCCTGCGCCAGCGGGTACGCGCGCTAAAGGAGGACAGCCGATGGATGGACAGGACGCACAGAGCACGGCCCGTGGCCCGATCGGCCGGGGCACGACCTCCGACGCGGCGCGGCGGGCGCTGCACGCGGCATTGCGCGGGGAGCCCGCCGCGCGCACGGCCTACGCACAGGCCGAGAAGGTGTGGGCGCTCGACGTGCTCGCCGGGATCATCCGCGGCGCGGGCGACGAGCGGACGGCCGGGGACGCGCCCGGCGTGGGGAGCGAACCATGAGCGCGGCGCATCATGTCACGGTCGGCGGACCATCCGCGGGTGGGCTCGCCTACCGCGTCGATGGACAGGGGCTCGTGCGCGACGTGCGCGAGCGGACAGCCTCAGTCGCGGCGACACACCCCACGGCCACGTCACCCGCGTCCCTGGGACGCCTCGTGTCCCCGCTGGCCTGGGAGCCCCTGCAGCGGCTCCTCAGCTGGGGCGCGCGCGAGGGCATGACCGCGGCCGAGTTACTCGACACCTGCCGGACGACCGCGCGCTATCCGGCGACACGGACACCACGCGTGAGAAAGGAAACGAGGCACGATGACAGACGATAGCCGCGACGACAGGCTCCTCACTCCGTTCGATGGGACGCTCGCCGGCGACGGTCCCGAGGGGAGCGCGTTCGCACCGACGGAGCCGGAGACCGGTGACCCGGCGGTGACATACTACACGCGCGAGCCGGACGGCTTCGGCCCGGACGACTATCGCTGGCAGGCGATCACCGACCCGGCCGAGATCGCCGACATCACCGCGCTGCTGGCGCGGGGCATCGACCCGCCCTACGAGGTGTGGGTGGACCAGGCGCCGGCCGCGCTCGACCCGGGCAGGCTGACCCCCGCCGAGGAGGGGACGGCGGTCTACGCCTGGGAGCAGACCGGCCCCGCCGTGGGCGACGGTCAGCTCTACGAGATCACCGATCCGGTGCTCATCGCCGCCTATGAGGAGGCGCACCCCGCGCACGGGGCCATCGAGATCATCACCCCGGCCGACTTTTACGATACGGCGTGGGCGGCCGACGCGGCGCGCGCGACCGACCCCGCGCTCTATGACGCGCGGATCGACGCGCTCGTTGCCAGGGGCGACACCT
>JAABUZ0100003812.1_pt1 | contig 21649 bp, 23 predicted proteins | sample 5562091 | NCBI WGS metagenome assembly JAABUZ01 (sample SAMN12813069, study PRJNA571459) | rock metagenome | isolation source: Antarctica rocks | place: Antarctica: Victoria Land, Linnaeus Terrace sud | collected 2015-12-21
TCCACAGCGCGTCCGGTCACCGAACAGTAAGCGCGTGCCGTCGAGGCTCTTAGTTGAGTCCGCCGACGACCTGACGCAATTGCGTCGGGCTGATGTTGGAGCCGCTGCAAATCAAAGCCACGCGACGTCCAGCGAGCCGCGGACGCACGCCGACCGAAAGCGCTGCAGCGAGCGGCGCCGCACCGGCCGGCTCGACGAGAGTGCGAGTCGTCTGGATCATTGCCCCGACCGCGGCCACCAGGTCGTCATCGCTGACCAGAACGAAATCGTCCAGCTTCTCGCGCAGGATGCTCTGCGGTAGCTCGAAAGCGCCGCCGGTGGCAAGGCCCTCGGCGTACGTCTTGTTGGGCCGCTCGACCAGCTTGCCGGCCCGCCAGGAATCATGGGCACTCGGTGCAGCCACCGACTGCACGGCGATCACCTCGATCTCTGGCCGAATCGCCTTGGCGACAATGCAGGCGCCGGCGGCACCGCTCCCGCCCCCGACCGGCACCAGGATGACGTCAACATCGGGACGCTCTTCGAGGAGCTCGAGCGTGTGAGTGGCGACTCCGGCGATGAGGTCAGGCTCGTTGCCCGAATGGACATAGCGGCAACCGTGCTCCTCGGCCAGCCGCTCGCAATGCTGGCGGGCCTCGTCGAAGTTGCGCCCCACCAGCACAACCTCCGCGCCCAGTCTCCTAATCGCTTCGACCTTGACGGGGTTGGCCCCTTCCGGACAGCAGATCACCGCCTCCATCCCGAACAACCGAGCGGCAAACGCCACCGACTGGCCGTGGTTGCCAGTCGAGGCCGCCACCAAGCCTTGGCCCCGGGTCGCCGGGTCCAGACGTGCCACCAGGTTGAGGCCGCCTCGCACTTTGAAGGCCCCAGTCGGGAGAAAGTTCTCGTGCTTTATCCAGACCTCCGTACCCACAAGCTGGTCGATTGCGGGGTAGTTGCGAAGGGGACTCGGACCGAAGTAGGGGCGAATCCGGATGCGAGCCGCGAGGATCTCGGCCAGAGTGGGCGGCTGGAGGCCGGATGAGTAGGCGGGCGTAGCCATGCGAGACTGTAAGTATCACCCGAAGCTGGGCATGTGAAACGATGGTGCAATGAGCGTGCGACGGCTTGACGACATGCCGGGCTTCGGCATCGATCGCGTTGCGGCGGCAGCAGGCGATGACCCGGATGTTCTGCGCATGGAGAACCTCGATACCGACATCCCGCCGCCGCCAGCTGCCATGGCGGCTACGCGGGCAGCGATCGGCGAAGACGCCGCCAACAGCTGGCTCCCATTCACCGGCCGGGACGACCTCAAAGACGCCGTAGCGGCGTACATCGAACGACGTGGCGGCCCGCACTACGACGGGCGGCGCGAGATCGTAATCACCAACGGTGAGGGCGATGCCATGCTCGACGCCCTCTTCTGCTTGACCGATCCTGGGGATGAGGTCATTCTCACCGACCCGACATACGCGGGCATGCTCAACCGGGTGCGGCTCGCCGGTGCGGTTCCTCGCCTCGTCCCCCTCCGCCCGGCCGCCGGTGAGTGGCGCCTCGATGTGAACGCATTGCAGGGCGCCGTGACCGAGCGTTCGCGCGCCGTTTTCATCAACAACGCCTCCTTTCCCTCGGGCTGGGTGGCGAATGACAGTGAACTGGAAGCCATCGCGTCGGTTTGCCGGGAGCGGGATCTGTGGTTGCTGTATTGGGGCGGATTCGAAGGCGTCCTGTACGACGGTAGGCGGGTGCGGCATCCGGCCTCGCTTTCCGGCATGCGCGATAGAACCGTGACGGTCGGCGCGCCGTCATTCGAGCAACGGATGATCGCCTGGCGCGTCGGCTGGGTGGTGGCGCCAGGCGAGCTGGTCAAGGATGTCTCGCGTGTCCATATCTACAACGGCCTCGTACCCAGCGGATTTGCCCAGGTCGGAACGCGCGTCGCTCTTGGGTTGCCTGACGAGGACCTGGCCGCGGCCAACGCGGAATGGCAACGGCGGCGCGATGAGACGCTTCGGCAGCTCGACGGTCTTCCGGTGGTGCGAGCGGCCGGGGGTTGGTCACTTCTGCTCGACGTTTCGTCTCTGGGGCTCGATTGTGCCGACGTCTCATTGCGCCTGCTGGAGCAAAAGGTGGCCGCGACGCCAATGCGCGGCTGGGGTGGAGAGATCGCCGATCGCTACGTCCGCTTCGTGTTCAGCAACGAGCCCGTCGCGAGGCTGGCGATGCTCGGCGACCGGGTCCGCGCGGCTGTCGCGGTCACAGATGCCTGAGGTCGAGGCATTCACCCGTCGGACCGTACGCGAGATGGCTACGCCACCTTGAAGCTAAGCCGCGCTACCGTGAAGGCGTGGCCGAAACCTACGAGTTTGGACCCGCCGACGGGCGCCTGACGATCCGGGCCTCCCGCGATGGGGTCGCGGCGAGCATGGGACACGACCTGGTCATCGAGGTGATGCGCTGGACCGCGAGCGCGACCGTGGACGGTTCGGAACCCTCCAGCTCCAGTCTGACCGTCACCGCGGACCTGCGCTCGCTGCAGGTGCGCGAGGGCACGGGTGGTGCCAACCCGCTGACGGACAAGGATCGCCGGGATATCAAGGAAAACATGGACAAGGTGCTCCAGGTGGACAGGTTCCCCGAGGTGAGCTTTCGATCCCGTCGGGTGGGGCCACCGAGCGGAGAGCGCTGTGCGGTCGAGGGTGAGCTCGAGCTGGCCGGAAACCGCCGATCGCTGAGCTTCGATGTGACGGGGCTGGCGGAGCGTGAGTTCCGCGCCCACTGCACGCTGGTTCAAAGCCAGTGGGGCATCAAGCCCTACCGTGCGTTCATGGGCGCCCTCAAAGTGAAGGACGCGCTTGAGGTGGATTGCGAGGTTCGGCCGGCGCAAGGTTGACGGCGCCACCTTTCCGATCTGAGTCACGCTGAGGTCGGGATCGCCCATGAGTAGCCTCTCGTCCGGCCAAGCTCGACAAGGCGCGGCAGCACAGCTTTGGCAGCGCGCTCTGCTCTCACTCCGGTTCCCCCCGCCGCAGTAGAAGGGGAGCACGGAGCCGGCCCTCCGACCTTGCCAGATTGGATGCCCCAGGGACGCCAGGCGACCTGGCGTCCGCCTCGAACCGAGAGTCGTTGTGCTTCCAGCACTGTCCGGAGGCGGTTGGTTATGGACGCTTCGGACGGCCGGGGCGGACTTGCCAGAGGAACTTCAGGATCAACAGGCCACCCAATCCCACAAAGAACCAGCCCGCGCCGAGGAGCCTTCCGGCCGAGGCACCAGGCAGGGCAGCGCCGGACGCCCTGACCAGCAGGAGTGAAACCGCCCCGATGGCTGTGCAGATCGCTCCGATCGCCAGAAGGTGGTACGGCGGCCCTGCTGCGGTGATGGACGCCCGAACAACAGCCTTCGGCGCTCTCGGATCATCTCGACGGACGGTCGCAAAGGGATTGGCCCAGCCTGGCAGCGCTACCTCCTGCTCAGGCACATCGCTCCGGACCCATTCGCTGTGTGTCCGGAGGGGGGAGCCGGACACTTCCGAGCCCGTGCGTAGATAGCGAGCCTGGTCGTCGAGGCGCTCACAAACCATTTTGGCCGACCACGCCGAGGACTGGGCCAGGGCGGTACGGATCCGATCAAGGGCTTCCGGTGAGACATGACGCTCGCCGGCGGGGCCGATCACCAATAGGTGGCAGCCCACCTGATGCGCCTCGCGGTCCTCAGCCTCCAGGTACATACCACCTACCCGATTGGGCACCAGCCGTACCCGGACGATGGCCTTGAGATCGACGCGTCGAATTTCAAACCCTCTCCTCTCCGCCAGCGTGGTGTCCTCGATCCAACCGAGGGAGACGCCGAGCTTGCGATAGAGAACCAGACGATCCTTGCTTGCTGATCCCGTCATCTTCGAAGGCTCCCTAACCAAGCCAAACGCGGCGTGCACGGAATCTGGTCGGGTCACGATGCTGACAAGCTGCGGGTTAGGGTGAAGGGTCTCTTGCCCGGCCAAGCTGGAGGAAACGTGGCGGCACAGCGTTGGCGGCGCTCGCAGCTGTCGCCACCCGTCCGCCCCGCTGCAGTAGAGCGCGAGGTCCCCGCCCTCCTCTGCCCCATCGCGTTCGACTCCAACCTGGTTGCGGTCCGCCGCCATCCGGCTTCCTGGGTCAGCGGATAGTGATGATCGTGAGGCCCTTCAGGCCGACCTTCAGCCATTGGCTGTCGGAGGTCAGCACGGCCGCGCCGGTCGCAAGTCCGATGCGTCCAACCCGAGCCATCTTGGCTCCGAATGACGCCATGTAGTTCTATAATGGCGCCATGGACCTCACGCCGTACGTCGAGACGCTCCGCCATGAGCTCGCGGTGGCGGCCGAGGCCGCGGGGGAAGACGCCCGCGCACTGGCTGAGCGACTCACCGCGCCGCTGGAGTCGGCGGTGCGGCTCACCCTGTTGGACGCGCTGTCGACTGCCGTGGAGGAGATCACCCGCGAGCTCGCCCCGGGCTCGGTGGATCTACGCCTTCGTGGACGTGAGCCCAGTTTCGTCGTAACACCACCGCCCAGCGATCACTCGTTCGAGGCGCGTGACACGTCCATGGTGGGTACTCCTCCGCCGGTTTCATCGGACGGCGAGGAGGGCGCGATGGCGCGGATCAACTTCCGCCTGGCCGAACACCTGAAGGGCCGGGTCGAGGAGGCCGCAGGCCAGGCGGGGCTCTCGGTCAACGCCTGGCTCGTTCGGGCGGCCGCGGCTGGGCTGGAGGCCGACGAGCGCAGCCGCCTCTCCGACCGGCGCGCCCCGCAGACCCGGCAGCGCTACACCGGCTGGGTGCGCTAGCACACGCGGGGAACGACACCACCTGCCATTACCAGTCCCACCAGCGGGACGCCCCAGCCAACCCCATTGCGAGGAATGACCATGCCGACCTTCCACACCCCCGAGCCGATTTCGGTAGCGATCGAGCTTGCTGTCGGTGACGCCCGCATCACCGCGAGCGACCGCCGCAACACAGTTGTGGAGGTACGCCCGAGCGACGCATCTCACGAGCCGGACGTGCGGGCCGCGGAGCAGACGCGTGTGGAGTACGCAGCCGGCAGACTGCTGGTCAAGGCGCCGAGACAGCGCGGTCTCGGCCTGTTCAACAAGATCGGGTCCATCGACCTGACGATCGAGCTGCCCGAGGGCTCGCGCGTGCAGGGCGAGGCCTCGATAGCGGCCTTCCGCGGCGTGGGTCGGCTCGGCGAGTGTCGGGTCAAGATCTCGACGGGCGACATCCAACTCGACCACACGGGCCCCCTCGACCTGAACACCGGGGCTGGCGCCATCGTCGTGGACAGCGTGGTGGGCCGCGCCGAGGTCAGCACCGGGACCGGCAGGGTCCGCCTGCGCGAAATCGATGGCGCCGCGGTGGTCAAGAACGCCAACGGCAACAGCTGGGTCGGCGAGATCACCGGCGACCTCCGGGTCAACGCGGCGAACGGCGACATCTCCGTCGACGTCGCGAACTCCGGGATCACCGCCAACACGGCCAATGGCGACGTCCGAATCGGCGAGGTCGCGCGCGGCTCCGCCTCGCTCAAGTCCGGCTGTGGTGAGATCGAGATCGGCATCCAGGCCGGCACCGCCGCCCGCCTCGACGTGTACACGCCGCTCGGCCGGATTCACAACCACCTGGCCACCGCCGACAGCCCTGAGCCATCCGACGAGACCGTAGAGCTGGGCGCCCGCACCTACTACGGCGACATCGTGATCCGGCGTGCCTAAGTCCCTGAAATGCACTCATCGAAAGGAGGCCTGATGACAACGGCTGTTTCTACCCGGCCGGCGATTTCGGTAACAGGACTGCGAAAGTCGTTCGGCGACAAGCTTGTGCTCGACGGCATCGACCTCACAGTTGCCGAAGGCACGATCTTTTCGCTGCTCGGCCCCAACGGCGCCGGCAAGACCACCATGGTGCAGATCCTGTCCACGCTGATCACTGCCGACGGGGGCGAGATGCATGTCGCCAGCCACGCGCTGACGAAAGATCCCGACGCGGTGCGAGCCGCGATCGGTGTCACCGGCCAGTTCTCGGCGGTGGACAAGCTGCTCACCGGCGAGGAGAACCTGCGCCTGATGGCGGAATCTACACCACCTGGGCCAACGTGAGGGCCGGCTGCGCGCCGCCGCGCTGCTCGACCAATTCGACCTGGTCGACGCCGCGAAAAAGCCGGCGGCGACCTATTCGGGCGGTATGCGGCGTCGCCTTGACCTCGCGATGACCCTCGTCGGCAACCCTCGTCTGATCTTCCTCGACGAGCCGACCGGCGGGCTCGACCCGCGCAGCCGCCGCACCATGTGGCGGATCATCCGCGACCTGGTCGCCGACGGAGTCACGATCTTCCTCACCACCCAGCAACTCGAGGAGGCCGACCAGCTAGCCGACCGGATAGCAGTCCTCGACCACGGGAGGATCGTCGCCGAGGGTACCGCCGGGGAGCTCAAGCGCCGCATCGCCGGCGGCCATATACGCCTGCAGTTCGCCCACCCACAGGTGCTGGACTCGGCAGCCCACGTCATCGACGCTGTATCGCGCGACGACGAGGCACTCAGCCTGCAGGTGCCCAGCGACGGCACTGTCCGGTCGCTCAAGGCCCTGCTCGACCAACTCGACAGCGCGTCGATCGAACCCGATCGATTGTCCATCCACACTCCGGACCTCGACGACGTCTTCTTCGCCGTCACCGGCCACTCCAACACATAGAGGGACAGCCAGCCATGAGCACCCTGCTCTACACAGTCACCGATTCGGCAACCATGCTGCGCCGCAACATCCGGCACATGCTGCGCTACCCGTCCCTGACACTGTTCGTCATTGGCATTCCCGTCGTCCTGCTGCTGCTATTCGTCTACGTCTTCGGCCGTACGCTCGGTGCCGGGCTCGCGGGCGTGTCAGGCGACCGTACCGCCTACGTCAACTACGTCGCCCCTGGCATCATCCTGCTGACCGTAGCCGGCGCAGCACAGGGAACTGCAATATCAGTCGCCATGGACATGACCGAAGGCATCATCGCCCGATTCCGGACCATGGCCATCTCCCGCGCCTCGGTGCTGACCGGCCACGTCCTCGGCAGCATGGTTCAGACCATGCTCAGCATCGCCGTCGTTATCGGTGTCGCGCTGCTCATCGGATTCCGGCCCACCGCCGATCCCGTGAGGTGGATCGGGGCGATCGGGCTCCTCGCGATGATCACCTTCGCGCTCATCTGGCTGTCGGTCGCCTTGGGCCTGGTCAGCAAGAGCGTCGAGACCGCCAGCAATCTGCCCATGTTCCTGATGCTGCTACCGTTCCTTGGCAGCGGCTTCGTCCCCACGGAATCGATGCCCGCCGGGCTGCGCTGGTTCGCCGAGTACCAGCCCTTCACACCTGTGATCGAGACACTGCGGGGACTGCTGATGGGCACCCCGATCGGCAGCAGTGCCATACTCGCTGTCGCGTGGTGCGCCGGTATCGCACTTCTCGGGTACATCTGGGCGCGGGCCTTGTTCAACCGCGATCCTGCGTCGTAGTCGGAAGTCTCAATTGGCATCGAACAAGATTGCCTCGACGAGGAAGAGCACCCGCGCGGCCGGGAACCCGCAAGGCCCCCTCAGCACCTGATCAGCGACTGCTCCCCTGCCACGGTCTCAACCGGGGAAGCCAGCCGGGCACAGCCTGGCGATAAGTATCGTAATCAGCCCCGAACTGCCCCGCCAATACCGGCTCCTCATACAAGCGCACAAAGCTGTACACGGTTGCGAACCACAGCAGCATAGACCAGCAGCGCCGGCTTCCCGAGAAGGAGTGCCTGCCCGATCACGGCTGAGAGAAGCGCGACGTACATCGGGTTGCGGACATAGCGGTAGAGCCCACCAATCACCAACCGCTGCGGCGGCGCCACAGGCGCGGGGGTGCCTATCCCCTCTGTCACAAAGCGGGCGAACGCGCTGACTATGACGATCAGCCCCATCGCCACCAGGACCGCGCCCAGAATACGCGCTGGCGCCCAGAACGGCAAAGGCGTCTGCACCTGCCAGCCGGTGAGCCAGTAGGGCACCAGGCCGCCGACGACGCAGGGGGCCACGGCGAAGAAGACGAGGCTCCCGACCGCCGCCTTTATCCTATTCACCGGCCCAGATCCTAGCAAGAATGGACTGATCGACCAACGCGTAGGGCGTCATTTTCATGTATACGCCCCAAATCAGTCCAGCTTCTGAAAAGCGGCAAGAGACGCACCACCGTCGATTTCTTTCGATGAAAGGCCGCGTTAGACACCTCGACAGACCCCGCAGAGGCGGGTTCAGACACGGCGCGAACAGTCCCGGTGGGCGCAACAGGTCAAGTCGATCATCCCGACTGTTGTGGCTAACAGCACGAGAGAATCTGTTCGTATTCGAGAAGGGGTGGTCGGGGGCCCGGGATTCGAACCCGGGGCCTCACGGTCCCGAACCGTGCGCGCTGCCGGACTGCGCTAGCCCCCGCCACTAAGGGAACCGCCATTCTAGCCGCTCGCCGGCCCGCGGCGGCCGGCGACCACCGGGAGCCGACCGCTAGCTGACCCCCACTTCCTTCGTCATCAGCACCGCCCCGGCCTCAGCGATCCGAGCACCGTCCGCCAGTCGCTCGATGTGACTCACGGCGTAGCTCAAGTTGCGCCGGGTCCGGTCGATCCTCCCCACCACGCGGATCCGCTCGCCGACCTTGAGCGGCAGCCGGTAGCGTACCTCCAGCTTGCCCGTGACGCCAGGCCGGTCGGCGTGCCAGGCCGCCCAGCCCACCGCCTCATCCAGCATCAGCGCGATGACGCCACCGTGGATCATGCCTTCCCAGCTCTGATAGCGCCGGGGCACGACATACTCGCAGACGGACTCACCGGCCACTGGTACGAACCGCATCTGCAGGCCTTCCGGGTTGTTCGCGCCACAGCCGAAGCACTGATGGTCGTAGCTCACTTCCACGCGGTATAAGGTAGTGGCCTGCTTCCGAAGTTGGTCGAGCAGATTGGTGCAGCAGCCGACAGGCTGCCGGTCCGGACGAGGAGGCGAAGAAATGGGTCGAACTAGGAGGAGCGCATCGCGGATGCGTGACGACGACGGGCCGGGGCCCATGACGCGCGCATCGTCGTCCGGAGCCGCAAGATGCCGGCAAGCCTCGGAAGCGGGGCACTAACTGTGGCGGTAATCCTGGAGCGCGTGCTGGTGGAAGACCGGCTGCCTGCCGTGTTGCTCACGCTCAATGAGCCGGAACGGCGCAACGCTCTCTCCGTGGCGCTCATGCGCGAGCTCACGGCGCTCTTGGAGGAGCAGAGCCGGCGTCCCGAAGTCCGGGTAATCGTTCTCCGCGCCAACGGACAGGCCTTCTCTTCCGGTCACGACCTCCGGGAGATGGTTGACCGGACCCTGGCCGACGAACAGGCGATCTTCGACACCTGCACCCGCCTCATGCAGACGGTCCAGAGAGTGCCCCAGCCTGTCATCGCCTCAGTGCATGCCACCGCCACCGCCGCCGGGTGCCAGCTGGTGGCGACCTGCGATCTCGCCCTGGCCGCTGAGACGGCCACCTTCGCCACACCGGGCGTAAAGATCGGGCTCTTCTGCTCCACGCCCATGGTTGCGGTCAGCCGCGCCATCGGTCGGAAGCGGGCGCTGGAGATGCTGCTGACCGGGCGCCCGATCGATGCCCACACGGCGGCCGACTGGGGCTTGGTCAACCGCGTGGTCCCGGCCGACAAGCTCGTGGCCGAGGTGCTGGAGCTGGCCGGGCAAATCGCCTCCTCCAGCCCCCTAACCCTCAAGATCGGCAAGCAGGCCTTCTATCACCAGATCGACGAGCGCCAGGATGACGCTTACCAAATGATGGGTCGGGTGATGGCCGACAACGCCATGAGCTGTGACGCCCAGGAGGGCATGAGCGCCTTCCTGCAGAAGCGCCGGCCGGAGTGGACCGGCCGCTAGAGACTCCGTTCCGGCAGTGGACTTCCTTGAGACTAGGTCCGGCAGGACCACCGCCCGCTCACCTTCACCTTCGACTGGTTGTTGGTGAGATTGGTCAGGGACGCGCTGACCTGACCCGATTCCTGGCTTGGGTCCACGCTGAAGCTGACGTCATCGTCGCCCCCGGAGCGCCAGGCAGCGCTGTTGTCCGGGCGAAAAAACTGCAGTTGAGCCTTGGTGGCGGTATAGGTGGCTGGCCCCCGATAGGGTTGGACGCCGACCTGAAATCCGAAGACCCGGCCGCCGACCGGTCCGTAGAGCGTGAGGATCCAGTTGTCTGCCCCGGTGCCCCGGCTGCCGGTGCAGACGCTGCGGAAAGCGCCCTGGCTGGGAGTGATCTGGTTGAGCTTGCCCTTGACGTCGCCGCTGAAACTCAGTTCCTGGAGCCAGCCCTGCCCCGAAGCGGCCGAGGGAGCGGGTACCGGCGTGGCGGCGACCGGCGGTTCGGCCTCCAGGCCTGAACACGCGCACACGAACAGGGTCAGCATGCCCAGAAGAAGTGGGGCGAGACGGGGCATTCGCAGGCTTCATCCTACCGAGCGGCTCGGCGACCCCAAAGGGGAACCGCCCAGCAAGCGCCGGAACCCCTCCGCCGTCGCTCACTAGACTTCATCTAGTCGTGGCAGCTACTCAGGCCGCGGGGATGCGCTCGAAGCGCTTCCGCGGGCGCATCCGGAACCCCTACAGCAAGCTCCCCGACTGGATCTACCCGACCTCCATCGTGGTCGTGTTCTCGCTCTTCATCATCTACTCGACCGCGGTGGTGCTCTTCGAGACGACCGGCCGGTTCGGTCCCTACCTGAGCCCCTTCTTCTCACCCGAGCTGAACCTCCGGCTCGGCGGCTTCCTGATCCCGCCTGCGCTGTGGGTCGCCTGGGCGCCGCTGGCCTTCCGGCTGACCTGCTACTACTACCGCAAGGCCTACTTCCGCGGCTTCCTGCTGCACCCCCGATCCTGTGCCGGCACGGATCCCGAGAAGCGGGACTACAGAGGGGAGACCCGGCTCTGGACGTTCAACAATCTGCACCGTTACGCCTTTTACGCGACAGCCATCCAGACGCTGATCCTGATCTACGACGCAGGCATCGCGTTCAGCTACCAAGGGTCGTTTCACTTCGGCCTCGGCAACGTGATCATGCTGGTCAATGTGGTTTGCCTGCTCGGCTACACCTACGGCTGCCACGCCTGGCGGCATCTCATCGGCGGCAGCACCGACTGTTTCAGCTGTCACAAGACACGCTTCCGGCTCTGGCGAGGCGTGACCGTCCTGAACGTCAACCACGCAACATGGGCCTGGGTCAGCATGTTCACAGTCTGGTTCACTGACATCTACATCCGGCTCGGTGTGCATGGCCTGCTGGGCCATTCCGCCTTGCTCTAGAGGAACCTCGCAGATGGCAGAACCCAAGGTCAACTACGACGAGGTGAGCACTGACGTGCTTGTCATCGGCGCCGGCGGCGCCGGCATGCGGGGCGCCATCGCGGCCGCCCGGGCTGGCTGCCGGGTGCAGGTGGTGTGCAAGTCCCTGCTGGGCAAAGCCCACACGGTCATGGCCGAGGGCGGAATGGCCGCGGCCTTGGCGAACGTGGCCAAGCCGGACAGTTGGAAGACACACTTCGCCGACACGATGAAGGGCGGCAAGCTGCTCAACAACTGGCGCATGGCCGAGATCCACGCCAGGGAAGCGCCGGAGCGGGTTCAGGAGCTGGAGCGCTGGGGTGCCATCTTCGATCGCAACGTAAAGGGACTGATCCATCAGCGCTCCTTCGGCGGCCATACCTATCCTCGTCTAGCGCACATCGGCGACCGCACCGGACTGGAGCTGATCCGCTCGCTGCAGGACAAGCTCGTCCACACGCCTGGCGTCGATGTTCACATGGAAGTCACCGTCACACGCCTGCTGGTGCGCGACGGCCGCGTCTGTGGCGCGCTGGCCTACCGACGGCATGACGGCGGACTGGTCGTCTACCGAGCGAAGGCTGTGCTGCTGGCCAGCGGTGGTCTGGGCAAGATCTATCGGGTCACTTCCAACAGCTGGGAATCGACCGGCGACGGAACTGCCCTCGCTTATCACGCCGGCGCGATCCTGCAGGACTGCGAGATGGTCCAGTTCCATCCCACCGGCATGATCTGGCCGCCCGGCGTGCGCGGCATCCTCGTGACGGAGGGCGTGCGCGGCGAGGGCGGCCTGCTCCGCAACAACCAAGGCGAGCGCTTCATGGAGAAGTACGACCCGGAGCGGATGGAGCTGTCCACCCGGGACGTGGTCGCTCGCTCGATCAACCAGGAGGTCCTGGAGGGCCGCGGCTCGCCGCACGGCGGCGCCTTCCTCGACATCAGCCACAAGCCGGCCGACTTCATCAAGAACTCGCTTCCCTCCATGTGGGAGCAGTTCCATGAGCTGGCCGACGTGGACATCACGAAAGAGCCGATGGAAGTCGCTCCCACCATCCACTACGCCATGTCGGGCGTTCGCGTGGAGCCGGAGACGGGCGCCTCCAATCTGGCCGGCCTTTTCGCGGCCGGCGAGGTCGCCTGCGGGCTGCACGGCGCCAACCGCCTGGGGGGCAACTCGCTCTCCGATCTACTGGTCTTTGGCAAGCGCGCCGGTGACGCCGCCGCGGCGTTCGCCCAGGCAGGTCAGCAGGAGATCAGCTGGGAGAACGGTCAGCTCAGCGATGCCATCGAGTACACGCTGCGACCGCTCACGGGCGAGGGCGGCGAGAGCCCGTACAAGGTGCATGCGGAGCTGCAGGACGCGCTCACCCGTTACGCGCCCATCATCCGTGAGGAGAGAGGCCTCAAAACCGGGCTGGGCAAGGTGAAAGAACTTCAGGAGCGCGCTTCCAGAGTGGCGGTCGCGGATCACGGCGGCCGCCGCTTCAATCCCGGCTGGCACGCCTCGCTCGACGTTCAGAGCATGGTCGACAACGCTGAGGCGCTGTTCGTGAGCGCGATCGAGCGGCGTGAGAGCCGCGGCGCCCACACTCGGAGCGACTATCCCGAAGTCGACGACGAGCTGGGCAAGGTCAACTTCGTCGTCCACCGGGAAGCGCCGCGGGATCTCAAGCTGGACGCCATTGCCAAGGAGCCCATCCCCGACGAGTTGATGGACGTCATCAACACGAAGTGGAGCCAGGAGTACACCCGGGAGGACTAGTGGACCACTGATGGCGACAGCACTCGAAGTTTCAGAAGCGATCGACGATGTCCCGGTGCACCTTCGCGAGGCGCAGGCTACCGGCCGTTCGGTCAAGCTCCACGTCTGGCGTGGCGATCCGGGGGGTGGTCAGCTCGTCAGCTACGAAGTACCGGTCCAGGAGGGCATGGTCGTGCTCGACGCCGTGCTCTGGATCCAGGCCAATATCGATCCGGACCTGGCCGTCCGCTGGAACTGCAAGGCGGCCAAGTGCGGCTCCTGTTCAGCCGAGATCAACGGCTTTCCGCGCCTCATGTGCAAGAGCCGCCTGGACAGCTTCGAAGGTGCCATCAGGGTCACCCCCATGCATACCTTCCCGGTCATCCGCGACCTCGTCACCGACGTGTCCTGGAACTACGAGATCAACAAGCAGATCCCTCCCTTCACCCCGAGCGAAGCGGATCTCAACGATCCGGAACCCTGGCGGATGCAGCAGGAAGACGTGCAGCGCATGGTCGAGTTTCGCAAGTGCATCGAGTGCTTCCTCTGCCAGGACGTCTGCCATGTGCTCCGCAACCACGACCGGAAGGATCAGTACTACGGCCCCCGCTTCATGATCCGGACGGCCACGCTGGAGATGCACCCGAAGGACTCGCTGGACCGGACGCCGATGCTGAAGGACAAGGCCGGCCTGGGCATGTGCAACATCACCAAGTGCTGCTATGAGGTCTGCCCGGAGCACATCAACATCACCGACAACGCGATCATCCCACTCAAAGAGCGCGTGGCCGACCGGTACTACGACCCGGTCCGCTGGGCGGCTCGAAAGCTGACCGGCGGCGACAAGCGCGGGCGCCGACCTGTCCTCGGCGTCGAGGATGTCCCGGCCCGAAGCTAGTTGCCTGTACCAGCCAACCTAAATTTAGCTGACAGATTCGCCGATCTGTCGCTCCTGGTGGACCTGGGCTGCCGGGCCGGCGGGCCGCGCAGGCTGACGGGCGACGAGTTCCCGCTGCAACGGCTGCTGATGCGCTCGCCCGAGCTCTCGGGGGTCATCGAGCGCCGGGTGCTGGGCCCGCTGGAAGCGAGCCCCGACCTGATCACGACCGTCGAGACGATGATCGCCAACGACATGAAGCGCGGGGCGGCAGCCGACGCCCTCCACGTTCATCCCAGCAGCGTCGACTACCGGATGCACCGTGCGCGAGAGCTCAACGGGCTCGACCTCAGCAACCCCAAGGACCTGGCGCTCGCGGTCCTCGCCGCGGAGCACCGCGCGCTCGGGTCGAGAGCCAGCCCGCGCTCACGCCGTTGACCTCGGGCGGCCAGGGCACTGCCCTCGACCCGCCGTTGAGCGTTTGCTCGCCGCGAGCACGCTCGCGAACGCAAGCCTCTCTCCGGGGCATCATGGCCGCACGACTTCGAGCTGGCGAAGCAGCCCCGCCTCGAGGAGCGCCGCGCGCGGCGGGGAGAGCGCGTTCGCGCTCGGCGGGCGCGAGCCCGATGCGCGTGCGCCGGTCGAGCAGGTCATCGACCGAGCGCGCGCCTTCGTGGATGGCTCCGAACAGGAGCTCGACTCCGAGCGTGGGCACCCCTTCGGCGACGGGTTCGAGCAGCTGGGGGCGGCCGCTGGCGAGGGCGGCGACCTGGGGGGCCTCGGCACCGCAGCGGCGGGCCAGGCGGGGCGGGATGCCCGCGGGCGCGCCGCCCGCGGGAGTGGTGGCGCCCACGAGCGGCAAGGAACGAATACGCGAACGCCCGGCCGCTAGCCCGCCGCGGGCTACCGCGAGATCCACTGCCTCGGCGGCCATCTTCCGGTAGGTCGTGAGCTTGCCGCCGACGAGCGCGATCGCACCGGTGACGGGGTCCTCGACGAGCGCGTGGTCGCGGGAGAGATCGAAGCTGTCGCCCGGCGCAGCGAGCAGCGGCCGAATCCCGGCGAAGCCGCCGATCACGTCGCGCTCGGTGAGCGCGGTGCGCAGCGCGCGGTTGACCGCCGCAAGGATGAACGAGGTGTCCTCCGCGCTCACCGGCGGCGCGTCGAGCTCCTCGTCATCGTAGGGGTCGTCGGTGAGGCCGATCAGCACCCGCCCGTCGGAGACGGGTGCGGCGAAGACGAAGCGGCCCCACTGGCGGCCGACCGGGACGCTGACCGCGGCGCGGGGGTCTCCCAGCGCCGCGGCGGCAACGATCAGATGCGCCCCCTTGCTCGGGAGGAGGCGCACCGCCGATGAGAGCCGGTCCGTCCAGGCTCCGGTCGCGAGCACGACCTGGCGGGCGTGCAGCTCGAGCTCGCGGCCCGTCTCCTCGTCGCGGGCGAGGACGCCGCCGGAGAACGCGTGCAGGACCGGGCACTGCGTGATGATCGCCGCGCCGTGCGCCGCCGCCGTACGCGCCCACGGCGATCACGAGCCGGGCGTCGTCCTCGAGCTGGCCGTCCCAGGTCAAGAGGGCGCCGCGAAGCCCCGCGGGCTCAAGCCCCGGGGCCAGGCGGCGCGCCTCCAACGCGCTGACCCGCCGCGCGTTGGGCAGCGCCGCTCGCCGCGTGCCCGCCGCGCTACGCAGTCCGTCCCCCACGTGAGCGCCGAGCGAGACCAGGCCCCGCTGCAGCCGCGGCCAGTCCGGCGTCAGCGGCACGAGCATCGGTAGCGGGCGGATGAGGTGGGGCGCGATCGTGCCCATCAGTGCCTCGCGTCCGCGGGCGCACTCCCATGCCAAACCGAGCTGGAGGTGGCGCAGGTAGCGCAGTCCCCCATGAACGAGCTTTGAGCTCCAGCGGCTCGTCCCCGAGGCCAGGTCGCGGCGCTCGAGCAGCCCGACGCGCAGACCGCGGCTGGCGGCATCCAACGCGACACCAACGCCGGCGATCCCGCCGCCCACCACCAGCACGCCGACCGGTCCGCTCGCGAGCCGCTCGAGCTCGGCGGCACGCCGCTCGGCGCTCAAAGACGCGCTAGGGATCACCGCGGCCGCAAGTCCCAGCCGAGCAACTGGCGCAGCTCGGCGAAGGCCACGACGCGCAGGCCCTCAGACTCCGCCACGCGGATCGAGAGCACGAAGTCCTGCGCGGCAACCTGCGGGCCGTAGGTCGCGGCCGGGCGTCCACCGGCGCGGCCGTCCTCCCGCGCGCCCTCCTCGGGCAGCCCTTTATGGACCTTCATCGCCTGCCGCCGGGTCTCTCACCGAGAACGGGCCCACGGCCCTCGCCAACAGCCGTTCAGCATCCTCACTCGGTGCTGGTTCTAGTCGGCGATCTGTTCCGGGCTGGGTGAACCCTGTCAAGCGATCTCCCAAGCGCGCGAGTAGCCACCTCGCGAGCCGAGATCGATGGCCGAACCGGGGGCGCGCCGTGTCGCGCCGAGATCGGGTGAGCGGCCGAGTCCGAGGCCGCCGCCGTTTACTGGAGCGAGGTCACCTACTGACCTTGCGCAGCCGCCAACTCCTGAAGAGCACCGACCACTGGTCGCGGTGAGTTGTCGTCGTTGAAGGCGCCACTATGGGCCGGGTCCATCCCGTCGTAGTCCCGGAACTGGAACCACAAGATCGCCTTCACGTAAGGAAAGCTCTCAAAGTACGAGTACGCGGTACGAGCATCTGTCGCTTGGGGGTCGCCGTCTCCGGCGGTCGGATAGCTCGAGCCGTATTCGGTCAAGTACCAGCTATCGGCATGCTGGTAGCCGAGCGACGCCGCAAAGTCATGTTGGGCGGGAAGCGCGCCAGGACCCCAGCTGTTGCCCGAGTGTCTCGGCTGGGGCTTCATGTCGCCATAGGGATGGTTGACGAATCCCTTGACCCGGGACGCAAGGCTCGGGACCGCGGCGAGGGCATCGCCCAGCCAGCCGCCCCCGCTCGCCTGCTGCGACCAACTCCCGTCGGCCCGCTGGTAATCGCCAGAAGAAGAGAACAAGAGGTTTGCGTTCGGGCGCGCCGCCGCCAACCCGGCAAACATCTGCCCATACTTCACCGGATTGGCCACCGCACCGGGTCCCCCTTTCAGATACATCTCGTTGCCAACCTCAAGCGGGACGTCGGCACCCGCATTGCTCGTGGCATCGTCGACCTGCGCCACCGCGTACGCGAGCCAGTTGCGAATCGGATCGGGTGCTCCCGTCCCGTCTCTGATCGTGATCTGGCTGAGAGGAACGCTGTCGTCGGTGTTGCCGATCAGCACCGTGGCGACCTTCAGCCCGTTGGCGATGAGCTTCGCCGGAGTCTCGCTGACCGCGCCACCGTGCTCTTCATAGCCCGCCCGGCAATAGCCGATGTGGTGGCTCGTAAGCAGGCCCGCTTGCGTGCCTCCGGCGTACCCCAAACAGCTATTCATGCCGATGACCACCTTGGGCGGCGCCGTCGTGAACGTGGCGTAGTCGCCCGGGGGATCGGCGCTCGCCGATCCCATGCGGCCATTCGGGCCGGCGCACGCCCACACTTGCCCGCCGCTGGGCGAGCCGCAGAACACCCAGCGGTACTGCGTGTTAGCAGCCAGGCCGGTGATCGTCGCCGAGAGGGCGACGTGGCGCGTGCTTGCGCTACCCGTGATCGGCCCATGGACCGATGTCCTCGCGCTGCTCGAGCGGGACCCGGTGGCCGGCCAGTACTCCCAGTACCAAGAGCAGCGCTGACCGGGGTCGCACGTACCTATGGAGTGCAGCGTCGCCGAGGTGGCGGTGACCTCAGCCGCGCCAGTCGTCTTACCCGCGCACGCGGCGAGCAAGAGCGCACACCCCACAAGCAGCCCGAAGACCAAGCCACACCTCGAGCGGCGGCGGCCCTTCCACATGATCGTCGCCGTCGACGTGCCCCGATCACGGGTCGGAGCCGTGGATGTGTTGCGGACGGATCTACTTGTGGGTGCCACTCGCCGGGGCTGAGCGTACCATGTGACGGGCCCAAGCGGCGACCGTCTCTTTTCATTCACCTCTCTAGACAATGGAAATCTCGATCTGCAGTACCAAGACGGGGATAAGTTCGAACAGGCTGCCGGACTGGCCGCGTACTCAGTTCTACCATTCCGCTGAACCCAATTAGGGTGCCGAAGGCTGCGGTTGCCAGACATACGTCTCCGGCTCAACCGAACGTACCACTCTCCCCCTCTTGCTTGGCGATCTGCGGCCCGCTCTGCTCAGCGAATTTCCTCAATGCGGTGGGAGAATGTATCGCTGCGTGCCTTGTCGGCGGTCCAGAAGACGAGCCACTCTGCGCCCCTATCTGTACCCTAGTGGATCGTCTCAATGATGGCTTTACAACCTCGCAGCTTCGCCAGGATGGTCTCGGTTGAGGCGGTCCAGACGAAAGGCTTTGGATCATCGTTGCGATGATCCAGGTAGTCGACGATCGCCGCGCTCAGGTCGTCGACACTGGTGAAGCTACCCCGGCGCAGGCGCTTCTTGGTGAGGTCCGCGAAGACGGCCTCGACCATGTTCAGCCAGGAGCTGCTGGTAGGGACGAAGTGCTGCCTGAAGCGTCGGTGCGCGTCCAGCCAGGCCTTGACCTCGGGGGTGGAATGCGTCGAAGAGTTGTCGAGAACTAAGTGCATGTCACGGCCCTTGGGGAACTCGCGATCCAATCGTCTCAGGAAGCGCAGAAACTCCTGATGACGATGTCTTGGGAGGCACTCGCCGACGACTGTGCTATCGAGAAGGTTGAGGGCTGCGTAGAGGTTGAGGGTGCCGTGGCGTTTGTAGTCGTGGGTCAGGGTGCCGGCCTTGCCCGGCTTCATCGGCAGACCAGGCTGGGTTCGGTCGAGGGCTTGGATCTGGCTCTTTTCGTCGACACAAAGGACTACTGCCTTGTCCGGCGGGTTCAGATAGAGTCCAACCACATCGGTCAGCTTTTCCACGAACTTGTGATCGCGAGACACCTTGAAGGTTCGGACCCGGTGGGGATAGATGCGGTGCTGGCTCCAGACTCGCTGTACGGTGGCTGGGCTGATGCCAGTGAGCTTGGCCAGGGTCCGGCAGCTCCAGTGCGTGGCACCCCCCGCAGGCTTGGTGTTCAGAGTCAGCTGGATGATCTCGGCGATCTTCTCAGGAGCAATGGTCTTGGGCCGGCCCCGGCCGGGACGGACCTTCCCCAGGGCTTCCAGACCCTCTCCCGCAAACCGGCGCCGCCACTCGATCACCGAGACGCGGGTACGTCGAGCTTTTGTGCGATGGCGTTGTTCGAGAGCCCATCGGCGGCGAGCAGGACGATGTTGGCGCGGGTGGCGACAATCTTGGGTGTGTTGTGCGCTCTGGACCATGTCTCAAGGGTGCGACGTTGCTCGAAGGAGACGGCTAGAGGTGCTGCTGCAGTCCACATGTTGGGAGCATGACAGCTCCTGGGCTAATTGTCTACTTAATAGCGAGACGATCCACTAAATTTAGCGGCTCAGGCCGGCAGACCCAACTGCTTTATGTCTCCCGACCGAACTCGGTCCGAGCCGCGACTGCCAGTCATGACTGATCTGTGGTCGGCGGTGCAGCCCCCTTCGCAGCTACTGTCATCGGTATCGGGTCCGCGAGAAGCGGCTTGATCAGCTCGATCGGAATTGGGAAGACGATGGTCGAGTTCTGATTCGAACCCATGTCCAGCAGCGTCTGCATGTAGCGCAGGGCCAGTGCGGCGGGCTGGGTGGACATGACCTGGGCGGCATTGGCCAGTGTCTGCGCGGCTTGGAATTCGCCCTCGGTTGCGATGATCTTGGCTCGCTTCTCCCGCTCCGCCTCGGCCTGCCTGCCCAACGCTCGAACCATGGTCGGGGCCAGCTCGGCATCCTTGACCTCCACCGCGCCCACCTTGACGCCCCAGGGCTCGGTCTGGCCGTCGATGATCGTCTGCAGCTTCTGGTTGATGACGTCCCTGCTACTGAGCAACTCGTCCAGGCTGGACTGCCCGAGCACGGCGCGCAGCGTCGTTTGCGCGATCTGGGAGGTGGCCATCCCGAAGTTGAAGACGCGGGTGATGGCGGCCCGAGCGTCGAGGACCTGGAAGAAGATCACCGCGTTCACCTTTACGGTCACGTTGTCGGAGGTGATCACCTCCTGGGGCGGGACCTCGAGCGTGATCACGCGCAGGTCAACCTTGGTCAATCGGTCCACGCCGAAGGGAAAGATGAGGAACAGGCCTGGGCCCCTGAGGTCGGTCAGACGGCCGAGCCGGAAGACAACTCCCCTCTCGTATTCCTTGGCGATCCGGATGCTCGCTGAAGCGACGACCAGCACCAGGAGGACCAGGACTCCGATTACGATCGTCGGTGCAGGCATGTAACTATCTCCTTGGTCTGGGTTCAATTCTAGCCACAGAGAGCTCCCTTGGCCCCTTACTGGGAACGGTTTCGAAACCCACCGACCGCAGCGGCTCCCTTCCCCTGGGGGCTTCGGTCACTCCCGCGGCTCTACTCAGGAGGCGGCAGCAGCCGCGAGCCGCCTCTGCTCCTCGAGCAGCGGCTTGACGTCCGGGGGAACGTACGATGGACCCTTGGCCGGCTTGCCGTCGGGCCGTTGTTCGTGCCGTTCCTTGGTCATGTTGGAGCGGTGAATTTCGGCGAAGATGGGCTCCAAGTCGATGCCGCAGGCGACCGCGGTGCCGTAGGCGACGTGGAGTAAGTCCGCCAGCGCATCGGCCACCTCGGCTAGGTCGTGGTTCAGAGCCGAGTTACGCAACTCGGCCACCTCCTCTTCGATCAGGAGGATGCGCTGCCGGAGAACCTGGTCGCCGGGCCAGGTGGGCTTGTCGTGGCGCGGCAGACCATAGCGCTCGTGAAACGTCCGGACCTGACGCTGATCTTCGTTCATGTCCTCTCCTTCTCCTTGCCTGCGGAGCCGGCCTCCAGCGGTGCCACCGGAAGGCTGCGGCTCAGAAACTCCAGCCAGTTCTCACCCATGATCCCTTCCACCTGGCGGCCAGAGAAGTGACGCCGCAGCAACTCGCGCAAGCGACCCAGCCGGGCGGGCCGCCGGATCGCCGCCTCTGACGCCTTGAAGCCGCCGTCCAAGTCGCTGCCCACGCCCACATGCTCCGGCCCACCCGCGGCTCGAGCCAGATGCCGTAGGTGTCTTGCCACATCCTCCAGCCGAGCGGGACGCTCGTCCGGACGCAGATGTCGACGATAGAAGCTAACCCCCAACATGCCGCCCCTGCTCCCCACCTCTGCCACCACGTCGTCCGCTAACTGCCGATCGCCCGGCACGATAGCCCGGGCGTTGCTGTGAGACGCCATGAGCGGGCCCTTCCAGAGCTCGAGCGCGTCCTGCACCGACTGATCGGCCAGGTGGCTCAAGTCGAGGATCAAGCCCTCCCGTGCCATGGCCCGCAGTAGCTTCACGCCACGTTCCGTCAGAGCCCCCGGCTGGCCCGTGCCGCCGGCATAGCGCGTGCTTGACCAGGCGGGACCGATGATCCGCACGCCCTTTTCCTTCCACCAACGCACCTGGGCCGGCTTCTTGATCGGGTCGGCTCCCTCCATCAACAGCACGGCCGCCAGCTTGCCCGTTCGCCAGCCGCGCCGGTGAAGGTCGAGCTCGGCGCGGTCACGGATGAGCGG